>Ga0068863_100006517_pt1 | contig 11453 bp, 12 predicted proteins | sample KBSSwiS62_FD_66596 | JGI IMG/M metagenome (GOLD analysis project Ga0068863, IMG submission 66596) | Switchgrass rhizosphere microbial communities from Kellogg Biological Station, Michigan, USA - KBS Switchgrass S6-2 | ecosystem: Host-associated > Plants > Roots > Rhizosphere > Soil ...
CAGAAGGAAACCATCGCCTACTGCCGCATCGGTGAGCGCTCGTCGCACACCTGGTTCGTGCTGCAGGAACTGTTGGGACACAAGAACGTCAAGAACTACGACGGCAGTTGGACGGAATACGGCTCTCTCGTTGGGGCCCCGATCGAGTTGGGAAGTTGATATGTGCTCTGCACCGAAGCAAGGCCTGACGTTGCCTGCCAGCGTTGACCTCGAGAAGGAAACGGTGATCACCGGTCGCGTCGTCGACGGGTCGGGTCAGGCGGTCGGCGGCGCGTTCGTGCGCCTGCTGGACTCCTCTGACGAGTTCACCGCCGAGGTGGTCGCGTCGGCCACCGGTGACTTCCGGTTCTTCGCCGCGCCCGGCACGTGGACGCTGCGCGCGCTGTCGCCTGCGGGCAACGGCGACGCCAGCGTGGCACCGTCCGGAGCGGGCATCCACGAGGTCGACGTCAAGGTCGCCTGAGGGGGACGCTACGGCCGGGTTGCCGGCCGCAGCGCAGCTTTCGCTGCGAAAACGCTCCGAAATTAGCTATGCCGGTCCACCATGGGGTTAGTTCCTGCGCTGTTGCGCGGGAACAACCACAATGAACAGGGCCGATCATGAAATTCGCAATTGGGGGATTCGCGACGACGGTGTTCGCCCTCCTCGCTATAGCAACTCCACCGCTGGCCGCGGCCAGCCCCGACGACGACTTCTTGTCGGCGTTGACACGGAACGGCATCTCGTATCCACCGCAGGCGGGCCTGTCGCTCCTTTCTGCCGGCCACTCCGTATGTCAGAAGCTGTCGAAGGGTGCCGACTATCGGGAGGTCACCGCCGACATCACCAAGGGGTTTGGCGGAAACCAGGGCCTGTCCGGAAGTTTCATGGACGCCGCGACCAGCACGCTGTGCCCGCAATACTCCTGAGAATTTACGTGATCTGAACCACCACGGCCGGCGAGAACCGTTGGGGCCCCGGCGGCTAGACTCACTGCCGTGGTGCTGTTCTTCGAGATCATGCTCGTCGCGGCCGTCGTGGTGATCACGTGGTTCGCGCTGTACGCGCTCTACCGTCTGATCACCGACGAGTCGTGACGTCCGGCGACGACGCCGTCGCGGCGGCAGCCGAACGCGCTAAGACAACGGCGGCCCGCAACATCCCGGTGTTCGACGATCTACCGCTGCCAGCCGACACCGCCAACCTGCGTGAGGGCGCCAACCTCAACGACGCGTTGCTCGCCCTGCTGCCGTTGGTAGGCGTGTGGCGCGGCGAGGGCGAGGGCCGCGCGGCGGGCCGTGACTACCGGTTCGGCCAGCAGATCGTCGTCTCGCACGACGGCGGCGACTACCTGAACTGGGAGGCCCGGTCCTGGCGGCTGACCGAGAGCGGCGACTACGAGGCGCCCGGTCTGCGGGAAACCGGCTACTGGCGGTTCGTCAACGACCCGACCGACCCGTCCGAGTCGCAGGCCATCGAGCTGCTGCTCGCCCATTCCGCCGGCTACATCGAACTGTTCTACGGCAGCCCGCGCACCCAATCCTCCTGGGAGCTGGTCACCGACGCGTTGGCCCGCAGCAAGTCCGGAATGCTGGTCGGCGGGGCCAAGCGGCTCTACGGCATCGTCGAGGGTGGCGACCTGGCGTATGTGGAAGAACGGGTGGACGCCGACGGCGGCCTGGTCCCGCATTTGTCCGCCCGGCTGTCACGATTCGTCGGCTGATGCGGGTGCGACCGATCGCCGTGCTCGCCGCGGCCGGACTCCTCGCCGCATGTTCGTCGAACACGCCACCGCCCCAACAACAACCGTCGACGCCGGTCACCCCAGCAGGCCACGGAAGTCTCGCGCATTGCCTGAGCGAACTTGGTGTGCCTGCGGCACCGGGTCCGGCCGTCGGTCCACCGCCGGGTGTCGACCAGAACACCTGGCACAGCGCCATGCAGGCGTGCTCGTCGCTGGCGCCGGGCCCGGCGAGCTAGGCCAGCACGGGCGCCTTGCCCGCGTCGGTCAGCCACTGCTGCTTCAACCGGTCCAGTGTGCCGTCCTCACGGAGGCTGTCGACGGCCCACGATACGCAGCGAGTCAGTGCGCTGCCCTTGTCCAGCACGACGCCGAATTGCTCGATATCGCCTGAGGCGCTTGGCAATTGGCCCACCATCAAGCCGTTGCGCAGCTCGTTGGCAACTGAGAAGGCCGTCGGCAGGTCGGCCACCAGTGCATCGATTTCGCCGTTGCTCAGCGCCATTTTGGCGTCGCCGTTGGTGTTGTACACCTCGACAGGGAAGTCACCGTTCACCGATGTCGCCGCGGTGTAACTGGTGGTACCGACCTGCACACCCAGTCGCAGCACCTTGAGCTGCTGCACGGTCTTGACGGCCGCCGCCGGCGACGTCTTGATCGTGACGACCGCCTGAGTGACGTCGAAATACGGCGTCGAGAAATCCACTGCGGCCTTGCGCTGTTCGGTGATCGAGAACTCAGATAGGTTGGCGTCGAACGTCTTTGGCCCAAATGCCAGCGCGGTGTTGAACGGCACCCGCACCCACCGCACCTCGTCGTCCGTGTACTTCATCTTGGCCGCGATGGCGTAGGCGATTGCGCCCTCGAACCCCTCACCGCTGGCCGGGTTGTCGCCCATGTACCAGGGCGGGTACACCGGTTGGTCCGTGCCGAAGGTGAAGATGCCGGGATACAGCGTGCCGAGATTGTCCTTCTTGCACTTTTCTGCCGTGCCGGTGGCCGTCCGCTCCGAGATCGGGGCGCATGCGGTGGCTACCGCGACGGCCGCCACGGCCAGCCTCCACACGTAGCCCATGGGGCGCATCATCGCGCACGCAGCTAACTCACGCCAGCTTTACAGGCATGGTGCACGGTCGAGTGGGTATGCCGTCGGCGTGACGTCGTTGCCGTCGTGGCTGCTGCTCTCTATTTTCGTCCTCTGCGCCATCGTGATCTGGGCTGCTGGCGTCAAATTGTCCGACGCCACCGACGTGTTGTCGCAACGCTGGCACCTCGGTTCGGCATTGGGCGGAATCATCCTGTTGGCGATTGCCACCAATCTGCCCGAGATCGCGATCACGACCAGCGCGGCGCTGGCGCATCAACTCGACGTCGCGGTCGGCAACATCCTCGGCGGCATCGCGATCCAGACGGTAGTGCTTGTGGCACTCGACGCCGCCGGCGTGCGGCCACGTAAGCCGCTGACTTATCTGGCGGCATCGCTGACCCTCGTCCTCGAGGGCACGTTGGTGGTGGCGTTGTTGGTTGTGGTGGTGATGTCGACGCAACTGCCACCGTCGCTGATCGTCTGGCGGGTTACGCCGGGTGCTGCGTTGATAGCCGTCATCTGGGCAGTGGGTCTGCTCTTGGTGCGCCGCGCTGACCGGGAGTTGCCCTGGCATGAGGGCGGTCACGCACCGGGCAGCCAGCAGAAGCCGCCCGGCCATTCCGCAAAGACCAACGCCGACAAGGCAACTCAGGGAGGCGTCAGCACGGCCCGGACCGTGACGGTGTTCGCGGTCGCGGCGGTCGCCACCTTGGTCGCGGGCGTCTACATCGAACGCAGCGGCGAACAGGTGTTCGGGCGATGGGGGATGTCCGGCGTGGTCTTCGGTGCGACGGTGTTGGCGGCGGCCACCTCATTGCCGGAAGTGTCCACCGGGCTCACGTCGACCCGCCTCGGCGATTACAAGTTGGCGGTCAGCGACATCTTTGGCGGAAACGCCTTCCTCCCGGTGCTCTTCCTGCTCGCAGAGATGCTGTCGGGATCGGCCGTTCTACCGATGGCACACCACACCGACATCTACCTCACGGCGCTGGCGGCGTTGCTCACGGTGGTCTACATGGTGGGTCTGTTGTTTCGCCCGGAGCGCCAATGGTTGCGCATGGGCCTGGATTCGATCGTCGTGCTCGTGCTCTACATCGTCGGCATCGTCGGACTCACCTTCATCACCGGCTAGCCGACGGCAGACATGAAGCGGCCCCCGAGCCGTTGTACCTGGTTGGACAAAACCGAGAGGCTCGGGGGCCGGGTGACTGCGGGGAATTCGCCAGCGCGCGCGGAGGACTCCCCGTGCGCTGCTAGCTCGCAGCCACCTCACATGTCCGTAAGTCAATCAATTGGTCGGACCACCTCCTTCCTTGTGTACGGCCGACCGTACCCCCGCATCCGCACGGCGACAACCGATTTAGCGCACTTTCGGTGTCTGGAACCAACGCACCCGCTGGGCGGCGACGGGTTCGTGCTTGCCCTTGACCGTGACGTGCTCGAGCGGACCGGCCGGTTCGTCGAGAAATCGCGCGAGGCGTTCGGCCACCATGACCTCGCCACTGCTTGCGCAGGACTGCAGCCGGGCCGCGGTGTTCACGACGTCGCCGACGGCCGTGAAGTCACTGACCGCAGTGCCGCCGCCGATGTTGCCGACGAACGCTTCGCCGTAGTCGAGGCCTATGCCGAGGTGCAGCGCCGCACCTTCGCGACTGCCATAGCCCAGACCTTCGAGCAACCTGCGGGAATGGTCCAGCATGACGTTAGCCACCGTCCGGCGATCCTCGTCGTCAGGTCTCCACGCGCTTGTAGTGACGAAAATGGGCAGATACAGCGCCATCACCTCGTCGCCGATCAGCTTGTCGATCAGCGCTTCGGGGAAGAGCACGTCCTCGGCGACGGAATACAACCGTCGCAACAGCGCGCTGGCCTCCTGCGGCGTAATGGACTCCGAACGCGTGGTGAACCCGCGCAGGTCGGCGAACATGACACCGACCTCTGTCGTGATGCCACCCGGCGGCGCCAACTCGACACACGTCGCGCACAGGTTCGGATTCTTGCGCGACGGGCGAAAGCCCAATGGCCGGACGAACCGGCTGCCGATGCCGGCGAACGGCGCGCCGCACATGCCGCACCGCGGGCTCGACGGCAGCGAGCGCAGCACACGATGGACCGCGCGCGAGCTCGTGACCGTGGAGAACTCCAAGTAGGCCTGCCAGTCATCTGACGTCAGCGGCTGGCCAGGCCGCAGTCCGGCGTGCCTTACCAACCGCCGCAACGCCATCCGCTGCCAACGCGTCAACCGTTGGTCGGCCGAATCGTCCCCCACTCATCCAGAATGGCGCACTTTCGGCGGCGCGGTCAGCGATCCGACACGATTGCCGCGTCGACCAGTTCGGCGATCTCGCCGGCCAGCGGCGCAGACGACAGCGGCTTGCCGTCCAGCGTATGCACCCGCGCGGCGAGCGTGATGCTCGAGACCAGCCAAACTCCTTGTGCGGCAAACAGATCGGCTGGCCGCAGATTGCGGTAGTCGCAGTCGTAGCCCTTGTTGCGCGCCACGTCGAAAAGCGCCTGTTGCGTGGTGCCGCGCAGAATCGGATACCACGGCGGCGGCGTCAGTAGCGCGGGGTTTCCCTCGAGTTCGGTCGCGATCACCACCGTCGACCGCGGCCCCTCCAGGACGTGGCCGTCAGAGCTCACGAAGATCACGTCGCCGGCACCCTGCCGCTCCGCATGCCGCAGCGCAGCCATGTTCACCGCGTAGGACAACGTCTTCGCGCCCGCCAGCAGCCACGGCATGTCGGTCGCGCCGTCGGCGGGCAGGCCCCGCGCCAGAGTCAACGCCGCCACCCCGTTGCGCCTGGCCTCGGCGACCCGCGCGGCCAACCGTCCGATCGTCGCGAACGCCGTCGGCGGCGACCCACTCTCCCTGCCCCGGCTGTAGACCAGTCGCAGCACGCCCTCGCCTTCGCCGTCGGCCAGCCAGCGCTCAACCCCCGCAGCCACGGCCGCCCGCCACCGCGACAGGTCGGGCGCGGGCAGATCGGCCATGCGCGCCGACTGGGTCAACCGGGCCAGGTGCGCCTCCAGCAGGCACGGCCTGCCGTCGCGCACCAACAGCGTTTCGAAGACGCCGTCGCCGCGCACTGCGGCCAGATCGTCTGCGAAAAGCAGCGGCGCCGCGGGGTCGTGCAGCTCGCCGTCGAGGGTGACTACGACTCCGGGTTGGCTGGCCATGGCGTAGCAGCCTAGCCCGTAGAGTTGAAGGCATGTCCGCAGTTCCCGCGCCTGAGACCGGACCGGACGCAGGTGCCGTGTGGCACTACGGCGACCCGCTTGGCGAGCAGCGCTGCGCCTCCGACCACGCCGTCGTCGTCGACCGCTCTCACCGGGCCGTGCTGACGCTCACCGGCAGTGACCGCAAAACCTGGCTGCACAACATCTCCTCGCAGCACGTCAGCGAGCTCCCAGATGGCACGGTCACGCAGAATCTGAGCCTCGACATGCAGGGCCGTGTCGAAGATCACTGGATCCAGACCGAGCTCGACGACGTCACCTATCTGGACACCGAGCCATGGCGCGGCGAACCGCTACTCGCGTTCCTGCGCAAGATGGTGTTTTGGTCCGACGTCGCGGTCGAACCGGCCGAACTGGCGGTGTTGTCACTACTCGGCCCGCGGCTTGCCGATCCCGGGGTGCTCGACGCGCTCGGCGTCGGTTCGCTGCCTGCAGAAGGCACCGCTGTGGCGCTCGAAAGCGGCGGTTTTCTGCGGCGAATGCCAGGTAAAGGCATCGAGTTGGACCTGGTTGTGCCCCGTGAACAGGGCGCCCAGTGGCGACAGCGACTCGTCGACGCCGGAGTCCGGCCTGCCGGCGTGTGGGCGTATGAAGCCCTTCGGGTGGCGGCGCTGCAACCGCGTCTTGGCGTCGACACCGACGAGCGGACCATCCCGCATGAGGTCGGTTGGATCGGCACCGCCGTGCACCTCGACAAGGGTTGCTACCGCGGCCAGGAAACCGTCGCTCGCGTCCATAACCTGGGCAAACCGCCACGCATGCTGGTGCTGGTGCAGCTGGACGGCTCGGCGGATCGCCCCGCCACCGGCGATCCTCTGCTGGCAGGCGGGCGCAACGTCGGCAGGCTGGGCACTGTGGTCGACCACGTCGACGACGGGCCCATCGCTTTGGCGCTGCTCAAGCGTGGCCTGCCGGCGGACACGCCGTTGACGACGGGCGGGGAGACGGAGGTCGCAGCGGTGATCGATCCCGATTCACTACCCCCCGCCGATGTGGTCGGAGCGGGCAGGCTCGCGGTGGAACAGCTGCGCGGCCGCGGGCGTTGAGGTAGTCGGCTGACTGATCGGGCTGGTTCACGGCTCAGCCGTGAACGGGCCTGCCAGCACACGACAGCCGGGCACGGTAAAGTGTTGGCAGGACAATAAAGACACACAGATCGGAGCCGCCTAAAAATTGGGCCGCTCCGTTATTGCGCGAGGGGGTACCCCCATGGGCCGCGGCCGGGCTAAGGCAAAGCAGACGAAGGTTGCTCGTGAGCTCAAATACAGCTCACCGCAGACTGATTTCACCCAACTTCAGCGCGAGCTGGCTGGGTCGGACGGCTCTGACGATCTCAACGGCACCGACGGATCGGGCGACGAGTGGGCGCCCGATGAAGACGACTGGCGCCGTTAAGCCCTAGAAGCGGGGGTGCTGGCCCACGAGGCTGGCACGGGGGCTGTCCTTGCTGCCCTTCTTGATGGTGCCAAGCGTCCAGCAGTCCAGGTGCCTGGCGGTCAACACGGCGAGCGCGCGGTCGGTGTCCTCCGGCGCGACGACGGCGACCATGCCGACACCCATGTTGAACGTCTTCTCCATCTCCACCCGGTCGACGCGGCCACGCTGCGCGATCATCCCGAACACCGGCGCGGGCGTCCACGTCCCGCGGTCGATCTCGGCGACGAGGCCGTGGGGGATGACGCGCTCGAGGTTTCCGGCCAGCCCGCCACCTGTGACATGGCAGAACGTCCGCACCTGGGTTTCGGCGGCCAGCGCAAGGCAGTCCTTGGCGTAGATGCGGGTCGGCTCGAGCAGCTCTTCGCCGAGGGTGCGGCCGAACTCCTCGACGTGGCCCGCCAGGTTCATCCGGTCGATCTCCAGCAGCACCTTGCGCGCCAACGAGTAGCCGTTGGAATGCAGGCCCGTCGCTGCCATCGCGATGATCACGTCGCCGGGCTTGACCCGCTCGGGTCCCAGCACGTCGTCGGCCTCCACCACGCCGACGCCGGTGGCCGAGATGTCGTAGTGGTCGGGTGCCATCAGTCCCGGGTGTTCGGCGGTTTCACCGCCGAGCAGCGCGCAGCCGGCCATCACGCAGCCGTTGGCGATGCCTGACACCAGTTCGCTGACCCTTTCGGGAACTGTGCGGCCGACGGCGATGTAGTCCTGCAGGAACAACGGCTCTGCGCCGCACACGACCAGGTCATCGACCACCATCGCGACCAGGTCGATGCCGACCGTGTCGTGCTTGTCCATGGCCTGGGCGACGGCCAGCTTGGTGCCGACACCATCGGTCGACGAAGCCAGCAGTGGTTCGCGGTAGCCGCTGCGCAGCGCGAACAGCCCGGCGAATCCGCCGAGCCCGCCGCGCACTTCGGGCCTGGTGGCCTTCTTGGCCAGCGGTTTGAACAACTCGACGGCGCGGTCACCGGCTTCGATGTCCACCCCAGCCGATGCGTAGGAGATGCCGTGTTGTTCGGCTTGATCCGTCATCGACAGCAAGGCTACCGTCGTTGCCCACCCGCCGGTAACCGGTCGATCATCAGCCTTCCCGCAGATCGGCTCGCACGATCACGCCCGGTGTGAGAACGTGACCGACCATGAAAACAGTTCGCTGGTTTGCGCTCGTTGCCACGGCGATCGTGCCTGCTTCAACGGTCCTGTCCGCGCCCGCACTCGCGACTCCCGGCGTCGGCATCGACGCAGTCATCATCTCGCAGTCGACGGTGAACGGCGTGGACTACATCACCAAGGAGATCACCATCCAACCCGGCGGCAGCACCGGCTGGCACTATCACGACGGCCGGGTGTTCGGCGTGGTCCGGGAGGGCACGCTCACCCGCACAATGGGGGACTGCTCGGACGTCGTCTCCCCCGCCGGCTCAGCGGTCACCGAGGAGAGCGGGTCGAATCACGTGCACAACGGCCGCAACCTGGGGCCTGACCCGGTGGTGCTGTGGGTCGACTACATCGAACCCGCGGGCAGCCCCCAGGCCGTCGATGTACCCGATCCGGGCTGCGGCGTCGCCTGAGGACAATTTGGGTATCCGGCGTCGGTGTCGACCGACGAGACCCGCTGCCTGGTAACGGGAGCAACCGGCTACATCGGTGGCCGGTTGGCGCCGGTGCTGCTGGACCGCGGCCATGCGGTGCGCGCGCTGGCACGCAACCCGGACAAACTGGCCGCGATGCCGTGGCGGGAACGCGTAGAGGTGATTCGCGGTGATCTCGGCGAACCGGATTCGCTGACAGCAGCGTTCGAAGGCGTCGACGTCGTCTTCTACCTCGTGCACTCGATGGGCACTTCGCAGGACTTCGTGGCCGAGGAAGCCCGCTCAGCGCGCAACGTGGTCGCGGCGGCGCGCCGCGCGCATGTCAAGCGACTGGTGTATCTGGGCGGGCTCCATCCGCCCGGCGTCGACCTGTCCCCTCACCTGCGATCGCGAACGGCGGTCGGTGACATTCTGCTCGAATCAGACATCGAAACAGTGGTGCTGCAGGCTGGGATCGTAATCGGTTCTGGCTCAGCGTCATTCGAGATGATGCGCCACCTGACCAACCGGTTGCCCGCGATGACGACCCCGAAGTGGGTGCACAACCGCATTCAGCCGATTGCGATCGACGACGTGCTGCATTATCTGGCCGAGGCAGCCGAGGTCACGGTGCCGGCATCACGCACCTGGGACATCGGCGGGCCGGACGTGTTCGAGTACGGCGACGCGATGCAGGGCTACGCCGAGGTCGCCGGCCTACGCAGACGGCTGATCGTGGCGATACCGTTTCTGACTCCGACGATCGCGAGTTTGTGGGTGGGGCTGGTTACGCCCATGCCTCCCGGCCTGGCGCGACCTTTGATCGAATCCTTGGAAGTCGACGCGGTCATGGCCGACCACGACATCGACTCGGTGATACCCCCACCGAAGGAAGGGCTCATCGGATACCGAGACGCCGTCGCACGCGCATTGCGGGACGGGCCATTACCAACCGATCCGCAGTGGGCGCACGTCGGGCGTTAGGGCCTACGCAGCGCTGACGCGTTGTCGTTCTCGGCCTGCAGCGGAATCCCGGTGCGCGCCGCGGTGGTCAGCATCTGCTCGATCACGTTCTTGCCCAACGCCGTTTCGCCAGGCAGTTCGATCGGGTAGTTGCCGTCGAAGCACGCCGTGCACAGCCGCGAGGCGGGCTGCTCGGTGGCCGCGACCATGCCGTGCTGCGAGATGTAGCCGAGTGTGTCGGCGCCGATCGCGTGTCGCACAGCCTCGAGCATCTCGTCCTCGTTTTCGACGGCGTTGGCGATCAACTCGGCGGGGGTGGCGAAGTCGATGCCGTAGAAGCACGGCCACTTCACCGGCGGCGAGGCGATCCGCACGTGCACCTCGACGGCACCCGCCTCACGCAGCATCCGCACCAGGGACCGCTGGGTGTTGCCGCGCACGATCGAGTCGTCGACGACGATCAGCCGCTTGCCGCGGATCACCTCTTTGAGCGGATTGAGCTTGAGCCGGATGCCCAGTTGGCGAATGGTCTGCGACGGCTGGATGAAGGTCCGCCCGACGTAGGCGTTTTTCGTCAGGCCCTGCCCGTAGGGGATGCCGGACTCCTGCGCATAACCGACGGCGGCCGGGATGCCGGACTCGGGCACACCGATCACCAGGTCTGCCTCGACCGGCTTCTCCTGGGCCAGCCTGCGGCCGATATCGACGCGGGTCTTGTGCACCGATCGGCCCGCGATCGTGCTGTCGGGCCGGGCCAGATACACGTATTCGAAGACGCAGCCCTTCGGCGACGGCGGGGCAAAACGACTGGAGCGCACGCCGTCGGCGTCGATGGCCAACAGTTCACCGGGCTCGATGTCGCGGACAAACGACGCGCCGACGATGTCGAGTGCCGCCGTCTCCGAGGCGACCACCCAACCACGGTCCAGCCGCCCCAGCGACAACGGCCGCACGCCGTAGGGATCGCGGGCCGCGTACAGGGTGTTCTCGTCCATGAACGTCAGACAGAACGCGCCGCGCACCGTCGGCAGCAGCTCGAGTGCGGCCTGCTCCAGCGTCGCGTCGGCAGCGCCGTGGGCCAGCAGGGCGCCGAGGATGTCGGAGTCGGTCGTGGCTGCGGGTGCGCCGCGCGTCCCCAGTAGCCCGGCGTCGCGGGCGCGGGCCGCCAGTTCGGTGCCATTGACCAAATTGCCGTTGTGGCCGAGCGCGACGCCGGTACCGGCGGCGGTGTTGCGGAACACCGGCTGTGCGTTCTCCCACGTGGTCGAGCCGCTGGTGGAATAGCGACAGTGGCCGATGGCGACGTGGCCCTCCATGGCGGCCAGCGTCTGCTCATCGAAGACCTGGCTGACCAGGCCCAGGTCCTTGAACACGAGCACCTGCGAGCCGTCGGCGACGGCGATGCCTGCCGCCTCCTGGCCGCGGTGCTGA
>Ga0068863_100006521_pt1 | contig 11451 bp, 13 predicted proteins | sample KBSSwiS62_FD_66596 | JGI IMG/M metagenome (GOLD analysis project Ga0068863, IMG submission 66596) | Switchgrass rhizosphere microbial communities from Kellogg Biological Station, Michigan, USA - KBS Switchgrass S6-2 | ecosystem: Host-associated > Plants > Roots > Rhizosphere > Soil ...
GCCGATCTGATTGACCTTCACCAGCAGCGAGTTGGCCAACCCCTTTTCGATCCCCATCGCAAGGCGCTTGGGGTTGGTGACGAACAGGTCATCGCCCACCAACTGCACTTTGCCACCGATCTTGTCGGTCAGCGCTTTCCAGCCTTCGAAGTCGTCCTCGCTCATGCCGTCCTCGATCGAGATGATCGGATAGGCATCGCACAGATCAGCCAGGTAATCGGCGAACTCGACGGGGGAGAGGGACAGGCCCTCGCCGCTGATCTCGTACTTGCCGCCCTTGAAAAACTCGGTCGATGCGCAGTCGAGTGCGAGCTTGATTTCGCTACCGGGCTTGAAGCCGGCCTTCTCGATCGAGGCCATGATGAAATCGAGCGCATCGCGGGTGCTGGCCAAGTTGGGGGCAAAGCCGCCCTCGTCGCCCACTGCAGTGGCTAGACCCTTCTCGTGCAGCCCCTTTTTGAGGGTGTGGAACACTTCGGCGCCCCAGCGGACGGCCTCGGCAATCGAGGCCGCGCCGACCGGCATGATCATGAATTCCTGGAAATCGATCGGGTTGTCGGCATGCTCGCCGCCGTTGATGATGTTCATCATCGGCACCGGCAGCACGTGCGCCGAGACCCCGCCAACATAGGAATAGAGCGGCAGACCGCGCGCGTTGGCAGCGGCCTTCGCGACCGCCAGGCTGGTGCCGAGGATGGCGTTAGCGCCCAGGCGCGCCTTGTTCTCGGTGCCGTCCAGCTCGATCATCGCCAAGTCCAGATCGCGCTGGTCCTCCGCGTCGAAGCCCTTGAGCGCCTCGGCGATCTCCGTGTTGACTGCATCGACCGCCTTCAGCACGCCCTTGCCGAGGTAACGACCCTTGTCGCCATCCCGCAGTTCGACCGCTTCATGGGCACCCGTCGAGGCGCCAGAAGGCACCGCGGCGCGGCCGAAGCTGCCGTCTTCCAGCAGCACGTCGACCTCGACGGTCGGGTTGCCGCGGCTGTCCAGAATTTCCCTGCCATGGATGTCGATGATCGCGGTCATTGAAGCCGTTCTCCTGCTGCATACGCGCCTCGCGCGCCGTCTGCGGCGGTCTTAGCAGGGGAACTTGTGCTGGCAAGTTGCGTTGCCACATCGACGCGCACCTTATGTACCCGCATGTGTACCTTTTTGCGCACAACGCTTATATCACGGGCTCACGGGGCATGCGCCTCTAAACTGGGCTCACAAGGAAGGACAAGGCCATGGTCGATCCCACCACTGCCACCGGCAACGGCACCGAAAACGCCAAGAATCACTTTGCCAAGGCCATGGAAGAGGCCAAGGCGGGTGCGCAGGCTCTGGCCGACGAGTACAAAGACAAGTTCACGCAGGCTAAGGGTGACTGGACCAGCGAAGCACAGTCCCGCTCGACCGAAGCCAAAGACAAGGCCGGTGCTTTCGCAGCCGACGCCAAGATCAAGGCGTTCGATTATGCGAACGAGGGCAAGGCTCGCACGAGCCAGGCGATAGTCGGCTTGTCCAAGGTGATTGATGACAACGTCGCTCTCATCGACGAAAAGGTCGGCGCCAAGTACGGTGATTACGTCCGTAGCGCTTCCAAGTCGATGCAGGATGCGGCGGCCAAGCTCGACGAGAAGACGCTCGACGAATTGGGCGAAGACGCGAAGGAATTCGTGCGCAAGAGCCCAGGTGTCGCGATCGGCATGGCCGTGGCCGCCGGTTACCTCTTCGCTCGCGTGTTCCGGAGCAAGTGAACACCGAAGCACTGGCGGTCCAGCATTTCGAGGAACTCGAACCAGGGGTGCTGACGGCGGTCGGCAGCGAGGGTGAGCAACCTTCGCTTGCGGACGATCTGCGCCTTTTGGCCGATGAAGCCAAGGAATTGGCGCAGGCCGAGTTCTCTTTCCAGAAATCCCGCGCCGCGTATGTTGGGACCGAGAGCCGCAATATCGCCCTGCTGCTGATAGTGGCGATCGTGCTAGTCATCTTTGCACTAGTGGCGCTGGTGGTCGGAACGGTCATTGCGCTGGGCCCACTGCTCGGACCTTGGGGTGCGATGGCAGCGGTGACGATCGCGCTGCTCGCGATTGCCGGCTTCTGCGCTTTTCGAGCCAAGGGCCGGACAGCGCGGATGATGGCGATCCTGTCGGACGGAGGAACCTCAGCGTGACCATGAAGCAGGTGCTTGCGGATCGCGCGGTACGTGACGCTGCACGAGCTCGGTTCGACGCGCATTATGCTGTGCTCAAAGCCGATATCGCAGAACGCGGCCTTGCGGGTCGCGTCGTCGACGAAGCGGTAGAGCAAGCTCGGGTGATGTTCGATGAAGCGGTCGCCGTGGTGGAAGAGCACCCCGGCGCAGTGGGAGGAACCTTCGCGGCGCTGATGCTTTGGATTTTGCGTAATCCGATCATTGCCGGGCTCGAGAGTATCTTTGGTTCTTCGGCGAAAAATAAGGGAGTCTTCAAGTGAGTAAGCCCCAGCCGGCCGATACGGCCGCTCAGACGCCGACAACAGCCAGCAACGTCATGACACTGCCGGCGAAGGCAGAGGATTCTCGGCCCTCGACGAAAGTGGTTGCATTCGTGAAGCGTCACCCCTTGCTCATAGTCGCCGGTGGCCTTGCTGTCGGAGCGGCGGTGAGCGCCCTTCTACCTCGTCGCACCACCAGGCGCTGGTTTGGCCGCGCTGTCGACATCGCTCAGGCCGCGGGTGCCAGCACTGTACTCTTCGGCCGGGAGGCGGGCGACAAGGCGCAGGACTTCGGCCACGACGCCGGCAAGCGCGCCAAGCTTCTTTCCCGCCGTGCCGAGAAGGCTAGCGAAACGGCCATCGACAGCCTCGAGAAGTATGGCCTTGCCGCTCTGGCTGCTGCCAGCAGCTTGGGACGCGCCACAGCCCACAAGGCAGGCAAGTTCGGAGAGGCCGCTGCCGAGCAGTCTGGCCGCGCGCTGCATAAGGCGCAGGATAAGGCGCAGGAAGTGCGAGCCCGCTTCAATCACTGAGATCAGCTAGCCTGCCATCCATGGTTTGGCCTTTGGTAAGACTTTCTTGACTATAGATCCCCCGCTCGTCGGGGGATTTTCTTTGTGACCTCATCGGTACCAGCCCGCATGTCGGGCCCTCGCGTTGCCGCCACGCGCGCATCGTCGATTCCACGGCCCAGCAGTTTGGGCGATGCGATCGTGGGCAGCCGTGCCGCACAATTCGCGGCGCTGCTCCTGTTTGCAGCCCTGATCCGCTGCCCTGCCTGGGGCGAGTGGAATTTCGGCATCGACGATCAATTCTACGCGCTGGCTGGCGAACGGCTGTTGCGTGGCGACGTGCTCTACGTCGATATCTGGGACCGCAAGGGGCCCGTCCTCTACCTCATCTTCGCCGCGATCGGCGCGGTGTGGCGCTCGATGCTGACCTACCAGCTCGGCGCGACGCTGTTTGCCGCCGCTGGCGCCTTTGGCGTTGCGACCTTGGCGCGGCGCATCGCCCCCCCTCGGGCGGCGCTGCTTGCGGGTCTCGTCTATCTCGCTCTCCTGAGCCGTTTCGAAGGCGACAACCTCGAGGCTGGCGTATTCTTCAACCCGCTCCTGATCACGTGCGCAGCGATGCTTCTGTCGAAGCTCAACTTGCTGCGGCAAGGTCGGATTGACGCGCCGTTGGTGCTGGGCTTCTTCGCCGCCGGCCTGGCCATTGCGATCAAGCAGACAGTGGCGCTCGAAAGCGCGCTTTTCGGACTGACGGCGGCAACGCTGCTGCTCCGCTCGGTCCGGCCCATCGCCAGCACCCTTCCCCACATCTTCGTCCTCGCCCTTGCCGGCGCCGCGCCGATGCTCGCGACTGGGATGTGGTACTACGCCAACGGCCACTTTCCCGAGTTGTGGAACGCGATGGTCACGTCCAACTTCGCACGTGGTTACGCCGATCCAGCGATCCGGGTGAAGCGGATCTTCACCATGGCCGGCATGCTCGCGATCCCCCTGCTCTTCTCTGGCCTAGGCATCCACGGCGTACTTCGGGCGCGGGCGACTGCGGAGCAGAAGGACGTGCTAAGGCTGGTCGGCGCCTGGGCGCTGGCGGCGCTCGTGCTGATATTCGCCTTCCCGAACATCTACGTCCACTATGCCCAGTCGACGCTCGCGCCGCTCTCCGTCCTGTGCGCAGGAGCGCTAGCCTACCGCCGTCCAGTCTGGCCCATGCTCGCTGTCCTCATCGGCCTCAGCCTCGTGCTTGCCGGCACCTTTCATCTGGCCGATCGCTGGCGCGCCAGGCCGGCCGCGCAGACTTTGGTAGACTACGTGCGCGCACAGACCCCGAGTCACCGCCTGCTGGTCTGGGGCGCGCCAAGCTACCTCTACTCGCTGGCCGATGCCGACCCCGTGAGCCCCCTCGCCTTCGCGCCGCACCTTTACGAAGGCCGCGAGTGGACCGGGCACGACGTCGTCGCCGAAGTTCACCGTACCCTCGCGGCTCGGCCGGAAACGGTCGTGGCGCAGACGCCGCTGCCCTCGTCGCCGCTCAACACCGCGACCGTGGCGCTGGTCGATGCCTACGTGCGACAGTGCCGGACCACGCGGCGGTTCACCATCTACGACCACAACGGCGAGCAAGTGCACACCGTCTACTCCGGCTGCGCGCGCTAGCGTCGCCGCCGCGTCGGCACGTGGAAGTCGGGCGGCTTGTCGGCCGTCCAGCTCAAGAACGGCAAGAGAGCTGGCGCCTGCCGCAGCACTTCGACGTCCGACAGCCGCCCTAGCTCGGCGTTGGAGAACGTCGCGTGGAGCGTGCGATGGCAGATCACATGGACCGGGACCGTCGCGCGACCACCGCGACTTTTAGGCACCGGATGATGCCATTCGATCCGGCGGCCTAGTGGTCGTTCGCACAGCCAGCAGATCGCCTCGTCTTCACCCATCGCCAACCTTCGTCTTCGCTCGTTCCCGGACAATCCCGGTGCATTAGGAAGTTATCAAAGTTTCAACCTTAATCCCTGCTTCATTCACAAACGGACGCGCGCGCTGCGGGTCGCGCACCTTGGGGTTGAACGAACATGACGGCATTCGGGCGTCGGAACGGTGTTGGCGGCATGGGCCAGGGCGCACGCCCGGCTTTCGGGGTGGCCAAGCCCCTCAAGGGCGGTGCCGAGGGCAAGGGCTCCGGGGTTCCTTCCGGCATGCAGACCAGCGTGCCGGTTCCGGGCGGCGACCAGTTCCCGCCGCTGCCGGGCGAACCTTCCGCACACAACCTGCGCGACGATGCGATGACCCGCCTCGCCGACCGCGCCAACGCCATCCACGAGCAGTCCGAGCAAGGGGGCTTCGAAGCCTCGATCCACAAGATCAAGGAGCAGGTGCTGCCGCGCCTGCTGGAGCGCGTCGACCCAGAGGCAGCGGCGACGCTGACCAAGGACGAGCTCTCCGAGGAATTCCGCCCGATCATCATCGAGGTGCTGGCCGAGCTCAAGATCACCTTCAACCGGCGCGAGCAGTTTGCGCTTGAGAAAGTGCTCATCGACGAGCTGCTCGGCTTCGGCCCGCTCGAGGAACTGCTCAACGACCCGGACATCTCGGACATCATGGTCAATGGGCCTAATCAGACCTACATCGAAAAGAAGGGCCGGCTGCAGCTCGCGCCCACCAAGTTCCGCGACGAGCAGCACTTGTTCCAGATCGCCCAGCGGATCGTCAACCAGGTCGGCCGCCGCGTCGACCAGACCACCCCGCTGGCCGACGCCCGCCTCAAGGACGGCAGCCGCGTCAACGTCATCGTGCCGCCGCTGTCCCTGCGGGGCACCGCCATCTCGATCCGTAAGTTCTCCGAGAAGCCGATCACGATCGACATGCTCAGGGACTTCGGCTCGATGAGCGAGAAGATGGCGACCGCGCTGAAGATCGCCGGCGCCTGCCGGATGAACATCGTCATCTCGGGCGGCACCGGCTCGGGCAAGACGACCATGCTCAACGCGCTGTCGAAGATGATCGATCCGGGCGAGCGCGTGCTGACCATCGAGGACGCGGCCGAGCTTCGCCTGCAACAGCCGCACTGGCTGCCGCTGGAAACCCGCCCCGCCAACCTGGAGGGCCAGGGCGCCATCTCCATCGGTGATCTCGTAAAGAACGCGCTGCGTATGCGCCCGGACCGCATCATCCTGGGTGAAATCCGCGGCGCCGAGTGCTTCGACCTGCTCGCCGCCATGAACACCGGCCACGACGGCTCGATGTGCACCCTGCACGCCAACTCCCCGCGCGAGTGCCTGGGGCGTATGGAGAACATGATCCTGATGGGCGACATCAAGATCCCCAAGGAAGCCATCAGCCGCCAGATCGCCGAATCGGTCGACATTATCGTCCAGGTGAAGCGCCTGCGCGACGGCACCCGCCGCACCACCAACATCACCGAGGTGATCGGCATGGAGGGCGAAGTCATCGTCACCCAGGAGCTGTTCAAGTTCGAATACCTGGATGAGACCGACGACGGCAAGATCCTCGGCGAATTCCGCCCTTCGGGCCTGCGGCCCTACACGCTGGAGAAGGCACGCCAGTTCGGCTTCGACCAGGCGTATCTCGAAGCCTGCCTCTGAGCGGGAGTTAGTTCAGTCTCTCACGCCTAGTCGCGTGTGACTTTCGGCCCCGCGTGCGGACCACGCCGGCGCGCGCGGGTGCGCCGCCGCAGCAGGCTCAATAGCGCGGAATTGTCGCCCCTGTGCTCGGTCGCCACGTGTTGGCCCGCGTAGAAACGCAAGCGAAGCACGCCGTGCAACGCGCGCCGTTCGAGTTCCTCGAGTGTGAACTTCCGGTGCCCATCACCGTCCCGGTCGAGCGCCGCATCCCACGCGGCGGCGAAGCTTTCGGCGCAGGGCCTGCGCCGCAAGCGGTAGGCGCTCTCGCGGGCCATGCCGACCTTGCGCGCCGCCGCCTCGACCGATCCGGTCTCTGCGAGCGCCCCGAGGAAACGAGCCTGCCGCTCGGGCGTCCAGCCGTCGGCGCGCGCGCGCAGCGGCACCGGCGTGAACGCGGGCAGGCTGCGGGTGGCCGGGCGAGGACGGGGCGGATAGGTCTTCATCCGGAAGTATAAGCCAGATTTCGCGCTTGTAGGAAAGCCGCTCCTATTTGGCCTGATCGTCGCTCATCCCCCGAACCACCCCCGCGCAGCCAGCCCCAGCAACAGCACCGCGGCCAGCAGCGACCAGAAGAACAAGGCCGTCCACGGCATGAAACCGACGCGGTCGAGGTCGCGACGCCGGGTGCGGCGATGATCGGCGTACCATGCGAGCGCGGCGAAGAATGCGGCAGCGGCACCGGTCACAATCAGTAGAGTCTCGGGATCGTCCATGTCCGCCGCCCTTGCCTGCCCCAGCGCGCCGTTTAAAGCGCGAAATCGTGACGCTTGCCCATTCAGCACCTGCTACCGCCGAGCGGCCGATGCTCGCCATCGGCCTGCGGCTGGGGGCGATGGCGATGCTGTCGACCATGTTCATGCTGGTGAAGGTCGCGGGCGAGCGCGGCGTGTCGTTGCCCGAGCTGATGTTCTGGCGCCAGGCGATGAGTGTGCCGATCCTCTGCGGCTGGCTCGCCCTCACCGGCCAGTTGCGCAAGCTCGCGACGCGGCGTCTGGGCAGCCACGGCTTGCGCGCCACGGTCGGCACCGCGGGCCTGTGCTGCAACCTGGGCGCAGCCACATTCCTGCCGCTGCCGATGGCGACGACGCTGGGCTTCACGACGCCGCTCTTCGCCGTCGTCCTGAGCGCCTTCGTGCTGCGCCAGCGGGTGGGCCCGTGGCGCTGGTCCGCAGTCGCGCTCGGATTTGCCGGGGTGCTGGCCGTGGCACAACCAGGTGGTGCCCATGCGCCACCGCTGGGCGTGGCGTTCGGCCTTGGCGCCGGAGTGATCGTGGCCGTGGTCAGCTTCCAGATCCGCGACCTCGCCCGCACCGAGGAGCCGATCTCCTGCGTATTCTGGTTCGCCTTCTTCGGAGCGCTGTTCGCCGCGATACTGCTGCCCTTTTATGCCCGACCACACGCGACCAGCGACTGGCTGCTGCTGATCGCCATCGGCCTGGCCGGGACCTTGGCCCAGTTCTTCCTCACCGCCGCGCTCAAGTTCGGTCAGGTCGCCACCGTCGTGGTGATGGACTACAGCGCGCTGATCTGGTCGACCTTTTACGGCTGGGCGATCTGGGGTGCCCTGCCCGTCCACGCCATGTGGATCGGGGTGCCGCTGATCGTTTCCGCCGGGCTGATCATCACCTGGCGCGAGCACCGGCTGGCGCGCAGCGTGTCGCCCACCTCCGCGCTCGACGAAGGCGCGACCGAGGAAGCTGCCCACCTGCCTACCCTCGACTTGCGAAGGCCGGGAACCTGATCGCGATGGAAGTGTTCCAACCGGCACGCAAGGTCGCCAGCGCGGCTGTGCGAGTGCAAAGGAACGAACGACATGGTCAAGAAACTGGTTTTCGCCCTGGTGGCAGGCGGCATCGTCTTCTCGGCTTCGGCCTGCAACACCGTGAAGGGCGCCGGCAAGGACGTGCAGTCGGTGGGTCAGGCTGGCGAAGACGCCATCAAGTAAGGCGCGGCGGGCGCGGCCACCGGGCCGCGCCCCCGAGACCTTGACTCCGGATCATGTCAGCCAAAGTCGCGCGACACCGAGCGGTGCTGCGCGCTGAGCGCCCGGGACCGCACCCATAACGTGGCGCGCTGGGCGCAGATGAGTCCCACAGCCAGACCCAGCATGGCATCGGTCAGCAGGACCGCAGTGCCGCCGGGGTGCCCGCCGACCGCCGGATGATAGCCCGGCATCAACAGACGGCGCAGGCCGAACACGGCGAGGATCAGAATGATCGCCGCCGGAGACGAGCGCACCATCACGCGTGCGTGTTCCCCCTCACCCTCCACATGCAGCCGCATGAGCCGGGCGCGCTGCGCACCCACAGCCGCCCCGACAATCAGTCCCGCGAACAGCGCCAGCCAGCCTGTCGGCCGCGGCGGCATGCCCCATAGCGCCAGCCCCACCAGCAGCAGCACCAGCGCAGGCAGAACCCACAGCGTCGCCACTCGCAAGGGCCGCGCCCGATCGAGCGAGCGCAGGCGCCACGCCATGACCGCCGCGAAGATCAGCAGCGGTATGGCGTCCGTAAGGCGATAGCCGGCGAGCATCGCAGTTCAGCTCCCGCCGATCTCGCTAAGCGATGGCGTGCCCGGCTCACCCGGCTCGCCCTGCCACACCAGCACTGGCTTCCTGGCCGCCAGCGTCTCGTCCAAGCGACGGCGCGGCGCGAAGTGCGGGGCCGAATGCAGGCTTTCGTCACCCGCCTTGGCGCGCTCGGCCAGACTGCGCAGGCTCGCAATGAAGCGGTCGAGCCCGGCCTTGCTCTCGGTCTCGGTCGGCTCCACCAGCATCGCGCCCTTCACCACCAGCGGGAAGTAAACTGTCATAGGGTGAAAGCCCTCGTCGATCAGGCCCTTGGCGATGTCGAGCGTCGAGAAGCCCTCGGCCAGCCCGGCATCGCTGAACAGCGCCTCGTGCATGCATGGGCCGGAGGCGGCGAACGGCGCGGGCAGCAGATCCTCGCAGGCCCGAAGCACGTAGTTGGCGTTTAGCACAGCATCCTCGGCGACCTGGCGCAGGCCGTCGGCGCCATGGCTGAGGATATAGGTCAGTGCGCGGGTGAACATGCCCATCTGGCCGTGGAATGCGACCATGCGGCCGAACGCCTGCGCGTGCCCCTCGCCCGCGTTCTCCTCCTCGACGAGGTGGATCGATCCGTCGGCCCCGCGCGTAACGAAAGGCAGCGGCGCGAACGGCGCCAGCGCCTCGGACAGCACCACTGGCCCCGCACCCGGCCCGCCGCCGCCGTGCGGTGTGGAGAAGGTCTTGTGCAGGTTGATGTGCATGGCATCGACGCCGAGGTCTCCCGGACGCACCTTGCCGACGATCGCGTTGAAGTTGGCGCCGTCGCAGTAGACGTAGCCCCCCGCGGCGTGGACCGCGTCGGCGATCGCCTTCATGTCGGGCTCGAACAGGCCACACGTGTTGGGATTGGTGATCATCACCCCCGCGACGTTCGGCCCCAGCTTCGCCTTGAGCGCGGCGAGGTCGACCCGGCCGGCAGGTGTCGCCGGGATCGATTCGACCTTGAAGCCGGCAAAGGCGGCGGTGGCGGGATTGGTGCCGTGGGCGCTTTCGGGCACCAGCACGACATCACGCGTCTCGCCGCGTGCATCAAGCGCGGCGCGGATGCACAGCAGACCGCACAGCTCTCCGTGCGCGCCGGCCTTGGGGCTCATCGCCACCGAGGCCATGCCGGTCAGCGTGATCAGCCAGTCTGCAAGCTGTTCGATCACTTCCAGCGCGCCCTGGATCGTCGCTTGCGGCTGCATCGGGTGCAAGTCGGCGAAGCCGGGCAGCCGCGCCATCTTCTCGTTGAGCCGCGGGTTGTGCTTCATCGTGCATGAGCCGAGCGGGAACGGCCCGAGGTCGATCGCGTAGTTCTGGCGCGACAGCCGCGTGTAGTGGCGCACCGTCTCGGGCTCGGTGAGACCGGGAAGCGCTGGCGGCTCCTTGCGAAGAAACTTCGAAAGGCCAGCCGCCGGTGTCCGGTCCGTTTCGTCGAGATCGACGCCGCACTTGCCCGGCGCACCAAGCTCAAAGCTGAGAGCCTCTTCGAGCATCAGCCCGTAATCGCCGGAGGACGTTGCCTTTCCTCCTTCGTTCGACACTCCGCCCATGGTCGGCTTCCACCCGCTTGCGTTCACCGCGTTCATGCCGGCACTCCCGTCAGGACCGCTTCCAGCTCGGTGGCAAGCGTCTCGATATCCTCGTCGCTGGTCGTCTCGGTCGCGGCGATCAGCAGCCCGTTCGCGAGGGTTTCCTCGCCCGGGAACAGCCGGCCAAGCGACACGCCGCCGAGCACGCCGCGCTCAGCCAGTTCGCGCACCACTTCGCGCGCGTCGCGCTCCAGCACCAGCGTCGCTTCGTTGAAGTAGGCGGTGTTGAGCAGCGAGACGCCGGGTATGCGCGCCAGCCGTTCGACCGTCGCTTGCATGCGCGCGTGGTTCAGCGCCGCCAACCGCGCCAGCCCCTCGCCGCCGAGAAGCGTCAGGTGAATACTGAAGGCAAGCGCGCAAAGTCCTGAATTTGTGCAGATATTGCTGGTCGCTTTTTCGCGGCGGATGTGCTGTTCTCGGGTTGAAAGCGTCAGCACGAAGCCGCGCTTGCCTTCGGCATCGACGGTTTGGCCGCACAGGCGCCCGGGCATCTGCCGCACGAACTTCTCGCGGCAGCCGAACAGGCCAAGATACGGCCCGCCGAACTGCAGACCGACACCGATCGACTGGCCCTCACCCACGACGATGTCGGCGCCCAGAGTACCCGGCGCCTCGATCAGCCCGAGCGCGACCGGCTCGGTCACCACCGCGATCAGCAGCGCTCCGGCCGCATGCGCGACCTCGGCGATGGCGGCGAGATCGGGAACGCG
>Ga0068863_100006527_pt1 | contig 11447 bp, 13 predicted proteins | sample KBSSwiS62_FD_66596 | JGI IMG/M metagenome (GOLD analysis project Ga0068863, IMG submission 66596) | Switchgrass rhizosphere microbial communities from Kellogg Biological Station, Michigan, USA - KBS Switchgrass S6-2 | ecosystem: Host-associated > Plants > Roots > Rhizosphere > Soil ...
CAACGGTTGCTTCGTAGTGCTTATCGCCAGCCGGAGCCATGCGAATCTCACTCATTCGCTGTCCTCAGTCTGTTTTGCTTCTGGCGCCAACGCTGCAAACTCCTAAACATACCCTCAATTCTGTCATGGGTTTTGCTGCTGCTGAGGCTGCTGCATGCGTTGCTGCATCATCACTTTGGGATCGAATTTCACCGGCGTGCCGGTGATTTTCGTTTTGGCGTCGGTGATGATCTTGGTGAGGACCATGGTGCGGCCGCCGTCCACCGATTTCACCAGCCCCATGGGACCTACTTTCGTGCTGGCCCAGACATCGCCTTTGCCTTCGTCGCTAGTCCAGTGTTCGCAGGAAAAGGTGCCGGCGGGAACAGTGATGGTTTCCGTTCCGACGGAGTGCCATTTCTCGACTTCCTTTTCCATTTCGCTGTGCCGCTGTTTGGCGGCATCCATGTCCATTTCCATAGGTTGCGTCTGGCCGGGCATGACGAAGACCATTTTGTGGAACTTGAAGTCCGCAGGCGTGACCAGCATCTTGCCGTACATCAGGTTGCCGCTGGCGTCCTTGCTGTGGCCGACTTCCATCCAATACCCCTGCTCGGTGCCCACCATTTCCTTGTCCACGACATACATTTCCATCTGTGACTTTTTTCCGTCTTTATCCACAGTGTCGTAAGCGGCTCCCTGGCCGACCACCGGATGAAAAATATTGGCGATGTTGGGCCGCTTGATGGGGCCGATGCCGAACTGCGCCGAGGCCGGGGATGTAAGCGTGATGCACACGGCCGAGGCCAGAAGAATCAGGGAGGTGCGTTTCATTGGGTGGCTCCTTTGGAAATGTGTGAGGCGGGAAAGAACTTTATCACGGCAGCAGGGTAGGGAGTAACTTCGCTTTTTGTTGTGATGTTTGGACTTGCAGGTCCACATACAGGCTGAATAGCGAGGTGAAAATATCAGGAGTTCAGGCCAGCCTGCGCGAAACGGCAGGCGGCAGAGTGGCGAATCCACGCTTCCGCGACGATCAGATGGAGCACAAAACCAACCCAGAAGGCGATGCCAAAAAATTCCCGAGGCGGGAGACCAGAGAGACGGCTTGTTGCGAAGAAAATCCCGACGATCGGACGAATGGTGGCAACCGCCAGACCGATAGAGAATGCGCGGATCATCCATTCGCGATGCAAAGCAATTTCCCGGTGCAGAACGTGCCAAAAGGCTTTGCTCAGCGCAAAAAGAAAGAAAATCGAGAAAAAAGTAGTCGCGGTGGCTTGGTTGGGACCTCCGATCGCCGGCATAGCGAAACTCATGATCAGTGCACTGATCCCGATAATGTACGCAGCCACCAGGTAGACGCGGCCGCTGACGCGATGCCAGCGCAGATGGCTGGCGCGCAAGGTTGCGTTGAATTGCAACGGGCCAAGTGTCACGAAGAGCAGACCGGGAACAATGTGAATCATGGTGAGGACCGCTTGGCGCGCGAAAATCTCGTCGAGCCCGGCTAATTGCGCCAGCGCAGGATTTGCAGGAGGCGGCAATGGATGATAGCCGTGTGCGAGAACCGGTACGAGTGAAACAGCACGGCGAACGATGACGGCCACCGCAATGAAGCCAAGGAAGGTGACCGTGGTCCACAGCAACCGATTGAGCGCGCGTGGCCTCATGCTGGTAATACGCGTGCGGCCGGACATTCTTTCATCCGGACGAGCCGCACGGGTAGCCTCAAGTGCGAACCTTCCTGGAAGAAACCGCTGCGGACGCGGCGCACAATATTTCGACAGGTGAAACGTCTTCGGTTATAGATGGACGCAACGGACATAGACGTCACAAAACGTTGGCAAAGCCGCCAACGGGACCTGCGGAATCGGAAGAGCCAATCGGGCCAGCTAGGAGGCTGGCATTCCCAGAAAATGACGGAACAAGACCAGCGGATTGGCGATGTGGTCGCGCAAGAGGGGTCGCGCCTGCGGAGCTTTATTCGAAAGAGGGTAGCCGATCCACTCGACGCTGAAGATGTGCTGCAGGATGTGTTTTACAAACTGGTCGAAGCGAACCGGCTGCTCATGCCGATTGACCATGTGACGGGATGGCTGTTCCAAGTGGCGCGCAACCGGATTACGGATTTGTTCCGCAAGAAGAGTCCCGACCGGTTCAGCGAAATGGATGCTGTCAGTGAGGAAGGCGAACGGCTGGCGTTCGAGGATTTATTGCCGTCAAACGATGCAGGTCCACAAGAGGAATACTTGCGTGGCGTCCTGCTGGATGAACTCGAAGCGGCGGTTGCGGAGTTGCCGCGCGAGCAGCGGGAAGTGTTCGTGGCACACGAGTTGGAAGGACGCAGCTTTAGAGAAATGGCCGTGGCGAGCGGCGTAAGCGTGAACACGCTGCTTGCCCGGAAGCGCTATGCGGTGCTGCGGCTGCGGGAACGGCTGCAAGACATTTACGAGGAGTGGAGATCATGAAAAAGAAACTGATTTGGATGATTCCGCTGGGTATCGTGGGTATGGCCGTGTTCATCGCGATTGGCGGTGAAATTGTGCTCCAGCTGTGGAACTGGTTGGCGCCGGCGCTGTTTGGCTGGAAGCAGATTACGTTCTGGCAGGCGCTGGGGTTGCTGGTGCTCTGCCGCATTTTGTTTGGCGGATTCGGCATGCATGGCGGCAACAGCAAGCATAAGTGGGGAAAGCGGGGCGATTGGCGCACCCGAATGGAAGAACGCTGTGCGAATATGAGCCCCGAAGAGCGCGAGAAGTTTCGCGAGCGGATGCGGGAACGCTGGGGATTTGGAACCACAGGCGGGGAAACGTCGGGGCAGTAGTCGCCTCGGCGGTTGAAGAATCTTTCGCACCCAGGGCTCTTGAATCTCCCGACCAAGGTTCCCAGCATTTGCAGACTGCGCTAGCACTATTTCGCTGGCCACCGCATTTTGGTAGCATCGCTCGAAATGGCGCGGGAATCCTCGGAAGAACTGATCGAACGACCTGGTCAGGTGAAGCGATGACGAATTCAAAGGTGTTCGATGTCGTGACAGTAGGCGGAGGGATGGCTGCGTCGGCGCTCGCAATCGCGATGGCGCGAAGCGGCGCGCGCGTTCTCGTGCTGGAGAAGGAAACAAAATTCCGCGATCGCGTGCGCGGTGAGGCCCTGACTCCCTGGGGAGTGGCGGAAGCGCGTAAATTGGGCCTCGCCGAGCTGCTGCTCAACACCTGTGCGAAGGAATTGCCATGGGTGGAGATGGGGTTTGGTCCGCGCAATCTCGTGGAGACGACGCCACAAAAGGAACCGTTTTATTCCTACTCCCATCCGGAGATGCAGGAAGTGTTGCTAGCGGAGGCGCAGCGTGCGGGCTCGGAGGTGCGCCGCGGCGTGACAGTAGAAGCAGTCGAGCCGCGCGGGAATTCGTCCGGAACGGGCCAAGGGAAGTATGCAACCGTAACTGTACGGAACGGAAAGACCGCGAAAATCTCCGCGCGCCTGGTGGTGGGAGTCGATGGCCGCGGATCAGCAGTGCGCCGCTGGGGCGGATTCGCGGTGGAAAAATCGCCGCTGGGTTTCCAATTTGCGGGTGTGCAGTTGACCGGCGTGCGCTGGCGGGAGGATCTGGCGACATTCATTTTCAATCCCGAAATGGGTATGGTCTTGGGAATGGTGCCGCAGACCAAGGGCCGGTGGCGCTCTTATCTCGGCTATCCACGCGAAAGCGGGTTGGCTTTGCAGGGCGATGGCAAGCTGAAAACGTTTTTAGCGGAGTCGGCGCGCGCTGTACCGATCATCGCGGCAGCGTACGCGAACGTCGAATGCATCGGACCGCTAGCGAGTTTCGATGTGAGCGAGTCCTGGGCTCCGCATCCATATCGTGACGGCGTTGCACTCATAGGAGATGCGGCGGGGACGAGCGATCCTTCCTTTGGCCAAGGAATGGGCACAGCCTTGCGGGATGCTCGCGGCCTACGCGACGCTCTGATGCGCAACCCAGACTGGGACGAAGCAGGCCACGCGTACGCGCGGGAGCATGACAGCTATTTCCAGAACTGCCACAAGGTGTGCGGCTGGCTGCGCACGCTGTTTCAAGATCCCTGCGCCGAGGCCGGGGCGATCCGCCAGCGCGCCATGCCGCGCATTTCGGAAGACCTGACGCGCGTGCCGGATCACCTTTTCAGCGGCCCGGATTTGCCCGCGGACGAAGCCGTGCGCGCCCGGTTCTTTGGCGAATGTTAAGAACAAGCGTGCGGCGGCTTCGACTAATCCAGCCGCCTTCTGTCCGGTCACAGAGCGAGACTCCGAACCTTCGGCCGATTCATGAATCCTGAGACCACCGCGGACGCAATTCCCATCGCCATGTACCAGAATCCGTTCCAGTCAAACACCGGAAAGCCAATCATGCCGCCGGCGATGGCTCCGCACACCAAACGCCAACCATAGATGCTCATAAAAGAGCCCGACTCCGCCACGACCAGCGGCATCCATAGCTCGATCGCGGCCAGTAAGCTTGAAAAGAGCAGCCCGAGCAGCAGTCCGAAGACGCTCGCCACTCCCAGGCAAACCGGAATCCAGAACAGGTAGAAGGCATAGCCGCTCGGCGCCCCCGGTTCCGCCATGGGTGGCACGCGCCCCAGCGTCATGGCGATTCCGATCAGCAGGCCAATCACGGTCCACGCTGCAGTCCATCGCATGGTGGTGAGCAGAATTGTTCGCAATCGCAACGGAATTGCCATCGTCCGCCAGAATGTTGACTTTAGGAGTGCCGCAGAACGTTGAGGTCCGAGTATAACACCCAGCGAGTTCTGTGACTTGTGGCTTCTGCCGACGCCCCCGGCCTGGTCCGCCCTCCCGCACACCGGAAAACAAACGCCACGCATCCAAAATTAAAAACCATCGGAGGAGTCCCCATGTACCACGTACGTCAGGAAAATTTGCCCTTTGTCGGCAGCTCCCACGAATTCGTCGGCGCCGAGCACGGCGACGTTAACGTTTCGGTATTTTTGCTGAGCGCGTTGCCGGGCAAAGGACCGGGTCCGCACCGCCATCCCTACGACGAAATCCAGTTTGTCCGCGAGGGCCGCGGCCTCTGGACCGTCAACGGACAAACCTTCGAAGGTGGCGTCGGCGATATCTTCGTCATTAAGGCCGGCGAAATTCACGGCTTCAAAGCCATCGGCGACACCCCACTGGTCCAGGTCGACGTCCATCTCAGCCCGCGCTTTATCCAGGAGAACTTGCCGTAGGACGGTAGAGATCTCCGTCCAGCATCGGAGGCCGGCGGGACGCCGGCGCTACGCACCGATTGCGCCGCCCGCTGCCCGGAGAGAGAATGAGGCACGTGGTCAGAAAATGGAGAGCAGGTCGTATGGTCCACACAATCGTTGACGGAACGTTTCGGCAAACCAATTTGACCAACGAATCTTCCGAGTATCTAGCCAAGCGCGAGGAGCTTCGACTCGCCGAAATCGAACTGATGCGCCAGCGCGAACGCGTCGCCGAGCTGCGCCGCCATCTTCCCCAGGGCGCTCCGATTCTGGACTATGCGTTTGAAGAGGGCCCGCGCGACCTTAGTGCCGGTGACGCGCCCCTGCGCACCACACATCTTAGCGAATTGTTCACCAAGCCCAATCGCTCGCTCGTCATCTATCACCTAATGTATGGCAAGCGGCAGACCAAACCTTGCCCCATGTGCACCGCCTGGCTTGACGGCGCCAACGGCGTCGCCCATCACCTCGCTCAGAATCTCGACTTCGCCGTCGTTGCCGCCGCCGACCTCCCCGCTCTCCGCGCCCACGCTCGTTCCCGCTTCTGGGACAAGCTGCGCCTCCTCAGCGCCGCCAACAGCACCTTTAAGTACGACCTCGGCAGCGAAGACCGCGAAGGGCATCAGGATTCGACCATTTCGGTTTTCACGCACGACGCTGACGGCACCCTGCGCCACTTCTATTCCGCGCATCCTCGCATGGCCCCAGACATCAAAGAGCGCGGCATTGACCTGCTCGCTCCCATCTGGCACTTCATGGACCTCACTCCAAAAGGTCGCGGCAACTGGTACACCAGTCTCGATTACGGAACGAAAGTTTACACCGCCTCGACATAGGTGACCGCTCGCGGTCATGGGTTGAAGGTTAACGCTGCCAGCAGGCAAAAGCTCGCAAGCATGGCCACTCGGCGCGCCGCCCCAAAAACCTATGTTGAACGGGTGTGTTGAATAGGTGCCCCAGGGTTCACACGACGAACCAGGGCCTCCCCGCTTTCACAGCCTAGCCAAAAACCCGACTGCCGCAGCGGCCTAGTTCTACTGCGTTCTAAGTTCCGTCCGCATCCAAGGATGAATACAGCACTGGAACTTGGTCGTTGCTCCACTCGGCAGAATCGTGCCCCCGGCCGTCGGACCTACTTCCGTCGTACCCGGCCCGACAAATATGTTGCCAGGGCCCGCCGGCTTGGGGATCAGCCCACCCACCGTAGCCGTGGCGCATTCTGGCGCAGGCACCGGAGTGCCGGATAAAGCGTTAAGAGGCGCCACGAAGCCGCCACCAAAACTCTCAACCTTGGTGAATGTGTGCGTCTCTCCACCTCGGTTCTCCAGTGCCAGAACGGTCCCTTCATCAACAGTCCCGGCAGCTGGATCGAAATGCCACACGCCTACTTTTTTAGCTGACGTAAGCTCTTTGATGAACTGCGCAAACGTAATGTTTCCGTCTCCCACACACGTACCTGGGCCGGCCGCGGCGTTGAACGTGGTCGGGTCGCATTTGTCCTTCATTCGCACTACCAACGACTCCCTGGCAATCAAAACCACAGAAGACGCCATGGTGATCATCACCAGCGTCGTCGCAAGACACAGTCTCCCTCTATTCATGGATTTCCCCTTCCTTTGCAAAATCTAACTGCAATTCAATCCGCAGGCCCATCCCTTCGCGCTTTTGGCGAAGCGTGGAGCTGAACGTCGCCCTTCAATCCACAGGAACGTTGCGGTGCAGCTCAGTTATTGCTCGTCGTCATCGTGATCGCTGTGTCGCACTTGCCCGCGAATCTCGCCAGCCGGCGATCGCACCGTATGCACGTTCGCATACGCTGCTCCATCGCGAAGCGCCTCCACCACCTTGGCAAAGTCAGAGCCAGGAGTGATTCCCTGAGCGTTCGGACCAATTACGTTGGCTGCGGTTAGGCTGCCCGTCACTGTTCCGGAAGTGGTGCCTTGGCAGGGCGGCGGGTTCGGAGTTCCAGCAGGGGGGCCGCCGGGCTGGCCCGACGCCGGGCCGCACAGGAATACCATGATGCCGGTCGCTTCTTTGGGAAAGCCGAAGTGAATATGCGAGAAAAGGATCGGCGCCTGCAAATCCTGGTAGGTCACTTTGTACGTGAGAGTGGAACCGTCAGAGCTGAGCTTCGCGGAGAAAGACCCGCTCGCCTCTGTGGCGACCGGAGGAACCTCGCTTAGGCCCCGCAGGCGGGCGCTGAACGAGTTGCCGTCATCCTTTGCGGCTGCCAATGCGAGGCTGAATGCGGGCGCAAGCAGTGCTAGCGATAGGAACCCCTTTGTGTTCATGAGCATCTCCCTTTACGCAGACTTCGTATAAATTCTCGAAGGTTGTGCGGCGCGGAGCTACCTGGCTGGAATTCCCGACCTGAATATAAATCTTGCGCTGCGACCGTACGGCGGCGTCTCCGGCCTGTCAAATCAAGATTGCGTCACGGAAACGTCTGTTTGCTGTCAAATCATGATTGCCGCGTGCGGGCTCTGCTTGGCCTTCGCCTCAACCATCGGGTCACATCGATTGCGGCACCCAGAATAAGGCCCTGAAATGCACCGGTGAGCACGATAAAAAAGTCAAAGAGCCGTGCGTTAAACATTGTGAGCCGCATGCCCTGCGTGAGCCAGGGAAGAACCGAGGTCAGCGGAAGGGAATTCCGTAGTAGAGACGTGGCGAATGGCTTGTGGTCTGTGACGTAAAAGAGCGTGAGTATCCCGATTGCGACGATCGCACCCAGAATGAGGAGTCGAAAGGTCCATACCCGGGGGACGCGGGCGGCCAGAGGGCGACGAATCCCACATGCATCTTAGACACCCGAGAGGAGAAAGTTGCCCAGTCGCCGGGTGGCCTACGCTTTCGGGTCGTGAAAGCGTGGGTCCGCTTTCGCCGGAAGCTCCCGGTTCGCTTCCTGCCTGCCCGCCGTGGCGAAAACTTGGGCCTGTAGCTCCTGGTCTTCGCTCATTTGTCTTCCCGCTTGCCTCCGCTCTGTGCGTAGGTACATGTTTTGACACTTGACACAGCCGTTGTAACGCGTATTGTAACTACAGCCGCGAGACATCGGAGAGCAACATGAATACTCACTTCGGTTCGTTTCGTGGGCTGATCTGCATTCCACTGCTGGTTGTCTTCGCAGTTTTCGCAGCCCCGTTGGCGCAGGCCGACGCGGTATATACATATACAGGCCCGCTTTTTGAAAATTTTGGCACGGGGAATTTTGGGACGGTCGCAACGTGCCCACCCGTTTGCAGTGTTTCTGGTTTCATCGTTCTCGCTTCCCCAGTAGACTTCACCGATTTCCGACTCGTGCAGTTGTTGAGTTTTAGCTTTACCGACGGAAACACCGTCATGACGTCCTCCGATAATCCGCCCGTTTTCGCCGTGGTTGCATTAGCTGGTGATGGGTTCGGCGGGATCTCTCAATGGGCCATCGATATTGGGGAAGGAACCGGTCCTGTCCAAATCGAAAGCATAAATCTAATAGGAGAAACTCCTGGGGATAGCTCAGGCTCCCCGTCTCAGGGGTTTGACTCTGTGTCAGGGAAGGCGGGAGTTTGGACTTTGAGCGCGGTCACAACTCCGGAGCCGCCAACGCTGATGTTGCAAGTTGTAGGGATATTGGGCCTTCTCATTTATTGGCTGAGACTGCCCCGACAAAAATTCTGAACAAGCGGTGCTCTCGTTTTCGTGAAAAACAAGGAACCGCGCCGAGTGCCCCACGTTCGCTTCCTGCCTGCCCGGCTCAGGCAGCCCTGCCCGCTGTGGCGGCAACCTGGGTCCTAAGCTCTGTTCTTCGCTCATTCATTGTCCCGGAGCTTGCCTGCCGCAGGCAGGGAAGCGAATCTCTCCGATCGGCGCGTACGGTTCTTGTAGGCTGGGTCGGTTTTCCCGACCTTGCCCTCACCTACCGCGGGGGTCCATAGAGTAAAACTCGTCCAGCGAGGCGCGAGGATTAAAAACGTCAGCTAGTTAATAGTTATTTATACGTATCCATAGTGTTACTATCTGCCGTGGTTAAAGCGACGCTTCCGCTTGCCTCCGTCGGCGCCAACCTCCAACTCCACGCCTCTAACTCATTTGCTCGCCACACTTAGGAAAATCGAGTCTCGTGAGTCCTTTGGCTGCTACACATCCAAAAAAGTACCAGGGGGTAACCCAGGGGTTTCCCGGTTCGAGTTCCGGGATGTGCTTTTCCACCTTCCCTTTTCCAATTTCAGTCGTCGCTCCCCAACGCGGTATCATGTTCACCACTAACTCATTCCAAGGACCGCACATTTCGATGACCAAGACGACGGAAGCGAATGAACGCATGAACCGCCCGCTGGCTCAGGTGGATCCCCAGATCTCCTCGCTGTTGCGCGAAGAGGCCCAGCGCCAGGCTACCGGGCTGGAGCTGATCCCCAGCGAGAACCTGGTTTCCGAAGCGGTGCTGGAGGCGATGGGCTCGATCTTCACCAACAAATACGCGGAAGGGTATCCGGGCCGTCGCTATTACGGCGGGTGCGAATTTGCCGACAAAGTCGAGCAGCTGGCGATCGACCGCGCGAAAGAATTATTTGGCGCGGAGCACGCCAACGTGCAGTCGCATTCGGGTACCCAAGCCAACGTCAGCGTCTATATGAGCGCGCTGCAGCCGGGCGACACCGTGCTGGGCATGAACCTCTCCCATGGCGGCCATTTGACGCACGGCCACCCGCTGAATTTTTCCGGCCGCATGTACAAATTCATCGCCTATGGAGTGCGGCAGGACACCGAGCAGATTGACTACGACGAAATCGACCGGCTGGCCGCGGAGCACAAGCCGAAAATGATTGTCGCGGGGGCCAGCGCGTATCCGCGGGTGATTGATTTTGAGCGGATGGCCAAGGCGGCGAAAAGCGTGGGCGCGCTGCTGTTTGTGGACATGGCGCACATCGCGGGGCTGGTCGCGGCAGGAGTGCATCCGAGTCCCGTTCCGCACGCGGATTTTGTGAGCACCACCACGCACAAGACACTGCGCGGCCCGCGCGGCGGGCTGGTGCTGTGCAAAGCTGCGTTTCAGAAAGAGCTGGACAAGCTGACGTTTCCGGGGCTGCAAGGCGGCCCGCTGGTACACACCATCGCAGCGAAAGCGGTTTGCTTGAAAGAAGCGATGGAACCGTCGTTCAAGGAATATCAGCAGCAGGTGGCGAAAAACGCGAAAGCGCTGGCCGCTGCGGTGGCTGCGAAAGGTCTGCGGGTGATCTCCGGCGGCACCGACAATCACTTGCTCCTGGTGGAAGTGCATTCCCGCGGCATTACCGGAAGCGACGCGGAAAAAGCGTTGGACCGAGCCGGAATCACCGTCAACAAAAATGCAATTCCGTTTGATCCGCTCCCGCCGATGAAGGCAGGTGGCATCCGCCTCGGCACTCCGTCCATCACCACCCGCGGAATGAAAGAACCGGAAATGGCGCTAATCGCAGGCTGGATCGGCGAAGTCCTGGGCGCATTAGGGAATGCCGAAGTAGAAAGAAGAGTGCGGAAGCAAGTGGCGGAGTTGGCGGGGAAGTTCCCGATTTATGAGGCGCGCGTAGCAAAGAAGGTGCAAAGTACCACGGTATAAAAGTAAAAGTCCGGTTGAAGTGTTAGGCGATTGGGATCGGGCGTCGTCGCGCTACCCCGAAAATCCACGCCCTTGGAAGTCGAAGGGTGCGGCACCCGAATTTCGAATTTCGTTTTTCGAAATCAAGAAGCTGGTTGGCGCGCGGCAATCTGCGCGATGACGTCCTCCACCATCGCCAGCGGCACAGTGACGTGGACATTTTCTTGGGGATTGGTGACGTCGACCTGAACCTTGGCGCCGACGGTGCTGACCTTTACGTGGTCGTCGCCATCCTCGACTTCCACAAAGGTGGTGTTGGGATATTTGCGGAGTTCTTTCGCGGCGATGCGCACCAGCGGAGCCCACTCATTGGCGTGGTCGGTGACTTCGCGGATCTTGTCGTCTGGCACAAAGTGCAGCGCCATCGGAACGACGGCTGCCGGCGCCCACACATGGACGTGAGCGCCGCCTTCGCGGTGCTCGTCAACGTCGACCCGGATGGTGCCTTCGCGGAAGGTATACACACCGGCGATCATGAGCGTAGAGGCGGTACCAAGCGCGAGTTTAGCCAGGATCATCATGTGCGTCTCCTGAGTGTTTTCCTTCCCTGAGTTCCTTCAGCGATTTCTTCGCGCTTAGTCCGAAACGTTCTTGGA
>Ga0068863_100006530_pt1 | contig 11444 bp, 8 predicted proteins | sample KBSSwiS62_FD_66596 | JGI IMG/M metagenome (GOLD analysis project Ga0068863, IMG submission 66596) | Switchgrass rhizosphere microbial communities from Kellogg Biological Station, Michigan, USA - KBS Switchgrass S6-2 | ecosystem: Host-associated > Plants > Roots > Rhizosphere > Soil ...
GCCGGCAGCGCCTATCAGCTCGGCCAGGCCCAGATCTCGATCGGCGGCGGCCGCACGATCAAGCTCGCCGACGTCGCCGACGTGCGCGACCTCTATGGGGAGCAGCGCAATTATTCGACCCGCAACGGCCGCCAGATCCTGAGCTTCAGCTTCTCGCGCGCCAAGAACCAGTCGGACGTGAGCGTCTATGACGGCGCGGTCGAGGCGCTGCACCGGCTCGAGCAGGCCAATCCAAGCGTCCATTTCGTCGAGCTCAACAATTCGGTCCATTATGCGAAGATGCAGTACAGCTCGGCCAAGGAGGCGCTGATCGAGGGCGCCCTGCTCGCCGTCGTCGTCGTCTTCCTGTTCCTGCGCGACTGGCGCGCCACCCTGATCTCGGCGCTGGCAATCCCGCTTTCGGCGATCCCGACCTTCTGGTTCATGGAATTGCTCGGCTTCTCGCTCAACAACATGACCCTGCTCGCCCTGAGCCTGGTGGCGGGCGTGCTGGTCGACGACGCGATCGTCGAGATCGAGAATATCGTCAGGCATATGCGGCTCGGCAAATCCGCCTATCAGGCGTCGATCGAGGCGGCCGACGAGATCGGCCTCGCCGTGCTTGCAACCACCATGTCGATCGTCGCGGTCTTCCTTCCGGTCGGCCTGATGCCGGGCATTGCCGGCCAGTTCTTCAAGAATTTCGGATTCACCGTCGTCGCCTCGGTGCTGCTAAGCCTGGCCGTGGCGCGCCTGATCACGCCGATGATCGCAGCCTATTTCCTCAAGGCCCATGGTCACGCCAAGCATGGCGAAGGCCGGATCATGGACGGCTATATCGCCTTGCTGAAATGGACGCTGAAGCATCGCTGGGTGACGGTCGTCGCCGGCTTCGTCTCGCTGCTGGCCACGGTCGCCATGTTCGCAATCCTGCCGCAGACGTTCCAGCCGCAGAACAATGCGGAGCGCAGCGTGGTCAACATCACCATGGCGCCGGGCACCACGCTGCAGCAGACCGGAATCGTGGCGAACGAGGTCGAGCGGATCCTGCGCACCCAGCCCGACGTCGCCCAGGTGACGCAGCGGGTGCGCGTCGGCTCCGCCAATGTGGCGGCGACCTTCACGCCCGAAAGGACGCGCACCAGCATCCAGTTCGAGCGCGCGCTCGCGCCGCGTCTTGCCCAGATCCCGGACGCCAGGGTGTCGTTCCGGTCGCAATTCGGCGGCCGCGACGTCGAGATCACGCTCGGCGGCGAGGATCCGGTGGTGTTGGCGCAGACCGCCAACCAGTTGGTCCAGCAAATGGGCTCGGTCCGCGAGCTGACCGCGCCCCGGATCAGCGGCAATTTGCAGCGGCCCGAGATCGTCATCCATCCGCGCCTCGACCTCGCCGCCAATATGGGCGTCACCACCGGCGCGCTGAGTCAGGCGATCCGTATCGCAACCCTCGGCGAGATCGAGCAGAATACGGCGAAATTCTCGCTCTCCGATCGCCAGATCCCGATCCACACCTCGCTCGGCGAGGATGCGCGCCAGCGCCTGTCGACGATCGAGAATCTGCCGGTGCCGACCTCGTCCGGCGGATCGGTGCCGCTGCACGTCGTCGCCGACATCACCTTCGGCGCCGGCCCGACCCAGATCGACCGCACCAACCAGCTGCGCCAGATCACCGTCGGCGCCGATCTCGCGCCCGGCGCAGTGAGCGGCCAGGCGCGCGGCAAGATCGCCCAGCTGGCCATCATGCAGCATCTGCCGACCGGCGTTCAGCAATTGCTGGTCGGCGACGGCAAATGGCAGGCCGAGTTGATCAAGAGCTTCATCATCGCGGTGCTCTCCGGCATCTTCCTGGTCTTCGCGGTGCTGATCCTGCTCTACCGCCGCGCCCTGCCGCCGCTGGTGAACATGGGCTCGCTGCTGCTCGCGCCTCTGGGCGGGCTGCTCGCCTTGTGGATCGCCGGATCGCCGATCTCGATGCCGGTCTATATCGGCCTGCTGATGCTGCTCGGCATCGTCGCCAAGAATTCGATCCTGCTCATCGACTTCGCGCTCGAGGAGATGGAGAAGGGCGTGCCCAAGTTCGAGGCGATCATCGATGCGGGCCGCAAGCGCGCCCAGCCGATCGTGATGACCACGGTGGCGATGACCGCCGGCATGATCCCGACCGCCTTCTCGCTGCACGGCGATTCCTCGTGGCGCGCGCCGATGGGCATCACCGTGATCGGCGGCCTGATCCTTTCGACCGTGCTGACGCTGGTGCTGGTCCCGGGCACGTTCAGCCTGGCGCTCGGCATCGAGACCCGGCTGGCGCCCTATTTGCGCCGCTGGTTCACCACGGGCGGCAAGCATGCCCCGGCGCCGGCGCCGCAGCCGGCCGAGTAAAGGCCGCGGTGGGGCCGGCTCGATGACCGCGCCGCACCTTTCGCAGCCGGCGCTTCGGGGCGGCAATGGTGGCGATGGACTCCATGTGATTGTTCGAAAGCTGGAGCGCCCACCCGGAAGAGGATAGCGTCGATGAGCCTGCGCAACATCTCCGCCTGGTCGATCCGAAACCCGGTCCCGCCGCTTGTCCTGTTCGCGGCCCTGACGCTCGCGGGCATCGTCAGCTTCCTGCGGATGGATGTGAACGACAATCCGGACATCGAATTCCCGGCCGTGTCGGTCGTCGTCTCGCAGCCGGGCGCGGCGCCGACCGAGCTCGAGACCCAGGTCACCCAGCGCATCGAGGGCGCGGTCCGCGGCGTGAACGGCGTCGACGAGATCTCCTCGCGCGTCAGCGAGGGCACCTCTTTCACTTTCGTGGTCTTCAACATCGGCGTGCCGGTCGACCGCGCCGTCAACGATGTCCGCAACGCCGTCGCCCAGGTCCGCTCGAACCTGCCCGAGGGCATTCTCGAGCCGCAGGTCCAGCTGGAACAGGTCGCGAGCGGCGGGCCGATCGCTTATTATTCGGCCGAGACCACCGACATGACGCTCGAGCAGCTGAGCTGGTATGTCGACAATGTCGCCAGCCGCCGTCTGCTCGGAGTCAACGGCATGGCCGCGGTCAATCGCGGCGGCGGCGTCAGCCGGGAGATCCGCGTCATCCTCGATCCGGCCAGGCTGCAATCTTACGGGGTCACCGCCGCGCAGGTGAACAATCAGCTGAGGCAGACCAACGTCAATGCCGCCGGCGGCCGCGCCCAGATCGCCGGGTCCGAGCAGGCGGTCCGGGTCATCGGCAACGCGCAGGATGCTTATCGGCTCGGCCAGCAGAACATCTTCGTCGGCGGCCGCCGGACCGTCCGCCTCAGCGCGCTCGCGGACGTGCGCGATTCCTATGCCGAGCAACGCAACCTGGCGATGATGAACGGTCGGCAGGTGCTCAGCTTCGGGCTGTCCAAATCGAAGGGCGCGTCGGACGTCACCGTGTTCGACGAGGCGGCGAGGGTGCTGCAGCAGCTCGAGCGGGAAAACCCGAAGGTCCATTTCCAGCTGCTCTACAGCGGCGTCGACTATATCAAGAGCCAGTACAAGTCGGCGATGGAGGCCCTGATCGAGGGCGCCGGCCTTGCCGTGCTCGTCGTCTTCCTGTTCCTGCGCGACTGGCGCGCCACCATGATCTCGGCGGTAGCGATACCGCTTTCGGCGATACCCACCTTCTGGTTCATGAACCTTCTCGGATTCACGCTGAACGGCATCAGCCTGCTGGCATTGAGCCTGGTCGCAGGCGTCCTCGTCGACGACGCGATCGTCGAGATCGAGAATATCGTCCGGCATATGCGCATGGGCAAGACGGCCTATGAAGCGGCGATCGAAGCCGCCGACGAGATCGGCCTGGCCGTGGTCGCGACGACCTTCTCGATCGTCGCCGTGTTCCTGCCGGTGGGCATCATGCCGGGTATTGCGGGCCAGTTCTTCAAGCAGTTCGGATTCACCGTCGTCATCGCGGTGCTGATCAGCCTTGCGGTCGCACGCCTCATCACCCCCATGCTTTGCGCCTTTCTGCTCCAGGCCAAGGGCCCTGCCAAACATGGCGAGGGCAGGCTGATGGATCGCTACATGCGGCTGCTGCACTGGTCGCTGCACAACCGTTGGAAGACGGTGATGGTCGGCGTCGCCGCCTTCGCCGCGACGATCCTCGCCTTCATGACCCTGCCGCTGACCTTCCAGCCGACGATCAACACCGATTACAGCCAGATCAGCATCGAGCTGGTGCCGGGAGCGACGCTCGAGCAGACCCAGCGCGTCGCCGAGCGGGTCGCGCGGATCGCCCGCAGCCAACCCGAAGTCGATTCCGCTTTCTCCGACATCAATGTCGGCCAGGCGACCATCTATCTGACGCTGAAGAAGGAGCGGCAGGTCACCAGCGTCGAGTTCGAGCGGAGGGTGGCGCCCCAGCTCAACGCGATCACAGACGCGCGGGCATCCTTCCAGTCGCAGCAGGGCGGAGGCAGCGGTCGCGACATCACCATCACCCTGGGCGGCGACGACCCGCTCCTGCTGAACCGGACCGCGCAGCGCATCGTCGACGAGATGCGCGGCCTGCCCGAAGTGGTCGCTCCGCGAGTCATCGGCGACATGCAGCGGCCCGAAATCACCATTCACCCGCGCTTCGACCTGGCCGCGGACCTTGGCGTCACCACCACCGCTCTGTCGCAGACCATTCGCATCGCGACCCTTGGCGACATCGATCAGAACAGCGCCAAATTCTCGCTGTCCGATCGCCAGATCCCGATCCGCGTCGCCTTGTCCGAAGGGTCACGCAACGACCTCGGAACCATCCAGAACCTGCCGGTGCCGACCGTGACCGGCGGCTCCGTTCCCCTGCGCGTGGTCGCCGACATCAGCTTCGGCGCGGGCCCGACCACGATCCGCCGCTACAATCAGGCGCGGCGCATCGTGATCGGCGCCGATCTGGCGCCGGGGCTGGTCACCGGGCAGGCGCTGCCGAAGATCCACCAGCTGCCGACGCTTTCGCACCTGCCGACCGGCGTCCAGGAACTCAACGTCGGCTCGGTCAAGTGGCAGGTGGAGATGCTGTTCAATTTCATGATCGCCGTCATCGCCGGTATCCTGCTCGTCTTCGCGGTGCTGGTCCTGCTCTACCGGCGGCTGCTGCCGCCGCTCGTGAATCTCGGCTCGCTCTTGCTGGCGCCGCTCGGTGCGGCCGTCGCGCTGCACATCACCGGCTACGCGCTGTCGATGCCGGTGTTCATCGGCCTTCTGATGCTGCTCGGCATCGTCGCCAAGAATTCGATCCTGCTGATCGATTTCTCGCTTGAGGAGATGGCCAAGGGCATCAGCAAGTATGACGCGATCATGGATGCGGGTCACAAAAGGGCCCAGCCGATCGTGATGACGACGGTGGCGATGGTCGCCGGCATGCTGCCGACCGCTTTGTCGCTTTCGGGGGATGGCAGCTGGCGCGCACCGATGGGCGTGTCCGTGATCGGCGGCCTCACCCTTTCCACCATCCTCACCCTGTTGATCGTTCCGGCGGCCTTCAGCCTCGCGGTCGGCTTCGAGGATTGGCTAGCTCCCAAGATCGGACGGCGTTTGACGACCGGCGGCAGGAACGCTGTCCTGCCGGTGCCGCAGGCGGCCGAATAATTGCAGTCAGGGATGAACTCGGGGCGCGTGCCGGCTATTGAGCCGGCATGAGCCTGTTCCGCCGCTCCGGCCTTGGCCGCTTCTCCCCGGCCCAAAGCGCGCGCGGCATGCGCGCGCTTGCGACGGCGATGTTGGCCGGCATGGCGGCGATCTTCATCGCCGCGACCAGGCTCGACCACCTTCACCCGGCCTGGGGCTTCGTCCGGGCCTTCGCGGAAGCCGGGCTGGTCGGCGGCATTGCCGACTGGTTCGCAGTCACCGCCTTGTTCCGCCACCCGCTCGGTCTGCCGATCCCGCACACCGCGATCATTCCGCGCAACAAGGACCGGATTGGCGACACGCTCGCCCAGTTCCTCAAGGATAATTTCCTGACCCCCTCGGTGGTCGCGCGGCGGATGAAGGCGCTCGACGTTTCGGGTGCGATCGGCCGGTTCCTCAGCCAGCCGCCGGGACAGGAGGGGCGGCTGCGCCAGGGCGGGTCGCGGCTGCTCGCCGATATCCTCGAGGCGCTGGACCAGGAGCATCTCGGCGGCATGGTCAAGAATGCCGTCGCGGAGCGGATGCGCCGCGTCGAGATCGCGCCCCTGCTGGGCCAGACATTGGAAGCGGCGATCACCGAAGAGCGCCACGTCCCCCTCGTCGACGGTATCGTCACCTGGGCCGGCCGCACGCTCGACGCGAACGAGGACATGATCCGCGACATGGTCCACAAAAGGGCCGGCTGGATCCTCAAGCTGGCCGGGCTTGACGACAAGCTCGCCGATGCGATCGTCGAAGGGCTTCGCAAGCTCACCATCGACATGGCGGTCGATCCCCACCATCCGCTGCGCGCCAAGGCGGAGGAGGGGCTCGTCCGAGTCGCCGCCGGCCTGCGCTCCGATCCCGATCTCCAGGCCCGCGTCGAGGCCTGGAAGAACGAGGCGATCGAGAATCCGGCGGTCGGGGACTGGCTCGGCAGCCTCTGGGAGAAGAGCCGGGCAGGCTTGCTCAAGGGCGCGCGCGACCCCGAGGCAGCCTTGGCGGGCAAGTTCGGCGACGCGCTCCGCCAGCTCGGAGAGACGCTGCAGCACGAGCCGCGGCTCAAGGCGGCGATCAACCTGTTCGCGCGCCGGGCCACGGTCGGCATGGTCGCCTCCTATGGCGACGGCATCGTCACTTTGGTTTCCGACACGGTCCGCGGCTGGGATGCGCGCACCGTCTCCGACCGGCTCGAAGGCGCGGTCGGCCGCGACCTGCAATATATACGGATCAACGGCACCCTGGTCGGCGGGCTGGTCGGCCTCTTCATCCACACGATCGAAGTGATGACATGAGCAAGGAAGAGTTGCGCGAGCTTGCCGAGAATCGCGGCTGCAAGCTGGTGTCGTCGCGGGTCAGGACCCCTGGCAGGGGCGATTATGGGCGCTTCGGGCTCAAGGATGCGAAGACCGGACGGGAGATATTCGGCTTCGGCAAGCAGGGCCTCACCGCATCGCCAGAGGAGATCGCGCAGTTCCTGCGTGGCAATGCGGCGGCGACCTGGAAGAGCTCGGTCGGCAAGACCCGGCGCGCCGCGCCGAAAGCGGAGCCGGTGCCGAAGCCGGAGCCGGCCCCCAAGCCCGAGCCGAAGCTGGCAATTCGCGACGCCCGGCCCAGGGATGCCGAGGCGATCGCGGCACTCGTCGCAGCGCTCGGCTATGAAGCGGGCGCCGCCGACATCCGGCGCCGCATGGGCGTGCTCGGCAAGGCCGGCCAGGAGATCCTTGTCGCCGAGAAGGGCAAGCTGATCGGCGTGCTCACCACGAGCGTGATGAACGTCCTGCACCGGCCGAAGCCGGTCGGCCGCATCTCGATGCTCGTCGTCGCCGAGGATGTGCGCGGCGGCGGCATTGGCGGCGCGCTTGTCGCCGAGGCGGAGAAAAGGCTCGCCGCCAAAGGCTGCGGCCTGGTCGAGGTGACCAGCAACCGCACCCGGCTGCGCGCGCACGCTTTCTACGAGAAGCTCGGCTATGAGCGGACATCCTATCGGTTCGCGAAGGCGCTCTGAGCCTTCCACGTCACCCCGGCGACGGCCGGGGGTCTCGCGGAGCCTGGCGTAACCTCCCTGTCCTGAGATCCCGGCCTTCGCCGGGATGACGTGGAGGGGCTTGCGCGCCTGCGATCCCGTCCCCACGTCCGCATCTGGGGAGGGACGAAGATGAATTTTCTGAGGCTCTGGCAGGCGCTGTACCCGATATTGCGCTGGATCGCGGTGGCGATCGTCATCTTCATGTTCTGGCAGGCCTTGCCGATGGACATGCTGGCCATCGCCATTGCCGGCGACATGGTCACCTATCTGGAGATCGCCGCCGCCGCCTGGCTGGTCGCGCAGGTCACGCGGGTGCGGTGGATCGGCTTCTACGTTCGATCCCTGGTCCATCGAAGCTTTCGGCGCGCCAGGGTTCGCGCACGTCGCGCATCCCGCAGCGTCGCGCGCCTTCTCCAGCCCTCCGCCGACGAGGATGGACGACCGGCGACGGTGGCGGCTTTCGCCTGACCTAGCCGTCGCTGGCGCGTTCGATGTCGGCGCCGACGGCCTGGAGCTTTTCCTCGAGCCGCTCATAGCCGCGGTCGAGATGGTAGACTCGGTTGACCTCGGTCTGGCCGCGCGCGGCAAGGCCGGCGAGGACCAGGCTCATCGATGCGCGCAGATCGGTCGCCATGACCGGGGCGCCGACCAGATGATCGACGCCGCGCACCACCGCCGATCGCCCGCGCACCTCGATGTCGGCGCCCATCCGGATGAGCTCGGGAACGTGCATGTAGCGGTTTTCGAAGATGGTTTCGGTGAGCAGGCTGGTGCCGTCGGCGAGGGCGAGCATCGCCATGAACTGTGCCTGCATGTCGGTCGGGAAAGCGGGGAAGGGGGCGGTCGACAGGGACAGCGGCCGGGTCGCGCCATTGGCGCTGATCCTGATGCCGCCGGCAAGCCGCTCGATCCCGGCGCCCGCGTCGCTGAGTCCGGCGAGGATCGCGTGCATCGAATCCTCGCGCGCGCCGACCAGCTCGAGCGAGCCGCCGGTGATCATCGCTGCGCAGGCATAGGAGCCGGCCTCGATCCGGTCCGGCATCACCGCATAAGTGGCGCCGTGCAGGCGGTCCTTGCCGTGGACGGTCAGCGTGTCGCTCCTGAGGCCCTCGATCTCGGCGCCCATCGCGATCAGGCACGAGGCGAGATCGGTGATTTCGGGCTCGCGCGCGGCATTTTCGATCACGGTCGTGCCTCTGGCGAGGACCGCGGCCATCAGCGCATTCTCGGTCGCGCCGACCGAGACGGAGGGGAAGGAGATCGTGCCGCCGGTGAGGCCGCCCTTGGGTGCAACCGCCTTCACATAGCCCGCGGCAAGCTCGATCTCGGCGCCAAGCGCCTGCAGCGCCTTCAGGTGAAGGTCGATCGGCCGCGTGCCGATCGCGCAGCCCCCGGGGAGCGAAACCGTCGCCTCGCCGGTACGCGCGAGCAGCGGCCCAAGCACCAGGATCGAGGCGCGCATCTTGCGGACGATGTCGTAGGGCGCGACCGTCGCTGTGATGTTGGCGGCGCGGAAGGTCATCACGCGGCCGAACTCGCCCTTGCGGGCGCCTTCGATCGCGGTCGAGACGCCGAGCTGGTTGAGCAGATGGCCGAAGCTGTCGACGTCGGCGAGCCGCGGCAGGTTGCGCAGGGTCAGCGGCTCGTCGGTCAGCAAGGCGCAGGGCATCAGGGTGAGCGCCGCATTCTTGGCGCCGGAAATCGGGATGCGGCCCGACAATGGCTTGCCGCCGTTGATGATGATCCTGTCCATCGCGCCGTCTTACTTGTTGTGGACCCCGGTGCAAGCACGGGGGCCGAGGCCGAAAAAGGACGCGCATCCGCAACGCCTTGATTTCGATTAGAGCATGGGGCGAATTTCGTGCTTAATGTCCGGCGGTTAGTCGGCGCGTTGTCCGGGGGGATGAGTAAATTTGGGCGGATCCTGTCTAGCTGAGCGACTCAGCCATTATATCCGTCTGTCCGCCGGCGAACGGGATTCGCTGGAGCGGCTCGAAGAGCAGGACAAGAGCTTCCGCCGCGGCGCGCTCGTGATCAGCGAGAATGAGAAGCCGCGCGACCTCTACATCGTGCGCTCGGGCTGGCTGCACAGCTCGGTCATCCTCGGCAATGGCAGCCGGCAGATCATGCGATTCTATTTCCAGGGCGACATATTGGGCCTGCCCCTGCTCGCCTTCGCCGATTCGCCCGAGACGGTAACCGCGGTGACCGACGTGATCCTGTGCCCGTTCAGCCGCGAGCGTTTTGCCGGAGTCGTTTCGGAGCACCCGCGCATTGCCGCCTTGCTGCTTGGCCTCGCCGTCGCCGACCGGGTCTCGCTCGCGGACCGGCTCGCGTCGATCGGCCGCACTTCGGCCCGGGCGCGCGTCTCGTCCCTGCTGTGCGAAATCTTCGCGCGGATGCGCCGGCTCGGCGCGCCGCGTCACGAACCGATCCAGCTCCCGCTGACCCAGGAGGAGATTGGCGACGCTACCGGCCTGACCGCGGTCCACGTCAACCGGATGATGCGCGGCATCGTCGAGGACGGATTGATCGAGCGCAACGGCAATTCGATCCGCCTGCTCGACGACAAGCGCCTGTCCGCGGAGGCCAATTTCATCGATCGCACCGGCATCGAAACCGGCTGGCTGCCGCAGCCGCGCTAAAGGATTATCTTATCCTCCCCGTCGCCGAAGGATGGACGGGTCGCCCTGTCCCCCGGACAGGGCTTCGGATCGCGGGGCGATCCGAACCCGTCCATGGGGAGGGGGATCGGCTGAAAGCCGGTGGAGGGGCCTACTGTCTCAGAAAGCCCCTCCACCATGCTTCGCATGGTCCCCCTCCCCATGAGCTTCGCTCACAGGGAGGATATTCCCCTACGCCTTCTCAAGCGTGCACTGCAGCGGATGCTCGTTCTTGCGGGCGAAATCCATCACCTGGGCGACCTTGGTTTCGGCCACTTCATAAGGGAAGATGCCGCAGACGCCGACGCCGCGCTGGTGGACGTGGAGCATCACCCGGGTCGCGTCTTCGATGCTCATCTTGAAGAAGCTTTGCAGGACGTGGACGACGAACTCCATCGGCGTGTAGTCGTCGTTGAGCATCAGCACCTTGTAGGGCGATGGCGATTTGGTCCGGGTGCGAGTCTTGGTGGCGAGGCCGAGCCCGGTCCCGTCCTCGTCGCCGGGATTGCCGTTGGCGGCAATGATGTCGAGCTGCATGTCCATATCAGGCGCTAAATATGGCATGGCCCGGGCAGGCCGCAAGAGCCCCATGCGCCTGGGGCATTTCGATTAACCGCGATTTTCCAGATTCGTAACTTCCGGATCGAAATAGCGAGCGCAAAAAAAGGGCGGCCGCTCCAACGGGAGGGACCGCCCTTCATTACCGGTTCGGACTCTGGCGGTTACGCAGCCAGGGTCTTCACGCGCTCGGCCGCAACGCTGTAGCGGCTGTTGATCGGCTCGGCGACTTCGCCGGCCAGCTTCAGCACGGTCTCGCTGACGCGGGCGCTCTCGGCGACGGCGGCATCGAACGCGCTGCGGGCGAAATCGCCCTGAAGCTTGAAGAAATCGGTCGCCGACTTCACTTCCGCGAAGCTCTTGAGGGCCGCGGACGCGTCCTCGAAGCTCTTGCGGCTATATTCGGCGGCGCTCTGGCTCATCGTCTCGACGCCCTTGGCGGCGATCTTCGAAGAGGCGACCAGCGCCTCGACATTGCCGCGGGTCAGGTCGGCGAGCTCTTCGGCGATCTTCGCGCTCTTCTCGGCAGCGGCCTTGGCGCGCTCGTTGATGTCGCCGAAGGCGGCGCGGAACTGATCGGCGGCGATCTGACCGGTCTCGACGGTCTT
>Ga0068863_100006543_pt1 | contig 11433 bp, 7 predicted proteins | sample KBSSwiS62_FD_66596 | JGI IMG/M metagenome (GOLD analysis project Ga0068863, IMG submission 66596) | Switchgrass rhizosphere microbial communities from Kellogg Biological Station, Michigan, USA - KBS Switchgrass S6-2 | ecosystem: Host-associated > Plants > Roots > Rhizosphere > Soil ...
TAGGAACACGGTCGTCATCTCCGACGTGAAGTTGGAGATGACGACCGTGTTCCTATCCGGCAGGTGGTCGAGGACGATCCCGAGATTCGCCGTGTACATGAGGTCCTGTAATTCGGCGGAGCGAGGCGTCGGCAAGACGTACACCAGACCGTCGGCGGAGATGCTTCGGTACAATTCGAGGAACTGAACGCTCGCCCGCTTTAAGTCCGGTTGACGCCGGTCGGTCGGCAAGTCCTGCATCCAGGGATTGTTAGGACACTGAGTTGAGAACGAGAACGGAAAGTTGAGCAGAAAGGCCGGACGCTCGAGCTGGGTCGGATTCACCCAGGGTGCGGCGGTTGGGCGTTTGGGCAAATGACGCTCGTGCTTGAGTTGGTTGATCTCGAGAGGCGTGAGCGTTGTCAGACGCGCAGTCTCGTTTCCGGCTTGGATGGTCGTAGTCTGGTTCACGGTAGGATTCATTGTGCTCAAGTTTTCGGTTTGCATGTGATCTCCTTTCACTTCATGGTTCTTCTCGCTTTGGTTTTTCCGTCACTTGGATGATCGGGTCGATCCCTGCCTCGATGTGGTCGCCTACTTCTTGAAGAGTGGCGAAATCGAACCGGTCAGAGAGCGGCACGATCAAATCGACTTGCGAACCGTATCGGACCTGAGAGAAACGCGCCCCCTGAACAACGGGTTGGTTCTGTTTCAGACAAAACGGTGTGACGCAGTCGACATCATAGTCGGCGATCTGGAGCAGGTAGTACGACTGGCCCAAATCCGCCGAATAAATTCGATTGATCATTCGCTGGTTGTGATGGAGGTACTCGAGGGAATCCGTGGAGGGAATTCGCAGGTCTTGCAGAAAGTACTTCTCGACGTCGAGCATCGGATGGTTGTACGTATCAATCGGGTCTTCTTCGCGGTAGGAAAGCCGGCCGGGATAAGGGATCCGATTGACGTGCACATCAAAGTAGGTCATGAAGATTCCGATGACGAGGCTTGGCGCCTGGTAATGGGGATCCCGCAAAGCTTGCTGCAATGAGTAGGCTTTGCCCTTGATCTCCACGATGCATTCGTCCGGGCTTACTTCCCGCTGATACAGGATGACCCCGTCCGCGGGGGAGAAAAAATAGCTCGGATCGGAATACGTCGGGCGAATCGGATCACGGAAGAAGTGATATTGGGAGAGCCAGGCAACCGACTTTTCCTGATAGGGACGGACGTCGGTCTCGATCCAGTTGTGCAGTTTCTTGACCATAATTGTGGGGGGTTGTTTTGTTGTTTTCGGCGGCGCTACGGGTTGGAAAAACAAATCACTCCAAGCGCCGTTCACCAAAGCGAATTGGTTGATTGCTGCCGCGCATAAAAAAAAGCCCTGAAGCCTGATCCTGGAGACGTAGTCGCGCACCACGCGCGTACCGGCCCGGGTCTGGTTCGCACGCACACCCTACCGCTCCCGCTGACTTTGAGAAGGTGGGGGAAAACCGTAATTTGGGGTAGGTTCAGACCTACCTCAGGCGTCAGGCAGTTGTCACCGAGTTGGCACCCAATCGCCACCTTGCAGGCTGCAACATTTCAAACGCTCGCTTTGAACCGACGGTTACACGAAATGACTTTCCGCCCGGGTCAAGAACCCGATAAGCTGGGTTCGCTTAAACGCGATCCATCCCATGAACCATGCGACTCTTCACACCAAACAAAACTTTTCCACCTTCATCACTCTGGCAATCCTCGTCATGAGTTTTTCTCTGAACGCTGCCGACGCCGAACCTGCGCTGCTTAAGGCCGGCATGATTGGCCTGGACACCTCGCACGTCCCGGCGTTTGCGAAAATCTTCAACAATCCGAAGGCGACCGGCGACTTGAGTGCCTTCCGAATCGTTGCCGGTTATCCCGGAGGCACAGACATTCCGGCCAGCCGCGACCGCGTCAAGGGCTTTACCGAGCAATTGCGCGGGATGGGCGTCGAGATCGTCGATACCATTCCCAAACTGCTGGAGAAAGTGGACGTGGTGCTGCTGGAAAGCGTGGACGGGCGGATTCATTTGCAGGAAGCGGTCCCCGTAATCAAGGCGGGCAAACCGCTGTTCATCGACAAACCGGTCGCCGGATCGCTCGCTGACGCCATCGCGATTTATGACCTTGCGAAGAAGCAAAACGTCCCGTGTTTTTCCAGTTCTTCGGTGCGATTCAGCCCCGGCATTCAGGAGCTTTTAATGAACGAATCACTCGGCGCGATTGTTGGCGCCGTTACCTGGGGGTCCTGCACCTATCAGGAAGGCACGCCGGACATGTTTTTTTACGGCATCCACGGCATCGAGCCGCTGTACGCGCTCATGGGCACCGGTTGCGAACGGGTGACGCGAGTCCAGACCAAAGACACGGACCTCGTTTCCGGAGTCTGGAAGGATGGGCGCGTGGGCTCCTATCGTGGCATTCGCCAAAACAAGGCGGATTTCGGGGCGGTGGCTTTCGGCAGCAAAGGGATCGTGCAAGCCGGCAGGGAGGGGGGTTACGAAGAACTCTGCAAGGAGATTGGCCGTTTCTTCAAGACGGGCAAATCCCCGGTACCCGCCGAGGAGACGATAGAAATCTTCGCCTTCATGGAGGCGGCCGACGAAAGCAAGCGCCAGGGCGGCGCGCCGGTGTCGCTGGCCGACGTTCTCGCGAAGGCAAAAGCCGAAGCCGCGGGCAAACTGGCCAAGTGAGCAATGCCATTCCTATTCCAGAACTGCAGGGTAAATGCGCCCGTCCATTTGCTCACAGCCAACTTTTGAAGCGGCGGATGTAAACCGTCTTCACCACTTGCATCAGGAGGCAGTAGGCGAGCAGCACTAACGGCAGGTAGATGAAGTAAGCCGCCGGCAGCGGCTGCAACCTGATGGCCGGAGCCAGCGTTGAAAAGGGCAACCAGATTCCGAGTGCCATCGTCACAGCGGTCGTCGCCAACACAACAGGCGCAGCCGTGCTTTGGACGAACGGAATCTTCTCCGTGCGGATCATGTGGACGATGAGCGTCTGCGTGAGCAGGCCGACAATGAACCAGCCGGATTGGAACAACGATTGTCCGGCGAGTGAGTTCGCGCCGAAGACATGCCACATCACCCAGAAGGTGAGGATGTCGAAGATGGAACTGACCGGGCCGATGCACACCATGAATGTGGCGATGGTACCCGAATTCCACTGGCGCGGCAGCTTGATGAAGTCCTCGTCCATGTGATCCCAGGGAATGGCAATCTGCGAGAAGTCGTAGAGCAGGTTCTGCACGAGCAGTTGCACGGCCAGCATTGGCAGGAAAGGCAGGAACGCGCTCGCCACCAACACGCTGAACACGTTGCCGAAGTTCGAGCTGGCGGTCATTTTGATGTACTTGATGACGTTGCCAAAAGTGCGCCGGCCCTCGATCACGCCCCGCTCCAGCACCAGCAGGCTTTTCTCCAGCAGAATGATGTCGGCCGCTTCCTTGGCCACGTCCACGGCGCTATCCACCGAGATGCCCACGTCCGCTTCGCGCAGCGCCGTGGCGTCATTGATGCCGTCACCCATGAACCCGACGGTGTGCCCGTTGGCCTTGAGCACGCGCACGACGCGCGCTTTCTGGTTCGGCGAAAGCTTGGCAAAAATCGTCGTTCGTTCGGCCAGTTCGGTGAATGCGTCACCCTCCAACGGTTCCAACTCCGCGCCGGTGGCGATGTGTTGCACGTCCAGTCCCACGTCGCGGCAAATCTTGCGCGCGACGATGGCGTTGTCGCCGGTGAGAATCTTCACGGTGATTCCGTGGGCGCGGAGCAGACGCAATGCCTCGGCGGTTGTCTCCTTCGCGGGGTCAAGAAATGCCACGAACCCGGAGAAGACAAGGCTGCACTCGTCCTTGGTGGTCAGCGGCGGATGGTCTGCGGGCAGACGTCTGTAGCCCACCGCGACGACACGCAGGCCATCTTCGTTGAGCCGGTCACGCAGCGCCTTAAGTTGTTCACGCGACTCGTCGGTGAGCGGACGGGAGCGGCCATCCTCCTCGACTCCCGAACAAATCTCGAGCAACTCCTCAACGGCGCCCTTGCAAATCAACAGGTGCTCCTTCTTCGATTGGCTGAGCAGGACGGACATGCGTCGGCGCACGAAGTCGAACGGGATTTCGTCGAGTTTCCACCAGGTCTTCGCGCGTTCGCGAAAGCCGAGTTGCTCGGCGCGGTCGATCACGGCGCGGTCGAGCAGGTTCTTGAGGCCGGTTTGGAAGAGGCTGTTGAGGTAGGCGTGTTCCAGGACGCGCTGGCTTTCGCTGCCGTGGGCGTCCAGGTGGCGGATGAGCACCACCTTGTCCTGGGTGAGCGTGCCGGTTTTATCGGTGCAAAGCACATCCATGGCGCCGAAGTTCTGGATCGCATGCAGATGCTTGACGATGGTCTGCTGCCGCGACAGCGCAATGGCTCCGCGCGCAAGGTTGGCATTCACGATCATCGGCAGCATCTCCGGTGTCAGGCCAACGGCGATGGCAATCGCGAACAGGAAGGCGTCGAGCCAGTCATGTTTCATCAGGCCATTGAGAAGCAACACGGCAGGGGCCATCACGAGCATGAACTTGATCAACAGCCAACTCACACTCTGCACGCCACGATCGAACGCGGTGAGCGGCCGCTTCGCCGTGAGCTTTTCGGCCATCGCCCCGAAATAGGTGCGGTTGCCTGTCCCGAGCACAAGCGCCTTGCCGGTACCGCTGACGATGCTGCTGCCCATGAAGAGGAGATGCGGCGAATCGAGCACTTCCACGGATAATCCTTCTCGCGTGCCCGGCTCGGCCGGCTTGAGTCTGCGCTCCGGCTCGTACTTCTCGACCGGCATCGCTTCGCCCGTGAGCGCGGATTGTGTGACGAACAGGTCGCGCGATTCGAGCAGGCGCAGATCGGCGGGAATCAAGTCGCCGGCGGACAGCTTGACGATGTCGCCCGGGACAAGCTCGCGGGTGGGAATGTCGGAGGCCAGGTGGTCGAGCGCGTTGGGCTTGCGGTCCACGTCCTTGTTTTCGGCGCGCAACACCGTGGTTTCGTTGTGGACCAGCTTGCGCAAAGTTTCGGCCTGCATTTGTGATTTCATCTCCTGCCAAAATCGCAAGCTGGCGCTCAGAACAATCATGGAGAGCATCACCATGCCGGCCTTGAGATCGCCGGTGGCGAATGACACCGTGGCCAGCGCCGTGAGCACGCCGTTGAACGGATGCTTGAGTGCGTGCCAGAGCACCACAGGCCAGCCGGGCGGTTTTTGACTGGCCAACTCGTTCGGGCCGACTTCGGCCAGGCGCCGCCGTGCTTCCGGCCACGTCAGTCCGCTCGCGCTGGAGCGAAGCCGCGTCAGCGCGGTGTCATGGTCGGCTTTCGAGGCTTCGGCCAGGGTGCTGAAGAACAGACTCCCGATGCCGCCCTCGTACGGCGCATTCCCGCGATCTGCCGCCCCTTCCTTCGGGACGGCAGCCGGCAATGGGTCCGGATGTGGTCGCTCTTTACTCACTGATGCTCAGTGTAGGAATGCCTTTCTGCGGTTAGCGCCTGTTACGGCGGCCATATCGCGCATGAATCGATCCGTGCTCAACACTTCGCCAGGCAATGCGTCAAATAGGGGAGCAACTGCATCTTGCGCGAAACCACGCCGTCCAGTTCGTAAATCCCCGGCTCCAACTCGGGGTAGTCGATTGTCGTCAAAAATGCGTCCGAACCGGCGATGACGAGCAGCGACGTTTGCTCGACCACATCGGTGACCAGCAGGGCGGACAAGAAATAACCCTTCGTCGATCTCCACTGCTCAAGCGCCTCCACCACTTGCGCCTTCCGTGTCCAAAACGGGTCGAAACCCAGTTCCTCGATCTGCGCGACGCTGAAACTGCGCCCTTGCTCGACGTATTCCTTGCAGTCGGTCGTGATCGCCTGAACCACGGGTTGGGAGATCAACAGCGATCCGGAGGCAAACAGCTTTTCGGTAAACTTGGCCGCATTGACGCCGGACATCATTTCCAGCTCCGCGAGAATTTGCACATCGCGTTCGGTCGTCGTGGGCGATGTCAGGTTCAGCGTATCGGCCACCAGTCCGGCCAGCAGCAGGCCGGCGATTTCTTTCGGCAATTCGATCCCCTGCCGGAAAAAACAATCCGCCACGATGGTGGAGGTGGATCCAACCGGTTCGTTGCGGAACATGATCGGCTGATGCGTCGTGAGTGTGCCAATCCGATGATGGTCGATGACCTCCAGAATCTCTACCTGGTCGGCGCCAAGCACGGCTTGGGACAGTTCATTATGGTCCACCAGGATCAGTTGTCGCTCGATCTTTTTGAGAAAGTCGGACTTGGAAAGGATCCCGACCACTTTTTTGTTGTCGTCCAGCACCGGGAAAGCATGGAACCGCGAGGCCGCGGCAATCCGTTGCACGGCGGACAACGGCTCGTCCTCTTGAAAGGCGAGAAAATGCTCGTGCATCATGTGAGCCACGGTGATGGCGGCGCGGCAGAGCATGGCCGTGGTCGCGGAGTCATGCGGGCAGAGGAGCAGGCTGACGTCGTTGCGCCGGGCGGCTTCAATCACATCCGTCTCCACGGGCAGACCGCCAGTGACCACCACCACGCGCACCTTCTCGCGGACTGCGAGCATTTGGATGTCGTGCCGGTCGCCGACCACGACGACGAGCTTTTCCCGGGGATAACGGGGCAGCCGCAGCGCGAACGAATCCAGGGTCATCGCGCCGATCATCAGGATCAGCTCCTCCTCCCGATCCGGTTCGATGGCAAAAATCATTTTCGCGGTCAGCGTGCTGGCGAGATGGCGAAGGGAGGCCAGCACACGGCGCGAGTCGAAGATCCGATTGGGCGCCGGGAAAAACTGCTTGCTCATCTTGAAAACCGAGAGGATGCCTTTGCAGGTCCCGTCCTCATTCAGGATCGGCAGCGCGCGAATATTCTTTTCATCCATGATGCCCAGCGCCTCGGCCGCAGTGGCATGCGGCGGCACGCTCACGACGTTGGCCTGCATCACGTCCCGGATTTTCGGCGTCACATCCGCGACAAACCGCGGCGGCGGTACGCCAAACGTTCTCAGAACGAAATCAATGCGGTCGTTGGTGTCGCCGCAGCGCGCGGCGACGGCGTTGGGCAGACCGGTCCGACGCTTGAACTCAGCGTAACCGATGGCCGAGCAAATCGCGTCCGTGTCCGGATTCCGATGGCCGATGACCAGCACTTCGCTCATTCCGTTTCCACAAGGCTAACTGCTGACGGCAGACCGGAGCAAGCAGAAGCGGTTCATGCCGCTGGTGATCAATCGCCGAATCCTTTTGACTAGCCAAGTTCGTTTCTCCGTTTCAGAATCACAACTCGTCTATGTCAACGATCACTCGCCGTCAGTTTCTCGAAGACTCAATTCTAGCCGCTGCGGCGGCAGCCACCGCGTCTATTCCCGCGCCGCTTATCGCGGCGGAACCCCGCGCCACGAGCGCCAACGACAAAATCACCGTGGGAATTATCGGCTGCGGCATACGCGGCAAGCAACACGCGGGCGAACTGGCAAAGCTTTCGGAGTGCGAAATCGCGTACGTGTGCGACCCGGATCGCGACCGCGCGGCCGAGGTCGCCGCGGACCTCGTCGCCAAGAATCGGCCGCAGCCCAAGGCCGTCCAGGACCTGCGCTTGGTTCTGGAAGACAAGTCAGTCGCCGCGGTATTCATCGCGGCGCCAAACCACTGGCACGCGTTGGCGGCCATCTGGGCGATGCAAGCAGGGAAGGATGTGTATGTCGAGAAGCCGGTCAGCCACAATATCAGCGAAGGCCGGCGAATCGTGCAGGTGGCGCGCAAACTGGGCCGCCTGTGCCAGGGCGGAACGCAGAACCGGTCCAACGGCGCTCTGGCTCAGGCCATCCAGTACATCCACGAAGGCAAGCTCGGCGAAGTGAAGCTGGCTCGCAGCATTGTCTATGGGCGGCGCGATTCGATCGGCGGACCCGGTCGGTGTGAAATTCCGGCGAGCGTCGATTACAACCTGTGGGCCGGCCCGGCGCCCAGGGACAAGTTGACGCGGCCGAAGTTTCATTACGACTGGCACTGGTTTTGGAACACGGGCAATGGTGAATTGGGAAACAACAACATTCATTCGGTGGACGTCTGCCGCTGGGGCCTGAGCGTGACCGGCCTGGGCAAGGCCGTCATCAGTTACGGCGGGCGCCTCGGTTATACGGACGCCGGCGAGACACCCAACACCCAGGTGGTCATCCATGACTTCGGCGGCAAGACCATTGTCTGCGAAACGCGCGGCCTCAAGACCGAACCGTTCAACCCCAATTTCAAGGGCGGCTGGATTTTCTTCGGAACACAGGGAATTATTGCCGGGGAATCGTTGTTCGATTTGCAAGGCAACCTGATCCGCACCTTTGAAGGCAGGACCGAAAGCCACTTTGCCAACTTCCTGAAAGCCGTGAGCAGCCGCAAGGTCTCGGAACTCAACGCCGACATCCTCGAAGGCCACCAATCGACCGCGCTCTGCCACGTCGGCAACATCTCCTACCGACTGGGCCGTCCGTCGTCACCCGACCAAATTCAGAAGCACCTGGACGAATTGAAGGTGAACGACGACGTGTCGGACACGTTCCAACGCACGCGCCAGCACCTCGCGGACAACCAGGTGGATTTCGGAACATCGGGACTGACCCTGGGCCCGTTGCTGCGCCCCGATTCAGACAAGGAGACGTTCGCCGACAATCCCGTTGCCAATGCGCTTCTCTCCCGCGAATACCGCAAACCTTTTGTTCTGCCCGCAGCAAAGGAAGTATCGTAAGCTCCTCCGGCTCATTCCACGGAAACCATCGCTTTGATGACGCCGGTTTCCGGCTTCAACCACTTCGGGAATTCGCCGATCATGCCATCGAAATCGGCGTGGTGCGTGATCCACGGGCGCGTGTCGATCCGACCGTCCTCGATGAGCTGGATGATGCGCGCGAAGTCCGGAGCGAGGGCATTGCGGCTCCCGAGCAGCGTCAATTCGCGCCGATGCAGGATGGGGGCGTGCGGAAAGGAAACCGGCTCCTGGGTGATGCCCACATAGACCAGCCGCCCGGCGTACGCGCAGTAGTTCAGCGCATGGCTCATTGACAGGTTGCTCCCCGTGGCATCGACCACCACGTCGGCCAGCTGACCTCGGGTGAATTCGCCCAACCGCGTCAGTTCTGCCCCGTCTCCAGTAGTCAGGATTGTGTCCGAAACTCCCATCCGTTCCCGAACGAAGGCGAGGCGCTGGTCGTTCATGTCCATCACGAGGGTCTTTGCGCCGCTGAGTTTGGCGAACTCGACCACCGACAGCCCAATCGGTCCAGCCCCGATGACGAGGACGTTTTCTCCCGGTTGCGGATGGCCGCGGTTGATGGCGTGGCAACCGATGGCGAGCGTTTCCACCAGGGCGAGTTGTTCGTATGTCAGCTTGCGTGAGACGTGCAACTTGCGGGCGGGCAGAAGCATTCTCTCGCACATCCCGCCGTCACACATCACGCCGAGTGTTTTGTGGGCTTCACAGCAGTTGGTGTGGCCTCGCCGGCAGGAGTAGCAGTTCTGACAGTTGATGTACGGCTCCACCGAGCAACGGTCGCCCGCCGCCACATGGCTCACACCTTCACCGACGGCAAGGACTTCGATGCCAAGTTCGTGCCCGGGAATGCGCGGGTAGCTGAAGAAGGGCATCTTGCCCAGATAACCTCCATAGTCCGTCCCGCAAATGCCGATTCGATGGATGCGCACGAGCGCGTCGCCTCGACCGGGCTCGGACGGCTCGGCAATTTCAATGCGACGAAACGACTGCGGCTTTTGGAGCTGGATGGCTTTCATCGACGCCAACAACGGCTCAAGATTTGAAATCTCGTTTCATTCTTCGTTTCAGCAGCGAACGCCGCACAAGGTAGCCGGGGCGCTTGCGGCAAACAAGGCTTGATCCGACTGGAGGGCGCGTTCCAGTGCATCCACATGTTGTCGGTAACGGAGCGCGCCGTTTACGGCGCTTCGATGTCGGCTGTCCCGCAGCTCTCTCTCAAGCCCAAAACTCTAGGCTTGCTCACGCTGAAGCGGCCTGAAGGCCGCGCTCCGACGAGCCGACAACTCGTGGATGCACCCGGCGCTTTCAAGCACAGTCCACTGAACCTCATTGACTGCGCCACCTCCGATGAGATAATGCTGCTCCCGTTCAACCGGCGGACCGGCTTGGAAATGAAACCCGCGCCCAAACGCACCGACGAAGTCGTGAAGCGGACCGTGTACGATTGGCTGATGGCCTGCTTCGAGACACGCGAAGTGGATCCTCAGGAGATCGACCTCGTGTGGCCCACTCACCGAAACAAGTGGTTACGACCTGAAGTCGAAGAGAAGCTGAAACAGCTCAATTTAAGCGACTCGATCCATCGTGAGCTGCATCATCTGGTCAGTCTGAGTCTCGACCTGTTCGACGCTGTTGACTCAGGCCGATACCCGCCCGGGAAGGATTGGCCGGAAATTGAGCCGCGGTTAAAACGCGCTCTTGCCTACTTCGTGAAGAACGGCGACGCCATCCCGGACCACGAACCCACCGGCTTTGACGACGATCATCGGGAGTTCCGCGACCTGGCAGGAAGGGCGGAGTGTCTGCTCGCTCATTTCGAGGCTCACCGCCGGCCGCACGGTTGATTTTCCAGCGTAAGGAATCATCCGGCTCGATGGCAGTGCAGTCATTTCCGGGCATCACCATCCATCGACAAAGCGGAGATAGCGTTAGGAAAGCCACGCCGCACCCTGGCAGGTGAAGGCGTCAAGGGCAACCCGGGCGGCGAGCTGGTTGTGAGCTAGCGCACCCAGCCCTGCCACACCCAGTCCTGCGTCTGACTTTCCGGATTGGCGGCGAGGTCGTTGACAGCGAGGAATTCGGCGCGGGCTTCCCGGCACCGGGCTTCGTAAGGTTTGACCCATTGCTTGTACGCGGCTGTCACGACGAAGACGAACAGGTTATCGCGTGCCTGTGCCAACGCGCGCAGAGCACTGCCTGCGAACTCCATCGCTTCCGCGTGGGCTGAAGGTTGGAGCACACATTTGTCCGGCCCCCACTCGATATGGGTGCCACGGTGGGCATAGACGAAGTCGATCCTTCGCTCGCTGATGTGCGAAAGATAGAAACCGTAAAACTCCTCGCTGCGCAATTCGAGGACGCTGCCAATTTCCTGGCCGCCGAAGCTGAGAATCTCGAACCGGCGGTCCGTGAACACGAAGGGCAGGCTGAGCCGCACGTCCTGCACGGCAACGTCGAACCGATTTGCCAAACGCTGGAAAATTTCGACGTTCGCCCGGAGTGGATCAATGTGGCTGAAAAGCCCCAGGACGGCGGGATCGAGGGCGGGTCCGCTCGGATCCGGCAGGTGCTCGGTGCGACCGGGCTTCGCGGGCGCGTTGGCCCGGGGCACGATCGAG
>Ga0068863_100006544_pt1 | contig 11431 bp, 7 predicted proteins | sample KBSSwiS62_FD_66596 | JGI IMG/M metagenome (GOLD analysis project Ga0068863, IMG submission 66596) | Switchgrass rhizosphere microbial communities from Kellogg Biological Station, Michigan, USA - KBS Switchgrass S6-2 | ecosystem: Host-associated > Plants > Roots > Rhizosphere > Soil ...
GTCCACATTCGGCGCCGCCCGCGCCAGCCCACGCGGCCGGCGCCTGCTCCGCCCCGGCGAAAAGCTCACTCAACGCCCCCCGCGTCGCGCGTCGCGCCACCGGCGCTTCTCGGGATTCCCTCAGCTGCGCTTCGGTCGTCGCGCCGCTGGCGCTTCTCGGGATTCCCTCTCCCACGTCGCACCGTTGGTGCTCCGTGGGATTCCCTCCACTGCGTTTCGGTCGCGCGCCGGAAGTCGTACCAGAGTTCAGGTCGATTGGAAGGCGTCTCGGGTGACAGCAATGGGTTTTGCAATTCGACCACCGTGCGCGTTTCCAGGTGCGCCTTGCGAATCGCCTCACCGAAATATTGCTGAAAGAGCTTGTCGAACGAGCCGTCGAGAATCGCCCTTTCGAGGCCGTCGCGAATATCTTTCGCGAGCCGCGTGTTTTTGCGGTTCACCATGAAGTAGGCATCGTAGTAATAATGCAGTGCAAGGTGGGGCTCCACTACGAGCGTGTCTGCGTGGTCCGCCTGCTCGTCCCAGATTTCCATGGGATCGCGCGGAAAATAGTCAAAGCGCTTGGCTTCGAGCATCTTGAACAGGCCTTCGTATGTCGGAGCAGTAATCACACGAATGCCGTTAGCCTGGAGGATCTTTGTGTCCGGCCATTCCATGCTCTGCGCGAGACGCACGCCCTGTAGATCCTTCAGCGTATTGACGCGCGCGAGCAGTTCATGGTCGCCTTTGCGGATCAAGCCGAGACGCCAGCCCATCGCACCCTTGTAAATTGGAATGCGAATCGGCAGCAGGCGCACTTCGCGTTCATCAGAGCTGGGGAGCGGGGCGACGTCGATCGTCCGTCCTGCCTCGATTTCCGAGACCGCGCGGTCCTGGTTCATGGCGACCTGGGCCAGCTGGATCCGATATTCGGTACCCGCCTTCGCCAGGGCGAGTTGCAGCAACTGAAATGCGTAATTCATGCGGCGATCGCTGTCGGACTCGGGCTTCGGGAAGCGGATGACTTCCCCACCGACGGCGGCCACGTGCCACGTAAGTAGTATGCAGGCCAACAGACGCGACATCATCGACATGATCCTCTCAACGCCTTTGCGGAATGTGACGCCGCAGTGGGTGGAAGCTTTGATCCATTGTGCAATGCACAAAGCAGGGCCATACCTGCAGGGTGACATGGTGGGATCGATGTTCATCATATCCGCCGGATCGCACGAGGTCGAAGTCAGAACGTGTACGCCGCAGCGATCGCATAAACCGGCGTCGCTGTACGCTGCGTCAACGGGCTATCTCTGGAGGCTCCCAAGACATGGCCTTCGTTGGCAAACGCGAGGACACCCCAGTGCTTGGTGAACTGGTAGACAACAGTGCCGGCGAGCGCGGCACTGGTCAGGCCCGAACGCGGAGTGTACACAGGTAGTGGGTTGCCTTGTGCGCTCGCGGCTGCCGCATTCGCGGGCGTGATACCGAAGAACAGGTTTTGATACGAAGCATTGGCCCAGGCGATGCTGGCGCTGACCGAAAGATGCAATTGTGGCGTTGGCGCAATGTTGTAGGATGCGCCGAACCTTGCCAGCGTTCCAGGTTTCTGGCCCACGCGGGTCTCCACGCCCGCCTCCAGGGAGACCGGTTTGAGCGCCAATGCCATGTATCCCTGGATTCGCGCGCCCGGCTTGATGTTGGGCAATCCCTTCAGACGCGGGTCGTCGCTGCTGGTGCGCCCATTTCCTAAGTTGAGCCCGACACCGGCTCGGACCAGTCCGTCATTGAGGAGTTTCACCCCAAGGATGCCATTCGCGTCGGACACAAACACGCGGTCGTTCAGGAGACCGCGAATGTCAACGTAGGGAAACGGATCCACCTTGCTTCCCTTGGAACCGGGATACACCGGATGATCGAACGCGCCCAGCGCAAGGACGGCGGTCACGTGGCGCAAGCGCGGCCCGACATCGGGCGTCGTGGAAAGCGCGACGGACTCATTCTGCAACGCGTTCTGACGCTCGACGGATATGTCGACTTCGTCTATCGCTGAGCCTTGCTGCTCCTGCGCGAGCGCGCGACCGCAGTAGAGGGCGACAAAGCAACTTGCGTGCACCCAACCGGCTACTCGGAGCCCGCGAGTCATGTTCTGGCGGATCGATTGCGCGGGAATGAGATGTATCACGGGGGTCCTTACGGAGGTTTAAACCGCGAACCACCCTAGCGCGCGTTTGTTCCGCGCAAATAGCGGAATTGTTACCCCTCGGTCGTAAGTTTCCGTCTTTGTAACAAATGGCCAATACCGGACGGGATGCCAGTTTCCGAGCTCGATTCGATAGGAGCCCGGCTTCGAAATGTCCGGGTTGGGGATATAGTGTGCTGCTGTGGCGAGAGGCAATCCTACCCTGACCCCGGTGCCTTGCACCGGGGCTTTTGCGTACCTGCCAAGCGGTCGCAGATGCGCCTCAGGACGGCGGGGCCATTGCGTTTCGGGAATAAATGCACGTGAGCTTCAGTCTGGTCCTGTGCGTCAGCAAGACGCGAACCGGAGCGAAGGCTCATCATGTCCATCCGAGTGCACCTGTGGCACAGATGCCTGCTGAGTGCGCTTGTGCTTCTGGCACAGCCGCGCGCCGATGCACAAACAGCGCCAGTCCGACCGGTGGCCGCCGCCGCGAACCCGAGCAGTTCGGCCGGGAGGCCGTCCCTTCATGGCGATGCCCAGCGCGGTAAGGTTCTCTATCAGAACTGCACCAGCTGTCATTCGATCGATGAGAACGACATCGGACCGAAGCATCGCGGGGTTGTCGGCCGCATGGCCGGGACAGCGCCCGATTATGCCTATTCATCCGCGCTGAAGGCCTCCGGAATTCTCTGGGACACAGAGAACCTGGACCGGTGGTTGACCAACCCTTCCGCCCTGGTACCGGGCACGAAGATGTTCTTCTTTCTGAAGGAAGCCCAGGACCGAGCCGACATCATTGCGTACCTGGCCGAGCTGAAATAGTACGAAACCCCGATAGGAGATATCTGTGTCAAGTGATGATCCTCTGAATCTTTCACGTCGCAAAACCCTCAAGTGCATGGCTTTCGGCGCTGGCACGCTCTTCGCAGTCGCGGGAGGCATACTCACGCCGGTTGATCTCGCGATAGCGGGGGAAGACGACGAGTATGCCTCGAAGGCAGTCAAGCCGTTGTTCGTGCAGATCAGCGACACCCATGTTGGCTTCAATAAGGAAGCCAATCCGGATGTGAATGGCACGTTGTCCAGAACCATCGAGCTCGTGAACGGCCTGCCGCAGCAGCCTGCGTTGGTCATCCACACCGGCGATATCACCCACCTGTCAAAGCCCGCCGAATTCGACACGGCGCAACAATATTTCAAACGGCTCCGGGTCGCCGAGCTGCACACAACTCCCGGGGAGCACGACACCGCCGATTCTGCACAAACGGAATACTTCAACCGGTTCGGCAAAGCCTCGAACAACAAGGGTTACTACAGCTTCGATCATGGAGGAGTGCACTTTGTCTCCCTCATCAACGTACTGCAGTTCAAAGCCGGAGGCCTGGGAACACTGGGCCCCGAGCAGCTCGAATGGGTGAAGAATGATCTGAAAAGGCGTTCTGCGAGTACGCCCGTGGTCGTCTTCGCACATATGCCACTGTGGACTGTTTACGAGCCCTGGGGTTGGGGCACGGGCGATGCAGACACCTTGTTCAACGAACTGCGCCGGTTCGGATCGGTCACCGTGCTCAACGGACACATTCATCAGATTGTCCAGAAAGTCGAAGGTAACATCACGTTCCACACAGCGCGTTCTACGGCGTATCCGCAACCTGTTGCAGGCGAGGGGCCGGGGCCCGGGCCTCTCAAGGTGCCCCCCGATCAGCTGCCGAAGATGCTGGGTGTGACAAGTGTGTCGGTCGTCAAGCATCCGCGGTCGCTGGCCCTGACTGATTCCGCTCTGGCATGAGCGGAATCATTGCATCAGTAACGTGCCGCATCTGCTGCTGGTCGACGACGATGAGGATATCCTCTCGTTGCTCGCCGCCTTTTTCCGTAAGCATAGCCACACGGTCTCGGTTGCGGCGGATGGTAAAGGCATGTTCGCTGCCCTGGAGAAGGGGACGGTCGATCTGGTCATTCTGGACGTCATGCTTCAACACGAGGATGGGTTCAGCCTCTGCCGCCGCCTGCGCGCCGCCTCCAGCGTACCGGTCATCATGCTCACGGCCTTGGCGGATCACACCGATCGTGTCGTGGGCCTCGAGCTCGGTGCCGATGATTATCTGACCAAGCCCTTCGACCAACGTGAGCTGCTAGCCCGCGTCAAGGCCGTGTTGCGCAGGGTGGGGGCATCAGCCTTCAACCCAAAGTCCGACGCGGCCCGACCGGTGTTGTGCTTCGCCGGGTGGCGCCTGGACACCGTGCGGCGCGAGCTGAGGTCCGCAGACGATAGCCTGGTTGTTCTCTCAGGCGGCGAATTCGATCTGTTGGTGACGTTCCTGGAACATCCGCGCCGCACCCTGAGCCGGGAGCAACTCATCGATCTGGCTCGGGGATCAATGCATATCGCATTCGATCGCAGCATCGATGTGCAGGTGAGTCGGCTGCGCTACAAGCTCGAGCAGGATCCGAGGAATCCTTCGCTGATCCGCACGATTCGCAATGCCGGCTACATTTTTCTGCCTGAGGTAACACGCAGGTGAGGCCTCCATCCTGGCTCACTGACACGATTGCCCGGCGCTTCGTGTTGGCCGAAATCATGCTCGTCGGCGCTACCGCCGCAATGGCTTTCCTGTTGATAGGAGTCGGCCGCTTCTGGACGGACGAACCGTTGGAGCGTTCCCCCCTCCTGAGAGACGTGATTGTCACGGTGCGTCTCCTCGATTCGGTCCCGCCACCACTGCGTGCATCGCTGGCATCGGCTGCTACTACGGGTGGACCGATTCGCGCGTATTGGTTCGGTGCTGATTCGCCCGTGGTGCCAATTCTCAAGGCGCAGGCAGGCGTCGATGAGCCGGTTGCGCGGCGTATCGCGACGGCATTGCAGCGCAAGTCGATCGTGTTGCGAGTCTCACCCTCGATGGCTCTCCCCAGTGAATTTCGACTCAATCCCGGTGGCGGGTATGGATGGCTACTGGCGGTCCGTCTGCACGATGGGAGCTGGACCGCGTTCGCGGCGCCTGTTCCAATGTGGGTTGCGCCGGTCGGCGCGCGTTTGCTCATGTGGGTGACTTTTCTGGCCTTATCGATATCTGTGATCACCGCGCTCGCCGCCAGGCAGTTTGCTCAGCCGATCCAGAAGCTCGCCGCCGCGGTACGCGAGTTCGGCTTGAATCCGCAGTCCTCTCCCATGTCAGAATCGGGTCCACGCGAGCTGCGGCAGGTTGTCAGAACGTTCAACGAGATGCAGGCTCAGATACAGAGGTTCCTCGCGCATCGAACCCTGATGCTGGCGGCTATCTCGCACGACCTGCGCACCCCGCTCACGCGGATGCGGCTGCGCGGTGAGTTGATTGACGACACTGAACAACAGGCCCGGCATTTTCGGGACGTCGATGAAATGCAGGCCATGGTGGACGGCGCGCTCGCTTTCTTTCGCGATGGTGCTGTGACCGAGACCACGACCCATTTCGATCTGCCGTTGATGTTGATGACGATTGTCAATGAGTACGCTGATCGTCAGATCGAGCTCCATTACCAGGGGCCTGCCCACGCCGTATACGAGGGGCAACCCCTCGCCCTCAAAAGGGCGGTCACCAACCTGGTGGAAAACGCGCTTAAGTACGCAACACCACCCAGCCTCGAGCTGCGGCAGGAACGCAGGGCCTACGTAATTGTCATCTGCGATCGAGGAGCGGGTATTCCCGAGCGCGTACTCGAGAAAGTCTTCCTGCCCTATTTCCGGCTGGAGAAGTCCCGCAATCGCCATACCGGCGGAGTGGGTTTGGGACTGACGGTAGTTCGGGCCATCGTACAAGGCCACGGAGGCGAGGTCATGCTGAAGAATTCTCCCGCGGGTGGTTTGGAGGCGCGCGTGTTTCTGCCCATGATTCAAGGTACGCTGTCGGTAACAGTGCCAGACGACTCCGTTCGCCAGAGGCCGTCGGTCTTCCAGGCGTTGAACGCCCAGCGCAGCCAGCCCACTAGCGCGAACGCCATCCATCCAGCCCACACGAAGAACAACAGCCGGTAGCTCCACATCGGCACCGAGAAGACAGAAGGCATGGAGAGTGCGCCCGTGGTCTTATCCTGAAACCACGAGAATGTGCCGTACCCTGAGCCGATGCCACTGACGCCCATGTCGGGCGCCGAAAGCAGACCGTTGCGAATCCCTGAGAACACCAGCGTGAAGATTGCGAGCGCGGTGAAGGCAGCCAGCAGCAACTGCGTGACGTTGAAACGCAGCTGCGAGATGCGCTCGCTGGGATGCCAATTCTCACGCCACCGCATGAGAATGAGCCACGCCGCCGTGAACGTGAAAACCCACCACGACTGCGTCGACAGCCCGAGTCCCAGAAGCAACCACTCTACGAAGCGCAGCGGCGACTGCTTCCACCGGCCCAGAAGCCAGGCGAGGCCGATGAACACCACCAGCTCACCCCAGTATAGTACCGCCGGCCCCACTCCCGGCCCGCTCGCCAACAGTGGCCAGCGCGATACTGGCAATTCCACGGTGGTGGTGATGTTGCTTGCCGCACTGCCCAGATCTACCGCCGACGGCCGAGTGCGCAACCCGACGTCGCGCGATTCTTCCCAATCCACCTGGATGCTGTGTTTGCCGGGCGAGAGTGCCAGCGGCAACTCGCCCTTCTCCGGCCGCAATTGCACCGGCTGATTGTCAAAGCGCACCGCGGTCACGCGCGCGTCCGCCGGCAGTTTGATGATGTGTCGTCCGCCTTGGGTACTGCGGTAGTCGAAATTCAGCGTGTTGTTGGAGGAGCGCTTTCCGACCACGACCGAATAGCGCACGGCGTCGATTGCCAGCGTCGCCCCTTCGATGCCCTTGGGCCGCGTGATGCGCGCCACGAGTCTCTCTCCGGCGCGTGGGATGAACCTGAATACCCAGTTGGCATCATTCGGCGTCTGCGGCATCACAGCCGGAAATCCTTCGAACGCCGCGTGCCACTGTGGATTCACCACGAAGCTCCAGACTTCAGTGCGTGCAGCACCCTTCGGCAGTGAGACCTCGAGCGATTCAGCGCGTGCCAGACCCGACTGCCATTCCGAAGATGTCTCACCCGCGGCAAGCCCAATCAGCGCCACGCCGTCGTGCGTCTCGACTCCGGGAGTGAGCACGGACTCGCCCTTCACCAGCGGGATTTCCACCGACACGGCCGCGCGCAGCGGCGCGATGCGCGACACCACCGTGTGCAGCGTCCAGTCGAGATCGAGATTGAAGATCCGCTCAATATTCACGAACGCTGGAAACTCCGCCCCCGCCTCCAATGAATCCAGCACGCCGCTCCGCTGTGCGCTGCGCTCGCGCGCCAACTCCAGCGAACCGGAGATTAGGCGCCCCTCGTTGACGCCGCTGACCGTCCAGCCGTTGGCGCTCACTTCGATCGCTCGCGGCTGCTGTGGGAACGCCACCTGGATGGACTCCGCCGGCGCTAACCGTCCTGCCAGACGTACCGTGTGTGCGCCAGCCGTCAACGGCAGCCATAACGATGCGTCGCCCTCGCGCGCGATCGCGAGTGAGGCGCGCGCATCCACGGACACATCGTCGAGTTGCCAACGATCACTGGCGTGCGGCATGGCGACGGCGAGATTGGCCAAAGCGCTCACGCGCATGACGATCTCGAGCCGCTCGCCGTCGACCACCACGCGTGCCTCGGCCAGCTCCGCGCAATCCGGCGCGCAACGCGGCGCCGCAGTGAGCCGCTGCTTAAGTTGCTCGAGTAGTTCGGCGCTGGGTCCGACACTCGAAGCATTCTGCGCGCGTGCCGGAGCCGGGCTTCCCAGCATAACGGCAGTAATAGCGGCGGCGACTACTAGCGGAGCGGCCACACCAGTGGTGGTGCCGCCTGCGGCGGTACCACTCGATTCGGCTTCGCGCGGCATCCCCGGCAACCGCCAGGTGCCGCCGTAGCTCAGGCGTGCCAGCCACAGGAACAGTAGCGCCAAAGCGCCCACACCGAGAATGCGCCAGAAGAACAGCACCACCGGACCGATGTAGATGAACCGCACCGTGTCGCTGGCCTCCACCGGTCCGGACCAGCGATATGGATAAGAGTGGTACCGCCAGGCGGGAATGCCCGGTCCCGCCTGCAGACGCGTGCCGCTGGCGTAACGCTGTACCACTTGTAGGGAGTTGAGGCCGTAGGGGTTTTCGGGTGCATCAGCTCTTGACCGGTAGTCGCGTTTCATTTCCTGAACGGGGGCCGCCTGCTCGAGTTGAATCTCGGGTGGCGGCGGTGCCGCCGCCGTCAGTGCATTCACGGCACGCGGAATGTCGACATTCGATTCTGGTGCCGCTATGGAATGCAAGATAAAGGGCAGAGTCTCGGACTGCGCGTTCTCCAGCTGCGGATAGAGCGCGTAGCGCACCTGCGACCACATGAACGGCAGCATCGCCAGCGCCAACACCGCGAAGCTCAACGTACGATAGCCGTGCGCGATGCGGCGGAAGCGCCCTTCAGGCGCGGCGCGCGCGATGGCCAACGCCGCGAGTAGATTGGCCCACAACCAGATGAAGGGCGGCATTTCCTGGTAGGTAAGCAGCAAAGCGAGCGCGGCGACACCCGCGGGCACCAGGCCCGCGATCCAGTACACGAATACCACCACGATGAGCACGCCAAACACGCTCCACAGGCCCCAGCGCTCGAACCAAGAGCCGGGTGCTTCGTCGGTACCGGGTGCCGCGATCAGACGATGGCCCGGCGGCAGATGCAACACGCCGCTGACTTGGTCGAAGCGTTGGTTCCAGCCGGTGGCTGGCATGGCGCCACGCGCGATACTGCGTGCCACGGTAGTTAGTGAAAGGTTCGGATTGCGCACTTCGAGACCAGTGTGGTCAACGGCACCGGCGGTGACCAGCAGCGGCTCATTACCGCTGGTCGCGCTCTGCAGCGCGAATGGTGCCGCCATGTCGAGACGCCAGTCGCGCCGCATGGTGCCGGCGATCTGGTCCACGGCGGTGAAACCGCCGTGATCGAAATCGAGCCATAGGTTGCGGCTGAGAGTGAGGCGATTGTCGTCGGCATTGGCGAGACCGCGGCTGCGTTCAACTACGCCGAGCTTGGAATCCGCGGCCATGCGAAACGCGGGGAAACGTTGCCACTCGCGCGGCACATTGGCTTGAATCGGATCGATGCCTTCGGCGCCTTCCGCTGCTGCCACACGTAAACCATCGTCCGCGGCGAAGCTCCATATTTCCTCCCGCGCCCATTTGCCGCCCGCTGCATCCGGGCGCGAAAGGGCACCGGCCACTCCCGCAGCGCGCGCTACCAGCGTGACCTCATGCGATCCGGCGCGGACCTGCACGCGCATGCGCCCATCACGCTCCAGTCGCGCCGGAAGGGCACCGGTGAGGCTCAACGGCGTGAATCCGTCGGGCAGCACCCGCGCCAGCAGTTCCTCACGCGCATCGCCGGCGACGTTGAGACGGACGCGCGTCACTAGATAGGCTGGGATGTAATCCTGCACGAGCCGGTACACTTGCACTTCCATCGCCGCGGGCTGTTCGGCGCTGTGCCGCTTGCCCAGCCAAACCGCATTCCCGGGCCTCTCGGGCTGCGCGACGCGTTGACTATCGACGGTGAGATCCACCAGCGCGGTAAGCGCCGGCAGCTGAAGCGATTCCGGACGTGCGCCCCAGGTGAAGTGGCCCGTCACCGCGTAGTTGCCGGGTGGGAGCCGCAAGGTGGGTAGCTCGTCGCGCGTCACCACCGCGCCGGGGGCGCCGTTCACGCGCACATCCTGCGGCCAGTGTTCGAGGCTGCCGGGCAGAGTCACCCAAGTCTCGGAATACACCTGGTAGCGTTGCATGAAGCTGCCGTCGTGTGCGTTGACGACGAGGGTCAAGCGCTCTGGCCAGACGCAGCGGAAAGCGCTGGCCTCGATGGGCTGATCGGGCTTCAGGTTGGCAGAGGCGAGGAAGGGGCAGCGACGAAACTCCTCGCCCTTAAGCGCCCAGACTTGCCAGTCGCGCAAGGCTGGCGGCACGGCTTCCTGCGAGATCGAGACGAGTGGACAGCAAAACGCGAGCGCGACGAGTCCCGCGCGGACGAGCGTGTTCATGAATGATTCCCTCAATCCCTTGCCGGCGTTGAGTGTAACAACGTCGCAGCGTGGATATTTGGTCTAGCACCGGGGAGGGGAATGTACTTCGATTGATGGAATGACGGACGAAGAAAACTGATAACCTGCCTTGTAAATCTCTGGAGCAGCTCTTCGCGTGTTCGACGCCCTCAATCGCGCGGCAACCACGAGCGATCTGGCGGCCGTTGTGGGTCGCCGACGGTCCATAGCGCAAAACCAACACTGCCCGCGAGCGTGATTGTGTGACTGACAGCAGCTCTGTCCCGATCATTCATTGGCTGGAAGACGGCAAGCCATTCGAGACACGGTGGCGCTCCCATAACGGTGCGCCGCCTGCCACGCGCGTCGTTGTCGCTGACGGGAAAATGACGGCTGACGAGGCCTACGGTCTCGCGTGTCAGGGAACCGCGCTTCTCTGGCGCGGTGACTTTCAAGAGGCACGCCAGATGTTGACTGCATTGGGGAATCGCGCGGATCGTCGGCAGCGTAGACTGCGAACTTCAACCACAACTTCGATCGCCGGCCGTGCTGCAGCATTCCATCTGTACCGCCAGGCCAGGTCGCAACGGGCCCGCACGCTCAACGCGTTGTTGATCCCGCTCAATGACGACTACACGATCCCGTTGCGACGAGCGCCAGACGTCCGGCAAGCCTGCGCGGAGGCCTACGGTCCCGCGAAGACTGCATCAGTCACATCGCTACGAGCGTTGCTTGGTGTGATCGGTGCGCACGAGTGGCGCACGAAAGGCATCGAGCTTCCGGAGGTTGGAGGCCGAATTCATCCGCACTTCGGTGTCTTCGCGCCGATCCGCCGCGAGTATGTGGACCTCGTCAGCACGACGCTTCTGCCGGCTGTGTGTACCCAGCCGGGCACGTGTACCCAGCCGGGCACGTGTACCCAGCCGGGCACGCGCACCCAGCTGGGTGCACGCGCTTCATCCAGCGTTGCTTTCGATATCGGCACGGGCACGGGTGTGCTCGCCGCGGTACTTGCACGGCGTGGCATCGAACGTGTTGTCGCTACCGATCTCGATCCGCGCGCGCTGGCGTGTGCGGATGAGAACGTTCGACAGCTGGGGCTTTCGGAACGTATCGAAGTCGTGCAGGCGGACCTCTTTCCCGAAGGTCGCGCGGGGCTCGTGATCTGCAACCCGCCGTGGATTCCCGCGCGGCCGAGTTCGTCTATGGAAA
>Ga0068863_100006548_pt1 | contig 11430 bp, 6 predicted proteins | sample KBSSwiS62_FD_66596 | JGI IMG/M metagenome (GOLD analysis project Ga0068863, IMG submission 66596) | Switchgrass rhizosphere microbial communities from Kellogg Biological Station, Michigan, USA - KBS Switchgrass S6-2 | ecosystem: Host-associated > Plants > Roots > Rhizosphere > Soil ...
GAGGATCACATCGGCGCGGTGCCGCACGTGCTGCCGGTGGTCGACGGACCGATCTACGGCACGCCGCTGACGCTGGCGCTGGTCGAACCCAAGCTCGAGGAACACGGGATTGAAGGCCGCCAGCTGGTGCCGGTGCGGCCCCGCGAGCGCGTCACGATCGGACCGTTCACGGTCGAATTCATCCGCGTCACGCACAGCATGCCCGATTGCGCGGCGCTGGCCATCCACACGCCCGTCGGCATCGTCGTCCACACCGGCGACTTCAAGATCGACCAGACGCCGATCGACGGCGAGCACTTCGACGTGCACCGCTTCGCGCAGCTCGGCGCCGAAGGGGTGCTGGCGCTGTTCGCCGACAGCACCAACATCGATCGCCGCGGGTTCACGGGCTCGGAACTCGACGTCGTCGAAGCCTTCGAGGAGATCTTCACGAGCGTCAGCGGCAAGCTGATCGTGGCGGCGTTCGCGTCGAGCATCTATCGCATGCAGATCCTCGTGGATCTGGCGGCGCAGTTCGATCGGAAAGTCGCGTTCGTCGGCCGCGGGATGCTTCGGAACTCGGAGATCGCGCAGCGTCTCGGCTATCTGCGCATCCCAGCCGGAGTGCAGATTCGCGATTCGGAAATCGGCAGCTACCCCGCGCAGGACGTGCTGTGCCTGGCCACCGGATCCCAGGGCGAGCCGATGTCCGCGCTGTCGCGCATCGCGATCGACGACCACCGGTCGGTCAAAGTCGGTCCGCAAGACACCGTCGTGCTGTCCGCGCGCTCGATTCCCGGCAACGAGAAGGCGATCGGCCGCGTCATCAACCACCTCGCGCGCCGCGGCGCGGACGTGATTTACGAGGGCATCAAGCACGTCCACGTGTCCGGTCACGGTAGCGAAGAGGAACTGAAGCTCATGCTCTCGCTGGTCCGGCCGCGCTACTTCGTGCCGGTGCACGGCGAGTACCGCCAGTTGTCGCAGCACGCACGAATCGCCGAGCGGGTGTTCGCGGGACGGGATCCGAAGCCGGAGATTCTCCTCGCCGAGAACGGCGATCTGATTCAGCTGGATGCCGACGGCGCCCGGATCGCCGGCAAGGCGCCGGTCGGTCGCGTGCTGATCGACGACACCCGCACCGGCGAGGTCGGCGACGAGGTGCTGCGCGACCGACGTCACCTCGCGGAGGACGGTCTGGTGGTGCCGGTGGTGGCGATCAACAAGCAGACCGGCGCACTCGAGGGGGTGCCCGAGATCATCACGCGCGGATTCGTCATGGAGAACAGCCAGGCACTGCTCGCGGACGGCGCGCGCTTCATCAGCGACGTCGTCGACCAGGCCAGCGTCGAGGAACGGACCGATCAGGGTCTGATCAAGGAAAAGCTGCGCGTCGAGCTGCGCCGGTTTTTCCGCAAGCGCTCGGGACGGCGGCCGTTCGTGCTGCCCGTCATCATGGAGATCTGATACGTGAGCCGATCGACTGTTTCACGCCGGGTCAGCGAATTCGTCGGCGTCGCCCTCTTCGCGGCCGCGCTCATCTGGATCATCTCGCTGGCCAGCTACGAACCCGCGGATCCGGTGTGGTTCTTCAGCAGCGGCGGCGCGCACGCCGCGCCGGCCAACTTCGCCGGACGGTTCGGCGCGTTCCTCGCCGAACTGTCCTTTCAGCTGTTCGGCTACGCGTCGTATCTGGTCCCGGCGCTGATGATGATCATCGGCTGGAACTACTTCTGGTGCAGGACGCTCGATGCACCCGGCACCAAGGCCACCGGGGCGGGGCTCCTCGTCGGCGGCATCAGTGCGTTCCTGGGCCTGGTGTTCGGCACGCTCGACGTCGCCGGCAAGCCGTTTCGCGCCGGCGGCTACGCGGGCGAGTTTCTCGCCCGGGCGATGTCCGAGTACCTGAATCGGACCGGCTCGATGATCGTCCTCCTGACGATGATCTTCCTGGCGATTATCATCTCCACGCAGTTCTCGTTCGGACGGTTCTTCGCCGCTCTGATCGCGGCGGTCAAGATCGGCTCCGTGCGCGGCCTCGACAACCTCAAGGCGTGGCGCGAGGAGCGGCGCCGCGAGAAGCAGCGCCGCGAAGTCATCGCCAAGCATACGAAGAAGGGGCTCGTCCCCGCGGGCACGGACGCCGCCGGAACCGACCCGGCCGCCGTCAAGCCGATCCAGGCGCCCGAGGTGCCGCGACCCAAACCGCGCCGCAAGGCTGAGGACGACGAAGACGAGGGCGCACCGGCAAAGGCGCCGCTCTTCGGCGGTCTCAAATCGTTCGCGCCGCCGAAGCCGCCGAAGGTCACCATGCCGGCCCCGGCGCTGCCGCTGCCCGACCCGGAGCCGATGACCAAGGCGCCGGCCGAGCGGCGCAAAGGCGACTATGCCCTGCCGCCGCTGGCGCTGCTCGACGCGCCCAAGACCGAGCGCAAAATCGACGAGCGCGAACTGATGGACGGCGCGCGCCTGCTCGAAGAGAAATGCCGCGAGTTCTCGGTCGAGGGCGCGGTTGCGCAGATCCATCCCGGGCCGGTCGTAACCACGTTCGAGTTCAAGCCCGACGCCGGCGTGAAGTACTCGAAGATCACGAGCCTCGCCGACGACCTGTGTCTCGCGATGCAGGCCGAGTCAGTGTTGATCGACCGCATCCCCGGCAAGTCGACCGTCGGCATCCAGATTCCCAACCGCACGCGCGAACAGATTTCGCTCCGGGAGCTGCTGGAGTCGGAAGCCTACCGGCGCTCGACCTCGAAGCTCACGCTCGCCCTGGGCAAGACGATTCACGGCGAGCCGTACTTGGCGGACCTGGCGCTCATGCCGCACCTGCTCATCGCCGGATCGACGGGCGCGGGCAAGTCCGTTGGGATTAACGGCATGCTGACCAGCATCCTGTACCGGGCCACGCCGGACGATGTGCGGATGATCATGATCGATCCCAAGCGCCTCGAGCTCGGCATGTACGACGACATCCCGCACTTGATGACGCCGGTGGTGGTCGATCCCAAGCAGGCGGCCAACGCGCTGCGCTGGGCCGTGCGCGAGATGGAAGAGCGCTACAAGACGCTCGCGGCGGCCGGCGTGCGTAACATCGAGCAATACAACCGGAACATCCAGCAGGAGATCGCCGAGAAGCGCACGCCGCAGGATGGCGAGACGCCGAAGCCGCTCTGTTTCATCGTCGTCGTCATCGACGAGCTCGCGGACCTGATGATGGTCGCCAGCAACGAGGTGGAAGAATCGATCGCGCGCCTCGCGCAGATGGCGCGCGCCGTCGGCATCCATCTGATTTTGGCGACGCAGCGGCCGTCGGTCGACGTGATCACCGGCCTCATCAAGGCGAACCTGCCGGCGCGGATCGCGTTCCGGGTCGCCTCGAAGATCGACTCGCGCACCATTCTCGACGGCAACGGCGCCGAGCAGTTGCTCGGCAAGGGCGACATGCTGTTGCTGCCGCCGGCCTCCTCGCGGTTCATCCGGCTGCACGGGCCGTACATCTCGGAACAAGAGAGCGCGCGCCTCGCGAGCTTTCTCCGCAAGCAGGGCAAACCGGTATACGACGAGACGATCACGGCCGAGGACAAATCGCCGACCGACGCCGTCGAGATGGACAAGGACGACCTGTACGACGAAGCCGCCCGCATCGTGGTGCAGAGCAGCCAGGCCTCGATCTCGTACCTGCAGCGGCGCCTGCGGATCGGCTTCAGCCGCGCCGCGCGGCTGATCGACATGATGGAGATGGAAGGGCTGGTGTCACCGGCCGCCGGCGGAAAAGCGCGCGAAGTGCTCGTCGACAAACAGTACTTCGACGAAGTGGATGCACAGCTGAGGTGAGGGTAGCTCTATGACACGGGCGCGGATTCTTCTGCTTGGCGGCCTTGCCGGCCTCTGCCTTCGGGGCGTGACCGTCATCGCAGCACCACCGGTCGCGGCGATGTACGTGGACACCATGGCGCGTGAAAGGGCGATTCGCGTCGCGCTCGCCGACCCGGACGCGCCGCTCAAGCTCGAAGAGGTCCGCGCGGTCGTCCGCGCCTACGACGCGATCGTGGCGCAGTACCCGGCGAGCGGTTATAGCGACAATGCGCTCTGGCAGGCGGGCCACCTGGCGCTCGACGCCTTCTGGCGTTTCGGCCAGGCGCAGGACAAGGACACGTGCGTGCGATTGCTTCAGCGGCTGGTCACGGCCTATCCCACCAGCAAGCTGGCGAAGCAGGTCCCGGCGGTGCTGCGGCAGACCGCCGCCGCAGTACCGCGAGCCGCGACCCCGACTGCGCCAGCGCCGGAGCCCGCGCCGGCAGCGACGGGCAGCGCTGCCGCCGCACGCACCGCCCCACCGCGTTCGGCGTCGAGCTCGATCGCCACGATTCGTGACATCCGCCGCAGCGTGCTGCCCGATGCCGTTCGCGTCACCATCGAGCTCGACGGCGAAGTCCCGTTTCACGACGAACGGATTCCTGATCCGACACGCGTCTTTCTCGACCTCCCCGGCACGCGGCCGGCGCCCGCGCTTCTCGATCGGACACTGAGATTCGAGAGCGACGCCGATATCGTGCGGCAGGTGCGCCTCGGCCGGCATCCAAACAACACCACGCGCGTCGTGCTCGACGCGGACGGGGTCACGAGCTACAGCGTCTACCCGCTGTACAACCCCTACCGTCTGGTGATCGATTGCGTGCGAGGCAAGGCCTTGGACACCGCCCCGGCGAGCCTGGCCGCGCAACGGGTCGCGATCTGGCTACGGTCCGCGCCGGCCGTCACGCCGCAGCACGGTGTGATCATCGCCACCGCACGATCCTCCGCTGTAGCGGTCGTCGCGCCGCCATCGCCGCCGCCGCTATCGCTGCCGCCGCCAAGCGTGCCGGTGCCAGCGACGACGACGGCATCAGTGGTACCGCCAGTCGTAGCGACAGCCACGGCGCCTCCACCGGAGCCGCCGGCCAGGAATGTCGCAGGCGGACTATCGATCGCGCGTCAGCTCGGGCTGGGTGTTTCGCGGATCGTCATCGATGCCGGTCACGGCGGTCACGATCCGGGCGCGAAGGGCAAAGGCGTCACGGAGGCCGAGCTCGTGCTCGACGTCACGCTTCGCCTCGAGAAGCTGCTTCAGAAAGTCCCCGGCGTCGATGTGATCCTCACGCGGCGCACCGACGACTTCATTCCGCTGCCCGAGCGCACTGCGATCGCCAATCGCGAAGGCGCCGACCTGTTCTTGTCGATTCACGCCAACGCCAGCGGCAGCACGCAGGCTCACGGTATTGAAACCTACTTCCTAAACTTCGCGAACAATCAGAGCGAGGCGGCGGTCGCAGCGCGCGAGAACGCGACCTCGGCGCAGGCGATGGGTGCGCTGCCGGACTTCGTGAAAGCGATCGCGCTGCACAACAAGGTCGACGAGTCGCGCGATTTCGCCACGCAGGTGCAGCGCGCCATGGTTGAACGGCTGCGAACCTCGAATCGGACGCTGCGAGACCTCGGCGTCAAGCAGGCGCCGTTCGTGGTCCTCATCGGCGCGGTGATGCCGAGCGTGCTCGCCGAGGTGTCGTTCGTGACGAACCCGCAGGAAGCGCGGCTGCTGAAGGGGAATGTCTACCGGCAGCGGATCGCCGAGGCGCTGTTCGACGCGATTCGGAAGTACCAGACGTCTCTGAAGGGCGCGACCAGCGTCGCGTCACAGTAATCACGCCTCATCACGAAGCCTCGAAGAAACACGAAGACCACGAAAGCATGTTTTTCGAACACCAAGACTTCGTGATCTTCGTATTCTTCGTCTCTTCGTGATGAGCCGTGGCACCGACGTTACAGGCCCTGGCGCGAGCGGATCCAGAACAGCACGCTGCCGAAGATCAGCGCCGCGACCAGCGCTCCCAGCACGAGGACGCCCGTCAACCCGAGCGAGCCGAGAAGAACGTCCGCCAGGCCGCCGAGCTCCTTGTTGGGCGACTCGATGATCTTCACGACAATCGGTTTCTGCTGGGATTGCAACATCGGCTATCGGCTAAACCCCTCTAACCGCAGCGCCCGCGGAGCGCGCAGAGAAAATATTCTCTCTGCGATCTCTGCGTTCCCCTCGGTTTCTAAGCACCGGCTGTCAGCTCTCACCCTTCATCGCAAATGCCAACTCTGCGAGCGTTCGCACGGCGACGCCGGTGGCGCCCTTGGGTTGGAAGGGCTTCGCCTCCTCCATCCACGCGGTGCCGGCGATGTCGAGATGCGCCCATGGCAGATCGCCGGCGAATTCTTTCAGGAACATCGCTGCCGTAATCGATCCGGCCGGCCGGCCGCCGGTGTTCGTGAAGTCAGCGATCTCGCTCTTCAACTGCTCCTTGTAATCGTCGAACATCGGCATTGGCCAGACACGATCGCCGGCCCGATCGGCGACCTTGCGGACACGCTCCACCCATTCCGGCGGCGTTCCGAACAGGCCGCTCGTGCTCTTGCCGAGCGCGACAACGACGGCGCCGGTGAGCGTCGCGACGTCCACGAGGTGTGTGGCCCCCAGCTGCCGCGCGTACCACAGCCCGTCGCCGAGAATGAGGCGGCCTTCTGCGTCGGTGTTGATCACTTCCACCGTCTTGCCGGCGGCGCTCTTCAGGATGTCACCCGGCTTGATCGCCCGGCCGCCTGGCATGTTCTCCGTCGTCGGCACGACGCCGATGACGCGTACCGGCGCCTTCAGCAGCGCAATCGCGCGCATGGCGCAGGCGACCGCCGCGCCGCCGGCCATGTCGTCCTTCATCTGCTCCATTTTTTCCGCGGGCTTCAACGAGATGCCGCCGGTGTCGAACGTGATGCCCTTGCCGACCAGGCCGAGCACCGGGGCATCGGGAGCACCCGGCGGATCGTGACGGAACACGATCAAGCGGGGCGGCTCGCTGCTGCCACGTGCGACGCCCAGCAGCAGGCCCATGCCCAGCTTCTCAATCTGCTGTTCGTCGAGAATCTCGACTGTGACGCCCGCGTCCGCCGCGATGGCCGCCGCTCGCTTCGCAAACTCGCGGGGGGTCAGCGTGTTGCCCGGCTCGTTCGCGAGCTCGCGCGCGAGGTTGCACGATTCGCCGAGAATCCGGCCGCGGGCGACCGCACGTCCCGCCCGCTCCACGACGTCGCCGCCACCTTCGACGACGACGGTCCAGGCAGGCGGCGGCGCCGGCGGTTGATCGCCGGTCAGCGACGTCTTGTAGGCGCCGCTGTAAAACTCCGACAGCGTCAACCCCTCGGACGCGGCTTGTGCCAGCTCCGCAACGTCGCCCCGCCCCCGGACGACGAACGCCACATTGGCGACCCGTTTCTGCCGGGCCGCAAGACCAGCGGCGGCCGCGAGCTTTCTGATGAGCTCGCCGCCACACTCGTCGCTTCGGCCCGCCCCGATCAGCGCCACTCGCCGCGCTCGCCATTGGCGATCGGTGAACGGCGTCACGAGAATCTCGAACGGTTGGCCCTGAAACTCGCGGCTCGTCAGCGCGCGCGCAATTTCTCCACCGGTCGCGGCATCGAGTCCGGGTACGGCGGAGCTGGGATCGTCGAACCACGGGACCACCAGAAGGTCCGCCGTTGCCGCCGAAAGTGGGTCGTTCACACAGCTGATCGAGGTTGAAGTCATCGCGATGGGCATCGCTCGTATTATCCCTGATGCTGCTTGCCCGCGCCCAATGCGGACGGTACAATTGAGTGCAGTTCCTGCCGGCGAGGATTGAATCATGAAGCACCTGCGGCGTTACGCATCGGCCGGCGCCGTCTGCCTGGGACTGGCCGCTGCGTCGTTGTCGATCGCGGCACAGAAGCCCGACACGAAAGAATCGCCCGAGTCACAGCGCCCGAAGCTTTCACTGAAAGCGCAGCCGATGATCGCGATCTCGCCCGCGCGCGTCGTGCTCACGGCGGAGCTGATGGGCGGCGCCAACGACTACGAGGAGTACTATTGCCCCGCTGTCGTCTGGGCGTGGGGCGACGGCACCGAGTCGGAGAATTCGACGGATTGCGCGCCGTACGAAGCCGGCAAGTCTGAAATCAAGCGACGCTTCACGGTGCAGCACGTGTTCCCGCGGGCAGGCATGTTCCGCGTGACGTTCCGGCTCAAGCGCCACGACAAAGCCGTGGGCTTTGCGACCGTCAACGTGCAGATCCGCCCGGGTCTCCGCGAAGGCGGTCAGTAGCGTCCCACAACCGGACAGTCACGACGCCGGGGCCGGCGTGCCGGCGGTTTTTCCCACCATTTTCGTCGAATCGAAGCGTGCCAACCTTGGCACGTCGCTAGCCTTCTAACCCGCTGATGGACACCCTGCTTCAAGACATTCGCTATGCCCTCCGGATGTGCGTGCGCACGCCGGGGTTCACCGCCATCGCGGTCATCGCGCTCGCGCTCGGCATCGGCGCCAACACGGCGATCTTCACGATCGTCAATGCCGTGCTGCTCGAACGGCTGCCGTTCCGCGAGCCGGATCGCATTGTGTCGGTGTGGGAGGAAGGGGCGCACCGGCCAGGCAAGAGCAACTCGGTGGGCCCGGCCAACTTCATACGGTGGCGTGAGCGCAGCGCGTCATTCGATGCGATGGCCGCCATGGTCGACTTGAGCGTGAACCTGACCGGTCGAGGCGACCCGGAAGAGATCGTAGCGCAGACCGTCGAGGCTCCATTCTTTCCGATCCTCGGGGTATCGCCGCTCGTCGGCCGCACCTTCACTGACGCGGAGAATCGCGACCCGCAGGCCGCAGTCGTGATTCTTGGCTATGACTTCTGGCAGCGCCGCTTTGGCGGCGATCACGCGATCCTCGGCCAGACCATCCAGCTGAACGGGCGGCCGCAGACCGTCGTCGGCGTCATGCCGCAAGGCTTCCGGCTTTTCGTCAAGGAACTCTCGATTGCGGGCAAACCGGCGGATCTCTGGAGGCCGTACGTGCTGCCGGCCGACGCGCGCGACTTCGGCGGCCGCTACATGCAGGCCATCGCGCAACTCAAACCCGGTGTCAGCGTCGCGCGCGCGCAGACGGAACTGAGCGCGATTGCGGCTGCCCTGGCGACCGAGTTTCCCGATCGCAACAAAGGATGGGGCGCGCGCGTCCTTCCGCTCCACGATCAACTATCAGGCGAGTACCGTGCCGCGCTCCTGGTGCTGTCCGGCGCCGTGGCCTTCGTTCTCCTAATTGCGTGTGCCAACGTCGCCAACCTGCTGCTGGCTCGAGGCGCGGCGCGGCGGCGCGAAATCGCCATCCGCTCGGCGCTCGGCGCCGCGCGCTCGAGGGTGCTCCGCCAGCTGCTCACCGAGAGCTTTGTCCTCGCCGCGCTTGGTGGCGCACTCGGCCTCCTCATGGCCCAATGGGGCATCGCGTTACTGCTCGCGCTCAGTCCCGTCGATCTCAATACGACGAGCGCGGTCAGCCTCAGCTATCCGGTTCTCCTGTTCACGGCGACGGCGTCCCTCTTGACGGCGATCGTGTGCGGCCTCGCGCCGGCATTCGAAGGATCGCGCACCGACGTTCAGGAGACGCTGAAGGACGGCGCGCGCCAGGTGGGCGCCGGCCTGCGGCATCGCCGCCTGCGGCAGGCTTTCGTCGTTTCGGAGATCGCGCTAGCAGCGGTGCTTCTCGTCGGCGCCGGACTGATGCTGCGCAGCTTCGGATCGCTGCGGCGCGTCAATCCCGGCTACAGCACGAGCAACATCCTGACGATGCGGTTGCAGCTACCGAACACGAAGTACCGCGACGACGTGCAGCGGATCCGGTTCTTCCACGAGGCGATCGGGCGCATCAAGGAGATCCCCGGCGTCCAGGCGGCTGGCGCCATCAGCTACCTGCCGCTCACCGGCCTCGGCGCCGGCACCGGGTTCACGATCGAAGGCCAGCCGCCACCACCACCGGGGCACGACTACGTCGTCGACGTCAGCGTGTGCGACGACGGCTATTTCGCGACGATGAACGTGCCGCTGAAGAGCGGCCGCTTCTTCAGCGAGCGCGAGATGGCGGAGAAATCGAACGTCGTGATCGTCAGCGAGTCGCTCGCGCGCACCTACTTTCCGCAGGGCGACGCGCTCGGCAAGCGTCTCGTGATCGCGATGACCCGTCCGAACGTCCCCACCGAGATCATCGGCATCGTTGGCGACGTCAAGTTCGCCGATTTCACGACCGCGCCGCATCCGACGACGTACTGGCCGCACCCGCAGCTGGCCTACTCGGGCATGACGTTCACGGTCCGCACGGCCGAGGAACCGCTGTCGATGGCCCCCAGCGTAGAGCGCGCCATCCGCTCGCTCGATAAGGACCAGCCCGTCGCCGAGGTGCGGACAATGAATCAGTGGGTCGCCAAGTCGTTGGCGCAGGCGCGCTTCAGCTCGACGCTGCTCACGATCTTCGCGAACCTCGCGCTGGCGCTTGCCGCGATCGGCATTTACGGCGTGATGTCGTACGCCGTCAGCCAGCGGACGTCTGAGATCGGCATCCGTCTGGCGCTGGGCGCGACGATGGGCGACGTGCTGACGATGATCGTGCTCGACGGACTTCGGCTGGCCGTGTTCGGCCTGGCGCTTGGCGTGTTGCTCGCCCTTGGTCTGAGTCGCACGATCGCGACACTGCTCTACGAAACCACCGGCACCGACCCGGTCACCTTCGCCGCAGTCATCGGCGTCCTTGGCGCCGCGGCGCTGCTGGCCAGCTATCTGCCAGCGCGGCGCGCGGCGAACATTCCGCCGGTGGAAGCGTTGAGGGCTCAGTGATGGAGCGGATCTGGCAAGACGTCCGCTACGCTGGACGCACCTTCGTACGGTCACCAGGTTTCGTCTCGATCACGATCGCCACGATCGCCATCGGTATTGGCGCCAACGCGGCAATCTTCAGTGTCGTCAACGCCACGTTGTTGCGGCCCCTGCCGTATCCGCGCGCGGGCGAGCTCGTGCTGGTGAGCGGCTCGAATCGGCACACCGGTCAATCGAACGGCGACGCCACGCCGGCAAACTTCCTCGACTGGCGCGCCCGCAATCACAGCTTCACGGGGATGACCGCCTTTCGAGAAGCCAGTGTCACGCTGACCGACGGCGATCAACCGGAGCGCCGCCGCGCGGCGATGGTCAACGCCAACTTCTTCGACGTTCTCGAGATCACGGCAGCGCTCGGCCGCACCTTCACACGCGAGGATGAGATTCACGGAGCACATCGTACGGCGGTGATCAGCGACGCGCTCTGGCGGGAGCGGTTCGGCGGCCGGCCGGACGCGATCGGGCAGCGTGTGCGCTTCGACAACGAGACGTACACGATCGTCGGCATCATGCCGCCCGGCATCGATTACCCAGGGAAGGCGCAGGTCTGGGTTCCGCCGCACTGGCCTGTGCCCGACGATCCGCTGCTGTCCGCGGCGCAGGATCCGTCCACACAGCGCAATCACGGGTATTTCTTCGTGCTCGCACGACTGAAGACTGGCGTCACCGACAAGGGTGCCGCGGCGGATATGGACGCGGTCGCC
>Ga0068863_100006549_pt1 | contig 11430 bp, 7 predicted proteins | sample KBSSwiS62_FD_66596 | JGI IMG/M metagenome (GOLD analysis project Ga0068863, IMG submission 66596) | Switchgrass rhizosphere microbial communities from Kellogg Biological Station, Michigan, USA - KBS Switchgrass S6-2 | ecosystem: Host-associated > Plants > Roots > Rhizosphere > Soil ...
CATAGTGCGTAATGCCGGGATGCTTCTCCGGGACATCCATCAGCACGTTCGGCTCGCTCGCATTAGACGCGTTGAGCACGAGGTTAACCTCTACGCCCGACGGGTGATCGAGGATCGCAACGGGTTCCGGGCCGATAGGACCGGCAGTTTTTGTGAAGCCGAGCAGTTCGTAGAAGCGCACCGAGCGATCGAGGTCGTGCACCCGAATGCCAATATGGGCGAGGCCCGAGATAAGGATGGGGCCCACTTCTGTCTTCTGGCCTGTCATTCGGCCTCCAGATAGTTAACTTGTGCCAGTCGTGCACCCCCGGGCGTTGCTCGAGGCGCACACGTATCGGTCAGCCGACACTTTGCCAACGATCCTCCAACGCAGCAACTTCCAAAAGAATACGCCGCCTCTGGGGCATATGACTCTCGCTCGCCGGTGCAGAAAGAGTAGCCGTTGGATACTGTAATCAAATGATTACGGTATGCATTAGCAAGGCTCGATCCCACAAGCGGTCACACAGGCAAGTCGCGGATAGCGGTGGTTCGGATGGCGCTATCGACCCGCAGTAGTCGTTGAAGCGTAGACTTTCCTGCGATCCTTCTAGGGGGAGGAGAAGCATGGATCGCGTTCAGCGCAGGGACTTCCTGATCGTCGCCGGAGCGCTCCTTGCCGCGCCGTTCGCCGCGGAGGCCCAGCGGGCTGGCAAAGTCTTTCGCATTGGGATCTTGGCAAATCTTCGGCCGAGTCGCTCCGAGCCAGGTGGGGGTCTTTGGCAGGCATTCATCCAAGGGCTGCGGGAACTCGGCTACGTCGAGGGTCGGAATATCACGATCGAGTGGCGAGTTTCAGAGGGAAAGTATGAGCGGCTTCCGGATCTCGCGGCCGAACTCGTCCGTCGCAACGTTGACGTCATCGTAGTGCCCGCTGACCAAAACGCCTTGGCAGCCAGGCGCGCGACCCGGACAATCGCAATCGTCGTGGCAGCCTCCAGCGATCCGGTAGGGAGTGGACTTGTTACCAGCCTCGCGCGGCCCGGGGGGAACATCACAGGGTTGTCCACCGTAGCAGGGCCCGAAATAGTTGGGAAGCAGCTGGAACTTATCAAGGCAATCATGCCTGAGGTTTCTCGCGTCGCTATCCTCTTCAATCCGGGCAACACATTTCACCCAGTCTGGGTGCGAGAGGCGCGGATCGCGGCGCAGTCGTTGACGATACAGGTTCAAGCGGTGGAGGCGCGAGAGCCCGGCGACCTCGATGCGGCATTTGGGGCGATGGCCGCGGAGCGTGCCGGCGCCGTTCTTATCTTGGGCGACGGGATGTTCATCCTTCACCAAGAACGGATTGCAGACCTCGTGGCGAAGAGCCGCCTGCCAACGATAGGTTCGAGGGATATGGTGAACACCGTGGGTCTCATGTCCTACGGTGCCAGCGGTACGGAGTTGTTTCGGCGCGCCGCTACCTACGTCGACAAGATCCTCAAAGGCGCGAAGCCGGCCGACCTGCCCATCGAGCAACCAACGAAATACGAGCTGGTGATCAATCTAAAGACTGCCAAAACGCTCGGCCTCACGATCCCGCAATCGCTGCTACTGCGCGCGGACGAGGTGATTCAGTGATGGATCGGCGTACGTTCGTCAGCACGGCAGGGGCTGCTGTGCTCGTAAGGACGTTCCCCTCTGCCGCGCAGCCGTCTACGAAGGTCCCCAGAATCGGCGTTCTTTATACGGGCACACCGTCTACTGCTTCGCCGTCCCTTGAGGCGTTCAGGCAGGGGCTACGAGAGCACGGATATGTGGAGGGGCGAAACATCGTCGTCGAGCAGCGGTACGGCGATGGCAAGCTGGAGCGACTCACCGAGCTTGCCGCCGAGCTAGTGCGCCTGAAGGTAGACGTGATCGTAACGCCCACGGATGAGGCGATTGCGGCAGTCAAACGACAGACGCAGACGATTCCGATCGTGATGACCGCCAGCACCGATCCGGTTGGAACAGGCTTTGTCTCGAGCCTCGCGCGCCCCGGTGGGAATGTCACCGGCTTTACCAGCATCTTCCCTGAGCTCAGCGCCAAAAAGCTGGAACTCCTGAAGGAGGTCGTCCCCGGACTCTCCCGAGTGGCGATCATGTGGAATCCCGACGTCCGCGGCGCCTTGCTTGAGTACAAGGCAACGGAGGAAGCCGCCCGTGCGATGCGCCTGCAACTCCAATCCGTCGAAGTCAGCCGCGCTGACGACATCAGCCGCGCGTTCTCCGCACTTGCGACCGGTCGCGCGGAAGCCTTGATCGTCGCTCCCTCCACTCTCACCCTCGACAACCGGAGCCAGATCGCGAGCTTGGCCCAGACGAATCGGCTGCCTGCTATCTATGGAGGAAAAGCGTTCGCGGATGCCGGCGGACTCATGGCCTACGGGTCGAGCCTTACCGAGCGGTGGAGGCGCGCCGCCACCTATGTGGACAAGATTCTCAAGGGGGCCAAGCCCGGCGACCTGCCGGTCGAGCAGCCGACGAAGTTCGAGCTGGTCATTAACATGAAGACGGCGAAGGCACTGGGGCTCACGCTCCCGCCGTCATTGCTGAGGCGAGCGGACGACGTGATCCAGTGATCGAACAAACCTGCTTCTCAACGCTGACGTGAAGATCGCGACGGTGCCCATCAGCTCGATTTGAACGACTGCTTTGTCGAAGACCGAACTTCCGCAAAGGGTCGAGAGCGGAGATACGTTCTTGTCGGTCAACAACCGTCCAGAAGCGGTCCTCGCGCATCGCGCCCCATACCAGACGTACACGCGGTATGTGTCGACCTCACGATGCCCTCGGCAGGCGTAATCTGTCTACCGCTCTCCGACATACCCTCAGGAGGGATCAATCCTATGACGAGGTCAAGAAAGCCCGTGAGCCGCAGCAATGACCGCTTTGCGCTGATCGGGACTTCTGCTTCGGGTCGACAACGGTCTCCATCCCGAAGCGGACGCCCGCAGCGCCCGGCCTACAGGAGGCGGTCGTCTGCTGCGTGCCGAGGAGACATGGCCCGCAGCACGTCCAGCATTTCGGGAACTTGGCTGCTCTTGTCGAAGAAATGTTCGGCGCCGAGGCGATTTGCGGCGTTGCGATACCAATCGCGCGTGATGTTCGTTAGCACGATACGGGCTGGACGTTCTGCTTCCGGCAAGTCGCGGATCACGTCTAGAACCTCGAAACCGGTACCTTGCCGCAGCGCAATATCGACTACGACGACATCCGGATAGAGGGTCGGGATTTCGGCGATGGCGGTTGCGGCATCTTCGGCATGACCCACGACCGTCGCGCCTTGGTCGTGCATCCACTCCTCCAGTCGCTCGACCACGATAGGCGAGTCTTCCACCAGATAAACGCGAAGGGACATGGAGCCTCCACCCGGGATCGATCCAAGCCGCCATCATTTGGGTCAGGTCCACAACGGCATCATAAGTGGTGTACGCCTTCATTGGACCGACGGCTATCGGCCGCGTGCGTATTCTTGTGTAGGAGAGAATGCCACGGCGCTCTGAATGCACGGCCCCAGGTTTTGCACGGCCGTGCATCGCCGATGCTCAACTGCTTAGCGCGGGTTTCTTCGTTCCAATATCGTGACGCTTCCGTCTTAACGAATGGCTAATGTAAAAATGGCCGACACAGTGTTGCAAGTACGCGAGATGCATCTACCACGGCGGTTTCAAGCTGTGAAGTAGACAGTCCGGTATCTTCTCAAGGGATTCATGCTTGACGATACACTCCCCGCTGTTGGAGCACGCCTTGCGCACGATCTCCGATCCATTGTGGAGCGGCACCGCAATCCCGCTAACGACCACGGTCCTACCAACCACCGGACACATTGTCGGACGCGCAAACGGATGGAATGTGGTCACGTTTCGATGATTTTCCCCACGCGAGAGCGAGAAGGTCGGTACTCTGGCGCACGAATGGGAACCGCCCCCACTGCCAAACTGTCGTGATGGCAGCTAACCTGACGCCAGTGAAGGACACGCTCGAGGCGCTCACCGACATCGAGCTGCGCGCGCTGATCGTCGCCAGCAACGAAGTGCCGCAGATAGCTCCGGCCCTGCTCGCATGGACCGAGGGCGCCTGCGACTGGGAGCTCAATCGCCGCATGGGCCGAAACTACGACTTACAGCCACCGGACGCGGCGATGGACCCGAGGGAGGACGATGTCAGCATCCAAGCCGTATATGCGATGCGCGAGTCTTTCGCGAGCAGCGGCTTCGCGCCGGCGGCGCTCAAGTTCTTCGATGCGCTGTTGGAACTGCTGACCGGCGCCGGGCGGAAGCACTAGCGTTTACTCAACCGGACACAATCGACCACGAGCAGCCGTACGACCTTGTCGCGCAAAGCAGTCGTTCGACGCTGCGACCGAGTCCAGGCGGTCAGGTTGCCTCGCCGCGACCTCGAGATAGTAGACTTCGATTCCGCTCCCGCCCCCGGGCACCGTGAGAAATGGAGTTGATATGAAAATGCAAGGCTCACTTGAGTTTGCCGTTACCGAGCGGTCCGAAGGCCGAGTCGTTTCAGAGATGCCCATTGGCTCCGGCGTGAAGAATCCCTTCGGTGTTGTTCATGCCGGCGCAATGCTGTGGCTCGCCGATGTCACAGCAACCATTCTTGTCATGGGGCCGGATCAAGCGTCGGACAGTACGAAAGGGTTTCCCCCCGCAATCAGCCTCAACGCCAATTTCCTCGGTAATCAGAAAGAGGGTTCGTTCAGAGCAGTTTCCTCTTTCGTGAAGCGCGGTCGGACTATCAGCGTTGTTCGCACAACTGTTTATGGCTCGGGAGAAAAAGTTGTTGCAGACGTAACCACAAGCCATGTTCTTTCAAGATGAGATGGGATGATGTGAAAATCTGACAACATGGACTGAGGTCGAAATGCGCTGGCCATCTCCTAATGGGGATGGCCCGTTCGTTCCGGCATTCATTCCGCGCGTGGGCGCTCCCATACGAAACTGCGACCGCTTTGGAGCGCCCGTTTCGTCCGCTTGGGGGTCGGCTGCGGTCGTCTAGATCGTCACCGCTTGTGTCGCTGACCGGCAAGAAGCAGCCGGTCGTTGGCGGCGCTCAATTCGCGTTCTAAGCGTACGATGGCGAGACTTCTCTGGTCGCAAGGTAGACAGTGATCACGCGCCGCAGTCTTCTCTTGGCAGGGGCCATCGGCATGCTCGCTACGCCCTGGTTCAGCCACGGCCAAGCTCCGTCGAAGATTGCGCGCATCGGCATCCTTTGGTTCGGCTCGATGGACACTCCGACGGCTTTGCAAGATCGTTCGGCGTTTCGCCAGCGCCTCGCCGCGCTCGGCTATGTCGAAGGCAAGAACATCGTGATCGAAGAACGATCCGCGGGGGGAAATCCGGAGCGACTGCGCGAGCTCGCACGCGAACTTGTGGGGAGCAAGGTCGATGTCATCGTTACGCCGGCCGTCACCGCAACCCGTGCCGCGCGACAGGCGACCAGCACAATCCCGATCGTGATGGTTCACGCGGGCGATCCCGTCGGTGCCGGCCTGATCGCAAGCCTCGCTCGGCCGGGTGGCAATGTCACCGGAAGCATGAATCTTTCTTATGCCGGCAAGCAGGTCGAGTTGATGCGCGAAATCGCGCCGCGCGCAGTCAAGCTCGCCATTCTGTTGAACCCATCCAACGCGAATGCACCAAGGTACGTTACGGACGCGACGGAAGCGGGCCGCCAGTTCAATATCAGTCTCGCTGTCGCCGAGGTGGCCCGGCCGGAGGATTTTCAGAACGCATTTGCGATGATCCGCGACATGCGACCGGACGGACTCCTGGTCATGGCTGATCCGTTGATCGGTGACCAAATCGCCCAAGTGATCGCCTTCGTGGCAAGCGCTCGCCTGCCGGCAATCTACGATCAACCGGCCTACGCCAGGGCCGGCGGCATGGTCGCCTATGGGCCGCTCCTTGTCGAACACTATGTTATGGCAGCCGGGTACGTAGGCAAGATTCTCAAGGGCGCGAAACCAGCCGACTTGCCCGTTGAACAGCCAACGAGAATCGAGTTGGTGATCAACCTCAAGACCGCCAAGGCGCTCGGGCTCACGATTCCGCAGTCGATCTTGCTGCGCGCGGACGAGGTCATTCAGTAGCCACAAGCATCACGGGGGATCGCGGTCGAATCTCCGCTTCTTGTATGACGCGACGACCGCTTCGGGTCGATTTGCGACTTGTTGATCGGCGGTCAATTCGAGACGTTCGGCGGCGAAAAGGCTAAGCACCGCAAGCGGACGAAGAGGCAGGTCGGAAGGCGTAGGCGATGACCGGAGACCGGCTTCGGTACGGCCACGCCAGCGTTAACTATGTCAGCTACGGGCGATTTGGTTGAAGGACAGCTTTACACAGCTCTCCCGTGACGCACATTAATCTCGCACTGTTTGAGGGACGGCTCGATTCGGTAGTCTTGCGATGTCCGTGGACATGCTTGCCCAGCTCGGATCGAACCAACCCGCGATGCGGGTTGCTTCCCGTAACGCAGCTAGTCCAAGAGGTGGGATTTGTCTTTCGAGCGCTGGTGCGCTAAGGGCTAGCGCTGTCAAGAAATTCTCGAGGCCGGTCACGTTGAGCGCGGTGCTTGGGTCGAATGAAATATCGGCGGAGCCCGTGTGAATAGTGGCTTCGGGGACCGCGCGCTCCGGAACGTCCGAAGCCATCCGCGCTGCGATGGCGCGCTCCACACGCTCCCGTTGCTGGGTGTCGTACCCTACGGGCGGAACGCCGGACATGGCCATGCTAATGGCGTCCCAGGTGGCTTTCGCAGCAATACCGTCTGCTTCGCTGGCCAACTCGCGCGCTTGCTTCGGATCGCCGGAGCGGGCCAGTAGTTCTGCGATATCGCCCATTGCATCCGGTCTGCGCGGATTATCCGGTCCGATCGCTCGTACAACCTCCATCGCTTCCGAGAACCATCCAACCTGCGCCAGGCTTGCGCTGACGAAAGCCAGCGCATTATCGCCTTCGCCCACCTGTCCCGGCACCGAGACCTCTGTCGCCACTTTGCGTGCCGCCGTGCTAGCCTCCGCAAAAAGCGTTCGAGCTCGCTGTGGATTGCTTGCTGCGCACCTCGACCCGGCCTCGCAGAGTGCAGAGATCCAGTCTGCGCACTCGCGTCCTCTCGGATGGGCCTCGGTGTTCGCCGCTGCCGTGGCTTCCGAAAGGAAGTTCTCGTCGTCAATCATTTCCGCCAAGCGAAGAAGAGCCTGACCGCGTCGAAGCGGACGCTCCAGTGCGCGGGCGGCTTCGACGAGTTGCGTCATGCGGCCCGCTTTTATCAACGAGGGTGCGAGTTGGCCGATCGCGCGGGTGCGCTCGCCCTCGTCGGATATCATCTCCAGCGCTTTCAAGCCAGCATCCGGATAGTTAAGGCGGACCAGCGCTGACGCGACGCCATGCCTCGCGGCGTCGGGGGCGGTGATATTGGCCGCCGCGAGCTTTGCGTTGACGTTCTCGTCGAATACTTTCGTTGCACGAGGATCGCCCGCTCGCGCCATTCCCAGCGCCATCGCTTCCAACGCATGCAATTGCGCTTGACCGTCGGCCCGACGCGCCACATCGATGGCCTGCTGGATGTCCGTTTCGACCATTGCCAGCGCCGTCATGGCCATGAGTCTGGATCGCGCAGTCTTGTCGGACACTTCGTCCGCAATTGTAAGTGCAGCGTCGGTGAAGCCGATGTTCAAGGCTCGCTCGGCATGCTCGACGAGGTTTCCGGCCTGCAGGCGATGCGTCTTGACGAGTCGAACGAGAGCCCGAATGAGCGGTGTCCAATGGAGTCTGACCAACCCGATGAGAAGAAGGTTGACGTCGATATTCTTTTCGCCGATCGACCCGGCATGCGCTTTCACCCGAGGCCGTGCGGCCAGTACGGCGAAAACGCGCTCGATGAACTCGGGAGTCCAGCACGCCTTGGCGCGCCCGATGGAGTCAATGATGTACTCCAGACGCCAGGAATCGTCGGCCAGCGCTTCCTCGAAGAATTGGCGTGCCTGCGCAGGAAACGACAGCGAGAGTAAGGCTGCGCATTCACCAAGTGCGGAGCGGCGTACGCCTGGATCACCGATGGCATCGACGACAGCGCGTGCAGCAGCGGGTAGCCGCTTCCTTGCGGCCTCCGCGGCAGCCGACCGCAGCACGGAATCGGTGTCGTATGTCGGCCGGGTGTCTCGGATCGCCCGGGCGGCGCGGATCGCGCAGTCGGTCTTTCCGTACCGGACCATCCGGCATGCGAGATTCATCAGTGCGCCATGTTCCCCGTTGGCTAGGGTCATTGCCCCTTCGAATTCCTGAGTGAGAGCTTGCTCAGTGCCGGGCCAGATGTCAGGTCCCGCGTTGCCATATTCGGTTTGGTCCGTCACGGCGGTGCAGCGAAGATCGAGACGTTCCCGGCATGTCTCGAGTTCGAAGACAATCAGATTACTCGGGTCGTGGGCATGATCGCCTTTCTGTCCCGTGCGCTCCGTGACCGCTTGGGCCTCGGACAATCGATCTTCCCGGGTCAGCGCCTCGACTAAGGATGCGAGGCCTCTCCAAGCCGCGTAGTGCGCGCGCAAATCCGCGTCGGCAACCATTTGCAGCGCTTCGTCCAGCAGTGCCAAACGCCTCTCGGCGCGGCGGCTCGGCGCTCGAAAGATGGCCATCAAGCCGGCGATGCGCTCCGCCGCAGTCGCTCGTAGCCGGGCGTGGCTCAGCGCTTCAGGCTCGCGACCGAGATGAACGAGTGTCTGGAGGTCCATGTCCGAGTACAACTCGGCTCGGCGATCGACGAGGCGACGAACGGCGTGAAGCTTGATGCGCTCTAGCGTACGATCGTTGGGCAACGTCGCCATCGCCAAGTCCAGGTCCGTCACTGTGGCCGAGTCACCATGGCAATTCGCGCACTTGGCCTCCATCCACTGTGGCGATCTCGTAAGCAGATCGCAGAGCTCATCGGTGCGACCAGCTGCACTCAGGTGGTGAGCGAGGTGCTCAAAGAAGTAGCCATCGTTGGGGCCTGTCGGCCAGCCGCTCGGACACTTTCTCCGATACGCTTCGAGAAGTTCCCCGTTCATATCCCGCTCGCCATCTACGGTCGCTAGCAGATAGTCGATGAGGAGGTCGTGCAGGAAAATCGTTCGATTGGGGGACTCTCCCATCATTCGGAGCAACGCTTTCGACATCAGCACCGAGAGGATCTTGCGTGTTGCGCGGTCCGAATCTGCATGGAGATGGTCCCAAAGCATTGCGACCGCGGCCTCCGGCACCCCGAACTGCAGGTCGAATGCGACCAACGCGCGGTAGCGGGCGAGCGCTTCCGGATTGCCCGTCTGAAGCGCGTCGATGCTGACCTTGATGGACCTCAGCACGGTAGGGTGCGGGTACTGCCCTAGACGTTTTTCGGCGTAGTCGAGCTCGGCCGAGCGCAGCGCAGCAATGAGATCCTGCCAATCGACTTTGTCCGCCAGCATTGCGCCGTTGAGCGCCAGCGCCAAAGGCAGGTATCCGCACTGGCGCGCCAGCTCGGAGGCGGCCGGAGGCAGTCGGTCGACGGTCTGATGGACCCAGTCGGCGAGTTGTTGCAGCGCAGCTTCCTCGCTCAACTCTCCGATCTCCACTGCGCGCGCTCCCAAACCAGTCGCGAGCCCCGCGTCGCGGGCAGTCGCGAGAATTCGCGCGCTCACGTCGAGACTCCCGAGCAAGTGTTCAAGCTGTTCCACATGCCAGACGTTGTCTATTACGAGGAGCGTGCGGCGTCCGGCGAGCAGCTGGCGCAGCTCTGTCGTCGCGGTCTCTTCGTTCGCGTAACTCTGAGCGGAACCCGTGATGAGCTGGCCAAACCTTCTCAGCAGGTCCAACGGCCTAGTCTCCGGATTCGCGGCCAACCACACGACCCCGTCCGGGAACGTGCGGCGTGTAGAGGTCGAACGCCCGAATACGGCCGCGAGAACCGACTTTCCGACACCACCCATCCCATGTATCAAGACGATTCGCTCGGGTCCGGTCATCGTGTCTGGCGACTCCAAGTCGCGAAAGACCTCGTGAGCAATCGCGGTGATGTCGGATGGCCGCGGCTGGAAGTGCGCAGGGAGGTCGGGGAGCTCGCCCCTAATGAGACCAAGCGGTGGAACCGGATCGGTTAGGATCCTCTCGATCTCGGCAAAGCTCTCCATTTCGGGCCGAGCCGCAGTGCAATTTGGACAATGCAAGCTCCCAAGTTCAGCAGGAAGGTCGAGATACGTTCCCAATCTTAGGATGGGAACGACGACCTTTGCTTCGGCGAGCGCGTGCTGCCACTCGGCCCTGACGTAGTCGGAACCGAGTGCATGAGGACCTAGCACCACGACCACGCGTTCAGCATTGTGGATCGCATCCCTAACCTCGTGTAAGAAGGTGAGAGCACGACTCGGCATCGAAACGCGATCCCACCAAATCGAGAAGCCTCTTCCCGCAAGGTGCTCGTATAGGCGTTTGACGAAGGGCTCGTCGTCAGCCCGGCCATAGGATAGGAAAATCGACGTGCTACATGCCGACTTTCGAGCGGTCTGCGGTCCGTAAGCAGTCACGTTTTCTTCATACCGCGCAGTTATCGAATCGTCTCACTAGCCCGCTGGGCACCGTTCAAGGAAAAAACTACACCGAGAAGACCTTGGCGGTCCATCCCCGCCGCTTAGACCCGCGGAGCAGAAGTCTTCTAACGTCTTCTAACCCGTCGACGCTGGGCGCCGAGAGGCTAGTTGGCGGGTCATTGATACTGCCGATTCCCTAGGTGCCTCAGGGATCTGCAGCTGGTAGCGCTCGACCTGCGCCCGCACGTGATCTACCGGCCGCAGCCGGATCAGCTGCGGCGGGAGCAGCGCGGGTCTGGGATAGCGATAGCAGCTGCGATGCTTGACGACGAGACGCACCCCGCGTTCTTACCATCGGAGCGGCTCATTGATCCCCGCGCCACGGTGTGGTGCGCGGAATCCACCGTCTGACGTTCGCGCGGTATCGCTTGTACTTCTCGGGGAACTGCTCGCCGAGCGCCGGCTCCTCGTAGCCGAGCACGAACAAAAAGAAGGCCGCCCATACGATCGCTCCGTACTCGAGCACCGCTACGCTGCCGAACAGGAAGCCCTGACCGATGATCAGCGCGGTGACCGCGACGTACATCGGATTGCGCACATACCGATAGAACCCGGTGACAACGAGGTGCTTGGGCGGCATCACGGGAGCCGGCGTACCGAGACCTTGCAACGCGAAACGGGCGAATGAATCGAGCAAGATCGGTAGCCCAGCCGCGATCAGGATGCCGCCGATCACGCGCGCGATCGGAAACAGCGCAGGCTCGAAGTGCCACTGCGTGAAGTACCACGGCACGTACACGGCGAGCGTGCCCGGCGCGATCACCAAGAAGATCGCCGACCCGATGATCGCAGGGGCGCGCCGCATG
>Ga0068863_100006551_pt1 | contig 11429 bp, 8 predicted proteins | sample KBSSwiS62_FD_66596 | JGI IMG/M metagenome (GOLD analysis project Ga0068863, IMG submission 66596) | Switchgrass rhizosphere microbial communities from Kellogg Biological Station, Michigan, USA - KBS Switchgrass S6-2 | ecosystem: Host-associated > Plants > Roots > Rhizosphere > Soil ...
GGCTGCTCGAAGTTGGCGACGGCGAAGGTTTCCTTCGAACGCGGATGCCCACGGCCGGTGGCCCGGCTGCGGAGCTGCCGCCCGCTCCGGAACGGCCTCGACAAACGGAACCGGGCTTGTTTATGGACCGGAGTCGAGGCCCGGGGAATGCCACCCGCAGCGTGTTCCCAGCGAGACCCGGCAACCTGCCGCCGAAGACGATCAGCGCGAGCCTGCTCTATGTCGTCGGCCATAGCTATTTCTCGTTGCAGCAGTACCTGCCCGCGGAGACCGCGTTCGGGTTGGCGCTACGGGCTCTGCCCAACCATGTGCGCGCGCACGAGTCGCTCGGCATGCTGTACCTTCGCACCGAACGATACGCGGAGGCGCGAGAGCAACTCGGGCAAGCCGTCGAGCTCGGCCGGGACACTGTGGAACTGCACACGGCGCTAGGCTACCTCGACCAGAAGACACGCCACTACTGGGGCGCGACGATCGCGTTCCAACGAGCGCTCGTGCTTGCCCCGGACGATCGCAACGCGCAGCGCGGGTTGCTAGATGCGCTCACCGAAACCCACGAACACGCTGAGGCGGGCGCGCTCGTCGAGCAGTTGCTGCGGAGGGAGCCCAACGATCCCGGCCTCTGGCTCCATCGTGCCGAAATCGCGCTCTCGACCGGCGACCGAGCCGCCGCTGTCGCGAGCCTCGAGACGGCGCTCAAGCTCGGCGACGATTCCGTGGCGAACCGTCGAACATTGGTCGCGTTGCAGGTGGAGAGCGGCAATGTCGCGAGGGCGGTGGACCTCCTCCGAGGGCCTGTTGCGCGCGGGCTCGCGTTCGAGATCGTGGAGCAAGCGCTCGGCTGGCTGGCGGACGCGGACCAGTGGGACCGCTTCCGCGAGCTGGCGGCTTCGGTCGACCGCGCTGGGCTCGGCGGTGTCGAGCAGAGCCGGTTGCTGACGCGGCGCGCGAGTCTCGCTATGCACGAAGGCAACCGCCGGGCGGCCGGCGCGGCGCTCGAGGAAGCGTTGGCGCTCGATCCGTCGAATGCCGACGCGCTGCTAGCGCTCGCGCAGGTCTACCGTGGGAACCACGACTACGGGCACGCAGACCTCTTGCTCCGGCGCGCGAGCGCGTACCTGCCGGTCCGCGAGAACGCGCTGCTGGCGCGCGCCGGGCTGGCGATAGATCGGCAGGACTTCGATGGAGCTCTCGCGCTGTTGCGCAGCGTTGTCGACGGTGCCCCCGCCCGTTTGGACGTGCGGCGCAACGTTGATTTGCTGCACCAGCTCGTGCTGTTGCACACGCAGCGCTGATGCTCGCGGTCGCGGCCCGCGCACGAAGGCGGGTTACGTCTCATTTCCCCGCAGCGGGTGCAGCCCCTGGATCCGCCGCGGGGGCACGGCTGACGCTCGAGCCGGCGGTCAAAAGCCGGAATAGGGAGCTGCTCTCCTCGATCAGGGGTTCCGCATCTTGTCGTGCTTCAGAAAGTATCGGCGAGCGAGTGCGACAAGCTGGTTATCCGTCGGATGATCGACGATTTCATAGCCGACGATGCGTACCGCCACATGCGGACGATGCTTCTCCGCGTAATGGCGAAAATCGGCCACTGCTGTGTGCGAGCCCGTTGCGAGAACTTCGTCGATATCGCTGAGCGCGTCGCAGAGCTCACCAAAGAACTCGTGCTCTGTCCGCACCTTGCTGTGGTGCTGTCGCGTGTAGTGGCTTTCGGCGCGGATTTTCTGCGCCTTCACGTGCTCTGCGTCGAATTGCAGCACTCGAGCTGCTTGGTGGTCTGTCCAGACAATAGCGTGCGAAACGCTCATATAACCTAAATCCTCAATTGTGTTCGCGCTGATAGGGCCGGCTGTCTAGTTGCGTTTGTCAACCTCGGTCTGCTGGCCTACACGGATGATATCCGCGATGTGCCCCAGCTGGACGGGAAGAAGAGCAAGCTTCTTTGCCGGCAATACTCGAATACGGTGATCAAGGCAACACGTATATCCCATGCAGGCATTCGGAACCCACGGCGACATTGCGCGCCCCGCTTCCCGGCGCACCTTATGGGTCTTACGCGGCGGGTCAAATCCCGCGGCGAAGGGTGCAGACCGCACGCCGGCACCAGTAGCGAGCTAACGTGACTCTACTCCGGACCTGGACGCCCATCCGTAGGCGTCACAGGCTGGGGTCTGCAAAGGTGTCTTGATCGAGCCTAAAGCGCACTATTCGGCACGAGAGTACCTTGTCCGTCGCTTTTCTCGGAGCGGGCAATGTTTCGGCACTACCTGGGATTTGCGGTCCGAAGACTCGCGCAGCACTCGCTGCACTCGTGCCTCGCGATCGCGGTGCTCACGCTCGGACTAACATGCTTCGTCGGTGCGGTGGTGATCGCGCTGTACATCGACAGCTATGACGCACAGTTCCGTGGCTCCGAACGGCTCGAAGTGGTCTATGAGCGCTTCGGTGCGCCGGGTCCCGGGTCCTTAGGAATGGGGCAGGGCACGGACGAGCAGCTCAAGGAACAGCTCGAGCTCATAGCGCCGGAACTGCTAACCGTGGCGCGATTGGCATTGCAGGCATTGCCGGCAGGCGCCACGGCGGCGATCGATGGCGGCGTACCTCAGGCGCACAACGTTGGCTTCGCGGACCCGTCCTGGGCGGACCTATTCGAGCTTCAGGCGACGGCGGGTGATGCGCCGGACGCTGTCCTCGCGCAACCGCGCGGGGCGATCGTCACTGAGCAGGTCGCGCGGCAGTTGTTCGGCGACGAGTCAGCGATCGGCAAGACTCTGAAAATCGCCGAGATCTACGGCGAAGTGGAAGTAACGGTTGGCGCGGTCGTGAAGGCAGTCCCGACGCCTTCGCATCTCGCTCCCGACGTCGTGACCGGCTATCCGGGTGTAGAGATCGTGGCCTCGTGGGGTGCATTCGAGGCCGTTACCTCTCAGATACGCGGCCCTGGAAGACGCTTCAGGTTCTCGACAACCTACGCGCTGTTGCCGGCCGATGGCTCGCTTACGCGCGCGGAATTCGACCGCCGCTTGCAGCTGCTCGGCGATCGGTTGTCGGCTAGTTCCGCGTGGGGAGGTGACGTGTCGTTCGAGGCGCGGCACGTCTCGCGACTGATCAGGGAGAGAATCGAGACGCAGCTGCGAGGCCACCAGACCAATACGGATCTGCCGGTGCCAGTTACGACGATCTTGCTCGCGTTCGCGGGACTTGTGCTGGGCGTGGCGTGCCTGAATTTTGTGAACCTCGCGACCGCGCGCTCGGTGACGCGTGCGAGAGAAATCGGCGTGCGCAAGTCGCTGGGTGCGAATGCGAACGAGGTGCTATGGCAAGACCTGGTTGAGACCGCCGTTTCGGTTACGGTGTCGATCGGGCTCGCTCTCGCGATCTTGTTCTTCGCCGGCCGGTTCGTCGCAGAGCGTTGGCAAGGCGCGCTTGCGCTGCCTTGGCCACGGACGGAATTCTGGCTGTTGCTCGGCGCTCTGCTGGTCGCGGTGACCGCTCTCGCGGGTGCCTATCCGGCGGCTGTGCTCGCGCGGATTCGGCCACTGACCGCCCTACAACTCGGCGCGATGCGCGCGGGTCCGAAGGCGCTGCGCACAGTGCTCGTCGGGGTGCAGTGCGCGGCCGCAGCGTTGCTCGTATTCGCCGTGCTCGTCTTTAACCTGCAAACGGACACGATCCGGCGCGCCGTCCTCAACCGCTTCGACGATCCAATCCTCGTGCTCGGCGACAACTGGCGCTTGACAGCCAACCGAGCGGCCCGCTCAGGTGTTCAAACGGTGGCCTTCGATACGCTCGCGACGGAACTCGCCCGTGGCCCCGGCATCCTCGGAGTGGCGGGGAGTAGCGATCCTCCTTTCCAACGCGCGATCGGACCTGATCGACGAGTGAGCCGCTCGCGAGATCCCGGGTCGTTGGCGTCCTCGGCCTCGGCCGCCGATGCGCGAGTCACCGCTGGCTACCGTGACTTGCTCGAGCTGCCGCTGCTTGCGGGCCGCTGGTTCGCGGATGATCGCGCGGACGAACTGAGGTATGGCGCCGAAGCGACGAGCCCGGGACGCGTCGTGCTCGATGCGCGTGCAGCGCGCGCGCTCGGTTTTGGGAATCCCGAGTCCGCAGTCGGCGAGATGGTTTACGACGCAAGCCCGGCGGGTGCGCCGGGCGCCGAACCCGCACAGCCTGCCGAAGTCATCGGCGTAGTCGGGGGCTCGCCGCTGGCGCTGCGCAGTGCGGGCGTCGGCGACGGGTTTGCGTATTGGCTCCAGCCGAACAACGCGTTCGTCACCTTGGTGCGGGTGGACCGGAATCGCGTCGCCGAGGCGCTCGCCCACATCGAGAGCGTGCGCAAGGCTCTTACGCCGAACGCATCGGCGGGCAGCGCGCAATTCCTCGACCAGGCTTTCGCCGCTGCGTACTCGACATTCGATCGCGTGAGCCGCGTGGTCACGATTCTCGCTGCGTTCGCGACGGCGATCGCGGCCATCGGCCTGTTCGGCATGGCCAGCTTTTTCGCCAGTCGTCGTATCCGCGAGATCGGCTTGCGGAAGACACAGGGCGCGACGACACGCAGCATCGTGCGTCTATTGCTCATGGACTTCTCAAAGCCGGTGTTGATCGCGAACGTCGCGATCTGGCCGCTCGCATACATCGCCACGCGCGCCTATGTGAATCTGTTCGTCGAACGCATGCCCATCACACCGCTGCCGTTCCTATCGACGCTCGCCGCGACACTGCTCCTCGCGTGGCTTGTCGTAGCCGCTCGTGTGCTGCGCGCGGCGCGCACGAGCCCAACCGTAGCGCTACGGCATGAGTGAGCAGAACTGCTGGCCATCGACTCCCTCGCGGCAGGCCGATGGTGCCGGCGTACACAGCCAGGAACGGATGTGATATCCCCTCGGTCGCCAGCACGCGGCGATCTTCGTGGTGACGCGTGCGTGCCGTCCATCCAGTAGTGGCTAACCCCGACTGCTGTATGAGAGCGCAGACCGGCGTGCGCGTTTCGAGCTGAGTGCACTGGTCGTTCTCGGGGTTGACGCCGTCGCCGATCAACGGCGCTTGCTCGCCTCGATCTCGCGGAGCCACTCGAGCAGTTGCTCGCCGTTGCGCACTTCGAGCCGGGTCGGCATGAACGGCGCGAACTCCTTGCCGGCGAGGACTCCGGGCTGGAAGTCGGAAGTCGTCGTGATGATGCCCTTCGAAGCCGCCTGATCCACCACGAGCACTCCGAGCATCGCTCGCACGTCGTCGTGCGTTACGAGGTGACCGGGCTTGTACGCCTTCGTCTGCTCCAGGAACCGGAGCGCGCCGACGCCGTGACGCTCGACGATGACGTCGCGGCCGCCGTCGCGGCTCCGCGGCGTGAGAATCACCGTGTCCCACCCGGCCTCGTCATACGTCGCAGCGATGAACTCCTCGAACGCGCGGCTGTTCTCGGCGAACTGGTGGAGCAGCCTCGGGTCGCGTTGAAGGTCGCGGAACATGCGCTCCCAGACGTCACCGACCGCGACTACGAGCTGTCCCTCGTGGACCTTGTCGCGCGGCTGGACGACGGCCGCTTGGATCAGGACGGTCGGCTGATCCGGCGTGAGCGTGAGCTCGACCTCCTGGCCCTCTAGAGCGAAGCTCTGGCGGTCGAAGGCTTCGGCGTCGAAGCCCTCAGCGAAGCTGACCTCGATGGCGCCGGCAGAGCCACGCAGCGCCAGCGAAGGCGCGGTGACCTCGGCATTGATGCGGCCGGTGCGTGGACGCGGCGGAAGGCGCCGGGCGTTGCTCGGGTCATCCGCGTTCCCGCGGCCTGGAGGCATCTCGTCGTTCTTTGCCACGCGCCGTAGCATGCCAACGCGCGCGGCAAGATCAAGCCTTCCGCACCCCATGATGTCGAAGCTCATATTGCTCGCCACTGTCGCGGCGCTCGTGGATTGTGCGAGCACGCCGCCGACGGATGCGGAAGTTTTGGGGTTGATAGCTACCTGCAATCTCGCCGCAGATTCGAGCACCCGCGCGGGCCGAGCATTGCGGGCCTGCGATACGTTGGCGAAGCACGGGCGCCTGTCTCCGGTCGAGCCGCACGCGGCCCTGGCGTATTCGAACTACCAGCAAGATTTGCGGCGCTGGCAAGCATGCGAGAACAAGCAAGCGTTCGACTTCGAGCCGGATGAGCGAAGTCGCCTATAGCCCATGAAAATCTCCGTTCACGTAGTAACGGACGAGTATCGGCCCGGTGCCGGCGACTTTGCCATCTACGAGCCGCGGCCGGAAATGAGTGCGCTTGATCGTTTGCTCTAGCTGTTTCTCCACAGCGGGTGTCGCGCTTCCCGCCAATGAGCGGGTCCGAACGCGACCGCTTTCGCCGTACCTGTCGACCTCGAACCCGACGTCGAGGTGTCCCGCAGATCCGGCCTCGCTAGTCACGAGCGGACTCCGGAAGAACACCGGAAGTGGAATCGGAACGCGGGGCGAGAAAATTCGATCGATCATTTCCTGCGGTAAGCCTTGCTGCTTGCATAGCTCGTACGCATGCGCGTACTCCAAGAGCGCCGTGTCCTGATTGTCGCGTCCCACGGCATACATCAAGTCCCAGTCCGCCATTTGAACGAGCGTTTCGATTCGCGCGGACCAGGGCGCGCTATTCGCGTTCTGGTACGCGAGCAGGGAGGTCAAGCTTTGTCTGCCAAGTTTGCTCAGGTTGTAGGCATAGCTACCCGCGACGAGTTTCTTGAGCAGTATCGGAAGCTCATCGCTCGCGTTTGCGACGAGGATGTCGGCCGCGTCTGAATAGTAGCTCAGCGCCTCGCTCGCAAGATGCTGTTGGACGAGACGGCGGCTGCCGGCCGTACAGCTCTTCTGCTGCTGTTCCGTCGGGAGAAATTGCTGCGTATTTACCTCCGCGTAGTAGCAACCGAGAACGATTTCCGGGGGAAATTCACCGGCTTTGTAGCGTTCGAGGATTTCTACCCGCCTGTCGCCCACGTCGCTAAGAATTCGCGCCGCGCGCAAGTCGTTCGGATCCCGCTCGGCCAGCCGGAGCAGTCCCTGCTCGAGCTCCCACGCCGTGTCGTGATCGCCGAGCGCAAGCGCGTTGCGCATCAACTGCCGGATCAGCGGCGCCTGATCGAGCGTGTAGAGGCCTTCGTTGGCACGCAGGATTTCTAGCGCGCGTTGTGTCTCCGCGGAGGCGTGGGCCGGCTCGTTTTTGTCTTGATAGCGGAGGCCAAGCTCCGTATACAGCGCGATCAGACTCGGCGACCGCTCGCCTTCGCGCGCCTCGACCACTCGAACCTGATCGAGCAGCTCGTCGATGCGCGACGCCTTGGCGTCGCTCTGTGCGAACGACGCCGAAGAGAGCGCGAGTCCGGCAACGAGCGCCGCGACGGCGGCGACCCTCGTGGCTAGATCGATCTCGCGCGAGAACATCGGCGCTCCCGACTGTTTATATCGAGTGAGTCGATTCGTGCCGAGGGAACTTACGTTATGCAACTCGGTTCGGCAACGGGCTGGTCAAGATGCTCGCATCGGTTCGAGTCAGCGGTTCAGGTCCCGCAGCGAAGCATGCAGACCGCTCCGCCGGCACCAAAAGTCCGTCTCAGGGCAGGAGTTGCACTAGTGTGCCCACGTAAAGCCGGCCCGGAGTTCGGACGTGGCCTCTCCACCGTTCGATTTGGCGGTGCGTATGCCGGCGTCGACGGAAAAATTCATCCTATGTCGCCAAATCATTCCAACGAGCATTGACCGAGTTCGGTCACTTGCGTCTCCATCTGTAAACAGTTCGATCGCCGGTCGAACGGGCCAGTCGTAAGGACCTTCCACTATCACACCGAATCGACGCCCCCAGTCGTGTTCGCGAGTGAACTCTAGACCGGCGTTGATGTGCACGGTCGCCCACATCCACCGCTGCGACAGTATTCCTCCGCACATAGCGCCGGTTCCGGATTCCGCATGAATTCCCGGCAACAGCACACCGCATTCGCTGGCAATGCTAGGGCCCGTGTTTTCTTGCAGTCCGCCGCGGCGGTGCACCTGCTTGAGGGACAACGCTGCATCTACAAGACTTGTGCGCGGGGCGTCGGCGGAATCGCCTGTAGTTGTTTTCACTACGCCTTCGACAATGATTTCTCGGTCCTTCATAAGGCCGAAATTGGCGACGAGTGCGGATGCGATGAATGACGCTTCTTCACCCTCGTGCAACGAGCCCGCTGCACCGAGCTCCAGCTCAAACTGTCCTGCGTCGGCCACGCTTGCATCGGTCGAGTCGAATGGTCGGTACGCCAACGCGTTTCTGGACCAGAGCGCGATGGCAATCGTGCAGAGCGCGATCCACGTCGATGTCAGTTCGACGCGCGGTGTGTGGCCACCGCTGTTCCGCTTCATTTCTCGCGCGAGGTCACTTGTTCATACGCCATATCGAACGATCACCCCAGCTGGCAAGTGCCTTAGCAGCCCAAGATGTGTCGTGATCCTTGTGGCAAACGTTGCAGGCGTTCGGGATCTTCAGCGAATCTGTTTCGCTGGGCGTTACGAAGTGAAAGGTATGGCTGCTGACGTTTATGTCGGCGATCGTCTGCTCGATCTTCGGCATGTGGCAGGCCGAGCATTGGCTGCCCGGACTGTCCGCCTTGTGATGCGTGTGGGCTTCGATCGTTTCGGCGTGCGGACCATTCTGCGAGTTTGGGCCATGGCACGCGCCGCAAACATCGTTGCCAGGTGCACGGAGTAGCGCCTCGTTTTCCGTACCGTGGACGTCGTGACACGAGAAGCACGTTACGCCGCGCGTGTACATCAGGCTCTGTACGAAGTCGTTACCCTGCATGCGGTTCTTGTGCGCCGTGCCATCTGGGAAATGCGTGAAGGTTTGCTCGCCGAGCTTGTGCTCCTCGAGCTTCCAAAAATCCCAAAGGTTCTTATCGACGTCGTATCCGACCGGCCAGTCGTAGTACTTGCCCTTGATCGGATTGGCCACCGGTTGACCTTGTGAGTGGCATTGGATGCACACGTCGTTGGCGCGCACGTAGTCCAAGCGGGCGGGATTGATGATGTTCTCTCGCGTCGGATGGTCAGCGTGGGCAGAGCCGGCGCCGTGGCATCGCTCACAACCTACGTTCCATTCGGCGACGGTGTTGTCGTCGATGTTGTATCCAACGGAGTGGCAACCGTCGCAGAGCGGTCCCGTGGGCCGTGTGGAGTTGTCGCCCGCCGGATCGGGATAAAGCTTCGCCCACCAGTCTGTGTTGTCCGCGACGTGATAGGGCCGCCACATTTTGTGCATCACGTCCCACTGAGCCGGCAGCGGAAAGTAGTCGTTGCCAACCTTCTTGAAGTAGCGCTGCTTCCACCCGCTGCCGTAGACGAACGCGACGTCGTCGAGCGTGAACTTCAACGGTGGATCGGCCTGCGAGAAGTCAGGAATGACCGCCTCTGGGTGCACCTTCGGATCGCGCACCACATTCGCCATCTTCGTTTTGCTCCAGCGGCCGAACTGGTCCTCGTGGCAGCTCTTGCACGCCTGCGACCCGACGTAGTGGCTCGAGGAAACATCCATCTTCGCCGCGCTCTCGGCAGCGAGAGGGGCGACGTCCGGCAGATGTCGAACGTAACTAACGAGCTGCCAGACTTCGCTGTCGGGAAGGTTCCACGCTGGCATTGCGGTGTTACGGATGCCGTTGCGGATGTGATAGAAGATCTCGCCGTCTGTCAGGGACGGCAGAACGCTCGTAAATTCGGGAGGCCGGGGGTATGAGCCTCCACCGATTTCCGTTCTACCGCTGCCGTCGTACGCGTGGCATCCCTCGCACTTTTGTCGAAACGACACTTGCCCCGCCGCGACGGCCGCTGCGTCAGAGGCGAGCGGGTTTTGTCTTGCTCGGTCGTCGGCTGGGACGCTGTGGCGAAGTAGCCAAGTCGCGACGGTCGTTTCGAGCGCCGGTGGTTTGTTCCGGGCAACCGAGAGGCCTGGCAGGGCACGAAGATAGAGGTAGCCGAAGACAACGACGACCAGGACGATAATCACCGCGGAGGTGTAGAGCGTTGTACGGCGCGTTGGCGCTTTTGTTCGATCGGGCACGCTAGGTCTCCTGATAGTTCAATACCGATCGAAGGCGCGCTGGCTGTGTCATTCCGCCTTCGAGTGCGAAAAGTGCTGGTAGAGCGCGTCGAGCACGGGTGTCACGGCTACGAGCAGCGCGTCGTCGTCCGCGCAGCTATCGCGAAGTCCCGTGAGTACTGCCTCGAATCCCGCCGCTTCCAGGACCGGTTTGCCGCCCCCGACGTCCAGGTAGTGGACGAGTCGCGCAAGTCCGTCGAGGCCCGGATCACCGTCGAGACTGAACGCGGTAAGTAGTACCTCGAACGTCACGCGATCCTCGACGTGCGTGAACTCGGCACCATCGAAGTCGAATCCGTGAGCTTCGTCTGGGCAGTCGGCGGGCTTCGCGAGCCACTCGAAGCGTGCCTGTGGATCGATGAAGCGCCTGATAAGCCACGCACTCGCGGCCCGGTCAACCCAAAGTCTCCTACGTGTCGCCCAGAGCGCGCCGTGGAAATCCCGTCGCTTGCGCCGCGGTACGTTCCCAGCGGCGCGTGAAGGCTCTTGCGGAGAAAATCGGGCGTCGATCGTGGCGCGCAACTTGTCCAGGCTGCCGCGCGAATGGGCGCGCGCCGTTCCCGGAAAGAAGTCGATCTCGAGGACTGCCCGAAGGTCCTGCTCGATATCTCGAAACCTGCGCCTAGCTTCAGCCTCGTCGTAAGTCGCGATCTCTCGTCGTAGTCCTGCGATCGCCGGGGCTAGGGCGTGGTAGATTTCGGAACGATCGAACAGACGCTTCAACTTTTTCTCGACTGTTGGAGACTGCCCCTCGAGATGGAAGATCCATGCGGTGCCGCCCTCGGCCTCGATGTCCTTCGCGATCGCCGCTAGACGCTCACGAATTGCCGGAAGCGCGGGCACCAGCGTGACGCCGTCTCGAAGGCTTGCAGCGCCAGCGTCCTTGAGCGCTCGCCAGAGCCTCACACGAGCTGTGCCGGACTGACGGCCGGGTAGGCTCGCTGCGAGCAGCAGCCAGCCAGAGACCTTGGGAGCGGTCATCTGTAATACACGTTACAGGGTATTATGGACATTACTTGTCGCCTCGCGGTGCCGCAATCCTGCTCCGGTCGGCGCATGCAGTGGTCCGGTCCTCCGCAGCCGTCCATAGCCGGCGCGCGGAGTTGGGTTACGCCTTATCAGTTATAGATATCGCACCCGGCGCCGGACATAGAGTCGAGAAGGGGTCGTAGCAGGGTGGTTCGATGGTCCGTCACCCACCGACAGAGGCGGGAGAAAATTGCGGTAGATGGAGTTTGGGACCGCCTCTCGGCGCAGCGACCGCTTTGGGGCGCCGGTCCTGGGCCTCCGCGAACGGCTGGGTTGGGGAAATTCAAACGGCTTCGACGTCGCAGACCACGGC
>Ga0068863_100006553_pt1 | contig 11428 bp, 9 predicted proteins | sample KBSSwiS62_FD_66596 | JGI IMG/M metagenome (GOLD analysis project Ga0068863, IMG submission 66596) | Switchgrass rhizosphere microbial communities from Kellogg Biological Station, Michigan, USA - KBS Switchgrass S6-2 | ecosystem: Host-associated > Plants > Roots > Rhizosphere > Soil ...
CGGTATCGCCGGTCTGATCATCGGTATCGGCACCACCGCCGACTCGTTCGTGGTGTTCTTCGAACGCATCAAAGACGAGATACGCGAAGGGCGTTCGTTCCGTTCGGCGGTACCGCGCGGTTGGGCCAGGGCGCGCAAGACGATCCTGTCCGGCAACGCGGTGACCTTCCTGGCCGCCGCGGTGCTCTACGTCCTAGCGGTCGGCCAGGTGAAGGGCTTCGCGTTCACGCTGGGCCTGACGACGATCCTGGACGTCGTCGTGGTGTTCCTGGTGACCTGGCCGCTGGTGTACCTCGCCTCGAAGTCGCCGACGCTGGCCAAGCCGGCGTTCAACGGGCTGGGCGCGGTGCAGCAGATTGCGCGCGAACGACGAGCGGCCGCACACGCGACGGAACGGGGGTAGCCAGATGGCGGCCAAGCATTCATCCGACGTGACCGATTCCAACGCGGTCGAGGCACCCGACCTCGAAGCCGCAGCGGCCGACGCGCCCAGGCACGGCTTCTTCGTGCGCCTGTACACCGGCACAGGCGCTTTCGAGGTCATCGGGCGTCGCAAACTCTGGTACGCGGTCAGTGGCTTGATCGTGGCGGTTGCCCTCGCGAGTATCCTGTTGCGCGGTTTCACCTTCGGTATCGACTTCGAGGGCGGCACCAAGGTGTCGATGCCGGTCGCGGGCCAGAACGGCACGGTCAGCACCCAGCAGGTCGAGGACGTGTTCAGCAAGGCGCTGGGCAAGGCACCCGAATCGGTGGTGATGGTCGGCAGCGGTGGCTCGGCCACCGTGCAGATCCGTTCGGAGACGCTCACCAACGAACAGACCGAGAAACTGCGCAACGCGCTGTTCGACGCGTTCCACCCCAAGGGCGCTGACGGGCAGGTATCCAAGCAGGCGATCAGCGACTCGGCGGTGTCGGCGTCGTGGGGTGGGCAGATCACCAAGAAGGCGCTCATCGCGCTCGTGGTCTTCCTGGTTCTCGCGGCCATCTACATCACCGTCCGCTACGAGCGCTATATGGCGATGTCGGCGCTGGCGACGCTCGTATTCGACTTGGTCACCACAGCGGGTGTCTATTCGATCGTCGGGTTCGAGGTCACGCCTGCGACGGTGATCGGCCTGCTGACCATCCTGGGCTTCTCGCTGTACGACACCGTCATCGTCTTCGACAAGGTCGAGGAAAACACGCACGGCTTCGAACACACCACGCGCCGCACGTTCGCCGAACAGGCCAACCTGGCGGTCAACCAAACCTTCATGCGCTCGATCAACACCAGCCTGATCTCGGTGCTGCCGATCGTCTCGCTGATGGTGGTCGCCGTGTGGCTGCTCGGCGTCGGCACGCTGATGGATTTGGCCTTGGTGCAGCTGGTCGGCGTCATCGTCGGCACCTACTCTTCGATCTTCTTCGCGACTCCGCTGTTGGTGTCGCTGCGGGAGCGCACCGATCTGGTCCGCACGCACACCCGGCGGGTGCTCAACCGGCGCAAGCCGGCCCGGGCCACCGAGGTCGTGCAGGATGCCGAGCCGCAGAAGGCGGTGGTGGCCGCCAAGCCGGCGCCCGAGAAGCCTGCGCCTGGCTCGCGGCCCGTGCGGCCGACCGCCAATCGGACCGGACGCCCGTCGGGTAAGCGAAACACCCGGCGGTAAAGACCATGCCAGTCGGGAGCCGGAGCGTCATCGCCGCGGCCGTGCTGTCGCTGGTCGGGGGGCTGGGGCTGGCGGCGTGCTCGGCCGGTCCCGCCGACAGCGTGAACTACGCCGTCGACGGCACGCTGGTCACCTACAACACCAACACCGTCGCGGGCGCCGCATCGGGCGGGCCGCAGGCCTTCGCCCGGGTGCTGACCGGCTTCAACTACCACGGGCCCGACGGGCAGATCGTCGGCGACCACGACTTCGGCACCATCTCCGTGGTCGGGCGGGCGCCCTTGGTGCTCGACTACGAGATCAACGCCAACGCGGTGTACTCCGACGGCAAGCCGATCACGTGTGACGACATGGTCCTGGCGTGGGCCTCGCAATCGGGTCGGCTGCCCGGCTTCGACGCGGCCAACCGGGCCGGCTACAGCGATATCGCCTCCGTCGACTGCGCGCCGGGTCAGAAGAAGGCGCGGGTGACGTTCGCCCAGGACCGCGGGTTCATCGACTTCGGCCAGTTGTTCGCGGCGACGTCGATGATGCCGTCGCACGTCATCGCCGACGAACTCGGAATCGACGTGACCACCGCGTTGCTCAACAACGACGGCCCGGCCGCCGACCGCATCGCGCAGGTGTGGAACAACACCTGGAATCTGGACCCCGGGCACTTCGACGCCAAGCGGTTCCCGTCGTCGGGGCCCTACAAGATCGACGCGGTCAACAAGGACGGCTCGGTTGTGCTGGTCGCCAACGACAAATGGTGGGGCGCCAAGCCCGTCACGAAGAAGGTCACGGTGTGGCCGCGGGGCGCCGACATCCAGGACAAGGTCAATCAGGGCGTCTACGACGTGGTCGACGTGGCGGCAGGCTCGTCGGGGACGCTGAATCTGCCCGACGATTACGTGCGCACCGACTCGCCGTCGGCGGGCATCGAACAACTCATCTTCGCCGCGCAGGGCGCGCTGGCCGGCCCACCCGCGCGTCGGGCGCTGGCGTTCTGCACGCCGCGCGACGTGATCGCCAAGAACGCGTCGGTGCCGATCGCCAACGCCCGACTCAACCCCGTTGCCGAGGATGCGTATGCCGCGGCCGAGGGCGCCGTGGAGTCCGGACAGTTCGCGGTCGCCAACCCCGACGCGGCCCGCGCCGCGATCAACAACCAGCCGATGACCGTGCGCATCGGATATCAAAGCCCGAACGCGCGGCTGGCCGCGACCGTCGGTGCGATCGCGAAGGCGTGCGCGCCTGCGGGCATCACGGTGCAGGATGCGGCGTCGGATTCCATCGGCCCACTGAGTCTGCGCGACAACAAGATTGACGCACTGATCGCAAGCACCGGCGGCGCTGCCGGAAGCGGGTCGACCGGCTCGTCGGCGATGGACGCCTACGACCTACACACCGCCAACGGCAACAACCTGTCCGGCTACTCCAACGAACGCATCGACGGAATCATCTCGTCGCTTGCGGTGACCTCCGATCCGAAGGAGCTAGCGAGGCTGCTCGGCGAGGGCGGCTCTATCCTGTGGGCGGACATGCCGACGCTTCCGCTCTATCGTCAACAGCGCACACTCCTCACATCGAAGAAGATGTATGCGGTGAGCAGCAATCCGACTCGATGGGGCGCGGGGTGGAACATGGACCGCTGGAAGCTGTCGCAATGACAGACATTTCGCGACTTGTCGCGTCGCTGATGCGCGAGGTGCCCGACTTCCCCGAGCCCGGCATCCAATTCAAGGACCTCACCCCGCTGCTGGCCGACGCGCGCGGCCTCGATGCGGTGTCAGACGCGCTGGCAGAGATCGCCAGGGGAGTCGACCTGGTGGCCGGCGTGGACGCCCGCGGGTTCTTGCTGGGCGGAGCCGTCGCGATCAAGCTCGGCATTGGCGTGCTGGCGGTCCGCAAGGGCGGCAAACTGCCGCCGCCGGTGATCGGCGAGACCTACAACCTCGAATACGGCTCCGCCACGCTGGAAGTTCCCGCCGAGGGCATCGAACTCGCAGGCCGGAACATCGCGATCATCGACGACGTTTTGGCTACCGGCGGCACTGTCGCGGCGACGGCCAAGCTGCTACGGCATGCAGGAGCGAATGTCAGCGGCGCGGCAGTGATCCTCGAGCTTGCCGCCCTCGGTGGTCGCGACCTGCTCGAACCGTTGGCGGTCAGCAGCTTGCACACGGTGTGAGGGCTATCCTCGAAGTCTGGCGAAAAGGAGGTGACCATGGCTGACGATCCCGGCACGGGACAGGCCGTGCAGTCACCTCCCGGGGCTTCGTTGCCTGAGACACAGCCGCTGGAGATCCCGAAAGTCTCGACGAGCGCGTCGCGGCGCGTGCGCGCCAGGCTGGCCCGCCGGATGACGGCTCAGCGCAGCGCCGTGAACCCGGTGCTCGAGCCACTGGTCGCCGTCCACAAGAGTTTCGTCCCGAAGGCCAATCTGGCGTTGCTGCAGAAGGCCTACGAGGTAGCCGAGGAGCGTCACGCCGACCAGATGCGGCGCTCCGGTGACCCGTACATCACCCACCCGCTGGCTGTCGCCAACATCCTGGCCGAACTTGGCATGGACACCACCACGCTGGTTGCCGCGCTGCTGCACGACACCGTCGAAGACACCGGCTACACCATGGAACAGCTGACCGCCGACTTCGGCGAGGAGGTGGCGCATCTGGTCGACGGCGTCACCAAGCTGGACCGGGTGGCGCTGGGCACCGCCGCTGATGCCGAGACGATCCGCAAGATGATCATCGCGATGGCCCGCGACGGCCGGGTGTTGGTGATCAAGGTCGCCGACCGGCTGCACAACATGCGCACCATGCGGTTCCTGCCGCCGGAAAAGCAGGCTCGCAAGGCGCGCGAGACATTGGAAGTCATTGCGCCACTGGCACATCGGCTGGGTATGGCCACGGTGAAGTGGGAGCTGGAGGACCTGTCGTTCGCGATCCTGCATCCGAAGAAATACGAGGAGATCGTCCGACTGGTCGCCGACCGCGCGCCGTCACGCGACACTTATCTCGCGAAGGTGCGTGACGAGATCAACGGCACGCTGTCGGCGTCGAAGATCAACGCGACGGTGGAGGGCAGGCCTAAGCACTACTGGTCGATCTACCAGAAGATGATCGTCAAGGGCCGCGACTTCGACGACATCCACGACCTGGTCGGCGTGCGCATCCTGTGCGAAGAGATCCGCGACTGTTACGCCGCTGTGGGCGTGGTGCATTCGTTGTGGCAGCCGATGCCGGGACGATTCAAGGATTACATCGCGCAACCGCGCTACGGGGTGTATCAGTCGTTGCACACCACGGTCGTGGGGCCCGAGGGTAAGCCGCTGGAAGTGCAGATCCGCACCAGCGACATGCACAACACGGCCGAGTACGGCATTGCGGCGCATTGGCGGTACAAGGAAACCAAGGGCCGCAACGCTCCTCATCCGCACGCCGCCGCCGAGATCGACGATATGGCGTGGATGCGCCAGCTGCTCGACTGGCAGCGGGAGGCGGCGGATCCCGGCGAGTTCCTCGAGGCGTTGCGTTACGACCTTGCGGTGCAAGAGATCTTCGTGTTCACCCCGAAGGGCGACCTGATCACGCTGCCGACGGGCTCGACTCCCGTCGACTTCGCCTACGCCGTGCACACCGAGGTCGGTCACCGCTGCATCGGTGCCAGGGTCAACGGCAGGCTGGTCGCGCTGGAGCGCAAGCTCGAAAACGGCGAAGTGGTCGAGGTTTTCACGTCCAAGGCGCCGAACGCAGGCCCGTCGCGAGACTGGCAGACGTTCGTGGTGTCGCCGCGCGCAAAGGCGAAGATCCGGCAATGGTTCGCCAAGGAGCGCCGCGAAGAGGCCCTGGAATCGGGTAAGGACGCGATAGCGCGTGAGGTTCGGCGCAGCGGGCTTCCATTGCAGCGCTTGATGAATGCCGAGTCGATGGCGGCGCTGGCCCGGGAACTGCGCTACACGGATGTGTCGGCGCTGTACACCGCGGTCGGCGAAGGTCATGTCTCGGCACGGCACGTCGTGCAGCGGCTGGTGGCGCAACTCGGCGGTGACGACGAAGCAGCCGACGAGCTCGCCGAACGTTCGACACCGACGACCATGGTGGTGCGGCAGCGCAGCACTGACGACGTCGGCGTGTCGGTACCGGGCGCTCCCGGCGTGCTGACGAAACTGGCCAAGTGCTGCACGCCCGTGCCCGGCGACAACATCATGGGATTCGTGACGCGCGGCGGTGGCGTCAGCGTGCACCGCACCGACTGCACGAATGCCACGTCGCTGCAACAGCAGTCGGAGCGGATCATCGACGTGCAGTGGACGCCTGGCCCGTCGTCGGTGTTCCTGGTCGCGATTCAGGTGGAGGCGCTCGATCGGCATCGACTGCTCTCGGACGTGACCCGTGTGCTGGCCGACGAAAAGGTCAACATCCTGTCGGCGTCGGTGACGACGTCGGACGACCGTGTCGCGATCAGCCGGTTCACGTTCGAAATGGGCGACCCGAAACACCTGGGCCACCTGCTCAACGTGGTGCGCAACGTGGAAGGCGTCTACGACGTCTACCGTGTGACTTCCGCCGCATAGTTGCGAACGCAATCTGGTTGTTTGCTTTATCTGTAATACTGCGGCGATGCGCACTGCATTGGTGGTTCTGATTGCTTCGCTGGCGGTGGTGTTGGCGGGCTGTGGTTCGACGATCAGGCCCGAGGGGGCCGCACAGTCCGTCGTCGACCTGGTGTCCAAGCAGACCGGCTTCAAGCCCAACGACGTCAAGTGCCCTTCGGGTGTCGACGCCGAGGTCGGCAAGGAATTCGAATGCCACTTCACCGGACCTGAGGGCAAGGAGTACACCGCCAAGATGAAGGTCACCAAGGTGCAGGGCGACGACGTCGAGTTCTACATCAAGACCGCGCCGACCAAGTAGTTCTTTCGGCGAGCACGCGCAAAATCGCCCTCCGACAGCTGTTTTCGTGCGAGTTTGCGTCTGCTCGCCGAAACTTCAGCCGATCTGCACTGACTTGATCGTCGTGTCGGTCACCGGCTTGCCGTCCTCGGTACCGTCGGCCACACCGCCCGCGGCGACCTTGTCCAACGTCGCCAGCCCGGCGCTGTCGATGCTGCCGAACACGGTGTAGGTCGGCGGCAGCTGAGAGTCTTTGTACACCAAGAAGAATTGGCTGCCGTTGGTCCCTGGCCCGGAGTTGGCCATCGCCAGCGTGCCGCGCGGATAGCTCACCGGGACCTTCAGCGCCGGATCGGCCAGCCGGTACTGATTGGTTGGGTATTCGTTCGGGAACCGGTAGCCAGGCCCGCCCGTGCTGGTGCCGGTCGGATCGCCGCACTGCAGCACACCGAGTTCGGCCGACGTGGTCAGCCGGTGGCATGTGGTGTTGTCGAAGAACCCCTGCTTGGCCAGGCTCGTGAAGTTGTTGACGGTGCACGGCGTCTTGCCGTTGGTCAACTCCAGCCCGATGGTGCCCTGGGTCGTCGTGACGGTCGCACGGATGAGCGCGGGGTCAGTCGCGATCCGCCCGTTCTGCGGCGGCTTGACGGGCTTGCTCGCCGGCTCCGTCGTCGCCGGGTACTGGCAATTGGAGCCCAACGTCTTCGGCGGGTCGAACGGCGGCAGCTGCTTGTCGGTCGGCGACGGCACCGCGGTGACCGAGGGCTCCGTCACCACCCCGTCCAGCCGCTCCAGCTCATGGGCGGCATAGACGAAGAAGAACACGCTGAGCGCCGTGACCACGACCATGAACCCGATAATCAGGTAGCTGATGACCAGGCCCGCGATGGCCAGGCCGCGGCCCTCCTCGCCGGTTTTCTTGATCTGCGACAGCGAGACGTGCCCGAAGACGATGCCCAACGGAACGAACATGAACGCAAACACCAGCGACGCGATCGCCAGCGCGTTGGTCCCCCGCGGCGGCGGATACCCCGGATATCCCGGATAGCCGTAGGACCCCGCGTACGGGCCCGGCGGTGGTGGGTACGGGCCATACGGCGGCGGAGTGGTCATGGCCGCGGCGTCAGTCGAGCAGGATCGACTTGATTGTGACGTCGTTCTTCGGCTTGCCGTCCTGGCCGCCGTCGGCGGTGCCGGCCGCGGCGATCTTGTCCAGCGTCGCCAGGCCGGTCTCGTCGATGGTGCCGAACACCGTGTAGTTGGGCGGCAGCTCCGAATCCTTGTACACAAGGAAGAACTGGCTGCCGTTGGTGCCGGGTCCGGCGTTGGCCATCGCGAGCGTGCCACGCGGGTACTTCACCGGCTCCTGCAGCTTCGGGTCATCGGGCTGGTACTGGTTGGTCGGGTACTCGTTGTCGAACTGGTAGCCCGGACCGCCCGTGCCCTGGCCTGTCGGATCACCGCACTGCAGCACCGCCAATCCCGGCGAGGTGGTCAGCCGGTGGCACGGCGTGTCGTTGAAGAAACCCTGCTGCGCCAGGTTGGCGAAGCTGTTCACCGTGCACGGCGCCTTGCCGTTGTCGAGCTGTAGCCCGAGGTTGCCCTGATTGGTGGTCATGCTGGCGCTGACCTGCGCCGGGTCGGTGGGAACCTTGCCAGTCCGCGGCGGCTTGGCCGGCTTGCTCGCCTTGTCCGCAGATGCCGGGTACTGGCAGTTCGCGCCGAGGTTCGCCGGTGCCGCGAACGGGGGCAGCGCTCCTGCTGCAGCGGGGGCCGCGCTGGTCGGGGCGGCCGATGACGTCGTCGCGGCGGCGGTCTGAGAATCGGAGTGCTTGTTGGTGATGACGATGGTGGCCACGATGGCGCCGATCACGACTATCGCGGCCGCGGCGGATCCGACGATCAGGTAGATGCGGCGTTTGCGCTCCTTCGCCGCTCGGCGCTCGAGCTGACGTTCCAGTTTGCGCTTCGCCGTTGCACGCCGTTGTTCGTTGGTCGGCACCGCCGGTGTCCTCCTCGTGATCGGTAGTCGGCACCGAGTGTGCCAGGCGTTGCTGAGTGCAGGGGTTGCGACCCGCGCCAACGACGAATGGGACACTGGACGCCGTGTTGATCACCGGATTCCCGGCAGGCATGTTGGCGTGCAACTGCTACGTGCTGGCCAAGCGAGCTGGGGCCGACGCGGTCATCGTCGACCCTGGCCAACGGGCGATGGGGCAGTTGCGGCAGATCCTCGACGACAACCACCTCACGCCCACCGCGGTGCTGTTGACCCACGGACACATCGACCACATCTGGTCGGCGCAGAAGGTGGCCGATATGTACGGCTGCCCCGCCTACATCCATCCCGAAGACCGCTTCATGCTGACCGATCCGATCAAGGACTTCGGACCCCGGCTGGCCCAAATCGCGTTCGGCGCGCTGTTCCGCGAACCCAAACAGGTCATTGAACTCGACCGCGACGGGGACAAGGTAGATGTGGGTGATGTGACGGTGACCGTCGACCACACGCCGGGACACACCCGCGGCTCCGTCGTGTTCCGGATTTCCGACGGGCCAGAAGAGGTCGTCTTTTCCGGCGACACCCTGTTCCGCGGTTCGGTGGGGCGCACCGATCTTCCCGGCGGCAGTGGCCGCGACCTGCTCGGCTCGATCATGACAAAACTGTTGGTGCTCGACGACGACACCGTGGTACTACCGGGACACGGTGAAAAGACCACGATCGGTTTCGAACGCCGGACCAACCCGTTCCTCGAAGGCTTGACTTGATGAGTTTCCGTGACTGATTTTCAGGCGCCCAAGGGCGTCCCGGATTACCTGCCGCCCGACTCGGCCCAGTTCGTGGGTGTGCGCGACGGCCTGCTCGACGCTGCCCGGCGCGCCGGCTACGGCGACATCGAATTGCCGATCTTCGAGGACACCGCGTTGTTCGCCCGCGGCGTGGGCGAATCCACTGATGTGGTGAGCAAGGAGATGTACACCTTCGCCGATCGCGGCGACCGTTCGGTGACGCTGCGGCCGGAGGGCACCGCGGGCGTGATGCGCGCGGTGATCGAGCATGGCCTGGACCGTGGGCCGCTGCCCGTGAAGCTCTGCTACGCCGGACCGTTCTTCCGCTACGAGCGCCCGCAGGCCGGCCGCTACCGTCAGCTGCAGCAGGTCGGCGTCGAGGCGATCGGCGTCGACGATCCGGCACTGGATGCCGAGGTGATTGCGGTCGCCGACGCGGGTTTCCGCTCGCTCGGGCTTGACGGGTTCCGCCTGGAGATAACGTCATTGGGCGACGACTCCTGTCGGCCGCAGTACCGGGAACTGTTGCAGGAGTTCCTGTTCAAGCTGGACTTGGACGAAGAGACCCGCCGTCGCGCCGAGATCAATCCGTTGCGGGTGCTCGACGACAAGCGCCCCAAGATGCGCGAGATGACCGCCGATGCACCTGTGATGCTGGATCATCTGTCCGATGTGGCCAAGCAGCACTTCGACACGGTGCTCGCGCATCTCGACGCGCTCGAGGTGCCGTATGTGATCAATCCGCGGATGGTGCGCGGGCTGGATTACTACACGAAGACGACGTTCGAGTTCGTCCACGACGGGCTAGGGGCTCAGTCGGGCATCGGTGGCGGCGGCCGCTATGACGGGCTGATGCGTCATCTCGGCGGAAAAGACTTGTCCGGCATCGGCTTTGGTCTAGGCGTCGACCGCACGCTGTTGGCATTGAAAGCTGAGGGTAAAACAGTTGGCGGTACCACCCGCGTCGACGTGTTCGGGGTGCCACTGGGGGATCAGGCGAAACTGACGTTGGCCGTGCTCGGTGCGCGACTGCGGGCCGCGGGTGTGCGCGTCGACCTGTCCTACGGCGACCGCGGGATCAAGGGTGCGATGCGCGCCGCCGACCGGTCGGGCGCGTCGATCGCTTTGGTCGCCGGTGATCGCGATATCGAGGCGGGCACGATCGGGGTGAAGAACCTGGCGACAGGTGATCAGGTAGATGTTCGCGTCGATAATGTTCTCGCCGAGGTGCTTTCACGTCTCAGCCGCGGCTGATTGCCGTGTCCTGGCCTCACGTAGACGACCAGACCATGGCGGCGGGCTGATACACCAGGCGATGTTGCAGGATGATGCGGAAGAAAGCCGACAGGTCCCGACCTCCGCGCGTGAACGTTCCAGTCCCACTCGCGTGTTCGACACCTCCGAGCCGGCGCAGGAGCGCCGTGTCGAAGGCCAGGTTCGTTGCCGCGCCGTATCGCCCCGCGGCGAACGCGAACAACGGTTCACCGGGCCGATTCAGGTCGGTGTCAAAGGTCCGTTGCTCAAACCCCTCGTCGGGGCCGCCCCGGCGCTCGAGCATCCTCTGGGCATGGGTGTTCAATTCGGCGGGCAGGGTGGGGCCGGTGACGCAACCCACGTCAGCGGCGCTGGTGAATCCCTCAGCAATGCCGGTCAGCCAGGACGTGTCCACGACGACAGTGTCGTCGACGAATGCGGTGATCGTTCCCTGTGCCGCGTGCAAACCCCTGTTGTGCGCCGACGCCGTTCCCCGGCGTAGTTCCCTGACGTACTGCACCCGCGGATAGAACCGTGTTGCAATGAGTTTCGTGGTTTCGATGGTGTGCGGGTCGTTGTCGACGACCACGACCTTGAACCGTGGGTAGTCCTGTCGGAGCACGCTATCCAGGCAGTCGCGGAGGGCGTGAGGGCGTTCGTGTGTGGCTACGATGACGGTGATCTGCGGTGGGTCGGCCATCAACGCAGAGCGGTGACGGACGCACTGTGGCACCGAGTCGTGTTCGCCTGCAATCGATTCGATATCGTCGGTGCCGGGCAGTCCGTCAGCGGCGAGGTGGTCATTGATCCGCGATCGCAGTGCCGCCATGACCATCGCGGAATGGTCGTGCCACGTGCGGT
>Ga0068863_100006556_pt1 | contig 11427 bp, 4 predicted proteins | sample KBSSwiS62_FD_66596 | JGI IMG/M metagenome (GOLD analysis project Ga0068863, IMG submission 66596) | Switchgrass rhizosphere microbial communities from Kellogg Biological Station, Michigan, USA - KBS Switchgrass S6-2 | ecosystem: Host-associated > Plants > Roots > Rhizosphere > Soil ...
CGGCGACGCAATCGCCAGCAGATACACAATCATCGTTTCGTTGAATCCGGTCAGGCGGTGATTGATGAACCAACTCCACTCCGGCGTCCAGTGCCAGTAAATCGCATCGCTGTCCGCCGACTTGCGATACCAATCCCACTCCATTCCTTCCCACAACCGCGTAATCCGCTGTGTCAACTCCTTTTCCGCTGGTGTATCGCGATTGAAATATTGCCGCGCCGCCAGCAGCCCCTGCATCAAAAACGCGCTCTCCACCAAATCCCCGCCGCTGTCCACCATGTCAAACACCGGCAGCGTCTTCACTTCTTTACCGTCCATGAAGTGTGACCACACTCCGTGATACCGCGGCGCCTTCTCCAGAAATCTCGTAATCTTGTTCAATCGTTCCGCACCCTGCTCGCGCGTAATGAACCCGCGGTCTGTCCCCACCACCAGCGCCATGATCCCGAATCCCGATGCTCCCGTGGCAATGATGCGGTCGTCGCCCGGAATATTTTCCAGCGCCATCCCCGAATATTCGTCCGCGCCTTCCCAGTAATAGCGGAAGCACGCCTCCTGCAACATCGTCAGCAACTCGTCATCGCTCATCGCGTGTGTCGCCGCCGAGACCGCCGCCGTTGCCGCCGACTCTTGATATTCCACATCCGACGCTGCTACCTTGTAATACGCCGTCTCCCCGACCTTCCCCAAAAAATCTGTATAAAGCCGAATCCCCGGCGTCTGTATCCCGATCGGCTGAAACTCTTTCCCGTCTGTCGAACGGTAAATCACCCAGCGCCATACATTCGCACTCGCCGCCTCCGGATACTCCCACGACAAATCAATGTGTCGCTCGTACGCCCGCAGCTTCAGATTCGCCGGCGCCGCCAACGTCGCTGATTTCCCGCCGCCTGAATTTCCCGCCGTCGCATTCTCGATCCGAATCTCATCGACAAATAACGTATGCGCCACTAGGTCCGCCGCGCCCTGCTCAAAAATCATCGTCTTAAGCTGTCGCGGATCAAACGGATGAATCGACCCCGTCTCGATCTTGCCGAACGGAATCCGCACCCGCGTCCATTTCTTCGCCGGAATGTCCCCGGAGAAGTCTCCTACCTTCATCGGCTTGGAAAATTGCCGCGCCATATCCAACAATCGCAGATTCGGCATGGCCGCCGCGCGAATCCCCTCCGGCGAGTACACCCAGAACGCCAGCGTGTCTCCGTCAAAGTGGTAGTCGCGATTACGAAAAACGAGCACGCCGATATCGGCGGCCCACGCACCGCCCGCTTTTGACGTCCACGCGACCTTCACCGAGTTCGGCCCAGTAAAAAATATCGTCCCATCCAGCGGCAGCCTCTTCTCCACCGTTTCCAGCGTGCTCGGCGGCACCGCCTTGCCTGCGGAGTAGTAATAGCTGGCATCGCGCGGCCCATTATCAAAAAATGTGTGCCGATAATAAGACGATTGCCCGAGCGCAACCGCCGGCAGCAGCGCCAACAGCAAGCCGAGCGCTGGAGCGATAACGAACCTCTCCCTCACGGCTTCTCTGCCGGCTGACTTCGAACGAATCCGTTCGAGGACAGTGGGCGTTTGCGAACTAGCAACGAATGCGAGCATGGTTCGATTTCTCCAAAGAGGGGCAACAGACAGCGAACGGTCGCAATCCTGCCGGCCAACCAAGTACACAACACTGCGCTAGGAAACTGGCGACAAACGAGCATGGCGGCGGGTCTGGTTGGAACAAGCATCCAAATTAAGAATCGTTGACAAGCGGATTTTACATCACTATATTCCCAAACAGTAGTACTTAACCGTTTTAGTCGCTGTTGGTAAGGGCGGGGGTCCTTGCCGGCAGACTCTTGAGGGGTGTTGAAAATGAAAATGGGGAAAATGCTGGCCTACGGGCTGGCAGTATTGGCCTGCCTCTACGTGTTCGCGCCGAAGGCAACGGCGCAGTACCGCGCTTCCATCCAGGGAACTGTCACCGATGCGCAAGGAAGTGTCGTCAGCGATGCTACGGTAACGCTGACGAACCAGGAAACCAATCAGTCTCAGACCACAACCACGAACGAGAACGGGTACTACAGCTTCAACGCGCTTCCTCCTAGCCGCTATTTCATTACCGTAGAGAAGACTGGCTTCAAGAAAAAGGATTTGCGGGACGTGGGACTCGTCGCCGAGCAGGTGAACGGCGTCAACGTTCAACTCGAAGTTGGCGAGGTTTCGCAAATCGTCACGGTCAGCGGTGATTCCACCCCACTTCTCGATACCGAAACTGCTAGCAATAGCGGCACGGTAACACAGGACCACTATCAGAAGCTGCCTTCGTTCGGCCGAGATCCTTTCCAGTTGCTGCAGTTGGCTCCCGGGGCATTTGGCGATGCGTCGCAATCGGCGGGCGGTGGTACCAACAACCTGCCCGGCACCACCATCGGCGGCACGAGCGCTACCGACGGTATTTTCAAGACGGAAAACGGCGGCCAGATCACCGCGAATGGAGCACGCACCGGAGAAAACAACTACACGATCGACGGCGTCGGCATGACCAGCGTCTCTTGGGGCGGCACTGCCGTCATCACCCCGAACATTGACTCAATCAAGGAAATCAAGGTCGTTACCGACAACTACGACGCCGAGTATGGCCGCTATCGGGGAGCGCAGGTTCAGGTCATCTCGCAGAACGGCACCAACAGCTATCACGGCAGCTTGTTTCTTCGCGCGCGACGCCCTGGTCTGAACGCCTTCCAGAAGTACAACGGCTATAACAATTCCGTTCAGCGCGACAACGCTCGCTTCAACGACTATGGTGGCACCGTCGGCGGCCCGATCTGGAAGAACAAGCTGTTCGTGTTCTTCTCTTATGAGACGCTTCGCAACAAGCAAGTCAGCAACGATGCCGGCGGCTTTTACGAGACTCCCCAACTTCGCGCGCTGGCTGCGTCAGGCACTAACGCCTCGGCCATCCTCGGTTTCCCGGGCACAGGTCCGGTCGGCGGAACTATCGAGGACCTCCCATGCACCGACATCGGTCTTTCGGAGAGTCCCTATTGCCACGAAATTCCCGGGCAGGGACTGGATCTCGGCAGCCCCCTCGCCAACGGCTTGGGACAGCACGACCCCAGCTATTTGGGTCCGAACCAGCCTGGATTCGGTTCGGGACTCGACGGCGTCGCGGATATCGCCTTTCTTCAGAATATCCCCAACCCGAGCAACACCACGGAAGCGCAATACAACGGTCGCATCGACTTCAATCCGACCAGTAGGGACCTGATTGCTTTCAGCATCTACTACGTCCCCACAAGCTCCACTTCCTTCAACGGTAGCGGCGTCCGCGGTGCCAACCAGTTCAACCACGAAGTTCTGAGCGAGGCTTTCACAGCTCTCTGGGATCACACCTTCACTCCAACGCTTGTCAATGAATTCCGCATGAATGCGGCTGGCTGGCGCTGGAAAGACCTCCAGTTAAATCCTAACGCTGCGTGGGGCTTGCCTCCGGTAAACTTCAGCAACGGTTTCAACAGTAACCCAGTAATTGGTAATGCTGCGCTGCAGGGATTTGGGATTGGTGCGCCGGGTCTTTTCGATCAGTGGACCTATGGCATCAAAGATGTCCTGACCAAGGTTCAAGGCAGCCATAACCTGAAAATGGGCGGCGAAGTTACACGCTTGCTGTTTGTCGACAGCGCGCCGTGGAACGCTCGTCCGACCTACTCGTTCTTGAACTACTGGGATTTTCTCAACGACGCTCCGATTGCGGAGCAAGCCACTTTCGATCCGAGAACAGGAATTCCCACGGATTTCCGCAAGGATACTCGCTCAAATCTCTACGGCTTCTTCGTTCAGGACAGCTGGAAAGTGCGTTCGAACCTCACGTTGACATTCGGACTTCGCTACGAGTATTTCGGTGCGATTTCGGAAAAGAATGGCAACCTCGGCACCGCTGTCCTCGGCTCGGGAGCCAACCTTTTCACCGACGCTCGCGTGCGCCTAGGCGGCACGCTTTATGATTCCAGTGCCAACAACTTCGGCCCGCAGCTTGGCTTCGCTTGGAGCCCGCGCCGTTTCATGGGTCGTGAATTTGGCGATCGCTTCGTGATCCGTGGGGGGATCGGTATTGCTTACAACCCACTCGACGAAGCTATCTCTTTGAACGGCCGTAGCAACCCGCCGTTCTTGTCCGCGTCGGGCGTTCTGACCGGCAACCAGATTGTTTACGCCAACAGCTTCCCGGCAGACGTCAATTCTTTTGGAGGTTACGCATCTAACCCGTCGGCCATCGCGACCTTCGATCCGACTACAAATTTGCCGGTTCCTGGCACCGCCAATTTCGCGCTCGTTGGCCTGACCGGATATCCATCTTCTTGGCCTTCAACGACCACATATCACTACACCTTGCAAGGCGAATACGATCTTGGCCATAACTGGGTGGCCTCCCTTGGCTATCAGGGCAGCAGCACTCGCCATCTCACCCAACAGTACAACTTGTACGATATCGGTGCTGCGGAAGGTCTCGCTTTGAATCCCGTCGTTCAGGGTTTCAACTTTTACGCCAATGACGGCTCCGCTCACTTCAACGCCATGCTGGCGGAACTTCATCACAAGTTTGGCTCGAACTTCGAACTGGACACGCAGTACCGCTTGAGCCGCAGCATCGATAGCGGCTCCAATAACTTTGCCAATCCCAATTACCAGTACAACATCGCCTCCAATATTGGCCCGTCCGATTACGACGTAACTCACGCCGTGAAGGTCTGGGGCGTTTGGTCGCCTACTCTGTTCCGTGGCAGCCACAGCTGGGCAGAAAAAATCGTGGGTGGATGGTCCCTCAGCGGCATCATGAACTGGCACTCCGGCTTCCCCTACAACCCGGTTTACAACACGCCCTTTGATCCCGTCTTCGGCGGCAGTTCCGGCTTCGGCGGCAGCGGCCAACTCCGTCCCGCGGCCTTTTTGGGCGGCGCCACCTCGGACTCTAGTAATGACGCCTTCATTCGCCCTGACGCAAACTTCCCGGGCGGCGGTTCAACGCATTTCACTGCACCGACGGTGGTGCAGGGCCCAAGTTTTGAATGCGTCACCACCACCGTCGTCACCCCGAATTGCCCCACAGGTCAGGTTCCCTTCGGACCGCTTCCCACGGCCCCCGGCGTGGAGCGCAACGCATTCCGCGGCCCGCGCTATTTCGATATCGACGCCACGCTGAGCAAGTCTTTTGGCTTGCCTAAAATGCGCGTGCTCGGTGAAAACGCCCGGCTGGAATTCCGCGCTAACTTCTACAATCTTTTCAACAAAGAGAATCTCTGGAACATCAACAACCACATCGGCGATATTCAGGCCGACGGCAGCGTTGTTCCGGACATTCACTTCGGCCAGGCCCAGAACGGCTTGGGCAGCCGCGTGATCGAAATGCAGGCTCGCTTCAACTTTTAACCCAGAGCGCCGGCACTCACCCCGTGCCGGTTCTCGCACCCCGGGAAGCTGTCAATTCGGGACGGAAGGAGCCCGGTTGACAGCTTCTCTTTTTTTTACCCATACTTTTTTGAAAAGGCCTAAGTCATCTACTTTATTCGCCACCATCGGGTTTTTGGCTGTCTCGTACACAGCTTACTGTGGGCCGCCGTCGTCCTCGCTCCGCCATTGGCTGCATTTCCACAGACGAGATCGCCCGCCACGCAAAATTTCAAACAGCTTTCTGAACAAGCCGCGAAAGCCAGTGAAGAGAATCGTTTGGACGATGCGGCCGTGCTCTATCGCAAGGCGCTGGTCCTTCAGCCTAGTTGGGCCGAGGGCTGGTGGGCGCTCGGCACCCTTCAATACGACAAAAACCAATACGCTCCCGCGGCGCGCGCTTTTGAGAAGCTAATTGCGTTACGCCCTACAAATGGCTCCGCGCACGCTATGCTCGGTTTGTGTCGGGTCGAACTGAAGCAGGATCCCGAAGCCCTCAAGCACCTTACCAGCGCTGAACAACTGGGAGTACTGGAGGATCCTCAACTGCGGCGCGTGGTTCTATACCAGCTTGGCAGCGTCCAGCTTCGCTCTCGGCGGTTTACCGATGCCAAAGCCACATTCAGCCAATTGGTGCGAGACGGCATTCGTTCCGATGAGGTCGTCGCTGGAATGGGCATGGCTGCACTTGGTGTTCCACCATCGAATTTACCGGATGAGAACACCCCTGGCCGCGACGTTGTGGATCGTGCTGGGCGCGCGGAAAGTGTCGCCGCAAAAAAGGATTTCGCTGAGGCCAAGCAGATCTACTCGCTATTGGCTAACGAATATCCGGCTTACCCTAACTTGCACTTCGCATTTGGCAGACTTCACCTCGATGCGCACGAACTCGATGAAGCCGTAGCTGAGTTCCAGAAAGAGCTGCAGAACGATCCCCGGCATCTCGGCGCATTGCTCGAAATCGCGGCTGTCCGCTACCGCGTAGATTCCTCCGACGGAGCCAAATACGCCGAGCAAGCGGTCAAAGTCAGCCCGCAGCTTCCCTTTGCTCACTACTTACTTGGCCTGCTCTATCTCGACACCGATCGCGTCGCCGAAGCCGTTCCCGAACTCGAAATCGCCCGCAGGGCTTTCGCAAATCGGGGGCAAGTCTATTTCGCCCTTGGCAACGCCTACGCCAAACTCGGCCGCAAAGCCGACGCCGCCCGCATGCGCGCCGAATTTGTCCGCCTCAACGCTGCCGAAAAGACTCAAAGAGAACGTACGAATTCGGATGTTTACGGCGACCAATCCGCCGACGTTCTCTCCGAGAAACTCCAGCAGCAAACTGCTCAGCCCTGGCCTAAACCATAGCTCTCGTTCGCTCGCCAGTCTTGGCCGTCCCACGTTGATCCTACGTTGTCATTCTGAGCGCCCCCTCACGACGTGAGAATCTGCTTTTTCAAACCCGTCCCGCTGAGTCCGCTCGCTCTGCGGTAAAATGCCCCCTGCAGCTGCATTTTTCTTGACATCTGTTAACTTTTATGCTACTATCCTACGTGAACATCGCGGCCCATCCTCTTCCCGCCTCTACCTTCACGACTACCCCCTCCATATCGATATTCTTGCGCGCTACTCTGCAAGGGTTTTTCACCAACCGTTTCTTTTTCAATGGCTTGCACACTCTTGGCGCGAAAACACGGGGGGTGAGCTCAGCCTCGTTGACAGCGGCCCGTTTTGAAACGCGCCGCGTCCTCTCCTGCCTTTCTACGTTACAGTCCATTTCAACCCGCATCGCCCGCCCGCAATGACCACTCTCTCCCGTGCCCACTTCCTTCGCCTTCTCGCCGCTGCCGCAGGCACTCGCTTAACCGCATTTCCGTCTCTCGCCGGCTTCGCTCCGCGCATTCCGCCCTCGGTACCTCTCTTTGAGGAGCTGCCGCCCTCCGCCACCGGCATCACCTGGCGTCACGTCAACGGCCGCTCGCCGGAATACTATTTGCCCGAAACCACCGGAGCCGGCTGCGCCTTCCTCGATTACGACAACGACGGCTGGATGGACATCTACCTCGTCAATAGCGGCAAGTGCGATTTTTTCGCGCCCGATCCGCCGCTGCGCAACGCGCTCTATAAAAACAATCGCAACGGCACGTTCACTGACGTAACGGAAAAAGCCGGCGTCGCCGCCGGAGGCTACGGCATGGGCGTCGCCGTCGGCGATTACAACGGCGACGGCTTCCCCGATCTCTACGTCACGCAATATGGCAAAAGCATTCTCTATCGCAACAACGGCGATGGCACATTCACCGACGTCACCGAAAAAGCCGGCGTAGCAGCGCCCGGCTGGGCTTCCTCCGCGGTCTGGTTCGACTACGACAATGACGGCAAGCTCGATCTCTTCGTCTGCCGTTTCGTCGAATTCGACAAAAGCAAAAACAAATTTTGCGGCAACGAGAAAACCAAAGAGCGCTACTACTGCATTCCCCGCGTCTACACTCCCGCGCGCAGCTGGCTCTTTCACAACAATGGCGGCGGCACTTTCACCGACGTCAGCATGGAATCAGGCATCGGCAAAGTCCTTGGCAAAGCGTGGGGGGTTGTTGCGACCGACATCAATAACGACGGCTGGATGGATCTCTTTGTCGCCAACGACACTGTCCAGAATTTTCTTTTTTTGAATAAGAAAAATGGAAAGTTCGAGGAAATCGGCTTGCAGTCAGGCGTCGCCTTCAGCCAGGACGGCCGCGAACGTTCCGGCATGGGCGTAGACTCCGCCGACTTCAATCAGGACGGCTGGCAGGACCTTTTCGTCACCAACGTGGATCAGGAAATGTATTCCATCTACAAAAACAATCACGACCTGACGTTTGAAGATCTCGCCGGCCCCATGGGTTTGGGCCGCACCACGCGCCTGATGAGCGGCTGGGGACTGAAGTTTTTCGACTACGACAACGACGGCAATCTCGATCTCTTCATCGCCAACGGTCATCCCGACGACCGTATCGAAGAACACTCCAGCCACGTGCAGTACAAAGAGCCGCTACTGCTGTTTCACAATAACGGAAAGATTCTGGAAAACGTAAGTGCAGCCGCAGGTCCGGCATTCGACAAGAATTTCGCCGCCCGCGGGCTGGCCATTGGAGATCTCACCAATACTGGCGCGCTCGATGTGTTGATTTCGATGAACGGCGAACCGCCGGTTCTTCTGAAGAACAACGCCGCGGCGGGCAATCACTGGCTGGGCGTGAAACTTGTGGGAAAGAAGGCCAACTCCGACGCCATCGGCGCAAAACTCACTTGGACCACCGGAAATCTGAAACGCACGCAAATGAAAGTAGGCGGCGGCAGCTATCTCTCATCACACGATCCGCGCATGGTGTTAGGCCTCGGCGCAAACTCCCGCGTCGATCGCCTCGACGTCCAGTGGCCGCTACCCAACGGCAACGTGGAAACCTTCAAGGATCTCCCCGCCGATCGTTACATCACCATCGTCGAAGGCGAAGGCATCAAGGAGAAGTAGAACCAAAGGTAGTAGTTGGCAAAAAAATCGCGGCCTATCGTTCTGTAATGTTCAGCGTGGTCGGCTCGCCTTCGGCGCTACTTGGAGCAACCCACAGCGTCACACGCGCCGGCTCGACACCAAATGTATTCTCCGCGCCCCAAAACGCAAACGTCTCCGCACTCACGTCGAAAGTAACTTTGCGCGATTCGCCTGGAGCTAGCGTAATGCTCTGGAATCCCTTCAGCATCCGCACCGGCATCGCGATGCTGGTTCCGTCGAGCCGCACATACAATTGCGCCATCGTTTCTCCAGCGCGCGTTCCGGTGTTCGTAATGTCCGCGCTGGCGGAAATTACTTTTCCGCCTTGCTTACCCGCGGCGAGTGAACGCCGCAACGCGCTCTGAGGAAGTTCCTTCGCGTTTACGGCCGTCGCTCCATAGCGAAACGTCGTGTACGTCAACCCGAAGCCGAACGGATACTGCGGCGCATTCTTCTCGTCGAGGTAGCGCGAAACGTATTTGTTCTCGCCCTTCTCGGCCGGATGGTCGGGATCGGCGGCGGGACGTCCGGTGTTCAGCGCGTTGTAATACAGCGGCTCCTGTCCCGCGGAGCGGGGCCAGCTGAGCGGAAGGTGCCCGGTGGGCGCAGCGTCGCCAAGCAGCAGATCCGCTAGCGCATTCCCCGCCTGCACTCCGGGGTACCACGCGGCAAGCACTGCGGGCACATGCTCGAACGCCCACGGCAGAGCGAGGGGGCGGCCGCTGAACAGAATCAGCACCACCGGTTTTCCGGTTGCGGCGACTTTTTCCAGAAGCTCTTGCTGGCGGCCGGGCAGACCGATCCACGCGCGGGATGCGGCTTCGCCGGTCATGCTGGGCGCGTCTTCGCCGAGCGCGAGCAGGGCGACATCGGAAGATTGAGCGGCGCTGACGGCTGCGGAAATATCGCTATCTGACGCATCCAGAAAATTTCCGCCCTTTGCATAATGGATGCGCGAGTCGCCCAATTTTTGGGAAAGCGCGCGGCGCAAGGTGACGGCGTCTTCGCCACGGCCAAGGGCGCCCCACGAGCCGATCATGTTGCCAGCATCATCGGCGAGCGGTCCGATCAGTGCGACGGAGGAGGTTTTTGCGGAAAGCGGAAGGAGCGGAGCGCCATTGACAGATTCATTGCGCAACAAAACGATGGAACGAGTGCCAGCGGTTTTTGCAACGGCCACGCTTTCAGGCCGCAAGAACGCGCCGGATTCCTTGCTCTCATCCACGTAGGGATGATCGAAAAGGCCCATTACGAATTTCACGCGCAGAATTCTGCGGACAGCATCGTCGATCCGAGCCTGCGGAACTTTGCCGGATTGCACCAGCTTCAGCATGTTCTGGTGATACAGATTGCTCTGCATATCCATGTCGACGCCGGCGAGGAATGCTTTGCGCGCCGCGGTGGCACCGTCAATGGCCACGCCGTGAGCCATGACTTCGCTGACGGAAGTCCAGTCGCTGACCACGAATCCCTGGAAGCCCCATTCTTTCTTCAAAATTTGCTTGATGGTAAAAGGATTGGCGGAAGCGGGAATTCCATTGAGCGAATTGAACGCGCTCATGAATGTTCCGGAGCCGGCCTCGGCGGCTGCTTGAAAAGGTGGCAAGTAGTATTGCCGCAACGTGTGTTCGGAGATTTCCGTACTGTTGTAATCGCGGCCGCCCTCGGCAGCGCCGTAGCCGACGTAGTGTTTGGCGCAGGCGACGATGCTGTCAGGAGAATCGAGATGTTCGCCCTGATAACCGCGCACGTAAGCACGCGCCATGGCGGAGCCGAGAAATGGGTCTTCGCCAGCGCCTTCCGACATGCGGCCCCAGCGGGCATCACGCGCGATGTCCACCATCGGAGAAAACGTCCAGCGAACACCCGAAGCGGAAGCTTCCTGCGCTGCAATGCGCGCCGTTTTTTGAACCAGATCCGGATCCCAAGTTGCAGCGAGACCGAGGTTCAGCGGAAAGGTAGTGCGGAAACCGTGAATGACATCGAGGCCGAAGATCAGCGGAATGTGCAGGCGGGATTCGTCGACGGCGATGTGTTGCAATTCGTTGGTCGCGCTAGCGCTGGTGACGTTGAACAGAGAGCCCACCTGCCCCTTGCGAATCATGTCCTTGTCGTCGGTACGGCCGGAAGAGGGTCCCGTGGCGGCTCCAGCGGAATATTGAACGAGCTGGCCGATTTTTTCTTCGAGACTCATCTTCGCGAGGAGCGCGTTGACTTTGCCATCGATTGCGGGGGTACTCAGGTGATTCTGGGAAGTTTTTGCAGAAGCTTTCGTGGAAGTTTTTGCGACGGCCGGAGCCTGGGCCGTCTGTGCCGAGACGACGGGCGAGCCGGGAAAGAAGCAGAGCGTAGCGAAAACGGTGAAGGTGAGCGGCGCAAAAAAGCGGCCGTAAGCGTTGCCGTTGCGTGACGATGCTGCGCGAAGTTTCATGACTGACGTAAACCGCCTTTGTGGTGGATGGAGTTTCCCTAGCGGA
>Ga0068863_100006564_pt1 | contig 11417 bp, 10 predicted proteins | sample KBSSwiS62_FD_66596 | JGI IMG/M metagenome (GOLD analysis project Ga0068863, IMG submission 66596) | Switchgrass rhizosphere microbial communities from Kellogg Biological Station, Michigan, USA - KBS Switchgrass S6-2 | ecosystem: Host-associated > Plants > Roots > Rhizosphere > Soil ...
CGAACTGCCCCCTAGCAGCGAGTTCGCGTCGCACACTGGAAAAGGAGTCACGGGGATCGTCGATGGCCGCGAGGTTGCCCTCGGCAATCGGGCTCTGATGAAGGATCTTAGCATCGAAGCTCTCACGCTCCACGCGAACGCGGACCAGCATCGCTCACAAGGAGAGGGCGTCATGTTCGTCGCGATCGACGGAAAGCTCGCCGGCCTCGTTGTCGTCGCCGATCCGGTGAAGGAGAGCGCAGCTGATGCGATCGCAGAGCTTCGCCGCGACGGCATCCAGGTCGTGATGCTGACGGGCGATAACGCCACGACGGCCGGAGCTGTCGCGCGTCAGGTCGGCATCGACGAGGTCATGGCCGAAGTGTTGCCCGATCAGAAGCAGGCGAAGGTGGAGGAGCTTCGACGACAGGGCCGCCGTGTCGCCATGGCTGGCGACGGGATCAACGATGCGCCGGCACTCGCAGCTGCCGATGTCGGAATCGCGATGGGCACTGGCACAGACGTGGCGATGGAGAGCGCGGCGATTACGCTCGTGAAAGGCGACCTCCACGGGATCGTTCGCGCCAGACGACTGAGCCGCGCTGTCATGCGCAACATCCGTCAGAATTTGTTCTTTGCTTTCGTGTTCAACGCCGCCGGAGTGCCGATCGCTGCGGGCGTGCTCTATCCGTGGTTCCAGATCCTCCTGTCGCCGATCATCGCCGGCGCGGCCATGTCGCTGAGCTCGGTTACGGTAATCGGCAATTCCCTGCGCCTCAGGGGAGCTAAACTGTGAAGATCGGCCAAGCGTCGGCGCCAAGCGGCATCAGCCAGCGGATGCCGATGTGCCCAGCCTCCTGATGACAGGACTCGGCCTGTGCTAGCGGCATAAATCAGCATCCCTAAACACAGGACAAAGAAGACGACGAAAGGGAGCATTTGCCCAATCATTTAGAAGGTCTGGCAGGGCGTCCCAAATTCCGCAACGCCTCTAAGGCACACCTAAGCCCGCAAGAGTCGCAAATGGGTGGAAGGCGGACGTTGCGCTGAAGATCGTTCTGGGCTGTGGAGAGACATGCTCAGCTTTGCGCTCGCCGTTCGGTTTTCACTAGAGATTTGCCTTGTCGTAGTTGCGCTCTGGTTTCCGTGGCACCACTTGACTGGAACTGCGGCGATGGCTGGCAGTGTCGCGCTTACCGTCGCTCTCGCGCTGACGTGGGGAAATTTTCTATCGCCGAAAAGGCGCGTCGAGATCGGTGGATTAGCTCGTCTGCTGCTGGAAGCGGCTTTGTTCAGCTTTGCAGCGGCCGGGCTATACTCGAGAGGACATTGGCAACTTGCGGCCATCCTGATCGGAATTGCCTTCATCGATAAGCTGGTCCTCGTCGCGGTTGAGGGTCGAGTCTAGCCGTTCACGCAACCTCTTGCGTCTGCTTTGGGTCGACTGCAGACCTAAGGTGCGGAAGGGGTGGAAACAGACATTGCGGATCGCTGTTATCGTGAGCAAGTCGGTCCTGATGTGGCCGTGACCCCGCTAGAGCTACCGGGAAGCGCCGATGATTAGGATCGCCGCCATCTCGGCCATCACTTTCACCTGCGCCATGTCCCAGGGCGCAGTTGCCGCTGACGCCAGCTTCGCCTATTTCCGTTATGTCGGCCGCAGCCAGGAAAGAGTTACTCTGGGGCCCGGGCAATACCGCAACCCGATCGTTTCGGGCTACGCGCCAGATCCGAGCATCGTCCGTGTGGGGCCGGACTATTATCTGGTCAATTCCAGCTTCACCAACTTCCCCGGGTTGCCGATCTATCACTCCCGCGATCTGGTGACATGGCGTCAAATCGGCAACGCCATCAGCCGAGTTGGCCAGTTTGACTTCGCGGGCGAAGAGGTTTCGGGCGGCATCATGGCGCCCGACATCTCCTATCAGGACGGCACCTTCTACATCGTCTGCACAAATAAGCGGAATTTCGTGATTACGGCAAAGTCCCCGCAGGGGCCATGGTCGGATCCCGTCTGGTTGGATTTTGTCGGCATTGACCCGTCATTGTTCTGGGATGATGACGGAAAGGCCTACGTCGTAAACAACGGTCCCCCCAATGGTCCGGCCAGATTTCCCGGGCACCGTGTGCTGTGGCTCCAGGCGTTCGATCCGGTTGCCAAAGCCATGGTCGGGCCGCGCATCCCCTTGGTTGGAGGCGGTGACAATCCGCCGCATCTGTTCTGGCCCGAGGGGCCGCACATTTTCAAGAAGGACGGATGGTACTACCTGATTGCCGCCGAGGGTGGCACGGGACCGGACGAGCATCATTCCGAAATCGTCTTCCGCAGCCGCAAGATCGACGGGCCCTATGAGGCTTTCAACGGCAATCCGATCCTCACGCAGGCAGATCTGCCGGCGACGCGACCGCACCCGGTCGAAGCCGCCGGTCATGCAAAGTTCGTTACGACGCCGTCAGGTGACTGGTGGGCGGTCTTTCTGGCGGCCCGCGCCTACGCTCCGTCGTTCTACAATATCGGACGGGAAACCTACCTGTTGCCCGTCAACTGGTCGGCCGACGGATGGCCGACCATCCTGGAACACGAGACGGCGATCCCCTTCGCCGTGGACAGGCCTGCATCGGCAGGGGCGACCGAACCCGGTGCGCCTCAAAACGGCGATTTCTCCTATGTTGACAACTTCGATGAGAAGCGCCTGGGTCTGGGCTGGATAGGCGTCCGGGTGCCGACCAAGCCCTTCTTCCATCTTGACGATGGCCGTTTGGTTATGGCGCCGGGACATCCAATCGGAGACATCTCCGCAACTCCGGCCTTCATTGCTCGCAAGCAGGCCCACGCCACGGCGGAGGTATCGACCGCACTGGACTACGAGCCCGGCCGCGGTGGCGATCGCGCAGGCCTCGTCGCGCTCCAGAGCGACGACGCCTATCTTTTTCTCGGCGTAATCAAGGTTCAGGGCAGGCGGCGGGTCGCCGTCATGCGCCGTGAAACGGCAATCGATCCGCAGGCGGGAAGGGTGGTTTCGTCGGCCGTCCTTCCACGCCGTGCGCATACAGTCCGCCTCAGGCTGAAAATCGATGGTGGAGCGCTCAGCGCGTCGTACGCCTGGGGCCAACAGGGATGGAAGCCCCTGTCGACTGCCGGAGACGCGACATTCCTCAGTACGAAAAGGGCCAGAGGCTTTGTTGGAACGATTATCGGATTGGAGAACGAGACCAATCCGCCGAACCGCCCCGCCCCCGCCGCATCGCCAAAACCTTAGCTATACCGCCTGCTGCCCTTGCGGACCGTTGCGAGGGCGTGACAACTCGCACAGGGTTCTGATGATGTGACCGGCTGCCGACCGCAGCGATGTGCGCGGCGGCCGTTGAGCCGATTGCCGAGCGCTACATTTGTAGCTAGTTGTCAGCTCATGGTGCGGAAATTCGTCTGGGCGCTGGTTTGTTTGGGGATCACGGCAGCTCTCGGAATGCCCGCTGCTGCCTCCGACCTCCAACCGTTAACACGGCCCGCAAAACCAGCCTTTCCGACCGCGAGCTCTATTCAAGCGATGCTCGACGATCGCGTCGCGAAGAACGGAGCGGTGGGGATTGTGCTCGTCACCTACCAGGTCGGACGGCGGAGGCCAATTGCATCGCTGCCCCCATTATCGACGAACTGAGTTGCATGCCTCTTCCCCTTGAAGCCGCAACCATCGACGAACGCGCCTGCGTCCGCAACGGGTGGAAAGCTGGCATTAGGCACATTGCCTCTTTGGCCGCGTAGTAGGCCGAACGGCGGTCTGACTGCCTTCACCGAACGTTCACCCCCTCCATGCGTTATAGTTACGCCTTGTTTTCAGGAGGTTAACTCATGCGCAAAGCACTGATTCTTACCAGCGCCATTTTGGCGCTCGCAGCGGCTCCCGCGGTCGCTCAACACGGTCCTCCTGCAGGCGTAGGTGGTGGACCGGGCGGTGGGATGGGCGCGGGCCCGCCGATCACTCCCCCGGGCCAGATGGGCGGCGGATTCGGAACCTCCACTTACGCGCACGATATTGCTTCGCAGCACGGACAATTCGGCCGTGATTTTTCAGCACAGCAGCATCTTACGCCGCAGCAGTATCAAACGCTCGCGGCGCAGCATCGTGCCGACGCACTGGCGCTTGCTCAGGCGGCTCGCAATGGCGCGCGCATTCCAGCGAACGCCGGTCCTCGCATCCGCGATGCACTCAAGCAGGACATCGACGCTTGGCGAGACCAGTTCCAGGTTGATCGGCGGTCGTGGCAATCAATGCGCGACCAGTGGCTTTCGAGCCGCGGCACGATGACGGCACAGGATTGGGCCATCCAGCGCGCCAACTGGTTCGCCGCCCGCGATGCGTGGATCGCTAATCAGAAGGCGTGGGCAAGCGCTCGCCGCCACTGATTCCAACAGTAAGACTTGGAGGGGCCGGGCATTGCTCGGCCCCTTTTCCTATCGCTTGAAGCGAGCTGAAGGCAGGCCGCAGCTAATGTCTTGTGGGTCCCGCCAAGTGCACACGTCGGGCGTACGGCTCGTCCTCATAACAGCTACGAAGCAGTCGGGTTTTGGCAAATTTGCCAAAAGGTGAGCTCTGCGAATGGAACACGCGCTCGCTTTGCTCGCAGGAACGAAAAGCGGTTAGGAAAGTTCTGCGGCGCATCGGGGTTCTTTCGATGCACCCGGAAGGGCGGTCCCTCGATTACGCGTCGCAGACCGCCCTTCTTTTTCCCGAACCAGCCCAGTCTGTTGCAGAGGCATTGATGTGTTCCAGACAGACGATATGCCCATCGCGCGTTTGTCCGGAACAGGATCCGGTGCAAACGCTGATCGATCAAAAGCTGGCCGATTTGGCTAATGAGCCGGCACTTGTGGGCGCAACGCGCTGCGCTACTTGCGGCTGTGTTTGGGTTCTTGATCAATCCGGCAACCGGCGCGAACTCGGCACTCTGCGGAAAGTCGGAGGACGGTTTCAATGGCAGGCGAGAAAAATCTAGCCCGTCGGTGGTTCTAGTTTGGATTTGCCTGTGTGAGTGCGCTCGATATAACATCACAAGTGCGCGCCCGACCTCTTAGAGAACGTCTCGACGAAGAGACTCTACGCAAGCTTTACTGGGATCACGGTTTGACCTCAAAACAGATTGCCCAACGCCACGGATCGTTCTCGTCAAACGTTTATCCTGATGGCCAAATATGGCATACCGCGCCCGTCGCAGGGCGCGGGCAAACCTGACTAGCAGCGGCTAGGCGCAGTTTTTAGAGCGGCGAGGCTCGAACGAGAATACCAACGGTCTCCTGCGCCAATACTTCCCCAAGGGCACCATCCTGCTGCTCATCGCTCTCGTCTCGCTTACTGGCGCAGCTCTCGCGCAGCCGATGCGACGAGCACTCGAATCCCGCTTGGAAAGAGCTGTCGAACGTGAAGCCCATGATCGTCCATTTAGACACTTAGTTGGCCGGACGAACGCCGAGAACGGCGAAGGGTTCTCCACCGCACCTGCGCTGGTGAAGAACGATACGTTGGCCCGGCACACGCGACCATTGCAACGGCTGTCCCTCCAGCAGAATTTCCTCGCCGACGACGATGCGCTGATCCGCTCGGCCGGGCTCGTGGAATATCACCGAGGTCCCGTTGAATGTGCTCCCGTCGGGCCAAATCGGCACCAGATGGACGCGTTTATCGTCGTCGCGGAACATTAGGCAGCCGCCCTCATACATGAGGCTGCCGGTCAGAGCAGCCGTCGTAATTCCATTGTATGGCGCAATCGGGATTTCCAACGGCCGCAGCGGATGCACCGCGTTGGACGCACAGCCGCCAAGCAACGCGATCAAAACGGAAACTGAGCGCTTCATGGACTTCCCCCATTCGAACGCCCAACGTAACGACTTCTGTCAGGTTCCCGACAAAGCTCTTCAAAATGAGACACTTGTCCCATGTTTGAGCATCGACGATGCTTGCAATTCCTCCAATTGCTGTCAGCATCCCGAGTCTTGCTCGGTTGGGTGAGAACGGAGGGAATCATGAATTTCAGAAAATGGGGGCTTGCCGCCCTCGGGTTCGCGTTGACGCTCGCCGGGATTGCCCCCGCGAACGCCGACGTCGTTCAACTCGAGCGCAGCGGTCCGACGTATCACGTGGCGGCTTGCCCCCGGGGCAATCCGAACCTCACTGCGCGCTGCCATGCGCATGTCGTCACTGACGCGCGCGGCAATCCCTTTATCGGCAAGCGCGACGGGGCGCAGCCGAACGCTACGCCATCCGGTTACGGTCCGAGTCAGCTGCAAAGCGCATACGGACTGACCTCCGCCTCCGCCGGCAACGGTGCCGGCAAGGTGATCGCCATCGTCGACGCCTATGGCTACACCAATGCTGAGGCCGACCTGCAGGTCTATCGCAGCCAGTTCGGCCTGCCGGCATGCACCGTCGCCAATGGATGCCTGATCATCCGTAACCAGACCGGCGGCACCAGCCTTCCGCGCATGGACACCGGATGGGCGCAGGAACAGGCGCTCGACCTCGATATGGCGAGCGCGATCTGCCCGAACTGCAAGATTCTGCTGGTCCAGACGAACAACAACTCGTTTGCCAATCTCGCGGCAGGCGTGGACTATGCAGCAAGCTATCCCGGCGTAGTCGCCATTTCGAACAGCTACGGTGGCTCGGAATATAGCGGCGAGGTCAACGACCAGAGCCACTACAACAATCCGACGACCCGCGGCATCGCAGTTACAGTGAGCTCGGGCGACGCTGGATATGGCGTCGAATTCCCGGCCGCGTCGTCGAACGCGACCGCAGTCGGCGGCACGCACCTGATCCTCGGCTCGCCTGAGACCGTCTGGAGTGGTGCCGGAAGCGGATGCAGCGCCTATATCGCGAAGCCCAGCTGGCAAACCGATACCGGTTGCGCTCGTCGTACTGTCGCCGACGTATCAGCAGTCGCCGACCCGAACACGGGCGTCGCCGTATATGGCCCGGCCAGCCGCAAATTCTCCGCTTGGCTGGTGTTTGGCGGAACCAGTGTTTCGGCTCCGCTGATTGCCGGCGTCTATGCGGTCTCCGGCAGCGTTGTTCCACTGTCGACGACCTACAGCAGGGCATCGGGCTTCCATGACGTGACCAGCGGCAGCAACGGTAGCTGCGGCGGCACTTATCTGTGCACTGGCATGCCGGGCTACGACGGTCCGACCGGCCTCGGGACGCCGAATGGCACTACGGCATTCTGAGTTAACTGCGTTATGATTGGTGCGGGCGTCCTTTGCGGCGTCCGCACTTTTCATTTGGCGGATGATGAAAAAGCTATAAAACTCAATCTGGTGCGGGTGGGGACAAGAATTTCAAGGAATGCGCAGCTCGGGCGCCTGATCGCGCTCCTCTTTGCTGTCTTGCTGGCGGCAATGCCGGCGAGCGCTGCGGAGCAGTTCACGCCAATCAAACGGCCGCCGACCTATCCCGTGATCCTCCAAGAGATCAAACTCATCACTGACACGACTTCCGAATCCCGGTTCGAGCTGACCTTCGACCCAACTGCGACCACCTTCACTCCGGCGCTGGGTCGACCCGATCAGCCGGGCATAGGATTTTTGGCGAGACGTGGTTCCGGCGCGGTGCAGCCGTCGGGGATGAAAGGTCTGGTCAGGTCTCTCTCATTCGATCAGGAAGGCGACCTCCTGATTGTGCGCTTTAACGCTATTGCTGCCGCCGGGTTTTCAGCCGTCCAGACGAGTCAGCGAACGATTGAGGTGACGATCAGCAGCGGTGCGGTTGCTACGAAGAAATCGGAGGAGACTGCATATGGTCGCCTCCCAGGCGGCCTTCCACCGGCTGCCGAGCCTCCGCCGGGTGAGGAAGGCTATGAACTCGTCCTTTTGAAATATGCCGACGTGTCCGAAGTTGTCGGCCTCCTCACCGATGGTGTCACTGTCAAATCAAACGATGTCTTTGTACCCCGGGAACCAGGGTTTGGATCGAACAGCCTGACCGGCAATCAGTACCAGCCTCCGGCCGCGACGAGCCAGGCGCCCGGCAGCAGTGACGAGCCTCTGGGACAATCGGTCGACGCATCGATGGCGATCGACCGACGGCTGAACGCGATCTGGCTTCGCGGCTCGCCCGATCGGATCGCGCGAATGAAACAGATGATCTCGATGATCGACATTCCGCTCGACAGCGTTGTCCTCGAGACGCAGATGGTCGAATTGACGGAGACTGGCTCAAAAGCGATCGGCATCGACTTCACCAATGCTAACGGCCAAATTGGGGTCGTCACGTTCCAATCCGGCCAATACATTCCACCCGGCGTGCCTGCCGGCGCGCATCTTACGAGCGCTGCATTCCAGGCCGCGCTTTACGCGCAGATCGCCAAAGGCAATGGCCGAATCATCTCCAAGCCGCGTATCGCCGCCCAGAGCGGATCGACCGCGAAAATCATCACAGGCGACGCGCTGCCGATCCTCACCGCGATTACCCTTTCCGGCGTCAATGGCGTCTCGCAGCAAGTTCAGTACGTGAACGTGGGCGTGACGCTGCAGATCGCCCCGCGCGTCAGCGCGGATGGGTATGTGTCGAGCCACGTCTACTGCGTAGTTTCCAGCGTCACTGGGTTCAGCCAAGGCTATCCGACGATCAGCCAGCGCCAAGCCGAAACGGCGGCGACGGTGCGCGATGGAGATTCCTTCGTCATTGGCGGTCTCACCCAGGACGAGAATATCACGACAAAGAGCAAGGTACCGTTGCTCGGCGACATTCCGATTGTCGGTCAGGCATTTCGCACCGATCGGCAGACCCGCTCGAAGACCGAGCTCTACATCATCGTCACGCCGCATATCGTGCATCGCGTCGGCACCATGGCGCTCAGCGCGCCGCGTCAGGAGACGTACGAGAGCCGGCCGGTCGCGACTGTGCCAGCACCGGCGCCACAGCACTAAACTCAGGAAGCGTCAGGCGACCGACTTCGCCTCGTGCCCGCGAGCGTGGCTGGTCCAGGTGAGAAACTCGTTCTCGAGCATCGCAGCCGCGAAGACATAGCCCTGGACAATATCGCGGCGCATGGCGCGCAGAATGTCGGCCTGCGCGACCGAACTCGGTGTGATTTCTAATACAGCCGATCGCGGCAGCGCGAGAATGAGCAGAGCTAGGCTGTTCACGAATCTGCCTAATGTCTGATTTGGGTGGAAAACGGACGTTAGCTTTATGGTACGCCACGTGGCATTTCTCCCCTCCGCAATGATCTTGAGCCTGAGCCCATGCGCGGGGTAGGCCGCACCGACTTCGTGAAGAACCAGAGGAAATGCCTGAATCTATGAAGATGCTGTGGACCGCCGTGGCAGCGATCGCGGCTGCAGCCATCTCTAGCGGAACTCAAGCGCAAGTCACCGATGAGCAAAGGTCAGCCCTGAAAGCCAACCAGGCCGATCAAACGCTCGCCCCGGAGCTGAAGCTTGCAGCCGCGGACATGGCTTGGTGGCGCGATGCAAAATTCGGCGTGTTCGTGCACTGGGGTCTCTACGCCATTCCCGCCAAAGGCGAATGGCACATGTTCAATGATAAGGTGCCGGCGAAGGACTATGCGAGGCTGGCGGCGCGCTTCAACCCCAAGCATTATGATCCCGACGCCTGGGCCAAGTTGGCACGCGACGCAGGCGCCCGCTACATGGTGATGACCGCGCGCCACCACGACGGATTTTCACTGTTCGACAGCCCCGCCAGCTACCGTCGCTTCGATTCAGTCCATTCCGCCGCCCACCGCGACCTGATCGCGCCTTTCGTCAAGGCCGTCCGGCGCAACGGCCTCAAAGTCGGCATCTATTATTCGCCGCTCGACTGGCGTTTCCCGGGCTACTTCCGCCCAAAGGAGCTGCCGGATAATGCCCGGCTCCTGAAGCAGCAGACCTACAGCCAGGTCGAGGAGCTGATGCGCAACTATGGGCCGATAGACATCTTATGGTGGGACGGCGGCTGGCTCGCCCACCAGGGCAGCGATGCCGACGCGGCGTGGTTTTGGGAGCCGGCCAAGCTCAATCGCATGGTCCGGCGCTACCAGCCGAAGATCGTCATCAACCCGCGCTCCGGCTGGCAGGGCGATTTCGACATCGCCGAAGGCGGCGCTGCGATCACCGGTCCGATCCGCGCCCGACCTTGGGAAAAGACCTTCTCGCTCGGTTCCGCGTGGGGTTTCACGCGTGACGACAACGTGATGAGTGTCGACCAGGTCGTGACGATGCTGGACAACGCCGTGACACGCAACGGGAACCTGCTCGCCAATGTCGGCCCCGACCCCGACGGTGTGATCCCCAAGAAACAGGTCGAGACGCTGCGGGGTGTCGGCGCATGGCTCCGTCAATACGGACGGGCCATCTACGGGACGCGCGCGGGCCCGCTTCAACCGGTCGACGGCGTCTACGGATCGACGCAAGCGGGCGACAGCATTTTTCTGCATATCCTGAGCTGGCCGGACGAGAAGCTGCTGGTGCCGCTCACCGGCCCCGTCGCGAATGTAACCAATCTTTCGGGAGGTGCAGTCGAGTGGCAGGTCGGCGCTGGCGGTCTCAGGCTTGAAGTTCCGCCTTCCTCGCGAGGCAATCCGGTAACTATCCTTGAGATTAGCCGCTCCAAGAAGTGAACGGCAGGAATGGGTGGAAAGCCGACGTTCGCCTGATGGTCCTAAACGCCTAGGCGCGAAACAGGTACACCGTCCCGCCTAATGTCCACCTCTTGGAATGGAAGATCTTATCACCTTCCCTCGTAGCAACTTGTCTTGCTGCCGATTATTCGTCCAAGGCCTTTCCCGCGGCCGCACAACTAGCCCCACCGCAGCGATAAGACGACTTGCCGCGGCACGTGACGTACCAGTGCGACATGAGTGCGGCGAGCGCCTTCGCGACGACGGGGCGGGCGTGCTCGTCGTCCAGGCGCGCGAGATCGGCGAGGCTGCGCTGTCTTGCTGCTTCGGCAGCCAGCCGATAGCCTACGTAGTAGCCGAACCGTCGCGGGAGTAATGATGCGCTGTTATCACCGCCGGTGAATGCTTCGGCGATCTTCGCCTCGTCCGTCCGGTCGAATTCCGCATCTACCAAGCACAACGCCTCCTTCCAGCGCCTATCGGTTGCTTCGCGGAGCGGTATCGGCTGATCGAGCAAGAGCTGATGGTCGCTCGCGTCCGGAGTCATTCGGGAAGCGGCGTAAGTTGCAAGTCCCTCCTGCCAAAGCAAGCACCAGAATTGATCGCAATCCGCGAAGTGCCGTGCATGCTCGAGGTGGAAGAGCTCGTGCTCAAGGAAGGGCTGAAGGGATGCGTCATTGTGCAATCTGGCAATCACGTCGGCTCCGAAAAGCATGACCTTCTTGCCGGCCACGAAATCGGTTCCGCCGTCCCGGACTCCAAGCTCGTGAGCGAGAATGATCGGCAATGGCGGGGAGAAGGAGGGGAAGATCCGTCTGAAT
>Ga0068863_100006570_pt1 | contig 11411 bp, 11 predicted proteins | sample KBSSwiS62_FD_66596 | JGI IMG/M metagenome (GOLD analysis project Ga0068863, IMG submission 66596) | Switchgrass rhizosphere microbial communities from Kellogg Biological Station, Michigan, USA - KBS Switchgrass S6-2 | ecosystem: Host-associated > Plants > Roots > Rhizosphere > Soil ...
CGCGAACTCCTCCACGACCGGACGCACCGCCGCCATCTCCTCCGGGGTCACAGCTAAGCAGCCAACCAGACGAAGACCCGCACCCAGAAACCGGACGATCAACGACCTAACAAAGCCCTACTAGTAGCGTGTCGTCTCTAACTTTCGACGGGGATGCGGTAGATCGGTAGCGATGGTCTTCGTTCCCGCTGCCGTGAGGATGGGTCGTGTCGAGGTCGGGGTTACCGTCGGTGGTGCTGAGCGCCGATGAGCGTGAGTGGTTGACGAGGGTGGTTCGGACCGGGGTGCATCCGGCGCAGGAGGTCCGCCGGTCGCGGATCCTGCTGGAGCTCGATGAGAGCCAGGGTGAGCCGGCTGGCCGTCGGGAGATCGCCGAGCGGGTCGGGGTCGATCCCGACACGATCAGCAACGTGGCCAGGGCCTATGCCGAGCGTGGTGGTGATATCGCGGCCACGATCCAGCGCAGGAAGCGGCTGACTCCGCCGATCGAGCCGAAGATTACTGGCGAGGTCGAGGCCCAGTTGATCGCGCTGGCGTGCTCGGCCCCACCGCCCGGGTATACCCGTTGGTCGCTGCGGCTGCTGGAGAGGCAGGTCGCGCTGGTCGAGGACATCCCGGACATGGATCACTCGACGATCGGCAGGGTGTTAAAAAAACGGCGCTTCGTCCTCATCTGAGGAAGTACTGGACCATCCCACCCAGAGCCACGGCGAGTTCGTCGCCCGGATGGAAGACGTCCTCGCGATCTACGCCCGCCCCCACAACCCCGCCGTGCCGGTGGTGTGCATGGACGAGAAGCCCTACCAGCTCCTGGCCCACGCCCGCGACCCGATCCCGGCCACGCCCGGCCACGACCTCAAGGTCGACTCCGAGTACATCCGCGCGGGAACCTGCTCGATCTTCGTCTGGGTCGAGCCCCTCGCTGGCCGCCGCCGGGTGATCGCCCGAGCGCAGCGGACCCGTGTCGACTGGGCCCACGAGGTCGACCGGCTCCTGACCAGCGACTATCCCGACGCCGAGAAGGTCATCCTCGTCCTGGACAACCTCAACAGCTACTCCCTCGGCTCGCTCTACGAGGCCTTCGAACCGGCTAGGGCGTTCGCGCTCGCTCAACGACTCGAGATCCACCACACCCCCCGGCACGGCTCCTGGCTCAACATCGCCGAGATCGAGCTCTCCGCCCTGACCCGCCAGTGCCTCGACCGCCGCATCGCCGACCTCGACATCCTGAACACCGAACTCACTGCCTGGCAGAACGCGGTCAACACCAACCAGCGACAGGTCAGCTGGCACTTCACCACCAGCGACGCCCGCACCAAACTCCGCCACCTCTACCCCGAATATTAGAGGCGACGATCTACTAGGGCGCCCGGCTGGCCCCGGTCGCCGAGCCGGAACAGACCGAGTCGGCGGACCCGCCGCGAAAGTGCTCGTCGTGCCAGGCCGATCTCTCGCCCCGCAGGAGGCAGGTTCGGGCTGGGCGCGGGTCTGGGACGTGGCACCGGGTCCGGTTCGAGCCGGCGGCGCTGCGGCTGCTGCGGGAAGGTCACCAGCGCGGCGGTGCCGTTCGCCCGGCGGCGCTCTGTGTGACCTACGGACCGAACCCGGTGTGACGTCCCACGCGTGCGTTCAGCCGGAAGCCGCGTCGCGCCCACCGGGCAGGTCCGCCTCGGAGGTCACACAAACCACATCAGCTCCGTCTTCTCGATGCAGTTCGGCTCCTCCACCGGCACGGGCCCCCTGTCATGCTTCAGCTGCCTGCCTCGCCTCCGCGCCTTCGACCGCACCCTGCTTGGAATCCGCCTACTCCGCCTTCCGCCGCCCCTTCATGGCCATCAAATCCTTCGACGCCATTCGAGCTGCCCATCCCAAGACGCCACCGCCGCTCCGCCAGCCCGCCAGCCAACTTGGTGTGGCAACGGCTCGACCGGTTCCTCCACAGCCCGCCGCGGCCGGCCGTTCGCCTCCCGCAGTGCTACGAGATCCTCCGCCGCCAGGTCTGATCAAACAACAGCTCTGCCTGTGACCACAAGGCATCCACCCAGCCCAGCAGCCCTCCAGTCCAACCCGTGAATGAGCACCTGTGATCAACACTTGCCACTCGCAGTCTTTGCCGCCGTGTTTCGCGGATTTCGGAGCGCGCTTCGTCTACATTGCTGGTGGTTGCGCCTCGATGCGGCGCCATCATGGGACGGATGGGGGTGCCGAAGGCTGCGACTTGATCACCACAGTTCGCGAATCGATCGCCACACGAAGATCGACTTGCAACCAAAGGTCGCCCCGAACTTATTGCAACTACAATTGCGACCAGAAATGGTGCCGGCAATGCTCAAGATGTCCCGCGCAATAGGAAGCGATGCTGAGACGTGAAAGCCGTCCTTTTTCACACCCATGGGATAGACAAGTACGATTTCAGTAGTCTGCAGCAAGGTATGCTGCCGGCCATCAATGCCGCAGCGGCCAAGCGGAATATCGACCTGGTTCCCACCTTGTATCTAACTCCAAATGGCCTTGATTCGTATATCCGTCTACTTGATGAGCACGCAAATCTGAGTGACCAGGGTCTGACTCCAAGAATCCTTGGGTTTGGTATCGAAGGCCCTTTGCTTGGTCCGAACGGCGGAATCCCGCGCGCCTCCACTTGGATTCCAACGGTGCGCGAGTGGCACAAGATCACGGGAACACCTGGCGCCCATCCTGCTTACGTAGTCATGGCGCCCGATGCGATGGGCCTGGACGACGAGATCGAGCCGGGCTACCGGTTCAGGGACCTATTGGATAGTATCTATTCGTCCGGTAGCCGTGTTGCAGTTGGGCACTTTTGTCGCGATGATGCAGGGCGTAGCGCTAGGCGACTGGATGACTTCCTCAGCTACATCTGGACAACGTGGAGGCAGGATAGGTTCGCCGTCCTGACAGACCACCTCTACAACGACATGCCTCGGAATTTTAAACATACATGGAGGACAGATGAAGAACGGATCACACGCGAAGAGTATTTGAAGAAGTTTCTTCCTATCGAGTGGAATCCGGACTCGGTGGAAGGTCTGCTCGGGCCTATCCCAGGGCGTCTCTTGGGGTACGCCCGAACGGGAATGATCTGTCCAGCACTAAATTTCGATGGTGAGCATGTTGATTTAGAGATTGTCAGGAAGACCGTCGCCTATGTGGGCGCGGCCAATCTCATAGCCATCACTGATAACACCGAAGTTCCTATAATGGCTGGGGAACGTCTGACGCAGCGTACGGGAAGCCATCTCTACTTTCGTGATGACGGCGCCGTTGCTGCAGGAGGACTCGACGTAACTGGCCAGGTCGCAAATATGCACCTTCTTGGGCTCTCAGGGGCAGAGATCGCCACGATGCTGGAAGTCAATCCACGATCAGCGCTCGGCCTTCAATGACAGACATGGTCGCTGGTATCTTGCTTGCCGCTGGTCGCGGCCATCGTCTTCGCCCGCTGACAGACCACCTACCCAAGCCATTACTACAGATACTTAATCGTCCCCTAGCGGCCTGGCTCGTCCATAGCCTTGAGAAAGCTGGCATCAACTCGATTGCGCTCAATACTCACCATCTCCATTCTGAAATGGAATCGTGGGCTGCCGCCTGGCAAGGTCGAGTGCGGTTGCAAACACGACGGGAGCCCGCTCTGTCCGGGCCTGCAGGAGGGCTCGTTGCCGCTATGACAGGCTTGGGATCTGGCTATGAGCGTTTGTTAGTGGTGAGTGGGGACGCGTATACGTCCGTCGATTTTTCGCGTCTCCTGTCGGCTCATCGTGACTCTGGCGCCGTGATGTCTGTTGTCGCAAAGAATGTTGCGGACCCACACCGATTTGGACGCCTTACAATTGACGGTCGTAATCGAGTCCTCGCCGTCTCGGAAAAGGCGCTAGATGGTGAGTCATTGGTGAGCTGCGGGATCTACGTTTTAGACAAACAAGTTACATCATGCTTGCCGACTTGGTCAGCCGATTACCGCGACTTCGACTTCGGAAAACATGTGATACCGAGGCTCGCGGCTCTAGGTGAGCATGTGCATGCACATGTCACAGATGATTTCTGGACCGACGTCGGTGAGCTCGAAATCCTGTGGGCCGCCAATCTAGAGGCACTGTATAGCTCAAGAATGACTGAGGTGGCTACACGTTGTCCAGAGACCCGTGCGGACATCTGGTGTCAGGGGGCGCACTCTTCGTTGACCAATGTCCAGATCAGTGGCCGAGCGTTGCTTGGGCCGAGCTGTGAATTGCAACCTGACGTACAGCTGCATGGCGATGTCGTCGTCGGAAGCGGGGCCAGATTGCAGGCCGGCGCGATCGTGAGGGACTGTGTGGTGCTACCAGGAGCTGTCGTTCCTCCGGGCAATTTTTCCGGAGGACTTATCACGGGCCATGGTCAGTACTTGGTTGGAAGAGCCTGAATCGAGCAATGAAAATGAATGTAGTCGTCGTGGCCGCAACCTATGCGCCTATAATCGGTGGCGCTGAAACCTATGCCGTGCAATTGGTTTCCGCCTTAACTGAAAGAGGCCATGACGTCAGAATCATCACCGATAATCCTGCGCTGATAGCTGAACGGCCAAATATTCCTGGCGACGATTCGCAAATCTGCCGCCTAGAGCAGTATCGACGATATTTGGGCGCCCCTGGGACGATTTGGTGGGAGACCATGTATTTTGGACCACTGGTGGAGGTTCAAGCATACTTGGATGGTTTTGATCCAGATTTGGTGGTGAGCAATAGCCTCGATTCGGCACTTCTTGGTGCTATGCTTGCGAAGGCCGTGTCTGTTCCGCATGCTGCCGCTTTTCATGAGCAAGAACCTGAAAGTCGTCCTCTTGGGCAAGGACCTCTTAATATCGTCTATGGAGGCTTGGGTCTTGATCTTATACTGGCAGGGTCGAACTTTTATGCGGATAGAGCACTCCGATATGGAGCAAAGCCAGAAGTTGTTCGTCTAATCAGACACGGCGTCGACACGCGGGCCTTTAGTCCGAACGTAAATGGTGAGCGCATCAGACGAATGCTTGGCCTAGCCAGTTCCACTCCACTGATCTCGTCAGTCGGACGTCTAACCCCTCGCAAAGGGCATGGAGATCTGATCGACGCTTTCTCGATTATCTCGGATCATCCTTCGCGGCCTCACTTGCTAATCGCAGGAACAATCAATTCAGCTGATCCTGCGCATGCCGCGTACCTCCGTCGGCGGGTCGTGGAACTCGATTTAATCGACCGGGTTACATTTAATTCGCAACTGTTGCTCGATGATATGCCCGAGGTCTATTCGGCGAGCCAGATAGTTGCCCAGCTAAGTTGGGCTGAGGGGTTTGGCTTCGCCACGCTTGAAGCCATGTCGTCGGCGGTTCCTGTAGTAGCGACAGATATCGCGGCGACACGCGAAATCCTGACCCCCAGTGAAGGTGATCCCACAATTTCCCTCGTCCCAGTAAATAGCCCGCTCGCGGCCGCCCACGAGATAGCGTACCTGTTGGACCAGCCTGAAACACGCTTAGCGCTCGGGCGTCGCGCGAGGGAATTTATCTTGTCCCGCTACCGTGGGGACAATATCTGGGCACGAACCGTTGAGGAACTTGAGCAGCTTGTGCTGCGGAGGAGGGCACAGTGACAGAAACGCAACGCCTCGTCATAATGGATGTTGGGATGACACTGATACATCCCGAGCTGGCCATTTTGGAGTCTTATGTAATTGATGAGATTCGCAAAGGAGGACCGGCTGAGCTTGCTCCGCCGACAGCGTTCGAATGTGCAGCGGGGTTGCAACTTGCGCTTGAGGCTGATGATATGCCACTACCGTCTGCTGGTTCAGCAGTAAGCAAGATCGGCTCTCTCTGGGCGCACTATCTTCAGGTGCCAGCCCGCCTTGGCATAGCAGCACTCCGCAGCTTGCTGGTCGATAATAAGCTGTATACGACGGTGGACGGAAGCGCAAGAGCTGTGCTCGAGAGACTGCAAAGCCGAGGCATCACTCTTGTTGCGCTATCGAATAACGACGGCGGGCTTGAGGAGGAGCTCGTACGACACGGGTTGCGGCAATACTTCGACCACACCATCGACAGCTCGGTTCTCGGTGTGCAGAAGCCCAATCCCGCTACGGTTGAGCTGGCGATGGCAATGGCCGGCGCACGGCCAGAGGAGACGGTGATGGTAGGCGATGGATTGGTTAACGACTATCTATGCGGGATCGCTGCGGGGGTACGGACATGCGTATTGCTCGACAAGTACCAGTGCTACTCACATTTGCCGGCTAGGAGGGTGGCGGATCTTCAGGAGCTACTAGCTATTCCATCTCTACTAGCATAATTGTGTATCAGCTCTCAGCCGCGATGGTACATCATGCGGTTCGTATCCGTGGTAGCAAGAGTTGGACGAGCTGCGCGGCGGATCGATCATGTAAAGGGAAACAGACATGGAGGTACCTCGATGTGTGGCGCCAGCTTCGCGAGTACTCGACCTCGGTGGGGGTGCGGCTCGTTTAGAGGTCCGGCGAATCGGACGTACTGCGGTTCAGGCGGCGAGGGCCTCGGGTTGCTCGCACGGTGTGTCCGTGGGCCAGTAGCGGCTGCGGTGGTTGCGCTGTCTGGCCTGTTCGAGGTGGTAGGTGAAGTAGTCGTCGAGGTCGCCGTTGCCGCGCAGGGCGCGCAGGCGTAGGACGGCTTCGGCGCCGTCGAGTCCCAGCGGGCTCCGCTGATCTCCATCCTGTCCTTGATCATCCAGTTGGCGGCGCCTTCGATCAGGCCGCTGGCCACCGGCCAGCCGGCGGTGAGGAACGCCGGGTAGTCGAGGTAGTTCCCCTTGCGTTCCAGGTAGTCGGCGCACTCGTCGGCACCAGCGCGCTCGTCGGGGGTGTAGCCGAACCGGGTCGCGCGGCGGCGGACGCCGACCCACACGTGCCGGGCCTTGCCGTCGAGGATCTTGCCGGTCTGTTCACGGACCCAGGCACGGGCGGCGGGGTCCTTGTCGTAGAAGAAGACCTTCGCCGCCTTCCACAGGTAGCCCTGGACGTGGAGGAGGTCGATGAGGACCGTGACCTTCTTGCCGCGGGCGGCGGCGAGGGTCTCGATGGTCTCGATCTGGTGGTTGTTGCCGTCGATCACGGCGAACCACGGCCGGGTGCGCGCCGGGTCGCGGCGGTCGGCCTCGGCGAACGCGTCGGCGACGACCTGGGCGGCGGGTCGGGCCACGGACGCGAACACGGTGCGGCCGGTCGCGCGCGGCCCGGGCGTCGCCGGCCCGGACTGATGGGGGCCGAACAGCGCGCCGAGCACGTCGCCCGGGGTGCGTGGGGCCGGTGGGATGTCCGCGACGGCGGCGAGTTCCGCGGTCCTCGTCCGGCTGCGGCGCAGCTCGGTGGGCTCGTCGGGCCAGCCGTGCTCGGCGGCGGTAAGGGCGCGGGTGGCATGGGCTTTCGCGGTGGCCGGCCGCAGCGCGTCGGGTCGGACCGGCAGCGCGGACCCGTCGCAGCCGATCAGCAATCCGGTCGTGTCCGGGCACCGGTCCGGGCGGTGCGCGGCGTAGTAGGCCTCGAAGTCGACGGCCGTCAAGACGGCGAGCTGCTCGGCCTGCCGCTTGCCGAGCCGGATCGCCCCGGCGGCGCTGACCAGGTCCGCGGCCTGCTCGAACGGCACCACCGCCGCGGCCTGCGCGACCCTTTTCATGATCCCGGCCGAGTAGCTTCGCGCGCCCCAGGCCAGCTCGGCGTCCTGCGGGTACAGGTTGTCCTTCCCGCCGGCGCGGTACGCGAGCCGGGCCGTCGACACCTCACCGAAAATCATGACGCGGCGGCGTTCGTGTCCTGGCTCGACGGTGCTGCGGCGCCGGCCGTCGGCGTCCCGCACGTCGTCGCGGCGCTGCTCGGTACGGGCCCTCTGGTCGAGATGTCCCTGGGTCAGCAGCCGCGCGCCCTTGAGCGCGTCCGCCCAGGCATGTTCCTCCAGCGCGGCGTGCCCGAGTGCGTGCGCCTCGTCCGACCCCGCCCAGGAGATCATCTTCTCGGCGTGGGCGCGGAACGGAGCGAACACGTCCTCGATGCCGGCGTGTGCTGGCTGCGTGCCGCTCTGTGCGTCGCGGGCGGTGTCTGGGATGCTGGCGTCCATGGCCACCGTCTCCTTCTGAGTGATCCAAGTCGCCACAAAGACTGGAGACGGTGGCTTTTCCACGTGCGCACCCGGCCGATGACGGGCTGTCCCACCGGGACCACGCCTCGGGGCCACAAGCCGCCGTCTCATCCAGATGTTGAGGCCGAAGCCGGAACGAGAGCTGGTCGAACCTCTGTTCGCCCTCTCTTTCCCGATAGCGGTCGCCGATCAGCATGGCGTAGGCGAAGGTCTCGAAGTCGCCGATGCCGCTCGATGTCGTCCTGACGGCGCCGCTCCAGCAATGCAGGAGCGTGACCTTGCCATCCGGGGTGTCGCCCAGGATTACCTCGTCGAGGAAATCGTCGTGCTGAATGCGTCGGCCGCCAGGGCGGTCCTGCAGGCCGCGAGGGGTGCTGAGCCGGATCTTCTCGCCGACGGTGAGGATGCCGCCGACCGGTGGCATGCAGCCTCCCGCGAGATGCCACTCGCCGGCGTAGCTGCCCTTGAACCTCTCGTCCGCCATGTCCGGGATCATGCCACTGGGCTCCGACACCCCCCGAACGGTTTTCGATCAGAACAGATCCCACGCCCGCAGCAGGCCCGTCAGCTCCTCGAGTCGCTGCCGGCTCATCCGCTTGCGCGCGGCCTCGTCCGCCGACTCGGCCTCGGCGCCGTACTGCCACCAGCGCTCATTGGTCTGGCGATCCATGACCAGGAACCGATCCTTCTTGTCGCATGGGGGGGTCGCCGGTAGGGCGATTGCGGCCGGTCCGATGAGTGACCGATGCCCTTCAGATGTGGCTGCCTCGGTCAGCGGACGCAGGTCACGGTGCGCGCACCCAGCATCTGGATCTCCACCTCCACCGCCCGCCGTATCGCCCCCTCAGGTGACAAGTGCGCCGCACTCGGTACCACCACCACACACCCCTCGCTCCGCACCACCGCATCCAGCAGCACCGTCAGCCCTGGCCGGATCACCTGTCCGGGCCACACGTTCCGGTCGACGTACACCTCAACGAGGTTCAGGTGGTTGGCGCTGGTGTAGTTTGCCACCTGGTCGTGCAGCGCCGTGATCTCGTCTTCGTTCTCGTGCTGCACGCAGATGTAGCCGAAGGCAGAAATGGTGGTTGCTGGCGCGGGTAGCGCCGGAGGCTCCGGCTCGAACGCCGTCTGCCTCAGCACGGCCCACCTCCAGGCCGGTACTGGCGCTGCCCGTACCTCCTGCCGCAGCGGCAGTCGGTTCCCGGCTGGTGCACAGCGGTGGCAGCACCAGCGTGCCCCGCCTGGTCCTCCGCGGCCTCATGCCGGGCGCGCTCGTTTAGCTGGGCTGCCTTCTCCTGCAGCCACCGCAGCTCCGCGGCGACCGTCTCGACCCGTTCGGCCAGCGCGGCGTGCTCCAGTCCGTCCATCGGTAGGCGGGTGGCGTTCAGTTCGAGCTGTTCAGTGATGCTCTCAAGCCGGGTGACGGCCGCCTCGCATGCCAAGCCGATAGCCCACAGTGCCTGCCGGGCGTTGCCACTCGATCGCGCCGAATTCGAGGAGGTGCGTGGTTCGTCGTCCATTCCGTTCCCCTTCCGTCCGGCGCGATGCCGCGCCCGTCTCCCGGTCATGGCGGCGCCCGAGGCCGGGTACCAGTCGGGGTGGTCGACGGGGATGGCCCGGCCCCGGGCGCATGCCACGACCCTCTGCGGCCGGGCCAAATCCATCCATGCCGCCCGGCGTATGGCGGTCATACGCCGAATGCGTGGTCGTGCGGTCCGCGTGTGCGACCACCCGATACACTCCGTGATCAAGGAATCGCGCCCACATCGCGCCGTGCCGCCCGGCGCCCGGGGGGATGCCATGCCCGCACGACGAACCGCGCACTACTGCGCCTGCGGCGCCCGCCTGGCCGCCGATAACCGCGTCGGCCAGTGCGCGGCCTGCAACCGTCGTGACCGGGAACTCGAGGCGTCGGCGCCGAAAGTACCGCCGGAGTTCTGGACGACCGATCAGATGCGCGATGCCCTGGCGGCGCAGCACATTGGCCGGCTCTCGGCCGCGTACCGGCTGAGCCCGCTACACCGGCGGCCCATCAGTCAGGAACGGCTTGGCCTCTGGCTTGGCCTGACCCAAGCCCAGGTCAGCCGCGTCGAGTCCGGCCCACCCGTCCGGGACCTCGACCGCTTGGTGCACTGGGCCATCACGCTGCGGGTACCGCCTGAGCTGTTGTGGTTCGACCTGCCCGGCCTGCCGCGCAGACCACGTGACGCCGCTTCTCCAGCGCTGCGGGGCGGTCGGGTGGTTCCGCGGCAACCTGACCGCGCTTCCGTGCCAGCGCTGGGCGCCGATCCTGAGCAACAGCAGCATGTGACCGCTGCGCTTGACGACCCCCGCCGCTACCTGGATCGTTCGGTGGTCGCCTTCTTCGGGCAACAGTTCGAACGCTGCAAGGCCGACGACGGCGAGGCCGGGCCACGGCGCGTGCTGCCGACCGTGCTGGGCATGCTCGGCGCCATCCAGCAGCACGCCCGTGACGTGAAGCCGGGGGTGCGGCGCGCCCTGCTCGGCATTGGTGCCGACGGCGCCGAGTTCGCCGGCTGGTTGTACCGCGACCTGCATGACCTGGCTTCCGCAGCGCGCTGGTACGACCGGGCCATGGAGTGGGCCCAAGAAGCGCAGGACGGTTCCATGCAGGCGTATGTGCTGATCAAGAAGTCGCAGATGGCTTACGACAGCCGTGAGTTGGGCCGGACACGGACCCTAGCCGAGGCTGCCGGCGTGGTCTCCCCGGATCTCCGCCCGTCAGTTCGCGCCGAACAGCTCCAGCAGGTGGCATTGGGACTGGCCACTCATGGCGAGCCTCTGTCTGTCGTCGAGCGCAAGCTTGACGCTGCCCGGCAAGTGCTCGTGGATGCGGAGCCGGGGGCGGAGCAATCCGGGCCGGGCTTCTTCGCGACCACGCTCGATCTACGCGCGGCCGCGATCTACACCGAAGCCGGTGTCCCGGGCCGGGCGGCATCCATCTTCGACCGCATCCTTGCCGACGGCGTGCTGTCCCGGCGCGACACCGCGCTCTTCAGCGCCCGCCGGGCTGCGGCGCTCGCGCTCAGCGGCCAGCCCGACGAGGCGGTTGACATCGCGCTGGGTGCCCTCGAACTCGCGAGGGCCACGAGTTCGGAGCGCACGCTCACCATTCTCGGTGATGTCGTCCGGACGCTGGAGCCGTGGCGGGGGAGACCACGGCAACGGGATCTGCGGGAAGCACTGGGCGCGTAGCGCGGGCGCCGTCGGTACAGCACCCGGGCGACTGTCCAGATCACGAACACTCGCT
>Ga0068863_100006571_pt1 | contig 11409 bp, 7 predicted proteins | sample KBSSwiS62_FD_66596 | JGI IMG/M metagenome (GOLD analysis project Ga0068863, IMG submission 66596) | Switchgrass rhizosphere microbial communities from Kellogg Biological Station, Michigan, USA - KBS Switchgrass S6-2 | ecosystem: Host-associated > Plants > Roots > Rhizosphere > Soil ...
GCTCGTTCGGGCGGCGAATCCGAAGACCATACGCGGCCCCGCCGACCTGGCCCGCAAGGACGTGCGCCTCGTCAACCGCGAGGAAGGCTCGGGCGCGCGCCTGCTGCTCGACCAGCGGCTCGCCGCCGAAGGGATCCGGCCGGCCCGCGTCCGTGGCTACCGGGACGTCGTCGGCTCGCACTTCGAGGTGGGCCGGCGGGTGGCGGAGGGACGCGCCGACGTGGGCATCGGCGTGGAGTCGATCGCACGCCTTCTCGGCCTGGCTTTCGTGCCCCTGCAGACGGAGCGGTTCGATCTCGTGATCCCTTCCGGGTTCTTCACCGGCCACCCCGGCGTGGCCCGCCTCCTCGAAGCGCTGGTGAGCCGGGAGGTGCGGGCGGAGATCGCGGCCCTGGGCGGCTACAGCACGCGCGAGACGGGCAACGTCGTGTCTCTTTTAAAACATCACAAAGTAAAGTAAACATATACGCCTCCGAGCCCCCAGGAGGCGGCATGCGCACCCCTTCGATCCGTCGCGCCCTCTTTTCCGTCGCCCTGGCCGTGGGTCTGGCCGGGCCAGTGCCGTCGTTCGCCCAGTCCGGCCGCGCCGAGCTCACGGGCGAGATCCGGGACGAAGCGGGTGCGGTCGTCCCCGACGGGAAGGTGACGGTCACGGCCGTGGCCACGGGACAGGCCGTGTCCGTGACCGCCGGTCCCGCGGGCACGTTCAACGTTCCCTACCTCCGCCCCGGCTCCTATCGCGTCGAGGCGGAAGCGCCCGGCTTCCGGCGCTCGGTGCGCGAGGGCGTGCAGCTCGCGACGGGGGAGCGGGTCCGCATCGACCTCGTCCTGGCCATCGGCGCCTTCACCGAGGCCACCACGGTGACCGCGGACGCGCCGATCCTGCAGACGGAGACGAGCAGCCTCGGCCAGGTGATCCCGAACCGAAGCGTGCTGCAGCTTCCGCTGAACGGACGGAGCTTCCTGCCCCTGGTGGCGCTGGTGCCGGGGGTGGCCCTGCCCCCGGGATCCGCTTTTCCCCGCCTCAACGGCGGCCGCCCGCGCGTCAACGAGTACCTCTACGACGGGATCTCGGTCCTCCAGCCGGAGCCCGGCACCGTACCGTACTTCCCGATCGTGGACGCGATCCAGGAATTCAAGGTCGTCACCAACGCGCCCCCCGCCGAGTTCGGCCGCTTCAACGGCGGCGTCATCAACCTCAGCACCAGGGCCGGCGGCAACGAGCTCCACGGAGCCGGCTTCGGGTTCCTGCGCAACGAAGCCTTGAATGCGCGCAACCTCTTCGCGCCCGCCACCGCGGACAACCCGGACAAGCCCGACTTCCGCCGGAACCAGTTCGGCTTCGTGCTGGGCGGACCCATCGCCAGGGACCGCACGTTCTTCTTCGTGGATTACCAGGGGACGCGCCAGAGCGTCGCGCGCGTGCGCATCTCCACCGTGCCCACCGCCTTGCAGCGCCAGGGGGTCTTCACGGAAGCGGTCGGCGGCCGCGTGGCCACCATCTACGACCCCGCCACCGGGCGTCCGGCGCCCAGCGGCGGCGGCACCACGCGCGACCCGTTCCCCGGCAACGCGATCCCCTCCGCGCGCATCGATCCCGTCGCGTCCTCGCTCCTCGGCCGCTATCCGCTCCCGAACCTGCCCGGGACCGCGAACAACTACCGGCGCGTGGCCAACGAAGACGACGACCAGGACCAGTTCGACCTCCGCCTCGATCACCGGACCTCGCCCAGCCATCAGCTCTTCGCCCGCTTCAGCTACTTCCGTGACCTCACGGACCCGGTCACGCCGCTGCCCGATGGGAGCGGGAACCTGACCACGGGCGTCATCGGCCGGACGGACACGCGCACGCAGTCCGCCGTCCTCAGCTACGTGGCCGCGATCGGATCACGCCTCACGAACGACCTGCGCCTGGGCTACACGCGCCGCTCCGTCGGCCGTTCGGGCCTGCTCCTCGACGGCCCGCCGTCGGCGGCCCTGGGCCTGCCCGGGATTCCGACGAACGCGGCCTACGAGAACGCGCTGCCGACCTTCACGATCGACGGCCTGCAGCAGCTCGGTTCGCCCGCGAACACCAACTCCGATTCCGCGACGGACGTGACGCAGCTCGTGGATACGGTCTCCTGGGCGCGCGGCCGTCATGCCTTCAAGGCCGGCCTCGACTTCCGCTACGAGCGGCTCGACATCGTGCAGCCCCCTTCGCCCACGGGCCTCTTCCGTTTCACGACGCAGGGAAGCGATCTTCCTGGCACCACGGGCACGGGCTCGCCGTTCGCCAGCTTCCTGCTCGGGCAGGTCCAGAACTTCGCGATCGACCTGCAGAACGGTGAGTTCCGTGAGCGCGCGGCCGTGCTGGAGTCGTTCGTCCAGGACGACTGGCGGGTGAGCTCGCGCCTGACCGTCAACGCCGGCCTGCGCTACACGCTGAACTTCCCCTCCACGGAGACGGATGACCAGAGCGCGATCTTCAACCTCGAGACCCGAAAGCTCGACTACGCGGGCCAGGACGGCAATCCGCGCGCAGCGCGCGAGCTCCACTGGGACAACTTCGGGCCGCGCTTCGGACTCGCGTACCAGCTCGGCCGGCGGACGGTCGTGCGGTCGGGCTACGCCCTGGTCTGGATCGAGCAGGCCGGCATCACCACGCCGTTCACCCAGCCGCAGTTCCCGTTCCTGCAGAACGTGACCCAGCGCTCTCTCGACAGCGTCCGGCCCGCGTTCGTCCTGGCCCAGGGCCCTTCCGTCGCGCCCGTCGCTCTCGACGGCAATGCCGGGCTCGGGCAAAGCGTGTACGGCGTGACGCGGGACCTGGGCTCCGGGTACGCGCAGCAGTGGAACCTCGCCCTGCAGCGCGAGCTGGGCGCGAACCTGGCTGTCGAGATCGCCTATTCGGGAAGCAAGGGCACGCACATCGGGGTGCCGGACACGAACATCAACCAGCTCACGGCGTCCCAGCTGGCGCTCGGCAACACGCTGCTCGAGCGGGTACCGAATCCCTGCTTCGGCGTCGTGCCGCCGTCGTCTTCGATCGCGACCCCCACCGTGCCCCGGGCCCAGGCCCTGCGGCCCTACCCGTGCTTCAACACGGTCAGCCTCTACCGCAACAACGTCGGGAACACGAGCTACAACGCGCTCGAGGCCAAGGTCGAGAAGCGGCTCTCGCACGGCCTCGCCTTCCTCGTGAGCTACACCTGGTCCAAGCTCATCGACACCGCCTCGTCCGTGTTCGACGCGAGCATCCTGGCCGGCCCCGTGGCGAACTTCCCGGTCGCGGACAGCTACAACCCGTCCCTGGAGCGCGACGTCTCGACCGGGGACATCCCGCACAACCTCGTGGCGAGCTTCGTGTGGGACCTGCCCTGGGGCAAGGGCCGCCGCTTCGAGCCGAAGGGAGTAGCCGGCGTCCTCCTGGGCGGCTGGCAGCTCGCGGGCATCGGCACCATCCAGTCCGGGATCCCGGTCGCGGTCACGCAGGTCACGAACTTCAACGCGTTCGCCGGCTTCGGCACTCAGCGGCCGAACCGGGTCCACGATCCGGCCCTGCCGTCATCGGAGCAAAGCACCGCGCGCTGGTTCGACACCAGCGCGTTCCAGGTGGCGCCGCAGTTCACGCTGGGCGACAGCTCGCGCAACCCCGTGCGCGGCCCGGCGTATCGGAACCTCGACCTCGCGCTGATCAAGCGCACGCCCATCGGCTCCGGCCGCACCACGCTGGAGCTGCGGGCCGAGGCCTTCAACCTCACGAACACGCCCCCTCTCGGCGCTCCGAACGGCGTGCTCGGGGCGCCGGGCTTCGGATCCATCACGAGCGCGGGAGACCCGCGTGTCGTCCAGCTCGGCGTCAAGGTGATCTTCTAGGCACGCGAGACCGGACTACAATCACCCGGGGCCTGCGACGTCCACGAGGTTGGACATGATCTTCGAGCTGAAGCAGGCTCTGCGTTCGCTCGCGCGTGCGCCCGGGTTCGTGGCCGTGGTCGTCCTGATCCTCGGTCTCGGGATCGGGGCGAACACCGCGATCTTCTCCGTCGTGCGCGCCGTCCTCCTGCGGCCGCTGCCCTTCCGCGAGCCCGGCCGCCTGGTCCGGATCTTCGAGAGCTTCCGCGAGGGCGGCGACGAGGCGCAGCTCGCGCTCGCTCCGCTGACCTGGCAGCGCTGGCGCGCGTCCAACACGGTCTTCGAGGACATCGGAGCGGCCACCGGCACGAGCCTCACGCTCGGGGGCAGCGGGGAAGAGGCGCAATACGTGCCCGCGGCGCGCGTGTCCCACAACTTCTTCTCGGTCCTCGGAGTCCGGCCGATCCGCGGCCGCGACATCCTGCCCGAAGACGATCAGCCGGGACGTCCGGGGGTCGTGCTCGTCGGCCACGGGCTCTGGCAGCGCCGCTTCGGGGGCGCGGACATCGTGGGCCGTACCGTGCTCCTCGACGGAATTCCGCACACGATCGTCGGCATCATGCCGGAAAGCCTCCGTCACCCCTACCGAGCGGAGCTGTGGGTGCCGCTGGCCCTCCGCTTCGAGGCGGTGGCGACCACGGGGCGGTACCTCTACGCGCCGGCGCGGCTCAAACCCGGTGTCGGGGTCGAGGAGGCCCGGCGCGCGATGACGGACCTGTGTGCCCGGATCGACCGCGAATTCCCGGCTCCCAACAACGCGAAGGGCGCGTCGATCGTTCCCCTGCGCCAGTCGTTCGTGCGCGACCTCCAGCCCAAGCTCCTCGCCATCACCGCCGCCGCCGCCTTCGTGATGCTCATCGCGGGGGCCAACGTGGCGAGCCTGCTGCTCGTGCGGCTCGTGCAGCGGGAGGCCGAGACGACGCTGCGGGCCGCTCTGGGGGCTTCGCGCGCCCGCCTCGCGGGGCGCTTCGTATTCGAGAGCCTGTGGCTCACCGCCGCCGGAATCGTGGTGGGGGTGCTCCTGGCCGCGGGTCTCACGGAGCCGCTCTACGCCCTCTCTCCGATGGCCAGCGATGCCACCGGGAACGCGATGCGCGAGTTCGATCATTCCGTCCGTATCGACGTCCCCGTCCTCCTGGCGTCCGCGGGGCTGGCTCTCGCCGTCGGCCTCGGAGCCAGCCTGGTCGCGGCCCGGCGCGCGGCGCGCCTCGATCTCGAGCTGGGATCGAAGCTGGGGGCGCGCGGCGCCAGTCTCGACCGGGGAACGCGGCGGACATTCGGCGCGCTCGTGGTCTGGGAGATCGGCGTGGCCGCCGTGCTCCTCACCGCGACCGGCCTCGTCGTCCGCAGCTTCCACAACCTCGTGCGCGAGGACTGGGGTTTCGCAACCGAGAGCCGCCTGGTGTTCGGCGTGACGTTCTCGGCCCACCTTCGTCCCGAACACGCGCAGCGCGTCGGGTACGTGGAGGAGGCGCTCGCGCGCCTGCGCGCGCTGCCCGGCGTTTCATCCGCGACGGCGACCACCCCCGACATCGTGAACCTGGGCCGCAGCCTGGCCGGCATCAGCCCGCAAGGCGTCGTGCCCCCGCCCGGCCGCGGGTACTTCCTGGTGAACCACCGGATGGTCTTCCCGGGATACTTCGAAGCCTTCGGCATGCCGATCGTCCGCGGGCGCGGCATCGAGCGCACGGACGTCGTGGGCCACGAGCGCGTCGCGGTGGTGAGCGAGACGTTCGCGCGGCGGCACTGGCCGTCTCTCGATCCGATCGGCCGGACGATCAAGCGCGGACGGCCGGACGACCCGCGCCCGTTCTACGTCGTGGTCGGAGTGGCGGCGGACGTCAAAGGAGTCGCGGATCCGACGGACGGCGACGTGCCCGGCGTGTGGTACCTGCCGTTTGCGCAGAATCCGGGATTCCTCACCGACGACGTGACCTTCGTCGTCCACACGCGCGCGGTTCCCGAGACCCTGGAGAGGTCCGTGCGGCAGGCGCTCGGCGGCGTCGACCCGCTGGTCGCGCCCTACAACTTCACGACCGTGGAGCGCATGACGGAGAACAGCTACGTCGAAGACCGCTTCGCGACGCTCCTGATCGGCCTCTTCGGCATGCTGGGTCTCGTGCTGTCCGCGCTGGGCCTCTACGGGCTCCTGTCCTTCCAGGTGGCCCGCCGAACGCGTGAGCTCGGCGTGCGCGCGGCGCTGGGCGCGCGTGTCGGGGACATCGTGTCCCTGGTGTTGCGCGATGGCGCGCTCCTCGTGATCCCGGGGCTGGCCCTGGGCCTGGTGGGCGCGTTCGCGGTCACGCGGCTCCTGGCCAGCCAGCTCCACGGCGTGCCGCCCACGGATCCGCTGTCCTACGCGGTGGCGGCGATCGTCCTGGGCACCGCCGCGGGCCTCGCGTCCTGGTTCCCGGCGCGCCGCGCCGCGCGCGTGGACCCGATGGTGGCGCTGAGGTCGGAGTAGCCCGGCTAACGGCCCGCGCCGACGAGCACGGCCTGGCTGCGGTAGGCGTCCGGGAAGAGCCGCTTGAGCTCGTCGATCTTGGGAAGGTCGTTGATCCGGATGTAGGGGTGGGTCGGGTTCTGGGCGAGGAAGTCCTGGTGGTACTCCTCGGCCGGATAGAACGTCCGCCCGGGCTCGACCCGCGTGACGAGGGGGCGGTCGAACACATGCGCCTGGTCGAGCTGCGCGATGTACGCCTTCGCGATCCCGGCCTGCTCCGCGCTGGTGGGGAAGAGGGCGGAGCGGTACTGCGGTCCGGTATCGGGCCCCTGGCGGTCGAGCTGGGTGGGATCGTGCGCGACGGAGAAGAAGATCTGGAGCAGCCGGCCGTAGCTGACCACGCGCGGATCGAAGGTCACCTGCACGGATTCGGCGTGGCCCGTGCTGCCCGTGCCGACGACCTCGTATTCCGCCGTCTTCTTTTCGCCGCCGGCGTAGCCGGACACCGCGTTGGTCACGCCCTTGACGTGCTGGTAGACGCCCTGGACTCCCCAGAAGCAGCCACCGGCGAAGACGGCCACTTCGGATTTCGCCGTGGGCGTCGTCTCGTCCACCGCGGGCGTGGGAACGACGCGTGCCTTCTCCGCCATCGACGCCGAGCCGGTGAAGCCGTGGAGGGTCACGACGGCCACGGCCAGGGCGGACGCGGCGACGAGGTAGAGGAAGGACCTGGGCATGATCACGGAGTGTATCGCTCGCGACGGCGCCCCCATTCCCCGGGGCGGGCGCGCGCACTATGATCTCGCCGGAGAACCCGAGAACACCCAGGAGGTTGGCGAATGAGACGAGTGACTCTTCTGACTGGCGTCGTGACGCTGGCCATCGGGATGGCGGCGGGGATCCTGGTCGCACAGCCGCCCCCGGCTCCCTCGCCTTCGCCAACACCCCAGCCGTACTTCGTGGGTAATCGCCTCGGCCTGCCCATCAATCCGGCCGCCGATGGCGCCTTCGAGCCGATGTCCTCCAACGTCAAGGTGTACGGATCCGTCTACTCCGCCGAGAGCTGCTCCTACGACGCCCAGCGCGGAGTCATCGTGGTCCCCAATCGGGGCGTACCGCAGACCGTCCAGACCAACAACGCCTGGATCACCTTGCTCAACCACGACGGGTCCGTGCACACGTCGCGGTGGATCGGGGTGCAGAATGCCGGGGAGGCGCGCAGCCTCCTGACCCCGCCCCTCGTCCTGAACGAGCCGTACGGCAGCGACATCGCGAACGGCATCTTGTACCTGGCCGATCGTGACGGCGGCACGACTCCCACGGAGCCGTCCGTCGCCGTCATCCGCAAGTTCAACCTGCAGACGGGCGCGCCCGCCGGAGAGATCCGCGTGGAACGCTCGCCCTGGCTCAACGACATCGCGGTCGCCGCCGACGGGACGATCTACGCGACCAACACCGGCGTGGGCGGGGCCACGCCCGACCCCGCGACCTGGCAGGTCTGGAAGGTCACGCGCGACGGCGCGGCCTCGGTCTTCGTCCAGGGTCCGCCTCTTCGCCGGCCCAACGGCGTCGCCGTGGACGCACAAGGCAACATCGTCGTGGTCAACATCGACAGCAGCGACGTGCTGACGTTCGCGCCGGACGCGAAGCTGCTGAAGACGGAGACGGCGGCGCAGGCGGGCAACGACGGCCTCGTCATCATGCCCGACGGCACCAAATACGTGAGCAGCGTGCTCAACGGCGGGGTCTCGAAGATGAGCCCCGGAAAGCCGGCGGAGCTCATCGCGAGGAACATCCCGAACGCGGCGTCCATGTGCTACGACGCGGGGGCGAACCAGCTCGTGATCCCGATGAACCCCAACAACGGGTTGGCCTTCATCCGCCTGCCCTAGGGGTGAAGCAGATCGCGGTCTAGGAGGGTCCGAGGCACGAACGGACCGCGGCCGTGAGGCGGTCGTCGTCGCCGAGCGACGTCCAATCGATGGTGACGTTGCTGCGGCCGTAGCGCGTGGCGATCCCCGACAGCCACACGGTGAGGGCGGCCTCACCCTGGAAGTGCCGGGACTCCAGGAGCTTCGGATCGCCCTCGGCGGACGTCCAGACGAGGGCTCCGATTCTGCCGTCCGAGGCGCGATCGACGACGAGGAGGACGCTCATGCCCAGTGGGTGAGGTGAGTGCGGTCGCGCTATCTCCCGTCGGGTTTGCATCGGTGGGCCCAGAAGATGCGCTCGAGCTGGGCGGCGATGGTCTCGTAGTCCACCGGCTTCACCAGATGGCCGTCGAAGCCGGCCTCCCACGTGCGCCGGACGTCGGCGTCGCTCCCGAGCGCGGTGACGGCGAGGACGGCCGTCCGGCTGAGCTTCGGGTCGTTCCGCAAGTGATCGATGAACCCGAACCCGTCGATGACGGGCATGCGGAGATCACACAGGACGAGGTCCGGCCTCACCCAGGAGACGACACGGAGGGCCTGGCGGCCGTCTTCGGCGACGGCGACGGACGCGCCGAAAGACTCGACCGCCTGCCGCAACATGTCTCGCGAATCGGGATGGTCTTCCACGATGAGCACGGTGATGCCGCGCAGATCGAGAGAGGGCGTGGATCGATGAACACGCGCCGCGTAAATCGCGCGCTCCGCCGGCGTCCGGCCGTGCGGGGCCGGTCGTGGTCTCAGCGCGGTGAGCGGAGAACCGACGTGCCTGGCGGACATCACCTGACCCGAAGCGTCCCGACCCAGCCCGCGGCCCAGGCGACGTCGCGCGTCCGCTCTAGATGACTCAAGGCTAGCGCAATTGGCGGCGGCGTGGCCGGCCGGGCCGCGAAAAGGCGTAGCCTTCGGCGAGCTTCAGGGCGTGCCGGGATCGGCGAGGCCGTTGAGCGCGCGCACGGTACGGAAGAGCGCACCCGTCCGGTAGAAGTCCACCGCGAGCACGGTGGGCCGCCGGCCCCGCGCCGTCTCGCACTGACGGGCGCGCGCGAGCAGCGCGTCGTAGGCATTGACGATCGCGGCGTTGCTCGGCTTGGGGTCGGGCGTCGTATCGATCCAGTTGTTCATCAGGAAGAGCGAGCCCGAAGTCCCTCCGCGGTTGGGCGAGCAGGACATATCCGAAGGCAGCTTGAAGCGGTAGGGCGTCTCCTGCATGACCGCGAAGGCGGGGTGGATCCAGGGGACTCCCGGCCGGCCGGATTCGGTGAGCACGAGCACGCGCTGGCGGCGGTCCACCATCTCCCGCAGGGTGGGCCAGGGCGGCTGGGCCGCCCCCCGGTACACGAGCTCGTCGAGCCCGCTCTCCGCGAACGCGGCCGCGAGGTCTTCGGGCGACACGTAGTCCTCGATGACGAGGACGAGCACCTCGTCGGGGTTCTGCACGAGGAACTCGTGGATGCGCTCCAGGGCATCGGGGAGCGGCGTCGCCCCCAGCTCGCAGAAGCCGTGGCACATGTAGAGGCCCGGCTTGCCCTCTTCCTTGCCGGCGAGGCGGTCGCGGATGCGCATCGCGGCGTCGAAGCCTTCCTTGCCGACCGCCTGCTCGAATTTCTCCCGCGACCCCGACTCGCGGTCGAGATCGGTCTTCACCCGGCCCTCCACCGGGATCCCGTAGTGGACGTCGAAGAGGAGGGCGCGGATGCCGTCTTCGAGCTGGCCGGAGATGCCTCTCTCCTGCTGCGGGAAGAGCCAGTTCGGGATGTCCGCCGCCGACATGGAGTTGTGCGTGCCGGGGAACACGACCTCGTCGAGCCGGCGCCCGCACAGCTCCGATGCGCCGTTGCAGGCGTCCGAGGGCGGGCGGACCGCGGGCGAGCGCGGCCAGCCCAGCCACGCGATGGCGGTCACCAGCGCGCAGGCGGCGACGACCACGATCGTCCGGCGGTACCTGGCTTCGCGTGCCGGCCGGGCGGACGCGGCCGCCTCCGGTTCGGGCGCGGGTCCGAGCACCATCTCGAAGATCTCGCGGAGTCCCACGAAGGCGAGGATCCCTCCGGCGAGGACGACGGCCAGAGAGACCACGCGGGCGGGCCAGAGCAATGCAACGGTGCCGCCACCGACGAGCAGGACGGCGCGGAGCACACGGCCCGGCGCGCCCCCGGGCGGGTTCTCCATCCAGGCCAGGAGACGCGGCGCGGCCAGGCGCGGATCGAAACGCCCCATGAGGGAGCGGCTCGCGGCCTGGAGTACCAGCCCGACCCCGCCGAACACGATGGCCCAGGTCCGGAGCGGTCTCGCAAAGGCGTCCCACAACCCCGCGGCCGCACCCTTGGCGAGGGCATCGTGGGGCAGGGATCCCGCGATCACACCTCCTGCGGGCACGAGCAGGAAGAGTACGAGGCCCGCCACCAGCAGATGGGGCCCCAGTCGCGCAACCGCCTGCCGCGCGCTCCCGGCCATGAAGAAGCCGGCCAGCATGAGCAGGAGTCCGCCGAGACCGAGGGCCGCGGTCAGCCACCGCGCGGCCCGGGCGAGCCGCCAGAGCCGGAGCACGAATTGGTCGACGTTTCGGGATCCGATGGAGGCCACGACTCCCTTCACGCGGATGGGAACCTTGTCGGCCAGGGAGGGGTTGGCCTTCGCGAGAGCGCTCCGGAGCAGGATGCCGACATCGGGCACGGACACGATCACGGTCCGTCCCCCCTCCGAAAACAGGGCGGCATGGGCCGTCCGCGCGGCCGTCCGCGCCACCGCCCGGAAGCCGGAGGTGGAGACGGTGCCACGGGCCGTCCCCGCGATGAGGGGACGGAACGCCGTCAGGTCGGGACTCTGCGTGATCAACGCGTCGGTCAGGCGATCGGCGACGAAGGCCGCCACACGCGTGTCCTCGAGGCTGGCGTCGATGCGCTCCGCGAAGGCGTCCGTGTCGAACAGCGCGCGCCGCGCGACGCTGGAGACAGCCCCCAGGCCGAGCGCGACCACCCCCAGGGTGATCAGCACGTCGGCGGCGCGGCGGCTGGAGGCCACGCTAGAGTACGCGCCGGCCGCGAAGCTCTCGCAGGACCTTCACGAGATAGCTCGCCATCACCAGGACGAACAGGGGCTGGGCGATGAACGTGAAAGCGCCCATCCAATACGGCCCCG
>Ga0068863_100006572_pt1 | contig 11409 bp, 10 predicted proteins | sample KBSSwiS62_FD_66596 | JGI IMG/M metagenome (GOLD analysis project Ga0068863, IMG submission 66596) | Switchgrass rhizosphere microbial communities from Kellogg Biological Station, Michigan, USA - KBS Switchgrass S6-2 | ecosystem: Host-associated > Plants > Roots > Rhizosphere > Soil ...
TCCTCGTCGCCGTCGGCGTAGAAGTAGCTCTTCGCCAGGTCGACGCCGTTCTTAGCGGCGAATGCCTGTACCGCCCTTGCCTTTCCGGGTCCCCAGATGATCGGCGTCAGCACTTCGCCGGTCAGGCAGCCGTTCTCGTCGAGCTCGAACTTGTTGCTCAACACGTTCTCGATGCCGAGGAATCGCGCGACGGGCTCCACCTGGACCGTCAACGCCGAGGAGCTGAGCACGACGGTATGGCCGCGGGCCATGTGGGCGCGAACGAGTTCGCGCATCTCCGGGTAGATGCGACTGACGATCTTCTGCACGAAGAGCCGCTCGGCGAGTTCATCGATGTCCGCCAACGAGTTTCCGCGCAGCATGCGGGCGCCCTTGCCGATGAGGTCCTCGAACTCGGAGCGACCAAGTTGATGGTTGAGGCCGGCCTGCACCATGCCGATGAACTCGCCGACGGACATCTGCCGTCGACGCAGCCGATCCTGGGTCATGATGACGCCGGTGAACCCGGCGACCAGCGTGCCGTCGAGATCGAAGAACGCGCCGACCTCAGGTCCGGGCGGGCTGGCCTCGATCTCGGCGACTGACCCAGGCAGCCGCATCGTTCGTGGATTGGGCTGACCGTTGGCCGAAGTCATTGCGCCGCACTTCCGTTGGGTGACACTGGCGTGGATTCTGGGGTGTCGACGGTGAATGTCGCGGGTGTGGCCCGCCCGTCGCCGCCGAGGGCCAGCACCTCGTCGAAGCCGGCAAGCAGGCAGCGGGCCCACAGGTCGGAGTCGACGATCGATGCGCGGTCGTAGCGGGTGCTGATGGTGCAGTAGCCGGCGCGGGAGATCAGCACGACCATCATCGCGACACCGGGAAGCGGCCCAATGCCGTACTGCCGCAGCACCTTCGCACCGGCGATGAAGGTGTCTCCTGCGTAGACCGGCACGTTGCTTGCCTGGACGTCGGAGTTGACGATCGATCCGGCCATCGACTCGAGCACGGAGTCGGGCATCAGCGTGAGCACCGGGGCGATGGCGCCGACCATGTCGATCGCAGGCTCCTCGCGCTTGCGGGTCATCTGCGAGCGAATGTTCTTGATCCGGACTTCCGGGTCTTGCAGGCCGATGGGGGCGGCGAGGTTGACACCGGCAAATCGGTTGCCGCCGGCCGGATCTGCCTCGGAGCGCAGGTTGACCGGCACTGCCATGGGCAACGCCTCGATCGGCACGCCCTTGGCCTGGTGGTAGAGACGAAGGGCACCGCACAGCCCGGCCAGATAGGCGTCGTTGATGGACCCGCCGCCCGCTTTGGCGGCTTTGTGCAGCGCGCCGAATTCAATGTCGATGGCATCGCTGCGCGACGAGAGGCTGCGGCGCCGCAACACCGGCGACGGCGGTGCGACGGGTCCGACGACGCGGGCGCCGGACATCGCGTACTCGACGACCCCGCCCATGTTCGCTATCGGGTCGCGGACGACCCTGCCGACGACATGCGCCGCACCGAACAGCACGCCACGCACCCGGCCTGCGATGGTGCCGGGAAGGCGGTTAATGCCTTGGCGCATCAAGTCGTTGGGCGACAGGTCCTGAGGAACCGGCAGCGGCGGAGGAGCCTGCGGTGGCGGATCGCGCTCGAGGTCGTAGAGGTTGGCGAACATCTCGACGCCGCCGACGCCGTCGGTCACGGCGTGACTGAGGTGCACCAACTGCGCGGCGCGGCCACCCTCGAGGCCCTCGACGAGGGTCGCGGTCCACAGCGGCCGGGAGATGTCGAGGGGCGATTGCGCGGCTATCTCGGCGAGGTCGAACACCTCACGCATCGTGCCCGGCTCGGGGACCCGCATCCGGCGCACGTGGAAGTCGAGATTGAAATCGGGGTCGACCACCCATCGCGGCGCCACGGTCGGCAGCGTCGGCATGACGACCTTCTGCCGCAGCCGCAGCACCTTGCGTGACGCGTTTTCGAACCTCGCCCGATAGGCGTTCCAATCCGGGGTGGTGTCGAGCAACTCGACGGTCATGATGCCGGAGCGGGTGCGGGGGTGGGCTTCGCCGCGATGCAGTATCTGATCGAACGCGCTGAGTTCTTCCGGAAGTCCGTCCGCGTCGAGTTCCGGCACGTCGCTCATGCTCGTCGCTCCCCTCCTTAACGCCTGAGTGCTGCCACCACGCTAGTCCGCTGCCCGGCGGCACGCTGTGCCTTTATAGCTGTTGCGAGCCCAGGGTTCCCGGTGGCCGCGAGATACACTCACCCGACGCTGCCCCCGTAGCTCAGCGGACAGAGCAGCCGCCTTCTAAGCGGTAGGTCGCAGGTTCAAGTCCTGCCGGGGGTGCCACGCTCACAGCCGCTCAGCCGAACACGCAGAAGGCGCGCCCCCGGACTGCCGGGCGCGCCTTCTGTGTCGCTGGGGCGATTAGCCCTTACTTCGTGCTGGTGCCGGTCTTCGATGTCGGGAGCTTCGGCAACGAAATCTTCGGCAACGAGATCTTGGGCACCTTGATCTTCGGTGCGCTGATCTTCGGCGTGGTGGCCTTCGGTGTCGTAACGGTGGTCGTCGGACTCGCGACCTTGGCTGTGCTGACGGTGTTGGGTGTGACCGCGTCGCTCAGCGAGCCGAGAATGCCGCCCTTACCGTCGGTGCCGCCGAAGCCGACGCCGCCCTTACCCAGCAGGATGCCGCCGTCACCGCCAATGCCACCGTCACCACCGTCACCGGTCAGGACCGCGTGCCCGCCCTGCTCGCCAAATGTGTCGCCGCCATTGCCGAACACCACGCCGCTGTTGCCGCCGTTGCCGTCGAAGGAGTTACCGCCGCTGCCGACGAGCACAGCGCCGTTGCCGCCGTCACCCTCGAGGGACGAGCCGCCGTTGCCGGCCACCACGCCGGCATGGCCGCCGTCGCCGAAGAACGAGTCACCGCCATTGCCGAGCACCACGCCGCCACTGCCGCCATTGCCGCCGACCGCGTCGCCGCCCCTGCCGACCAGGCCGGCGTTACCGCCGTTGCTCCCACCGCCGGGGCCGCCCGCGCCGATTGTGCCGGTGCTGTCGCCACCATTGCCGAGCACCAGGCCGCCGTTGCCACCGCTACCGTCGACGGAATCACCGCCGTTGCCGAGCAGGCCCGCGCTTCCGCCTGTGCCCTCGTAGGTGCTGCCGCCATTTCCGAGCAGCAACCCGCCGTGGCCGCCGTTCCCACCGGTGGCTGCGCCGCCGTTGCCGATCAGCAGCCCGGCGTTGCCGCCGTTACCGTCGTCGGTGGTCGCGTCGGAGCCGTTGCCGACCAGCACATGCACCACCGACCCGAGCATGCTGCCCAGGCTGGTCAGCTGGACGCCGCCGGCCTCGGACGTGGCCGGTGCCGCGACGGGCGTCGACATGGCTGCCGTCAGCGCGGCGGCTCCACCACCGCTGGCCAGCACGCCGGCCGCCAGGTAGGTAGTGACCTGAAGCTTGCGGGAAGTCTTGGTTGTGCGCTTGCTGTGCGCGCCCATAACGGGGGTCCTTTCGTTGCCAAAGTGGGTCCATCCCCCCGCTCAGCTAACACTAGCTAGCTGAGCAAGCAACATTTTGCCACTACTTTGATCTTGGATAAAGCAAATTTTCAAACTCTCTTCCGATGGCGACGAAGCGACCCCCATAACACAAGAACTTCATCACGAAGGATGGAAACACGGTGGACAAAATACCTAGTCAAAGCCATTCTCAGCGGGCTGGCAGCTGGTTCCCAGTGACGAAGTCCCATCAGCTGAGATTTGGAAGAGAGTGTCACATTTCGCCTCGCTGGCAATCACAGCAACGAACTTAAATTGACAACAGAGCAAAATATCAACGGCATCGCGGCAACATATCCTCACTGCTTTGCATTCATTCGGTGGCTTGCTGCAGACGCCGAACGACTCCGCCGGTATTGCCGAAACTTGTTGTAGCGCAGGCGAAGCCGATCGAAGACGCCTCTGGCCAATGCCGACTCTTGGACTCGGAGCCCGAACCGCTCGCCTGGCGCCTGCTCGACGCGATAGGTTGCTAGCGGAACCTTGGAGGGGGACGCCGGGCTTGAGTACATCTCGTACCAAAAGTGTGAGCAGGGTTGCGATGACCGCCGCCGCGCTCGGCGTCGCGACGACCGTGGCCGGCGTTGCTGGCACCCAGCCCGCCTCGATCTCGGCCCCGCTCGTCGACCTCGCGGCGCTGATCGTCGTCGGCAGCTCGACGCACCCCGACGGCAGCGGGAACGAAGACTTCTTCCATGGAATGTTCAATCAGCCGCCGTACAACACCGGCGACGACCTCGAGCACGTCAACTTCTTCACCGGACCGTTCGGCATCAATCAGGCCCTGCAAGCGCACTCCGACGAGACCAACGCGGTGCTGTCCTCGGGGTGGGGCGCCGCGAACACCAGCCTGCTTCTGATGGCGCTGCAGGCCAGCCACGACCCAGTCCTGTCTAAGACGGTCTTCATCCTCGATAACAACGTGTCCCGGCCGAACGGCGGCTTCGGCACCCGCTATCCGTGGTTTGCCCTCATCGGGGTCAACCCCATCCCGTCCCCGACCGACACGGACGCTCTCGGTCTGGTCGACGTCGGCTACGAGTACGACTACAACTCCAACGCTCCCGCCGACGTGCTCAACCCCGTCGCCGCCGTCAACTCGCTGGTCGCCTATCTCTACCGCCACCTCAACCAGAACGACCTGGACCTTCCGGTGAACCCCGACGGATCGCCCGCGGTCAGCTGCGGTAGCGCCAACACATGTGGCATCACCGACAACGGCACCGTCCTCGAATGTCCCGACGCGCAATGCGGCGCGATACCGGAAGGCGACCGGGTCGCCGCCTACGTCACGCAACGCGGGAAGACCACCTACGTCACCTACACCAGCAATGGCCTGCCGCTGACCAATCTGATTCGCCTTGTCCCGGTGGTCGGCAATGTCATCGCCGACGTCACCGAGCCGGTGCTGACCGCACTCGTGAATTCGGCCTACCCCAACGGCAATCCGATCCCAGCAGACCCGAGCAAGTATCAGCCGACCACACCAGGCTCGTCGCTACCCCAGCTCGCATCGACGCTCCCGGCAGCCCTGCAACAGACGACCACCGAGTCGACGTTGAAGACGTCCGTGACAACGGACCCGAAGCCGACCGACAAGAAGAAGCTCACCACCGTCGACGAGTCCAAACCGTTGACCAACGTGGTACGCGACAGCGAGAAGGCTGAGCCGTTGGGCAAGGCCGACCAGGACACTGCCTCCTCGGATCCTGTTGTGGCCGTGGACAAACCGGCCAAAGACGAGCCGAAGGATGCCACGCAGCCCAAGGACGACGAGAAGCCGAACACGGGTAAAGAGGCCGAAGCGGGATAGTCCTGAAGCTGGGGGCTGATTGCATCAAAAGGGTTGGTGCGGAACCTAACTCACCGAGGAAACTTCGACGCGACCTTGTCGGCGACGTCGGCGGCCGCGGTGATCGCATCCTGCTGCTGCGGCTTACACGCCTGAATGTCGAGGACCACGTTCGCGGCAACCTGCAGCACGCGCTGACATGACCGGACCTGGTCGCCGCTGGTCCTCGTGTACGGCAGCGCCAGCCGGTTGTCGGTTTTGGTGAGATCGCCACTTCGCCAGCCCGGCAATACCTGGCCGTTGAGTTGGATATTCAGCGTGTGATTGCTGCACTTCGACCATCGGTCGGTCGACTCGGTGAGGAATTGCCGTGCGCCATCGGCAGTTCGGTAGGACACGACCGATTGCACGACGAGGAAGTTCCAGTTGTCGGTGTCGGGCACCCGAACCAATTGTTGGCGCACCGACTTCCAGTGACTGGACTCGTAGATCGGCGCCTCGTTCACCTGCCAGACACCGAGGCAGTTCAGGTTGGGCAGCAGGTTGCGATGATCGCCCATCTGCGACACCGGCGTATGCGGGATCATTCCGCTAGTGCCCATGATCGCGTTCAGTTCGTCGGCAGTCGCGAGCGACTCAGTGAGCGCGGAGTCAGGAACCAACTTCGGTTCCGACGCACCCGAAGCCGCCCCACCGCAACCGGCAAGGACCAAGCTGAGCGCGAGCGCCCCAAAGACAAAGTGTTTCACCGAATTACGCGTGCGTCCCGGCGTTGGCGCAAGCCTGTTGAACCTGTTCGGCTTGGGCGTTCATCTCGGTGGCCGTGCTGTTGAGGCTGTCGCCGGGGATTCGCAGCCCCATCTTGACGAGTAGCTTGCTCGCGCCGAGCGACCAAACCCGCATCGGGTTCGCGATCGACGGATCCAGGCCCGGCGTCTGCGCTGCCTGCATGGCCACGGCGGCGGACTGTCGCAGCGCGGTCCGACCGGTGACATTGCTGGTGTCGACGGCGGGGTCGGCGTAGTCGGATCCCTCGAAGCTGTCGGCGAAGTCGCCGTAGTAACTCGAAGAGGTATCCAGCACCTGGGCGAATGCGTCACAGGCCTGCAGCGCGGCGGGATCGGCGTTGTCCGACGTGGGCCCAGCGGCGACCTGAATCGGACCCGCACCCTGTCCGTCGACGGTGTAGTCGTCAGCGAAAGCGGTTGGGGCGAGCGTCAGTCCGATGCCCAACGCGAGAACGGACGCGGCAACGCTTCGTTCACGGGCGTGGAATGCCTTCAATGTTCTCCTCCAAGGTTGTCGGTCTCGCAGGGTCGCTGAGTTTGCGTTGACCCGCTGGCACGCGTTGCATCGGCCAGCCAAACCCACGTCGACGAGCCCCGTCCAGTCTCGAGGGCAATAAGCAACGCGACCTACGGTCAATCGCCAACGTGTCCAATTGGTGAACTACCGGCCAACGGCCGATATCTAGTTGCGGTCCATCGGCTTTCGTGCGCCTGTGAGGAGGATTACATCTGTCTGTGGTCTGGACAAGAGTGCATGTCACAAGACGCCGATTCGATGGGAACCGGGCGCGAACTGTTTGCGGTGTGTTCACCGTTTGGCAACCCCACCATTAGAGGCTCCCTCGCGACACATCCGTTACAGATCCGTTGTGTTCAGACCACGAGAGGCGCTATCCCAACCATGTTGAATCGCTTTGCCATGTTGGCATCCGTCTGCGTCGCGATACCGGTCGCGGCCGTCGCGCCCCTCGCGCAGGCCGACCCCCCTCCGCCGTCGGATCCGGCCGTGCCCGTGAACGCCACCAATCCGCTGCCGCCTGAGGGCGCAGTTCCGTCAGGTCCTCCCGGAGTGCTCGACACCCCGGACGGCTGGCACCTCGAGGTGGTCGGCAGCAATGAGACGCAGCTGCCCGTCGCCCCGTTGACCACCGCGATCTCGTCGCGCGAGTATCTGATCGCCGGCACCTTCGTCGGCAAGATCACCGGCGGCGGCAAGACGAAGCTGACCGGCGGCTCGATGGAGGCCGGCGAGCAGATCGGTTGCGGCATCATCTCCGACGAGACCGAGATCAACCCCGGCGCCAGCTTCACGCCGAGCATTAACCTGCCGTTCACCAAGGCGTCCGGCGCGTTTGGCATCAGCCTGCAGGGCAAGGTGTACCTGAAGCCCGGCACCGTCACCACCGTCGCGATCGACAAGAAGTCGTTCAAGGGCACGACGACCCGCATCACGATCACGGGCGTCCGGATCAAGACCGACCAGTGCGCCGGCCAGTCCTTCATCCGCTCGTACGCGACGCTGACGAGCTCGACCGACAACACCGACGACGTCATCACCTACCTCGGCGTCACCAAGGCCGTTTAACCCCAGTCGAACTCGAACGAAAGAAAATAATGGTGAATCGCTTTGCTGCACTGGCTGCCTGCTCGCTGATCCCGCTCGGGGCCGCGCCGATCGCTTCGGCGGACCCGGGCGACGACGGACCGCCACCGGACAACGGCGTGGTCGCGTCGGCCGAACCAGGTGTGGTGACGTCTCCCGACGGTTGGGTGCTGACCGTGGTCGCCAAGGACGAGACGCAGCTGCCCGTCGCACCGCTGACCACTGCGGTGTCGTCGCGCGAATACCTCGTCGGCGGCACGTTCACGGGAACGGTTACCGGCAGCGGTAAGACGAGCCTGAACGGTGGCACCCTCGAGGCCGGTTACCAGATCGGTTGCGGCATCGAACTCGGCCAGGTGCGTCTGATCGGCCAGGTCGGTATCGGTACCTCGGGCTCGTCGATCCCCGGTGCGAACCTTCTGCCCACCGGCTTGTCGTTCCCGATTTCGGGCACCATCGAGATCCACGCCAAGCCCGGCACCGTCTCAACCGTCACCGTCGACAAGAAGACGTTCAAGTCCGCGCCGGTCCGCGTCACGCTGAAGGACACTCACATCAAGGTCGACGGTTGCGTCGGTCAGTCCTTCCTGCGGTCCTACGCGACGCTGACGAGCTCGACCACCGACACCGACGACGTGGTGGCCTACTACGGCGTGACCAAAGCCGTCTGACGTCGGGCATGGATTCGAACCGAAAGATATTGGCAGTCGCGAACATCGCGGCCGCCGGATTGATCACGGTCGGTGCGGCGGTCGCCTTCGCGGCGACCGCCGCTGCCGACCCTCCACTGCCACCGGATCCGGCACTGCCGGTGCCCGGCGCACCCGAGCCTCCGCCTCCCCCGGGCCCGCCCGTGCCGGTGTTGGGCGCGCCGCTGGGCCCGCAGGGGCTCGACGTCTTGGCGCAAAACGGACAGGACCAGAATCCGGCTGCGCTCGGTGCCCCGCCGGTTACCGGTCTCGACCAGACCACGGTGCTGGGCCAGAACGCGGTGCCGTCGGCGCCGGGTGCGGGTCCGGGCGTGGTCCCGAACCTGAACCCGTTCAACAACGCCTACGGGCCGCAGCAGTGCATGCTGCCCTCGGCACCGGGCAAGTGCGAGCAGTTCGACGTCGCTCCCGGCGATGAGAACAACGACGTGACCCGTCGCGAGTGGCTGGGCCGCTACATCGACATGTATCGCGCAGGCATGCTCAAGGGCGGACTGCTGGGACAGGTGCCTCAGGAGCAACTCGGCGAGCCGCTGCCGGGTACCGCACCGCCGCCGGGGACCAACATCCCGCCGGGGCTGGTGCAGTTCCAGCCTGACCCGCCGCCACCGCCCGGCGCGCCACCGCTGGTGCCTCCGCCGCCCGGCTGAGTGATTTCGGCGCGCGTGCGCTCGCTCAGCGAGCGTCTTCGCGCCGAAATCGCAACCTCCATGTCCGTTTTCCGCCAGCGTCGGAGACCTTCACGTTCATAGCGTCGGTGCCATGCAAACCGACGTCATCTCCGAACCCCGCACGCTCGTCCTCTCGACACCTGTTGTCTGGTTCATGGCGCTGGCGGCCGCACTGGGCACCGCAAGCATCTATCCGCTGCAACCCGCCATCGCGGATGTCGCGGGCTCAATGCATGCTTCGGTGGCCACTGTCGGCATCGCGTTGGCGTGCGGACCGCTCGGCTACCTCATCGGCCTCGCCCTCCTCGTTCCGCTGGTCGACCGGTTCTCGCCAAGGCACGTGCTGTCAACGCAATTCGGTGCGTTGGCCATCGCACTCGGCGCCAACGCCGTCGTCGGCACACCGTGGCTTCTGGCCCTCGTGGTTGGGGTGATCGGCGCCGGATCGTCGGTCGGGGCCCAATTGAGCTCGGTTGCAGGACGTTTCGCAAATCCGTTGCGACGGGCCACGGTTCTCGGCATCGTCACCGCGGGGATCTCGGCAGGCATCCTCCTAGGACGGATCGTCGGAGGCTGGCTGAATGAAGAAATCGGCTGGCGCGGAATGTTTCTCGTATTCGCCTCGGCATGCGCCATCGTTTCGGTCGCTGCGCGTTTCGTGCTGCCAGACGCAGCCGGCAGCGTCAACGCGGGATACCTCGCATCCCTTCGCAAGCTGCCCCGCCTGTATGTCGGTGTCGCAGCACTTCGGCTCGCCGCCTGCCGCGGGACCCTGTGGTTTTTCGCGTTCTGCGCGGTATGGGCGGGCCTTGCGGTCGCGCTGTCCCAGCCGCCGTTTTCGTATTCTTCGGAGCGCATCGGCGTATACGCCTTCGCGGGACTGCTCGGCATCGTCGCGACCCGAGTATCAGGCGCCTGGACCGACAGGGTCGGCGCACGACGGGTGATACTCGTCGGACTCGTCATCGCATTGGCCGCCACCGTGACACTGGGCGTCTGCCTATCGAACGCAGCGGTCGCGCTGGCCTGCCTCGCCCTGTTCGACGCCGGCCTGTTCGCCGCCCAGGTCGCCAACCAGAGCACGGTGCTCGCGATCGATCCCACTGCACCCGCCCGGTTCAACAGCGCCTACATGCTCGTCTACTTCATCGGCGGCACGCTGGGCACCGCATTCGGCGCGGCGGCAGTCGGATGGTTCGGCTGGCCCGCCACCACGGCGGTCGCCGCCTGCGCCATCGCGCTGGCCATGAGCATCACCGTCGCGGCTCGCCCGAAAAGCCGGTCATTAGGCTGAGGTCCGTGTCCGATCCAGTTCTGGTCCAGGTCGACGATCACGTCGTCGTCATCACGGTCAACGACCCCGAGCGCCGCAACGCCGTCACCGCCGAGATCTCGGCGGCCCTGCGCGCGGCGGTCGACGCCGCAGAAGCCAACCCCGACGTGCACGCCCTCATCGTCACCGGGGCAGGCAAGGCGTTCTGCGCCGGTGCCAACCTGACCGCGCTTGGCGCCGCAACCGAGGACGGTCTGCGCGTCATCTACGACGGCTTCCTCGCCGTGGCCAACTGCGCACTGCCGACGATCGCAGCGGTCAACGGCGCGGCCGTCGGTGCCGGATTGAACCTGGCGCTGGCCGCCGACGTTCGAATCGCTGGTCCCTCAGCGCTTTTCGATCCGCGGTTCCAAAAGCTCGGCATCCATCCCGGCGGCGGCGCCACCTGGATGCTGCAGCGCGCCGTCGGCCCGCAAGTCGCCCGCGCCTCACTGCTTTTCGGTATGCGCTTCGATGCCGAGGCCGCGGTGCGGTACGGACTAGCGCTCGAGGTCGCCGACGATCCCGTTGCGGCCGCACGCGAACTCGCCGCCGGACCGGCGGCCGCACCCCGGGACGTCGTCATCGCCACGAAGGCCTCCATGCGCGCGACGGCCAACCCCGGCTTCGTCGACACCGACCAACACCGAATCGCTGTCGACACCGAGTTGGGGCCGCAGGCCACCTCGATCACATCCCCTGAGTTCGCCAAGAGACTGGCTGCCGCGCAGCGAAAATGACCCAACCGTTAGAAAAGCCGCCTACGCTGCTATCGGGCCGGGTCACCAAAGGAGCGGGTAATGAAGAAGCTGGCAGCTGTGCTGTTCACAGCAATGGGGATGGCGGTTGTGCCGGTGGTCATCGCACCGGCGGCCGACGCGGACATCTGCGCGGGCGCACACGGACGCCATGTCGGGGTGGGCGGCTGCACGGACATCGCCGGTGACGTGGCGACCGGGGTGGCCATCGCGGCGGCCACCGATCCCTACAT
>Ga0068863_100006573_pt1 | contig 11409 bp, 7 predicted proteins | sample KBSSwiS62_FD_66596 | JGI IMG/M metagenome (GOLD analysis project Ga0068863, IMG submission 66596) | Switchgrass rhizosphere microbial communities from Kellogg Biological Station, Michigan, USA - KBS Switchgrass S6-2 | ecosystem: Host-associated > Plants > Roots > Rhizosphere > Soil ...
CTGAAGGTCTACCGCACCGCGATCGGCTTTCGCGATGCCTATGTCGCGGCGCCGAGCCAGGCGGCCGCCTTGCGCGCCTGGGGCACGGAGAAGAACCTGTTCGCGCGCGGCGCGGCCGAACTGGTGGAGGATCCCGCGCTCGCCGCCGAGCCGCTGGCCAGCCCGGGCGAGGTCGTCTACCGCACGCGCGGGAGCCTGGCCGAGCAGGTCGCGGCTCTGGGCGATCTGCCCAAGGCCAAGCCGTCGAAGCGCAAGGCCGGCCAAGCGAGCAGCGGAACGCGGCGCGACGCGGTTTCCCCGCGCGCGGCGAAGAGCCGAGCCGCGAGAACAGTGCCCCCCAGGCCGCGTCCCAGTCGTACCGATCTGGAGGAAGCTGAGCGAGCGCTCGCGGAGATGGAAGCGCGCGAACAGCGCGCGCAAGCGGACCTTCGCCGTCGCGAGCGGGCGCTCGCCAGCGAGCGGAAGCGCATCGAGGCGGATTTCTCCGAGGAGCGCAAGTCGCTTCGGCGCAAGCGCGAGGCCGCGCAGGAAGCCTACGATGCGGCGATGCGAGAGTGGCAACCCTGAGCGTCCAGTCGAGCGATCGAGGTGTGACGGGCCTTGCCAAACCAAGGACATAATTAACTTCTTGGTATCATATTGGCTCCTCTGATCCGCAGGTTGCGCTGATGACCGAGTTGCAGAAGACGATCCTGGAACTGATCGCGCGTGGCGTCTCGCTGCGCGAGACGGCGGTGCGCCTGTGCGAGGAAGTCGAGAGGCTCTCGCCCGGTGTGGTGTGCACGGTCGTGAGCGTCGAGGATGGTTGCCTGCGGGCGCTCGCCGCACCGAGCCTGCCCGATTCCTACGCCCAGGCGCTCGACGGATTGAAGATCGGTCCGGACGTGGGCACTTGCGGCGCCGCGGCGTACTGGGGAGAGCAAGTCACCGTCGAGGATATCGCGACCGACCCACGCTGGGAGGGGTTCCGCCACCTGGCCCTGCCGTTCGGACTGGCCGCATCCTGGTCCTTCCCGATCTTCGACAGCACCGGCGCCGTCGGCGCGACCTTCGGCTTCTACTACCGCGAGCGTCGCGGGCCTTCGCCGCTCGACAGGGCGATCGTCGATTGCTGCGTCAACTTGTGCTCGATCGCGCTCGATCGCCACCGTCGCGTGCTCGATCACGAGCGGCGGGCGACCACGGACGTGCTCACCGGCCTGCCCAATCGCGCCGCGTTCAACGCCGCACTGGAGAGACTGTCCTGCTGCGAGCCGGGCAGCTGGGCACTGTGCATGGCCGATCTCGACAACCTCAAGGTCGTGAACGACACGTACGGCCACCAGGCCGGCGACAGCCTGCTCAAGCACGCGGCCGAGCGCCTGCGCGCGGTGGCGCTGCCGGATCGCGCGTTTCGCATCGGTGGCGACGAGTTCGCCGTCATCATCGCCGCGCCCGAGAGCCTGCGCGATCTCGACGCCACGGTCGCGGGTTATCTAGAGGCGCTGGGCGAGCCCGCGGCCGATTGCGAGGGCCACCTCGTGCGGCCGCGCGCCACCATCGGGATGGCGGTGATCGCGGCCGGCGACGGCAGCGCCGAACAGGTGCGCCAGAACGCGGACTTCGCGCTCTATCATGCCAAGGAGACGGGGCGGGGCGGCTATGTGCGCTACTGGCCGGGCATCGGCACGCGAATGACGCGGCGGCTCAACGCGATCCGCGAAGTCGACGCGGCCCTGCGCGAGGACCGGATCGAAGCGCACTATCAGCCGGTGATCCGCTTGGGCACGGCCGAGATCGTCGGGCTGGAGGCGTTGTGCCGGATGCGGCTGGACGACAAGCTGGTCTCGGCCGCGTCCTTCCACGAGGCGACGACCGACGTGCATATCGCCACCCAGCTCACCGAGCAGATGATGGGCCTGGTTGCTGCCGATCTTCGGAAATGGATCGACATGGGCATCCCGTTCCAGCACGTGGGCATCAACGTGTCGTCGGGCGATTTCCACAACGGCACGATCTACCCGGTGCTGGAGCGCACGTTCGACCGCCAGAACGTGCCGCTCCACCATGTGATCCTGGAAGTCACCGAATCGGTTTACATGGATGACGAGGCCGGCGTCGTGCGCCAGACCCTGGCGGCCTTGCGCGACCGGGGCCTGCAGATCGCGCTCGACGATTTCGGCACCGGCTATGCCTCGCTCACGCATTTGATGGACGTGCCGGTGGACTACATCAAGATCGACAAGAGCTTCGTCGACCGCATCGCCTCGCATCCGCCGAGCCGCGCGATCGTGGAGGGGCTTGTCACCATCGCCTCGAAGATGGGCATCGGCCTTGTCGCCGAAGGAATCGAGACGTTCGAGCAGGCGCGTCAACTCGTCGCCATCGGCTGCACCATGGGGCAGGGATACTTCTACTCGCCCGCGCTCGACGCGGGATCGATCGGTTCGATGCTCATCGAACGCGCCGAAGGCATGACCGCCCAAGCGAAGGCGCGCGAGGCGGGCGCGCTCTAATCCACACGCGGGCCGGTGCATCGGCCACGTGCGTCCTCCTCTCCTTGGCTGACCTCAGACGATCGCAGGTGCTGACCGATCTCGCTCGCGAACTCGGAACTCGCTTGCGAGGGGCGCGTTAGCTTCGCATACGCTGAGAGGAATTTCCCATGCAGAACTTGTACTTGGCCGAGGCTGACGCCCGACGAAGCCCGCGGGCCGCCCGCCCGGACTACTTCTCCGACGAATTTCAGCGCATGCTCGCGCGCTGGAATCGCGGCAGGCTCGAACCCCAGTTCCCCGAAGACGACTGGCAGGACACGATCGAGAACGAGGCGCAGATGCTCGTGCTCGAGGGTGAGTTCCTGGAAGCCCTGCGCGCGCAGGTGCGCGCCGAGGCCGCGCTCGCGCCGACCGATCCCGCCGGCTTCATCGCCTGGTTCGAGGGATTGATCGAGATCGGCCCTGGCCAGAACGATGCTCTGTTTCCGTGGTTGGCCGAGCAGGCCAAGCGCGACGAGCTGCGCTGGTTCTTCGAGCAGGAAGCCGCCGGTGAAGCCGGGTTCGACGATCTCGTGGCGCTGACGCAGGTAAAGCTGCCCGACCAAGCCAAGCTGGAACTGGCGCGCAATTACTGGGACGAGATGGGTCGCGGCAATATGAAGGGCATGCATGGGCCCATGCTGCACACCATTTCCGAAGTGCTCGAAGTACAACCCTCGATCGAGAACACCGTGGGCGAGAGCCTGGCGCTGGCCAACGCGATGACGGCGATGGCGACCTCGCGTCGCTATGCCTGGCACTCGGTCGGCGCGCTCGGCGTCATCGAGCTGACCGCGCCGGGCCGCTCGGCGCAAGTTGCCAAGGGCCTGCGCCGCATCGGTCTCAGCGATCGCGAACGCCGCTACTTCGACTTGCACGCCGTGCTCGATATCAAGCACAGCGCCGACTGGAACCGCGAGGCGTTGCTGCCGCTCGTGAGCGAAGACCCGCGCCGGGCGACCGCCATCGCCGAGGGCGCGCTGATGCGGCTCACGTGCGGGCAGCGCTGCTTCGAACGCTACCGCGGCCACCTGTGGGGCGTCGGCACGCCGCGCATGACCTTGCTAAACTGACGAACCGACGAGGGCAGAAAGGAAGGGGGCGAGCTTCGCCCCCTTTTAGCGTTTAGGGAACAATGCGCACCGGCACGCCCTTGGCTGCAGGAGTCTTCGAGTCCTCCTCGTGGTACCACACCGGCACGAGCGGATTAAGCTCGGGATAGTAGCCGCCCAGGCATCCGCGCGGCAGCAGGAACGGGGTGACGGTGAGTCCATGGACGCGCCGGTCGACATCGTCGCCAGCGTCGGTCTGAAGCCCGACCACCTGACCCTTGGCGAGCCCCGCGTCCTCGATGTCCTCGGGGTTCATCAGCAGCACGTCGCGCGTGCCCTCGATGCCGCGCAGGCGGTCCGAGTAGCCGTAGATCGTGGTGTTGAACTGGTCGTTCGAGCGCAGCGTCATGAGCCGGTAGCGGCCTGGCGCATCCTCGAACCCGACCGAGCGCATCGCGGTCGGCACGGTGAACTGCGCCTTGCCGCTCTTGGTCTTCCACACCCGCTCGCGCGCGGAGTTGCCGCGGTAGAAACCGCCGGGCGTGAAGACGCGTGCGTTGAAGTCGTGGAACTGCTCGGGATACGTGTGCTCGATCGCGTCGCGCACTTTGGCATAGTCGCCCAGCCATTCGTCCCAGGGCACCTTCGGGTTGGGGGGCAGCGTCGCCTTGGCCATGCCGGCGACGATCGCCGGCTCGGACAGCAAGTGCTTGGACGCGGGCGTATTCTTGCCGAGCGAGCCGTGGATGCAGGAGAGCGAGTCCTCCATCGTCACGGCCTGCGGGCCGGTCGCCTGCTCGTCGGTCTCGGAGCGGCCGAGGCAGGGCAGGAGGTATGCGACTTCGCCGTTGATCAGGTGGCTGCGGTTGAGCTTCGTGGCGATCTGCACGGTGAGGCGCAGCTTGGTCCAGGCCGCCTCCATCGCCTCGCGCTCGGGGATGGCGCGCACGAAGTTGCCGCCCAGGCCGATGAAGGCCTTCACTTCGCCCGAGAGGATGTTCTGGCAGACCTTGACCGTGTTCATGCCCTCCTCGCGCGGGGGCTCGAAGCCGAACTGCTCGGCCAGGCGGTCCAGCGGGACCAGGTCAGGCTTCTCCGAGATGCCGACCGTGCGCTGGCCCTGCACGTTGGAGTGGCCGCGCACCGGCGAGATGCCGGCGCCCTCGCGGCCGATGTTGCCCTTGAGCAGCCACAAGTTGGTGAGCATCGCCAGCGTCTGCCCACCGTGGACCTGCTGGGTCAGGCCCATGCCGTACATGCAGATCGAGGCGTGCGATTCGACGTAGACTTGCGCCGCGGCTTCGATGTCGGCGCGGGCGAGGCCGCTCTCGCGCTCGATCTCGTCCCAGCCCGTGGCATCCGCCTTGGCCTTGAGCGCTTCGAAGCCGGCGGTGTGCTGGGCGATGAAGTCGACGTCGAGGACGTGGAGCTTCTCCTCGCGCCATGCCTTCTCCTCGGCGGCGAGGACGTGCTTGATCATGCCCATGATCGCCGCGATGTCGCCGCCCGCCTTCACCTGCAGGTACTGGCTGGAGATCTGCGTAGCCTTGGGCGTCAGCATCTCGACCGGGCTCTGCGGGTTCTTGAAGAGCTCCAGCCCTTTCTCGCGGATCGGGTTGAAGGTGATGATCTTGCAGCCGCGCTTCACCGCTTCCTGCAGAGGGTGAAGCAGGCGCGGGCTGTTCGCGCCCGGGTTCTGGCCGAAGAAGAAGATCGCCTCGCAATGCTCGAAGTCGCTGAGCACGCAAGTGCCGACGGGCGAGCCGATCACCTTCTTGAGCGCGACCGAGGTCGTCTCGTGGCACATGTTCGAGCTGTCGGGCAGGTTGTTGTGCCCATAGAGCCGGCCGAACAGCGCGTACATGTAGCTCGTCTCGAGGCTGGCGCGCCCGGAGGAATAGAACACCGCCGAGCCCGGATCGATCGCCTTCAGCTCCCGCCCGATCGCCTGGAAGGCCTCGTCCCACGAGCAGGGCGCGTACTTGTCGATCGCGCGGTCGTAGCGCATCGGGTGCGTCAGTCGGCCCGTCTGTTCGAGATCGTGGTCCTTCCACGTCCTGAGCTCGCCCAGCGTGTGCTGCGCAAAGAACTCGGGCGTGCAGCGCCTGGTCGTTAATTCCCAAAGCGTCGCTTTGGCGCCGTTTTCGCAGAACTCGAACGGATGCGGGTCGGCCGGCTTGCCCCACGCGCACGAGACGCACATGAAGCCCTTGACCTTGTTCTGCCGCCGCAAGGTATCGAGCGCGCCGGGCGTCGGCCGCTCGCGTAGCGCGATCTCAGCGATGCCGCGCATCGAACCCCAACCGCCTTCGGCCCCATCGTAGTGGACCGTATCCTGTTCCTTGGCCATCGCTTCGCCCTGTTGGCCTGGCAGTCTGCCAGGCAGTCTGCCTGGAACATGCAGCGCGCCCACGCGCTCGTGGCACTCCAGGCCTTCAGACAGGACTAGCGCGCATCCATTCGCCAAGTTCCCGCAACGGCGGATTTCCTCGCAGCATTGGGACGAGCCCCCGGCGGCCGCGCGTGAGCTGCCGGGGGGAGGGTGATCTGCGCGAGGGGCGTGCTCTCTATTCCTGCTCCGACCGCGACGGCGCTGCCGATCGGTGGGCTGCCCGGATTGCCGCCACCAGCTCGTCCTCCAGCAGTGGCTTTTGCACGAGAACTGCGCCCTGGCTCGTCAGCACTTTGCGCTTCATCGGGGAATCCATGTTGACGAGGATGATCGTCGCGCCTCTCCAACCCCGCGCGCGGATGGCCTTCAGGCGCTCGCTTGCCCGTGTGCTTTGCGGGCCCTGGTCGAGGACGAGGCAGGCCCATGGCTCGGCCTTGGCGAAATCGTCGTCCTCGCTGCAGGCCAACGCCTCGATCCCCTCCACCTTCAACGCGAATAGAATCGCCTCGCGCACCGCTAAGTCCTCCACGACGAGGAGGGCTTTCAGTCCGCGCGCACCCGCGCTATGGTCTGAATAAGCAGCGGAGGACATTGCGTTATCTGCGACAGCCCATGATTTAAGGAGTGATATCAGGGGAACTGTCTAGTTCGTTTGGGCAGGGGCGAGAATTTGGGTATTCATCCTACGGTACATACCGGAGGTGACGGGCTGATCAGCCCTCTCACGCCCCACGCAGCGGCAAGACTGCCGAGTCGCTGGAGCTGGGCGTTCAGCGACCCAGGTGCAACGACGATCGGCCTGGTCTTCATCGGCCTCGGCTTCGTGAGCCGTCTCTTTCTGGGTCCGCTGCTGATCAACCGGGCGACGGTGATCTTCTTCGTGCCCGGGATCGTGGCTTCGGCGGCGCTCGGCGGCCAGCGCCCCGGCCTGATCGTCACGATCGCCGGGTGCATCGCCGGTGTCGCGCTCGACTATCTGACGCACAACCTCGTCGTCGGTGATTACGTCGCTGCTATCGTCTACGCGCTGATCGGGATCGCGATCTCGGTCGGCGGCGAGTGGCTGCAGGCGGCCCGCCAGCGCGAGGCTCGCGTGACGCGCGAACTTCAGCAGCGTGAGGCGCACTTGTCGTCGATCCTGCGCACCGTGCCCGACGCGATGATCGTGATCGACGACGCGGGCCTCATCCGCGACTTCAGCGCCGCGGCCGAGCAGCAGTTCGGCTGGCGCGCCGAAGAGGTGGCGGGCCGTAATGTCAGCATGCTGATGCCTTCTCCCTACAGAGATGCGCACGATGGCTATCTCGACCGCTATGCCGCCACCGGCGAGCGGCGCATCATCGGCATCGGCCGGGTCGTCGTGGGCGAGCGCAAGGACGGCTCGACGTTCCCAATGGAGCTGGCCGTGGGCGAGATCAAGCTGCCCGGCCAGCGGATGTTCACTGGCTTCGTGCGCGATCTCAGCGAGCGGCAACGCACCGAGACGCGGCTGCAGGAGCTGCAGAGCGAACTGGTCCACGTCGCCCGGCTGACCGCGCTGGGCGAGATGGCCTCCGCGCTGGCGCACGAGCTCAACCAGCCGCTGAGCGCCATCGGCAACTACCTGATGGGCAGCAAGGCACTCCTGCGACGCGAGGACGTCCCGCACGAGCGCATCGCCGAGGCGGTCGACAAGGCCGGCAAGGAGGCGCTGCGGGCCGGCGAGATCATCCGCCGCTTGCGCGACTTCGTGGCGCGCGGCGAGACCGAGCGGCGCGTCGAAAGCCTGCCGCGCCTGATCGAGGAATCGAGCGCGTTGGCGCTGGTCGGCGCCAAGGACTTGGGGCTGCGGGTGCGGCACGAGCTCGATCCCTCGGTCGAGCTCGTGCTCGTCGACAAGGTGCAGGTGCAGCAGGTTCTCCTGAACCTGATCCGCAACGCGGTCGATGCCCTGAGTGATGCCCCGGAGCGCGCGCTTACCATCGTCGTCAACGCGGAGGACAGCGACATGGTGCGGGTCAGCATTGCCGACACCGGGCCTGGCATCTCGCCCGACGTGCGCGAACAGCTGTTCCGCCCGTTCGTGACGACGAAGCGCAGCGGGATGGGCGTCGGCCTCTCGATCTGCCGCACGATCGTCGAGGCCCATGGTGGCCGGATCTGGGTCGAGACCAATCGCGCGGGCGGCGCGACCTTCCATTTCACCATACCGAAAGTGGGCGAAGAGGAGCTCGAGCATGGCGCATGAATCGGTTGTCCATATCATCGACGACGACGAGTCCGCTCGCGACGGCCTGGCGTTCCTGCTCGACTGTCATGAAATCAAGACCAGGACCTATCCCTCCGCGGTGCATTTCCTCGAAGTTGTCGGCGACATGGAGCATGGCTGCATCATCACCGACGTGCGCATGCCGGAGATGAGCGGGATCGAGCTGGTCGAGCGGCTCAAGAGCCTCAAGATCACCGCGCCGATCATCGTCATCACCGGCCATGCCGACGTGCCGATGGCGATCCAGTCGCTGCGCGCGGGTGTCTCGGATTTCATCGAGAAGCCGTTCAGCGACGAAGCGATCCTCGAAGCGGTGCGGGCCGCGCTCGCCCGCCAGCAGAGCCGCGACGAGCTGGAGAACGAGCGTGAGCGGATCGCCGCCAACCTTGCCGCGCTGTCAGGGCGCGAGCGCGAGGTGATGGAAGGGCTGGTCGAGGGCAAGGCCAACAAGGTGATCGCCTACGACCTTGGCATCAGCGCGCGGACCGTAGAGGTCTATCGCGCCAACGTGATGACCAAGATGGGCGCGCGCACATTGTCCGAGCTGGTGCGCATGGTGATGATCTCGCGCCTGCGGGGATGATTTCCGCTCGCCTCGTGCCGAGGCTGCCCTCGGCCCGCGTCACTCTGAACTTGTTTCAGGGTCCATTCCTCGTCTTCGACCGAGGGCTTGAGACACTGGCCGACCCGGCGGTTTGCCGATCGTGCGGCCGGGCTTGCGGCCCGATGGACCCTGAAACGAGTTCAGGGGTTATAGTGATAACTCGCAGCAACGACATTCGGGACCACACTTGAATGCTGCCGCCGCGAGTAAGCGTTTGATCACCTCGGCCCGAAAATCATTTCCAGCGTTGCTAACCCCGCCCGGATCGGCGCTTAAGATTGATCGCATCGAGTCCGCCCGCCCGAGATACGAAGGGGCGAAGCGCAACTGAGAGCCTTTACAACTGATGTAAGTGGGAGTGGAACCGGCCCGCCCCTACCGGTTCCTATCTTCTGCCCGGTTTCCACGGGGGGAAAACTTCGGCGCTGGTGTGTGGACTGCCAATACAGCCTTGAGTGTGGACGGAGCACCGCCGCTAGTATACCTCACGACGACGCTTGGCATCAAGCTCATCTGTCAGCTCTGCACCGATCCAAGTAGTAAACCAGTTTCTTGAAATTATGCCAATGTTAAGCAGGTCGCTGGCGGCAAGGCCGTATGCGCCAGAAATCCGTTGCTTGAACGGATCGCCTACAAAGGGGCAAGCTAGGAGGTCTAAAGACAGCATGAGAACCTCGGTGTCCTTATGCCGATAGTGCTTCCTTGCCTCGATCTTCGAGACACCTTGCTCTGTCACGAAATCTCGTAGCTTATTGTACTTCTTTTTACCCTTCGTATAAAGAAGTAGGACGGTGATGGGGAAATACCCTAGCGGTCTCATGGCATAATATGAACCGTCGACTCTCTCGGCGATGTGAAGGTGTTGTCTGATAATGCGCTCGTCGAGCCAATACTCCTTCCCAAGCTCCCCTAGTGCTAACAAGAGGTACAGGCTTTCTATCTCTCTAAATTCCAGCGCCTGGTTTTTCTTAAGTTGGTGCGAAGCATTATCATAGATATATTTGTAGAATCGATGCTTTTGCTCTTGAGATATTTTTAGCGCACGGAAGGAGCAGGTGGCTGTCGCGACAATTCGGGTAAGCCTAATTGAGACATTTACCCGAGGAGCAGAAGCGTATATGAAGAAAGCGAACTCCATGAGGCCAACAAGCGCCTTGAGAAGATCGTCCTCCGATCTTAGACCGCGCCCGGTAGCGACAAACGCAGCCAGTAGCTTATCTATTTTGCCCTCTAGGAGAGCAAAGGTGTAGTTCCCAACTTCGAGATAGTTTACACCAGCAGATTTCAGTATCGTTTTGTACCTAACGATCAGTGTGCGACTGTCTACGCGACATAAGAATCTCTCAGGTACGTCTTGAACATCGTCCAGAATGGCGCCGTTTTCGGTGTCTGCGCTACCACGCTTGACCTCGATACTCTCAGCAATAAGCGGAGATATCTGATTTTTCGCAATTATAATTTCCGTTATGATTGGCTTTTCGTATACTCGCGTCTTTTCGGTGTTCAGGTTCAGCTTCACTTGAGATAGATTGTGCCTAATGTACTCTGTTATAATTGTTGCGTGCTGTGGATCGTTATAGAACACGTAATAATCGTCTACGTATCGGAAGATTTCGTAGTCGTGCTTGTGGAGCAACATGCCCGATTGACGCTGTCGAAGCTGCTTTTCCACGGTGACATCAACAGATTGCAGAATTAGCTCGGCAAATACACGGGAGAACTCAGGTCCGATAACGATCCCATTTGTTTCGTTCTGATTTAGATTTTGCATCAGCGCGTCAAATTGTCCACTGAAAGTAGATTTCGATGGGACCAAGTCATCCTTGATCGCGCGATTCCCGTGTATCGCCCATGGTAATGAGTGCGTGTATATGCTGTCAAAACACTTCGCGACATCGACCTTCACCATCGCATTAAAGCGCTTCTCCGCGCGATGATATTGGTGGGACTCAAAGAACTTGAACACATTGCTGTAGGCCTCATAGACAAAGTATGAGCCGATTTGATCGTATTCTTTATCGTGCTCTTCAACTTGGCCTAGCTGCTTTGCAAGCAGCCTCTCGTGCATTTTGTCTCTGAAATTTGAGTAACGGGCGACTCGCACCGGCTTTCTAATCGAAAAGGGGCTCAGACCTGCGTAATACTCGATTGTTGCAGCATGTGCGTGATAAAACTCTGCAACTGCCAGCTGATTCAACGGGTGAGGGATCGTGAGGCGGCGTGCTTCCGTGACCTTGTGACTGATGTCGAAGCCAAAAGGCATAGTTATCAAAGAATGAGGCAGAAGCGGGAGCGGCCGAATTGTTTTTGTCTTCCCGAACTGGGTCACCGTACTGATCTTTACAGGTTCATTTGCTGAAATTCCTGTAAATAGACGCACTACGATATCAAACTTGTCGTCAAGCGCCTCCCAAGCAATATCCCCGTCATCTAAGTGCACGTTGTACCTAATCAGTATATCGCTAAAGTGTCTGTTGCTAGGTCGTGAACTCATAAATCCGTTGCCGCCACACCGCGGCTATGGGAGGAGCGTGGTGAGATCGGGTGATGCGGGGTGACTGCTCATGTTCACGGTGAAGCAGCAACAAAGGCAGGTT
>Ga0068863_100006583_pt1 | contig 11401 bp, 8 predicted proteins | sample KBSSwiS62_FD_66596 | JGI IMG/M metagenome (GOLD analysis project Ga0068863, IMG submission 66596) | Switchgrass rhizosphere microbial communities from Kellogg Biological Station, Michigan, USA - KBS Switchgrass S6-2 | ecosystem: Host-associated > Plants > Roots > Rhizosphere > Soil ...
TCGTCCATCTTGCAACACTCCCGCCACGGCATTTGGGGTACCCCCAAATGCCTGAAAGTGTTACCTATGTGCCCGGAATGGAGTGTCACCTATGTGCCCGAATGGGCATTCGCTGACTTCCATCGAGATCCGAGGAAGTCTTCAAAACCTCGAAATGTCCGGCACTTAGCGCCAAATCGGCTCGGTGCTGTCCGTGGACAGCGGCGCACAAGGTGGGGTATGCGGGTGGGGTATCTTCCCGTTTTGGAATTCGATACCCCACTTTATGCCAACACTCACGGAACTGCGGGTCAAGGCTGCAAAACCAGCTGAGAAGCCTTACAAGCTGTTCGATCAGCGAGGGCTGCTCATGCTGGTCACGCCTGCCGGTGGACGGCTATGGCGCTTCAAATACAAACGAGGTGGGGTAGAAAAGCTGCTCACCCTCGGGCAGTACCCCGAAGTGTCGTTGAAGCGGGCGCGGGAGAAACGGGATGACGCTCGGCGGCAGTTGTCGGACGGTGTTGATTCGACGCTGAAGCGCCGCGCGGAAGAGGACGCCGCGACAAACACGTTCAAAGCCGTCGCTGACGAATGGCTGATGACCAAGAAGCACGCACTGACGCCTGCTACCTGGGCTCGGGACAAGCGGCAGATCTACAAGTGGGTGGTTCCTTACCTCGGAAGCAAACCCATTGCGTCAATCGAGGCGAAAGGCGTCATCGACACCGCGCACCGCTCCAGGGAAGTCTGCGGACGTGTGTTTCGCTACGCGATTGCAACGGGTCGCGCCAAGCACGACATTGCAGCGGATCTCGTTGGCGCTCTTGCGCCCCGTACCACGACGCATCATGCCGCCATCATTGATCCCGTCAAAGTTGGAGAGCTGTTGAGAGCCATCGACGGCTACGATGGTCAGCCGACTACCGCCGCAGCTCTGCGGTTGGCTCCGTACGTGTTTGTGCGTCCCACCGAGCTGCGCGCAGCGGAATGGACTGAGATGAACTTGGATGGTGAACAACCGGAGTGGAGGATCCCAGCTGAGCGAATGAAAATGCGCGAGACACACATCGTCCCACTGTCGCGCCAGGCTGTTGAAATCGTGCGGGGGCTGGTGGTCATCACTGGACGTCAGCGGTATGTGTTCCCTGCGATTGGTGGCGGCGGCCGACCCATCAGCGAGAACACATTGAATGGCGCACTCCGTCGCATCGGGTATCCAGGAGACGTAATGACCGCCCATGGCTTTCGGACAATGGCCAGCACGCTGCTTGATGAACAGGGCGTGCATCCGGATCTGATTGAATTGCAACTCGCGCATGCTGAGCGAAATACAGCTCGTGCAGCCTACAACCGAGCCCAGCGTCTGGCGGAGCGCCGTGTGATGATGCAGAACTGGGCAGACTATCTTGACCGACTCAAGTCCGTGGAGATCACCGCGAAACACGGAAATACTACTGGGAAATACTACTGACTGATTTACGACTGTGACACGGAGGTAAGCGATATGGACCTTGAAGCCCTTGCTTCGGCTTGGCGCTCCTTTCAGAACCATACGCCAGTCAAGTTCTGTACGATCAAAACCGGGCGCCACTATCGAGCCATGGTCAACCTCTTGAACGAGCTCGTTGATGAAATCGGCGACCGCGAGTCGCATGCGATGATTGGGCTCCTCGACATCGTGTCCCACTTCGTCCACGACTACGAAGAACGCAATATTGCGTTTCCCAATCCCGAGCCACACGCAGTTCTCCGGTTCTTTATGGAACAACACAACCTGCGCCAAGCCGATCTCGCAAACATTTTGGGCTCTCATTCGAATGTCCACGACGTTTTGAAAGGCACGCGAGAAATAAACACGTCTCAAGCCAGGACCCTTGCTTCACGATTTCATGTTTCCCCCGCCGTATTTATCTGAGAAATTCGGAGCGCCGATTGAGTCGATCGACAAATCGCACGATGTCCACTGCGAAAAAAGAGAACCTCGCGCAAGCGTGCTTCGGTAAAAGCTGAAAGCGTCGTCGTGTACCGAGGAATCAAGATCGCCCAGATAGGTGGCAAGCGCTCTCCGACTGCTCATGCCCTTCGCGAGGCTTTGCGGGCAAGGTCCGAGAAATCGCGTGCCGGATCGAGCTAAACCTACCGCATGCCTGCGCATTCGGAGGTCGCGTCCACGAGCCGTCCACTGCCGCTGCTGGGACTGAGGGTAGTGCATTACCCTCGTGTTAACTTTGAAGAGCCGCCTTGTAATCCGGGGGATTCGGCCCTACCATTCATACAGCGTCTTAAGGCGCTACAGAATATCGAAACGGCCAATCTATCTGGTCTATCTCCTAACGGAGACGATGCGGGTGGTGCGGCCCTTTCTGTTTCTGGGTACCACTAATGTGGCTTCCCGACTGGCTCCCCCAAGTTTCTCTCCAGCCCATCACGCTTCTAGCAGCACAAGCGTGGCATGAGTTATTGAGTCCGCAGACGCCTGACACCTTCCAGGCGCGGGTACTCGATTTGCCAATGTTGCTTCAAGAACTTGCGGAGGTAGCCATCCTCTCGAGCGAAGACGAGCGATGGGCAACTTTTCTACCGATGATCGCCGCGGAACTGCAAGATGCTCGGCACGTAGAAGCGGCATTTCTGGCGAAAGACACCCGATTGCGAGCGGCGATCGACGCTATCACCTCGAGCGTAGATGCTGACAACAAGACCCCCAAGACGATACACGAACGCGCACGGATAGCACTTACGCAATTCGGTCCAATCGAACAACGATGGAAGGATCACGCGCAAGAGCTTGCCGATAACAACACAAACGAAAAGGGACTGCTCCTACACCGCCTATCAACGTTGGCCACCCACATAATGGCGAGGGGACTTGAAGAGGAGTCCCTCGCAGCAGTCCTCGCAGATGCTTGCCAAGCTGGGACAGTCTCTTTCATCCAGACAATCACGGCGTGTATATCGGGACAGTCGCGCGAATTCACTGTGTCGTGGCGCTGAACGGACGACGCGGCGACTTGGCCGCACTAATCGGAGGGTCACAGTTCACCCAAGTGGGCAAGGGTCACGGCATTCGCCAAGATCCACTCTCACGCGACTGGCACCGCTCGAACGACGGTCGCTTCTTCGTCACCGCAGTCTTCCATGCGAGTTCACCACGATTAGCCGCGGAGTGCTGCCTGCAGCAGATCTCAACTCTCCTCAATGTACAGAACCTGTACCATAACAGCGCGGCATTCCGAGCTGTAGCGCGCGTTTTGGTTTACGATGGCGGCAGTACCCCGTTCGTAGTGGAAGTCAGTCCCGAAAAGCATTTCGGACTATTCCCGCGCTCCGAATATCGAAAACTCAGCAGGGACACGTACTCACGTGTTGGCTCACGTCTCGACGGGCGCATTTCTAACGCACTCGAGTGTCACGCCCTGGCGTTGAGTGCCGATAATCCAAAGACGGCGATGGTCAATCTCTGGACTGCGCTCGAGACTATCACAGGATCGGTAGGTCTCAAGTCGACAGGCTCGCGTGTTGCCGAACGTATTGCGCCGATTATTGCCTATCGCCGAGTCGACAAAATTGCCACGTACCTTGCTCTATCTGTTCACGCAACAACGCGTCGAGACGAAAAAGGCATTGACCCTAAACTGATGCCTGCTTCCAGCGAATATTTCATTGCACCGGACGACATCTTGCGAGCCGTAACCGGGAAAGAAAACAACGAGCCGATAAGATATTTGTTTGGAAGATGCTCGGCATCGCCGTTACTACTGTATCGACTATTCTCGGTGTGGAAGGACTTCCATGACCCCCGGGCTTTGGCAACCTCGATCGCTCGATCAAAGACCCGTGTCGAATGGCAAGTTGCACGAATCTATCGCGCCCGCAACCTTCTCGTTCACCGCGGCGAGCAAAGTCCCTATACATGGAGGCTGCTACGGAACGCACACTATTACGTTTCAACCGCAATCAGCCGAGTGCTCCACGACCTCCGAGATCAATCTGACTGGACCGTCGATACCTCACTGGTCTATCAATGCCAGCGTTACGCTCACCTGCACGATCAGCTTCAGAGGCGAAAGGGCGAGGAGATCATGTTCTCCGATATGCTGTTGCAGAAGACTCGAACTGCCGATTCGATCGTCTGGCCCAACCTGAAAACCTAAGCAAATAGGGTCGTAACCCGCAGGTCCGTGGTTGTGGCTCGCGGAACAGTCCATTTGTGTCCAAGCAGCGCTGTGGCCGTAGTGTTCAAAAGACGGCGAATGCCAAACAGCCATAGCGCGCGGCCAGCGATCACCTCGACCTTTAGAGTGCCTCGGTCTGCCCCGGTTCGATATGCGTCGTGACCTTGCCCGGAAAACTCTCAACATCTGGGACCAGGGCACGTTGGATCGGCGTGCCCGCTGCTCTCGCCTCGGCATATTCCTTCATCGAGGCGGCGAATGTCACCTGCGTCTGTTGCTGGAGCCCGGCATCCCAACGCCGCATCATCTCAAACAGTCGTGCGGGTGTGCGCACGTCCTGGGCGGCTGCAAATCGGATCAGGCATTGCCAGTCGCCGCGCGATAGCCGTCCTCCAGAAAAGGCGCGCCTGATCGGCCCTCTGCCGGGTCTTCAAATTCGCCGGCCAGCCATTGTTCCAGTTCGTCTGTTTCGCGACCGGCGAGAGCGTTCGTGCAGAGGTGTTCATGGTACGCGGCACCCTTGATGGCACCGTTTATGTTGCGGACACGAATAACTACACCATCCGTTCGATCACGCCTGCTGGTGTAGTCGCTACCCTCGCGGGCCGATCTGGCGTAGGTGGTAAATCCGATGCAAAAGGCGATCAAGCCCGATTGGGTAGAGTCTACGGACTTGCGGCAGGCTCTGACGGCAACCTCCATTTGGCAGATTCGGACTTCGACACCATTCGCCGGGTCACCAGGGACGGCGTGGTAACGACCATTGCGGGAAGCGGACTTGTGGGTGCGGCCGATGGTCAAGCCTCCGCGGCCAGCTTTTCGGGCCCGATTGGAATCGCGGTGGATGCGCAGGGAAATGTCTACGTCGGCGATGTAGGCAACCACTCCATTCGAAAGATTTCCCCCGCGGGCTCAGTCGCCACGCTCGCCGGTAGAGCAGGATCACAAGGAGCAACCGATGGAATCGGTGCAGCGGCCCGCTTTAGCGCCCCTGCGGGACTTGCACTGGACACTTCCGGTAATCTGTATGTTGCAGACACTTTGACCGACACCATCAAAAAAGTAACGCCGGATGGCGTAGTCACCACAATTGCAGGTCGGGCATTTTATCTGGGATCCACCGATGGCACGGGCACGGCTGCGCTTTTCAATCAACCTGCGGGTATTGCCCTGGATCGTTCCGGCAACATTTATGTGTCCGAAATGGGCAACCGAACGATCCGCAAGATCGCACCCACCGGAGTTGTGACAACTCTCGTTGGCTCAGCGAGCTCGCGCGGCGTTCAGTTAGGTCCAATCCCCGGGTCATTGGGAGGCCCGCAGGGAATAGCGTTTCTACCTGGGCCCACCAACCGCCTCGTCGAAGTGGATACGGAGAATGTCGTACTCACCATAGATATTCATTGAGCCGGTAGGCTTCCTGCGCAAGCATGCCGATGGTTAAATCTCGAGTAAATCCTTGCCGACAATCACCGGCCCGGAAAAGTGGCGGCGCGCCGCATCAATCCACGTTTGATCGGAAATTGCGGGGTCGTCTGCCGGGACCAAATGCGAAAGCACGAGCAACTTGACACCGGCCCGCTGCGCTACACGCCCGGCATCCTCTGCAGTCGTGTGGTGCGACATGATGCTCTTCTTCAGAGTGGCCGCGTTGGGAACGCCGGCGACTAAACGATCAATCCCCTGCACGTGGAGAGCCTCATGGACGAGAACGTCGGCACCCTGAGCAAGGCCAACCAGATTGTCTGAGGGAGTAGTATCCCCGGAGATTACTATCGATCGATTGGCTGTATCGAATCGATAAGCGAACGCCGGCACGACCGGCGGGTGATTCACGAGCGCTGCGGTCACCTTCACGTTTTCATCCTGCATGACCATGCCACCATGGGTCAGCTCATGGACATGAACCAGCGGAACCAGAGGCACGCGACCCTCGTCAGCAATGCGTGTGTTGATATCATACGCATTCATCTCGAAGAACAACTGAGTCATCTTCTTGAGCGGTGGCGGCCCCCACGTGTCGATTCGAGCCTTCAACCCAGCTGCCCATGCCAGCCAAATCAGATTTCCATAGTCGGCGTTATGATCTGAATGGTGATGCGTGATGAAAACGTGTCGAAGTGTGGCTAACGGCACCCCGGCAAACGCAAGCTGGCGCGCGACTCCATTGCCACAATCAATCACATATGCAGCGCCGTTGGCGACGATTACCTGTGCCGATGGTGCGTTGGCCTTCCGCGGGCGTGGCCCGCCTCCCGTGCCAAGAAGTATGAGTCTGGTCCTCGTGTTTGCTTCCTCGCTGCGTGTCGGAGAGGAGGCTGCGCCGGCAATCGCTGCGGTGTAGGCCAGGAAGGTCCGCCGATTGATGTTTATCACCATGGCGATCACCTCCCAAGTCGAACAGTTCGACAGCGTACACCTGAACTTCCGCAATCTCGAAGGCTGGTCACGCGCCGCACCAGCCGCTTTTCGAACCAGCCGTCCTCAACCGGCCTCGCATTGAGAGACTCAACGCTTATCGGCGGGTAGCCATCCTCGACTAGAAGTGGAAATTCGATCTTCGTTGCCCACATCAGGTAATCCCGGCCCAGAACATTCCGGTGAAGAAATCTCGAGCACCCAGCGCGGATTGATGCCAGCCGCGAAAGCCGCGACGCTCAGTATTACGCTGAGATGCCGCACCAAGTCCAACACACTGATCAACAACGGCAATACGGTCAATTGCGGCGAGGCGCATCGGCGTTTCAGGTGTATCAAATATGTCTGCTATTCCACCGAAATGCCGTGGCTCGGCTAGACTGCAGGCTTCTACATAACGAAAAAGAGGCAGGGATGTCGCCCTCCCGTTCAATCGCCCTTCTGCCGCGTAATGTCCTTCTGATATCAACGTTGATCCTTTCCACGCTCATCGCAGGGTGCGGCGGTGGTGGTTCTGGAAACTCGGCCCCTGCCCCAAACTCGCCTCTGGTACTGCAACCGACTTCCGCAACGATCGGCGCCGGCACGACCCAGAAATTCGCGGCGACTGGCGGGCAACAGCCTTACACCTACTCCGTCATCAGTGGGACCGGGACCATCGATCCGAGCGGACTGTTCACAGCCCCCGCCTCCGCAGGCACGGCAACTGTCCGTGTAACGGACGCCGCAGGAGCGAGCTCGACAGCTTCCGTGACGACCAATGCTTCGCTGGCCATGAATGCTCCATCGATCACGATGACTGCCAGCTCCGGCCAGAGTTTTCAGTTTTCAGGGACGGGAGGCGCGGCGGCTGGATATCAATACTCGCTCGTCGCGGGAAGTGGGACTATCACTGCGAACGGCCTCTACACCGTAGGCAATACCCCCGGCAAGGAGACGGTTCAAGTGCGCGATGCTCAGGGGACAACCGCATCGAGCACTATCCAGGTCCTGAGAGTTCGCACCAATGGCGTAGTCAACTCAATGGCCGCCAGCGGATCCGCGCTTTACCTCGCAGGTTCATTTTCGGCGGTCAATCCGTATCTGACGTCCCGGATGGCGGTGCTGGATGCGTCCTCGGGTAAGCCGCAACTGCAATGCGACTTGAATACGGGTTTCGATGCTCCGGTTCTCGAGATCGTGCTGTTCAACAATGCGTTGTACGTAGGGGGCCAGTTCACCTCCTACAAAGGTCTGCCTGCGCACGGGCTGGCAAAGCTCGATGCAACAACCTGCGCGCTCGACACCACATTTACCCAGTCGACCGGGTTTGCAGGGACGTCGTCCACTGATCCGTTTCAGTACGTGCTCCCCACCTACGTGGCCGCAGTCGCAGCCAGTGGGTCATCCCTGTATGTCATAGGCAACTTTACGAGTTATCGGGGCCTCCCCGCCAATTACCTTGCGAAGATCGATCTCCAGACCGGCGCGTTGGATCAGAACTTCACAGGCGCAGCCGGTGCAGATGGGCCCCTGCGCAATCTGACGCTGTCCGCCGATTCGGTGTATGTCGCGGGGAATTTCTCGAACTATCGCGGAACCCCCGTGGCTCGCTCGGCGCCCGTGAAGATTGACATCAATTCGGGTGCTCTCGACCCGGCGTTCCGGGTGACCGGCTTGTTGAGTGACGCGACCGCGCTGCTGTATTCCGGCAGTTCACTGTATGTCGCAGCTCCGGTGCAGCAGGCTGGGGCGCTCGGGGGTACGGTGATCAAGGTCGACCCATTCACCGGCGTGCAGGACAGCACATTCGCAGCTCCATTCGCGCAGTTTGGGGAGCCGGTCTATGGGATGGCGGCTTCCGGCCATTCGCTTTACGTGAGCGGAGTATTCAATCCAAACGTCGGTTCAGGCCCCCAGGCCAAGCTGATCAAGCTGGATGCGGCTACCGGTCAGCCGGACAGCTCATTCAACCAAGCGCCCTCCCTGGACGCGGTGACGAATTCTTTTGCGATCTCGGGCTCGAGCATTTATGTGGTCGGCGGATTCCGTAGCCCCGGCTCGCAGCGGACTACCGGCATCCTGAAGTTGGATGCGACGACCGGCAGTCCCGATACGACATTCGGATTGGATCCTGGATTTGGCGGCACACCGTTGACCGTGGCTGTTGGTCCGAACGCGGTGTATGTCGGTGGTGTGATGTCCGGGTACGCCGGAGCGGCCGCATCCAACATCGCAAAGATCGACGCCACCAGCGGGACGCCGGACGCTGCCTTTGATATGGCAGACGGACCGCAAGGACCGGTCTATAAAATCCTGATCTCCGGGTCGTCACTATATATCGGCGGCTGGTTCTACCAGTACGGGGACGTGCAATGCGGTTTGATCGCGAAGGCCGACGCCAACACCGGCTCACCGGATCCCACATTCATGCACGGTGGTGGCTTTGAGCTCAATCCGTATCTGATGTCCGGATACGGCCCGAGTGTCAATGCACTGGCCATCAGTGGCACATCGCTCTATGTTGGGGGACACTTTACAGGCTACCGTGGTCAGGTCGCAGGGGAGCTGGCGAAGCTCAATGTCAACTCAGGCGAGCTCGATACAACTTTCGTGCAGGGACAAGGGTTTCTCCCACCCGCATCCCCAGGGGGCTACCCGCCCGACTCGCGCGTGTTTGCTCTCACGGTCACCCAGAATGGCTTGTATGTCGGCGGAAACTTCCAGCAATACCGTGGTACGGCGGTAGGCAATCTGCTGAAGCTGGACCCCACCACTGGCAACCCGGACTTGGGGTTCATGTCGCCCTTCAGCACCCCTTCCTCCTTTTTGACGAACATGACGTTGCTCGCTTCCGGAAGCAACTTGTATGTCGGCAGCTCGAACGCACTCTCAGGTAGCTCGTTCAGGACCGGTGTGTCCAAGTTGGATGCGCAGACTGGTGCTGTTGATGCAACCTTTGCCACGGACATCGGGCTCACTGCGCATGGCATCGGAATCTCCGCTGTCACAGTGATCAACGACCTTGTCTTGTCCGGCTCCTCGCTCTATGTCGCCGGTGATTTTACCCGCGATCTGGTCTCGAAAAGCTCCACGCCGACCAATGGTCTGATCAAGGTGGATGCCACGACCGGGGAGTTGGATACGACTTTCAGCCAGCCCGGCGGGCCCGACGGTGCAGTTGGCTCGTTGCTCCTCGAGGCGGGCTCGCTGTATGTAGGTGGCTCATTTTCGATCTATCGGAATAGGCCTGCGACATTCTCCGCGGTACTCGATCCAGCGAGCGGCGCGAATCGAGACGTAGCTGCCTTCTGACATTCCCGAGGCCCAACCGTGTTTTGTCGCAAACCCACAGCATGAAACGACTGAGCGCCCTGATTGCACTGCTGCAGGTAGCGTGCTCCACCTCTCCGGTCACATCGCTTGCCGATGGCAGCTACAAGATCATCGGCCAAGGCGGCGACGAGCCCACAAAGCGCGCAACCGTCAAGGCGCAACGCTTCTGTGCGCGAAGTGGGAGGGTTGCGAGCATCAGCGATGTCGGCGAGTGGCAAGACGCGCTCCTCGTGGATGTCTCATTCACCTGCACCGCACCGGCTTCCGTGGAACGCTCAGGAAGGTGACTGCCGCAGCCGCTTACCGTGATCGGGCAGGCGGCAAGGCGTCGACTTCGAGTCGTCCACCAGACTTTCGTCGCTCTTTTCTCTCGACACCCGTATTGCCTACCTGGCCCATCTCACACCGACCCCAAGAGTTGGCGTCATCATTTCACCGACACCGTCTGATCTAACAGAAATGACACACTGGTGATTTAAACAACCCATCCCCAGACGTTGGTCGATTCCCCCGCTCACTCCAGCCCACCGACGACGCCGACGCGCGTTAGTTCAAACTCCCCTCCACCTATTTTGACGCTCCCCGTGTCCTGTTAACCTCCAATTGGGCGTCTGGTTAGTCAAGCATGCCTGCCACGAACGGCGGGCTCGCTTATTTACCTAACTAATTCAGGGAGATCAAAAGATGCCGGGGTACCGCTCACCCGTTGCAATGGCCGTGGCGCTCGCACTGCCCGCAACATTTACACTCAACGACGTATACGCACAAACGGTTGCGGACACGACAGATGACCGAGACCAGGTCGTCATTACCGGAACTCGCGTCCAGAATCGCTCAGCGTTGGAGACGGCGGTACCTGTCGATGTTCTGACGAGTGATGTTTTCCAGAATCGGGGCGTTCCTGAAATCTCTCAGGCCCTTTCAGATTCTCTGCCATCCTACAACTTCCCCCGCCCAGGTCTTTCAGACGCAACCGACACCGTACGACCAGCGACCCTGCGCGGTCTGTCGCCAGACGAGACCTTAGTACTGGTGAACGGCAAACGGCGGCAGTCGGCGGCGCTCGTCAATATAAATGGCACGATTGGTCGCGGATCAAGCTCAGTCGATCTCAACACCATCCCTCAGGCGATGGTCAAATCGGTCGAGGTGTTACGAGACGGTGCCTCTGCTCAGTACGGGTCGGACGCCATCGCTGGCGTGATCGATCTGCGACTTCGGTCGAATCGCGATGGCGGTGATGCGACAGTGAGCTATGGCGTACACAAAACTGACTACGACATCCTGGTTGGCCAGGCTCCAGCCGGTGCCGGCTGGGCGGTGCCAGCGAAGATTTCGCGCAGCGTGACTGATGGCGGCATTCTGACAATGTCCGCGTGGAAGGGGCTGCCACTCGGCGACAACGGGTTCCTGACGATCGCGGCCGAATTCAAGAACCAAGCGCATACGGAACGTGGTGGCTACGACATCCGCCAACAGTATCCATTGGTCAATGGAGCATTCGATCCGCG
>Ga0068863_100006586_pt1 | contig 11398 bp, 9 predicted proteins | sample KBSSwiS62_FD_66596 | JGI IMG/M metagenome (GOLD analysis project Ga0068863, IMG submission 66596) | Switchgrass rhizosphere microbial communities from Kellogg Biological Station, Michigan, USA - KBS Switchgrass S6-2 | ecosystem: Host-associated > Plants > Roots > Rhizosphere > Soil ...
CGCGTCCGCAGCAGGTGGCGGGCTCAACTACCGATGGTGGCGGGACTAAGACTGAGGCAGTCAAGTATTCGTATGAGTTCTCGCAACCGAAGTTTTACATCAAGCACATCGTTCTCGAACACGATGCGAATGGACGGGGGACGGTTACTTTCGAGCGGTTGAACGAGGACACACCGGTTTCCGAACCGATCGAATTTTCGGCGGATGCTCTGGCGCGCATCAGTTCGGCCTGGCAGTCGTTGCAGTTTCTGGAATCAGAAACAAACTACCAGTCGAACAAACAGTTTCCGCATCTCGGCACGATGAAGATTGGCATGCAGCGTGGCGAACGCAAGCGTGTGGCGGAGTTTAACTGGACAAATAACGAAGATGCTTCGACGCTGGTGAACGAGTATCGCAAGGCGGCAGATCAGGCGATTCTGGTTTTCGACATTGCGGTCGCGCGTGAGAACCAGCCGTTGAACGCTCCGAAACTGATGGAGACGATGGAGTCGCTACTAAATCGCAAGGCGCTCTCCGATCCGCGTCAACTGCTCAAGCTTCTGCAAGATCTCAGCACTGACGAACACGTCCCACTCATCGCCCGCAACCACGCCCTGCGGCTGATCAAAAAGATTCAGAAGTGATTGTAGGGGCGGCCCTCCGTGGCCGCCCCACCGTGCGAACTCAACACTGGGGCGGCCACGGAGGGCCGCCCCTACAAATAATTCAATGAAACGCACGCAGGAATTACTCGTCATTGACGTTTGGAAGCCGATGGATAAGGAAGTCGTCGGCGCTCAGGAGCTTGAGTCAATTCAGGAAACGATTGCGGAGCGTTTTGGAACGTCTGTTAGTCCGGCGTCCATCGCTCGTGCCCTTGCGGATCATGGCGTCGGGCTAGGGCACCCGGAGATTCTTCAGACTGATTTGCAGTGGCGCGAGTGCCACCAGCTCTTTTCTCCGGAAGACCTGACGTTTGGCACGATTGCTGCCGCCAACCTTCTGATCGAAAAGGTCGAAAGTCTCCGGCGGCAATTTGAAAACAATGCTGCAATGGCGGAACGCCTGCGGCACGAGGTCAGGCAGTTTAAGACCGAGCTCGACCTGCTCGCTGTCAACGAAAAGGCGCAGAACCGAGAGCTCGCCCAGGAAATCGCCCAGTGGTTAGCGATTTGGCTGCAAACTCCACAGATCTTCAGCGAATGGCTCTCACTGCGCCGCGCGACGAGCGACTTTCAATCCCGTTTCAGCTCCTAAATTCTGGAACTTTCACCGCCTCCTGTGCGAATACCAATGACCAACGGGCTCAATTGGCGCATGAATCTTAAAAGCGACCTCAGCGATAGCGAATTATTACGGTCGATGCTGGCCGGAGACGAGGAAGCCCTGGCGCTTCTTTATCGCCGCCGCCAAGGCGGAATCTTTCGTTTTGCCCTGCAAATGAGCGGGTCGAAAACCATTGCCGAGGACGTTACGCAGGAGGTCTTCTTGTTCCTGATGCGCGAGGGTCATGTTTTTGACCCGGCTAGGGGTTCGGTGAGCGCGTTTCTTATGGGTGTTGCGCGGAACCACGTGCTGCGTCGTCTGCGCGTCGAGCATCTGCTGGCGCCACTCGGCGACGATTCCGACGACGACGCGCCGTTTTTGCACCCGAGCAGTGACTTGTGTCCGCTCGACGATCTGACGCGCGCCGAAACCATCGAGTCGGTGCGGAAAGCGGTGCTGAGCTTGCCGTCAAAGTATCGAGAAGTGGTCGTGCTCTGTGAGCTTCAGGACATCAGTTACGGTGAGACAGCAGAGATTCTGGGGTGCGCCATCGGCACGGTCCGATCGCGCCTGCACCGGGCGCGAGCTTTGCTGCTCGAAAAACTGCGGCCGGTAGCGGCGGTTGAGGAAACAGGGTCAGCGACTGTGAGGTGTTTCGCATGAACTGTCAAAGATTCGAGAATGTGGTGAGTGAGTTGGCGCGGGGGCAGATGCTGGCTGCCGAACAACGTGGCGAAGCGTTGGCCCACAGCGAAACGTGTGAGAAGTGCGCCGCGCGTCTTCGCGATGAGGAGATGTTGACGCGTGGATTGCAGTCGCTCGCCGCGGAGATGGAAACGCTCGGCGCGCCGGCTGCGGTTGAGAGTAAATTGCTGGAAGCTTTTCGTACTCGTCACGTTGTTACGCCGATCGCGAGCAGGCGATCGAATGCCAGTTACTGGGCGGCAGCGATTGCTGCGATGTTGTTGATCGCGATTAGCGTAGTTGTGTTTCGCTGGAGCAACAGTGCGGATGAACCTCGCGAGGTAGTCAAACAAACAGAGCCGCAAGCCACACCTGAAAACAAAGTGCCGGAGAATAAACCAGCGGAACAATTTACTGCCGGCGTTCAAGAGCATGAAGATCTGTTACCACAGCGTGTGAAGCCGAAGCGCGTTCGTAACTCAGGTGTGCGCCCCGCGAGCGCGCAGTTGGCAAATCACGTCAACAATGAAATCGCTACCGATTTTATTCCGCTCAGTTACATGAGCGCCGCGAGTCTTCAGGAAGGTGGACAGATCGTTCGAGTTCAGTTGCCGCGTTCTGCACTGGCGAACTTCGGATTACCAGTAAACATGGACCGCTACAACGAGAGAGTTAAAGCTGACGTTTTATTCGGGGTCGATGGTCGGGCCCAGGCCATACGTTTTGTTCAATAGTTGAAAGGAAGCGAAGATGAAAAGAATACCTGGACTTTTAGCTGCGGCCACTCTGCTGTCGCTGGCATTTGCTACCGCCGCTGTTGCGCAGCAGCCTACGGCTGAAGGCATTGTAATCAAGCAGAGAATTTTTCAAGGACCGGAAGGCGCGCCGCCGCCGCCACCCGACGCGAACTTTGTTTTCATGGCTTCCGAAAGCTTCGGCGGGAAGACTGTAAAGGGAGCGCCGTATTCCGCGGAGGCCGTCACCGAGTCGATTCAAACGCTCTCCGATGGCAATCGCATCATCAACCGCAGCACGAGCTCGCTCTATCGCGACAGTGAAGGACGCACGCGTCGCGAGCAGAGTCTGAAGGGCCTTGGAATCTTCGGCGGAGCAGGTGAAGAACCAACGCAGACGATCTTCATCAACGATCCGGTTGCAGGCGTAACCTACTCGCTCGATTCCAAATCACACACTGCGCACAAAGGATTGCCGTTCACGTTTGAGTTCGCCAGGAAACCAGGCGAGACGATTGAAGGCCGGACGTTTGAGTTCAAAGTCGCGCCGGGCACAGCCGCTGGCGCCGGTGGGAACGTGATCATGACCGCGCCGCTGCCTGCTCCTGGGCCGGGCGTACGAGTGGCGCATGCCGCAGAAGGTGTCTCGACGTTTGTCTTCAAGTCCAAGTCGGCGAACAGTAACGATGTAAAAGAAGAGCAGCTTGGTAAACAGAATATCGAAGGTGTTGAAGCGGATGGCACGCGCACGACGATCACCATCCCCGCGGGCGAGATTGGCAATGAACGTGCAATCGAGATCGTCAGTGAACGTTGGTATTCACCGGAATTGCAATTAGTGGTGATGACACGTCACAGCGATCCGCGTTTCGGCGAGACGACTTACAAGTTAACCAACATCAACCGCACGGAACAGGCAAAGTCGCTCTTCGAAGTTCCGGCAGGCTACACCATCAAGGAAGGGCCACAATTCGCCCCAGGCGTCGGCCCCCTGCGCACCACCCGGCGCCCCGGCCAACCCGAATAACGCCGAAGGCGTTGGCTAATTGCAGCCCAGGGTTGGAGCGCAGCGACAACCCTGGGTCAAATTAAGAGAGGAAAATGAAACCCTGAAAGGGTTCGGCAATTGGCGAACCCTTTCAGGGTTTAAATGTAATTTATGTGACTCAACCCAGGGTTGTCGCTGCGCTCCAACCCTGGGCTGCAATTAGCCAACGCCTTCGGCGTTATCAATCCGGCCTTCGGCGTACTACTCTTCTTCTTCGCCGCCTCTAATCCTGCCTTCGGCGCGTGACTGCTCCACGATCTTTTGGGCCAACTGGCCGGGAACCGGATCGTAGTGCGAAAACTGCATGTGGAACGAACCGCGCGCGGCGGTAATCGAATTCAGTGTCGACTGATAGTTGAGCATCTCAGCCATCGGCACCTGCGCTTTGATCACTTGCTGCTTGCCGCTCGTCTCCATTCCCTGCACACGGCCACGACGGGAGTTCAAGTCGCCCATGATGTCGCCGCTGTATTCCTGTGGCGCGGCAATCTCGACGTCCATCACCGGCTCCAGCAACGATGGCCTGACTTTCTCCATCGCCGCGCGAAACGCCTTGCGACCCGCGGCTCGGAATGAATGTTCGTCAGAATCCACCGGGTGATACGAACCGTCGACCAACTGCACCTTGAAATCCACGAGGGGATAGCCGGCAATCGCGCCTGACTTCGCCGCCTCGATGATTCCTTTCTCAATCGCCGGCCGGAACTGTTGCGGTACTGAGCCACCGAAGATCTTGTCTTCGAAAACAAATCCACCACCACGCGGCAACGGCTCAAACACGCACTTGCAATCGCCAAATTGTCCGCGACCGCCGGTCTGCTTCTTGTGCCGTCCCTGAACCTCAGCACGCTGCGTGATCGTTTCCTTGTACGGAACCTTTGGCGGATGAAGTGTTACTTCCACGCCATAACGCTTCTTCAATTTCTCGACGACTGTTTCGACGTGCAACTGTCCCGAACCAGACAGCAGAAACTCCTTCGTCTGCGCATCGCGGCTGAAGTGCAGCGCCGGATCTTCTTCGAGAATCTTGTGCAGCGCCACACTGATCTTCTCTTCGTCCTGGCGCGACTTCGGTTCGATCGCAAAAGCTATCGCAGCCTCGGGATACTCGACGCCGTCGTAAACGATCTGCGCTTGTTTGTCGGAAAGCGTGTCGCCGGTTTGCGTCTCTTTCAGTTTCACGCAGGCGATGATGTCACCGGCGTGTGCTTCGTTAACCTTGTCGAGTGTTTTACCCTGCGTCACGTGCAGCGCGCCGAGACGTTCCGAAATTCCGCGGGTGGAGTTGAGCGCGTTGGCGTCGGTCTGAAGATGACCGCTGATGATCTTGAAGATGTTGATGCGACCCGCAAACGGATCAGCGACCGTGCGGAAGCAATAGGCCGAGAACGGTTCGCTGTCGCTGTACTTGCGTCCGATTCGCTCAGCGTCGGGAGCGGCATCGACTGGCTTGCCCCATTCAGCTTCATGGTGCGCCGGATCGGGCGCGAAGTCTACGAGCCCGTTCAGCAAAGCTCGCAAACCAACCTGCGTCATGCTCGACACGGCGAACACCGGACACAGTTTGCTTTGCGCGATAGCGTTGTTGATGTTTGGAAGTATGTCTTCTTCGTCGAGGGTTCCCTGCTCAAAATACTTTTCCATCAAAGCATCGTTCGACTCCGCTACCAGCTCCACTAACCGTTCGCGCGTTTTATCGACGACGTCGCGGCCTTCCGAAGGAATATCGATCTCTTTTGCCTGACCATCGGCGCCCAGCTCGTAAGCTTTCATGTGGACCACGTCCACCACGCCACGAAAATCTTTCTCTTTTCCGATCGGCAACGTAAAAGGAATGATGGCTCTGCTGAATGTCTTCTGCGCGCTTTCCAATGCGGCGCCAAAGTCTGCGTGTTCCTTGTCGAGCTTGGTGATAACCATTACTCGCGGGACCAGGAATTCGTTCGCATAGGCCCACGTCTTTTCAGTTTGCACTTCAACGCCTTTAACACCGTCGACGACGACGATGGCGCAGTCTGCGACGCGCAGTGCGGGGCGTGCGTGTGCGACGAAAGCAGCGTATCCCGGCGTGTCTATAAAATTGAGTTTTGTATCGCGATGTTCGAGATGTGCGAGTGCGGTATTAAGTGTGATCTTGCGGGCGATGGAATCTTCTTCGTAGTCAGTAACAGTGGTGCCTTCATCTACCTTTCCCCAGCGCGGTGTGGCTCCGGCGACGTAGAGAAGCGAGCTGACGAGCTGTGTCTTCCCTGCGTCGCCGTGTCCAATGACAGCGAGATTTCTGATGGCTTCGGTCGGATAGACTTTCATATGTTTGAGTCCTTTCAGGCATGTGAATTTTTGCGAAGGAAATGTATTAGGTCTGTAATTTATCTAACCCCGAAATTTAAGGCAAGTAGAGCCATCTTTCGGCCCATTTTTTGCATCTGAAGTCCGTTGGAATAGGAGATAGTGAAAGACATGTATTACCGGAAATTTCTCGCTTGGGCGGTGGCATTTTTGATTGCCGTTTCGTCGCTCGGAGTGGCCTCAGCCAAAGCGAAAGTCGACAACAAAAACGAGCAGGGTTTACAGAGTATCGAGCCCCTGAATCTGGCAGTGTTGATTCAGGATGATCTCGTATCGCAGGTGGGCAACGAGCTTGGCGTCACCCGCGATTTCATTCGTTCTTTGCCGCAGGGATCGAAGGTGATGGTTGGTTACATCACTACCGGCACGCTGCAAGTCAGGCAGCCGTTTACGACTGATCTCGAGAAAGCTGCGCAATCGCTGCGCATCCCGATTGGAAGCCGAAGCAGTTCCGCTTTCAATCCTTATGTTGAAGTAATAGAAGCGTTGAAGAAGTTCGAAAGTGGTGGTACCAACTCCAACGCGCTGTTGCTGATTTCAGATGGATTGGACACGTCGCGCGGTTTCGATTCAACGGCGGCAGGTCATACGCTCGATATCGACCGTGCGATTTCGGAAGCAAACAAACGTCACGTTTCGATCTTCAGTTTCTACGCACCGTCGGTCGGACTGACAAGTCACAGCCGTTTGGCCGCGAGTTACGGACAGAGCTCGCTGAATCGTGTGAGCAACGAGACGGGTGGCAAAGCGTTCTTCCAGGGCACGACCGGATTCGTGACCTTCGATTCTTACTTTTCGCGATTGCGCGAGACGCTGAATCGGCAGTACGCCCGCGTTCGATAAGAGAATCTTTTCTCAATCTAACGATAGGTCCTATATGTCCTATAGGACCTATTCTTTTTTGTGGTAAAGTTATCGCGCTCCAGAAACGACCTACTCAAACGTCCAAAGTAGTGCGCGAATATTGTCTCATTGTCGAAGGCGCGTTCTTTTCCGAGTCTGAGGCCGAACACGCTCTGCGCGATCCCTTTATCGAAGACTGGGTCGAACAAACAGGACGCTTCCGCCTCCACAACATGGACGAGATCCTGATCACTCCCGGTGTGACGCTTGGCTCCCTCGGCGTGGTGATGCTGGACGATGGTATTTTCGAGGTCGCTAGCACCGATCCCGATCATCCTCTAACCGAACACAAAGCCAAAGGGGTTGCTGAAGCACTGCGACGCCAGGACATGTTCGACGAAATCAGAACTGAGCCACGCGGTGAGTAGCGAGAGCCTCCAATCATTTCTCGCGGGACGTGTTGCGGTAGTTCTGGGGGACATCACTCGCCAGGATGTGACCGCCATCGTCAACGCGGCCAATTCGACTTTACTTGGAGGTGGTGGCGTTGATGGTGCGATCCATCGTGCCGGTGGTCCGGAGATTCTGAAGGAATGTCAGGGGATCCGGCGGACTGTTTATCCGAAAGGTTTACCGACCGGCCAGGCAGTGATCACAACGGGCGGAAACCTGCCGGCGAAGTACGTGATTCACACAGTTGGTCCAATCTATGGCCGGCAGCCGGATCGTGAAGCAGAGCTCCTCGCCGCTTGTTATCAAAACTCTCTGTTACTCGCTCGCCAGCATTCCATTTCCTCCATTGCGTTTCCATCTATTTCAACAGGAGCTTTTGGCTATCCTAAACCCGAGGCGGCGAAAGTTGCGTCTGCAGCGATCAAGAATTTTTTGATGGCGGACGAGCAGATCGAGGAAGTGCGCCTGGTATTTTTTCAACAAAGAGACGCGCGCGTGTTTCTTGAGTACCAGGATTTCGAGTAGACTCTCCAACTTTGTTGCCCGATAACGATTACACATGATTGAGACTACTGAACTGCCGGCGCCATTGCTGCCGCTGGAACGCATGGCCTGGAATTACTGGTGGAGTTGGGCCGCTGACGGCGAGAGTGTTTTCCGCGATCTCGATGCGGACATCTGGGAAGAGTGCGAGCGCAACCCACGACAATTGCTGGCTAAAACATCCGCCTATCGATTGGCTGAGGCGGCCACGGATCCTGTTTACCTCGAACGCGTGCATCGTCTCGATGCGAGCTTTCAGTCGTACATGGGTTCGCAACCCCATCTGCAGCTTGAAACCATCACGCAGGAACATCCGGTCGCGTATTTTTGCGCTGAGTTTGGCGTACACACTTCACTCCCGCTTTATTCCGGTGGGCTAGGCATTCTCGCCGGCGATCATCTCAAGTCAGCCAGCGATCTCGGCTTGCCCCTCGTCGCGGTGGGACTGCTGTATCGCTATGGCTACTTTCGTCAGCGATTGCGTAATGATGGTTGGCAGGAAGAGCACTACGGCGAAACGCGTCCCAATGAGTTGCCGATCAGTTTAGTTCGCAATGCTGATGAGACGCCGTTGCGAATCGAGGTCTTGATTCGCGAACGAAATGTGTTGGCCCAGGTGTGGCGGGCCGATATCGGTCGCGTTGCACTTTATTTGTTGGACACGAACATTCCGGAAAATGCTGAGACCGATCGTTGGGTGACGGGACATCTTTATGGTGGCGATCGAGAGACGCGAATCGTGCAGGAGATGTTACTCGGGATTGGCGGTGTTCGGTTGTTGCGCAAGCTTGGTGTGACGCCGCGTGTGTTTCACTTAAACGAAGGTCACTCGGCGTTTCTGACGCTCGAACTCGCGCGAGAAGTTGTGCAAACTGGAGAGTCGTTCGCGGCAGCGATCGATGTGGTGAAACAGCAATGTGTTTTCACGACGCACACGCCGGTTGCAGCGGGGAATGATGAGTTTGATGCGTCGCTCGTGACGCGCGTCTTTGGTCCAGGCTATTTCAAAGAGCTTGGCTTGAGTGAGGATGAGTTTCTCGCCCTCGGGCGTGTCGAGCCCGCGGACAAAGCGGAACGTTATGGACTAACGCCGCTTGCTATTCGCATGTGTCGTTCGACTAACGGCGTGAGTCGCAAACACGGCGAGGTCTCGCGTGCGCTGTGGCAGAAACTTTTTCCCGGAAAGAATGTCGAAGAAGTTCCGATCAGTTATATAACCAACGGCGTTCATGCTCCGACGTGGATCTCGCTGCTCTTGCGTCATCTGCTCGAAACTTATGTCGATCAGGATTGGGAGTCGAAGCTTCGAAACCCGGAGCAATGGGCCGATGCGATCGCGCGCATTCCTGATGAAGAGTTGTGGGCGGCGCACGTACAGTTGAAAGAGCGGCTCGTTGCGTTTATTCGTCATCGTTCGGCGCAGTCGCGCATTGCTGCCGGTGAACAAGCTGATTACATCGAGGCAGCGAATACGATGTTTGATCCGGCAGCATTGACCATTGGCTTTGCGCGTCGTGTGGCTGGCTACAAACGCTGGAACTTGTTGCTGACGGATCAGGAACGTCTGGCGCAACTAATCAACAACGAAGAGCGTCCCGTTCAGTTTGTGTTTGCCGGCAAGGCTCATCCGCAGGACGAAGGATCGAAGCTCGTGCTACAGCAGTTGGCGCGATGGAAGTACGATCCTACAGTTCGGCAGCGAGCAGTTTTTCTTGAAGACTACGATCAGGAGATTGCGCGGCAGTTGGTCCAATCAGTTGACGTTTGGTTGAACGTGCCGCGACGACCGCAGGAAGCCTCGGGGACGAGTGGTGAGAAAGTGGCAATTAATGGCGGGTTGAACCTCTCGATACTCGATGGCTGGTGGATGGAAGGGTACGACGGCATAAACGGTTTTGCGATTGGCAGTGGAAACGATACTGCGGATGTCGCTAAGATTGATGCGCTGGACGCGGAGTCGCTGTATCGCACGCTGGAGTTGGAAGTGGTGCCGCTCTACTACAACCGTGATGAAGCCGGGTTGCCGCGTCAGTGGATCGCGATGATGAAACGCGCCATTCAGACGCTCGCGCCCAAGTACAACAGCGACCGGATGGTCGAAGAGTACGCCCGCCGGATCTACTAATTTGTAGGGGCGGCCCTCCGTGGCCGCCCCAGCGCCCGCCATACGCACACAGGGGCGGCCACGGAGGGCCGCCCCTACAAAAAATTCCCACAATGCTGTTAGACTACGAGACCGGCGGTTGTGCCCCAAGTCCCGAATGAAATACTGCACTGCCTGCAAAGCAAAATACGACGACAGCGTAAGCTTCTGTTCGATTGATGGCGAGGTCTTGGAGGCCGATCCCGCCTCTATCGTCGATACCGTGCTCGACGGGCAGTACCAGATGGAGGCGCTGCTCGGCAAAGGCGGCATGGGAGCGGTTTATCGCGCGCGCCATATCCTGCTCGGTGATCGCGTCGCGATCAAGGTGCTGCCGCCCGAAGTCAGAAACAACGCCGAATGGTTGCGACGATTCAGGCGTGAAGGACAGGCGGCGCGTCGCTTTCGACATCCCAACGCAGTAACCGTTTACGATCTGCGGACCGCCGCCGACGGCACCATCTACATGGTGATGGAGTACGTCGAAGGTCACACGCTCGATCACGAGCTCAAGACCCGCGGACGATTTACCGCCAGAGAAGCATTCGAAATCCTCACGCCGATCATGAGCGTGCTCGACACCGCTCACGCAATGGGTGTCGTCCATCGCGATCTGAAACCCGAAAACATCATGGTGGGAAGACCCGCGGAAGGTGGCGAGCCGATCGTCAAACTGCTCGATCTCGGCATTGCGAAGATGCGTGAGATTGCAGGCGATAACGGCGGCAACACAGCACTGACGATGGCGGGGCAAGTGCTCGGCACTCCTTATTACATGTCGCCCGAACAGTGGGGAGAGATTCCGCGCGACGAGAACACGGAGATCGATGGTCGCGCTGATATTTACAGCCTCGGGCTCGTCTTCTACGAATTGATACTGGGACGGCGTTGTTTTTCAGGTAACACGCTGCACGAACTAAGACGCGAGCACGTCGCTACCCGCCCGCGACCGTTACACGAAGTTGTGCCTGACGTACCGCGCGGCTTCAGTGATGCAATCGAGCGTGCGACTGCCAAAGACCGTGGCGATCGACAAGCGAGTGCCGGTGCGCTGGCCAACGAACTGCGCGCGGGTTTGGAAACACCAGCCACTCCGATGACCGGACAATCACCGCAGTTGACGGAGACTGTCGCCATCGAGCGCGGTGTGCAGACAAATTCCGACGTTAACGCGCCGACGATCATTACTGTTGATGCTGTACCCACGTCACCGCCCGTCAGCCGGCCGGCTGCCAAAAATGATGCAACTGTTTACGAACCCGCGAAGCCTGATATGTCAGGCGCCACGGTAGCAGAGTCAGCGGCGATGGCGTCGAGCGTGACTGTGCCGCAAGTCGCGAAGCCGGCGCCGCC
>Ga0068863_100006590_pt1 | contig 11393 bp, 6 predicted proteins | sample KBSSwiS62_FD_66596 | JGI IMG/M metagenome (GOLD analysis project Ga0068863, IMG submission 66596) | Switchgrass rhizosphere microbial communities from Kellogg Biological Station, Michigan, USA - KBS Switchgrass S6-2 | ecosystem: Host-associated > Plants > Roots > Rhizosphere > Soil ...
GTCCGACGACGCCGCCGAATAGATCCATCAACTCCACACATAAGTAAGCAAGGAAGGACCACACATGGCCAAGCTGTCCACCGACGACCTGCTCGACGCGTTCAAGGAACTGACGCTGCTAGAGCTCTCTGAGTTCGTCAAGAAGTTCGAGGAGACCTTCGAGGTCACCGCCGCCGCTCCGGTCGCCGTCGCGGCTGCCGGCCCCGCCGCTGGTGGCGCCCCCGCCGAGGCCGCCGAGGAGCAGTCGGAGTTCGACGTCATCCTCGAGGGTGCAGGCGAGAAGAAGATCGGCGTCATCAAGGTCGTTCGCGAGATCGTCTCCGGCCTGGGCCTCAAGGAGGCCAAGGACCTGGTCGACAGCGCTCCCAAGCCGCTGCTCGAGAAGGTCGCCAAGGAGGCCGCCGAGGAGGCCAAGGCCAAGCTCGAGGCCGCAGGCGCGACGGTTACCGTCAAGTAGTTTCATCACCTGCGGGGCGGATCTGGCAAACAGATCCGCCCCACAGCTGTGTCTAGGGTGTGTTTAGGGTCGATCACAATGTGACGCAAGACGTGTGTCGTGGTCAGACGGCGTAAGCTACAGTGACTCAAGCCACAGGCGGGAGGCATGTGGCTGGGGCTGAAATACTTGGCGGAAGGATCGCGCGTGGGCATCGGAATTCAAGTAGAAGGACTGACCAAGTCCTTCGGGGCCCAGCGAATTTGGGAAGACGTCACCATGGAGGTCCCGGCCGGTGAGGTCAGCGTCCTCCTGGGCCCGTCGGGTACCGGTAAATCAGTGTTCCTGAAGTCTTTGATCGGTCTGCTGCGGCCCGAGCGCGGCAAGATCATCGTCGACGGCACCAACATCATCGAGTGCTCGGCGAAAGAGCTCTACGAGATCCGCACGCTGTTCGGCGTCATGTTCCAGGACGGCGCGCTGTTCGGCTCGATGAGCCTCTACGACAACACCGCTTTCCCCTTGCGTGAGCACACCAAGAAGAAGGAAAGCGAGATCCGCAACATCGTCATGGAGAAGCTCGAGCTGGTCGGCTTGGGCGGTGACGAGAACAAGTTCCCCGGTGAGATCTCCGGCGGTATGCGCAAGCGTGCCGGCCTGGCCCGCTCGCTGGTGCTCGACCCGCAGATCATCCTCTGCGACGAGCCGGACTCCGGTCTGGACCCGGTCCGTACCGCGTATCTGTCGCAGCTGCTGATCGACATCAACGCCCAGATCGACTGCACGATCCTGATCGTCACGCACAACATCAACATCGCCCGCACCGTCCCGGACAACATGGGCATGCTGTTCCGCAAGCACTTGGTCATGTTCGGACCGCGCGAGGTGCTGCTGACCAGCGACGAGCCCGTCGTCCGCCAGTTCCTCAACGGTCGCCGTATCGGCCCCATCGGTATGTCGGAGGAGAAGGACGAGTCGACGATGGCCGAAGAGCAGGCCATGGTTGACGCCGGTCACCACGACGGTGGCGTCGAGGAGATCCAGGGCGTGCCGCCGCAGATCCAGGCGACTCCCGGAATGCCCGAGCGTCAGGCCGTCGCTCGCAGGCAGGCGCGCGTCCGCGAGATCATGCACACCCTTCCGCCGCAGGCGCAGGAAGCGATCCGCGACGATCTCGAAGGCACCCACAAATATGCGGCGTCCGAGTTCGGTGAAGGCGCCACGGCGCGGCACCGTACGCTCGACGACGACGCGCCGACGGGGGCAATTCCCCGCGTCGAGAGGTAACTGTTGACGAACGTCGAGCAGAAGGCTGGCGTTCAGAAAGCTCCAGTCCAAAAAGCGACGTTCTGCCGGATCTGTGAGCCGCTGTGCGGCATGATCGCGACCGTCGACGACGGCCGGTTGGTGTCGCTGCGTCCCGATAAGGACCACCCGCTGTCTGCGGGCTTCGCCTGTCAGAAGGGCATCGCGTTCACCGAGGTCGTCAACGACCCCGACCGCGTAACCCAGCCATTGCGGCGTGGAGCGGATGGTTTCGAACCGGTCAGCTGGGACGACGCGATGACCGACATCGCCGCCCGGCTGACGGCCATTCACCGCAAGCACGGCTCCGGCGCGATCGGCTGGTACTACGGCAACCCGGGTGCCTTCAGTTACTCACACACCCTGGGCCTTGCGACGTTGATGAACGCATTCGGCCCGCGGTTGCACGTCTTCACCGCCGGGTCGCAGGACGTCAACAACCGCTTCGTGGCCAGCCAGATGTTGTACGGCTCGCCGCTGGCGCTGCCCGTACCGGACATTTTGCGCACCGATCTGCTTGTCGTGATCGGCGCGAATCCCGTTGTCTCACATGGCAGCGTGCTGACGGTCCCGCGGATCAAAGACCGGATGCACGACATCGTCAAGCGAGGCGGCCGGGTTGTTGTCATCGATCCGCGCAAGACCGAGACCGCGGCTCAGTTCGAATGGTTGGGCATCGTTCCCGACGGTGACGCCTTCCTACTGCTGTCTGTGCTCCACGTGTTGTTCGAAGAGAACCTCGCCGACCGCACTGCGCTGGCCCGTCAGGCAGACGGCATCGCCTGGCTGGAACAGTTGGCCAGACCGTTCAGCCCGGAAGCCACCGAACCGCGCACTGGAATCGATCCGGGCATCGTGCGGGCACTGGCGCGCGACCTCGCGCGCACAGCGCGGGCCGCGGTGTACGGCCGGGTGGGTACCAGCACTGGTGAAAACGGCACTCTCACAACGTATTTGCTGGACGCAGTGAACCTGGTCGCGGGCAACCTCGATGTGCCAGGCGGCAGCATGTTCGGCACCCTCGGCATTCCGGGTGAGCGCTGGGGGATGAAGGTGCTCGGCGCGCTGCTGAGAACCAGCTACACCAGCCGGCGGTCGCGGATCGGGGGCTTCCCATCGGTATTGATGTCCGAGCCGGCCGGGGTGATGGCCAAGGAGATCACCACACCCGGTCGGGGACAGGTGCGCGCGTTGTTCGTCAGCGCGGGCAACCCGGCCCTATCGGTGCCCAACGGCAATGAGTTAGAGACCGCGTTGGAGTCCTTGGAGTTGATGGTCGGCATCGACCTCTACGTCAACGAGACACTCGCGCACTGTGACTACGTGCTGCCCGCCGCGACGATGTACGAGCGCGACGATTTCCCGCTGGCGTTCCAGACGCTGCAGCCCACGCCGTTCCGCCAAGCCACCGAGGCCGTCGTCGCCCCCGCTGGGCAGGCCCGCGAGGAGTGGCAGGTGATCGACGATCTCACTCGCAGGATGTGGCGGCGCACACCGGGACTGATCGCGCTGGCTGCGATGCGAAAGATATTGGGGTTCTTCAGTATTCGATTGACGCCGCGGCTGCTGGTGGACGCCGTTATCCGGCTGGGCGAGGGCGGAGATCGGTACGGGCTGCGCCGCGACGGGTTGTCGTTCTCGCGTCTTGCGGCAGACCATCCGCACGGCAAGGTCCTCGCGCGCAATCTGCGCGGCGGCGTGCTGCGTAAGGTAGTCGTCTACCGCGGTGGACGGGTGCGCTTACGACATGACGAGATCGCCGCCGAGGTCGAGGCGCTGTCGCGCAGGCACGTGCCCGACGGATATCCGCTGCGGCTCATCGGCATGCGCGACACACGCTCGGAGAATTCGTGGATGCACAACTCGCCGCTGCTGATGCGCGGCGATCGAGTCCAGACCGCGCGCATGCACGTCGACGACGCGGCCGCGGCCAACATCGTCGACGGGGACAGGGTGCGGATCGCCTCCCCGTACGGCGAGATCGAGCTACCCGTGGTCGTCACCAAAGACATCGTCGCCGGCGTCGTCGCGGTTCCGCATGGCTGGGGCCACAAGGGGACCGGCGGCTGGCGCGTGGCCAACGGAGCGGGTGGCGCCAACGTCAACCAGCTGATGTCCAGCGCACCGCAGGACCTGGAGAAGTTGGCCGGGATGGCTCGACTGACGGGCGTACCTGTGCGCGTCGAGCGAGCCTCCGTCAAATCCGTTGCGCCACTGAAGCAGTAACCGCTTCATCGAGGAAGTCGGGCGGTATCTCCGGCCATTCTGGTCGCCACCATCCGGAATGCTGATCGGCCTGCAACTCCGAAAGCATTGCGGCGACATACGGACCACCGTCGACGAGGTAGCGCAACATCTTCAGCTGTGCGCATTGCGCCGCAACGGTCGCGATGATGGTCTTGGCCTGGTCGACGTGTCCGGCCGCCGACAGGCTGGCTCCCAGCAGCCGCCGCGCCCGCAACAACGCCTGCGGCCTTGCCGGCGACGAGGTTCGGTCGACCCACTCCTGCGCCCACCGACAGGCGAGCTCCTTGGCGTCCTGATCGTCGGCGCCCATCAGCACCCGGATCGCCGACGCCTCCTCGAACTGGACGGTGATCTCGTCGATGGCGTCGACCGGCTGGCGGCGGCTGTCGTAGGTGGTCGTCGGCCACGGGTCGGCATCCGGATGCGGCGCAAGCCCGAGCCGCGTGCGTTCGTGTTCGGCCATCGCCCGTAACCGGCTCAGCGACAGCGCCCTCGCGACCCGGATGGCCTCGTCGAGCCGTTGCCCCGCGGCGTGCCTGTCGCCCTGCAGCGCCTTGATCCTGGCGGCGATCACGTAACGCGCGATCTTGAAGTCGACCGAGCCGCCCTCGGGACCGACCTTGTAGCCCTCCTCGAGCAGTCGGGCCGCCTCATCGAGATCGCCTCGCTCGTAGAGCAATTCGCCCAAAGCCGAACTGGCAAGCCGCGCCGTGTAGGAATGGCTGCCGCCCGAGCGCTTTGCGACCTTGAGAGCCTTGCGGAAGCAGGCCTCCGCCGTCGGGTTGTCGAGCATCAGCCGGTGGGCCAGTCCGGTGTAGCAGAGGCCATGAACCATGTTGAAGCTGTCGCCGTGGCGCTCGGCGTAGGGCGCCGCCCACGCCTGGATCCGGTTCACCTCGTCGAGGTTGTAGTGATACGCGGCGGCGAAGGTGGACACGGTCGCCGCCACGCCGACGGCGAAGGGCCGCTGCGTTTCTCGTCGCTGAAGGCACGCCGCAATGTGTTCGTCGATGCCCGCGAGACGGTCCGAGCGCAGGTCGGCCACTGCCCGCACGACCCCGCCTTCTGCGCGCATGTCCGCGATCTCTTCGTCGGTGATGCCGTATTTCGTCATCCGGGCTTCCATCAGATCCAGGGCCTGTTCGGCGGCGGGGATCCGGTGCAGCACGATGTTGGCCCACGCGAGCGCCAGCTGCAGCCGCGGATCGGAGCGCACGACGGCCGAAGGCAGCTTGCCGACCAACCCGATCAGTGTGGCCATTTGTGACTTGGCCACCAGATCGATGCCGCCGTTCTCGACGAGGGTGACCGCGCGCTCGTCATCACCGGCGGCAAGCGCGTGATCGACTGCCTCGCTGACCATTTGCCGATCGGCGAACCAGGTAGAAGCCGTACGGTGCAGACGCACGACCCGCTCGGGATCGCGGCCGAGCCGATGCTGCAGGAAGTCGCTGAACAGTTGGTGGTAGCGGAACCACGTGTCGTCGATGCGGTGCAGGAACAAATCGCGTTCCTCGACCTGCTCGAGCATCGCCTGGCCGTCCGGCACACCGGACAGTGCCGACGCCAGGTCGCCGCAGATCCGCTCGGTGATCGAGGTGGCCAGCAAGAAGTCGAGCATCGACGGTTCCAGGGTGTCGAGCACGTTCTCGGCAAGGAACTCACTGATCGCGTGGTGGCGGCCGGTCATCGTGTCGATCAGCTGCACGGGATCATCGCGGCCGCGCAGCGACAACGACGCCAGCTGCAGTGCGGCCACCCAGCCGTCCGTCTTGGCGGTCAACTCCTCGACATCTGCGTGGTCCAAGTCCAGCCCGCTGAGGTCGACCAAAAAGTTCTTCGACTCGGCGACGTCGAAACGCAGTGCAGTGGCGTCGATTTCGAGGAGCTGGTCCTGCATCCGCATTCGGCTCATCGGCAGGCCGCTCTGGCTGCGGCTGGTCACCACCACGTTCAAGTCATCAGAGGCGTAGACGAGCAGGTACAGCAGCGCCCCGATGGTCGCAGGGTCGGTCACGCGCTGCCAGTCGTCGATCACCAGCGTCATACGGGTGCCCGTCTCATGGATCTCGTTGATCAACGAGGTCAGCACGTAGCGCTCCGCCTCATCGTCGTGCTCCTGAAGCACTTCGCCGAGTTCTGTTGCGAGCGCGGGTGTCACGGCTCGGATGGCCTCGATCAAATGGGACAGAAACCAGACGACGTTGTTGTCGTCGTGGTCCACAGTCAGCCACGCCACCGCGACGCCCTCGGCGCTCAGTAGCTTCGCCCACTGCGCGGCCAGCGTGCTCTTCCCGAAGCCGGTTGGGCCGTGAATCACGGTGAGTTTCTTGGGCGGTCCGGCGCGTAGCACGTCGATCAACCGGGCGCGGTCGACCAACGGCTTCGTCGATACGGGTAGCTGAAATCGGGTGGCCGGCACGGGCGGCGTCATGGTCCGCGCCGGATACGAACCCGACGGCGTGCCGGGGGACCGCGGTGGGTTGTACCGGATGGTCGGCGCCGGAATCGGCACGGGCATGTCGTCCACCGGCAATCCGTGCATTCGCTGTACCTCGCGCAACTGCTCACCGAATGCAGCCGCGGTCGAGGGGCGGTCCTCGACATTGCGCGACATCGCCTGTTCGATCACCGCGCACACGTCGGCGGGCAGACCGGAGTCGCGCAGGTTCGGGATGGGGTGCTTGGTGATCCGGAGGAACTGGGCGACCATCTGCTCGCCCTTGCGACGTTCGTACACCGCGTGCCCTGTGCCCGCGCAGAACAGCGTCGACGCCAGGCTGTAGACATCGGAGGTGACGTCGGGCGCTTGCCCCAGCAGCACCTCGGGAGCGGTGTAGGCAGGCGAACCCATGACGGCGCCGTCGGCGGTCTCGAATCCGCCCATAACCCTGGCGATGCCGAAATCGGTCAGCTGCGGTTCGCCGTACTCGGTGAGAAGGATGTTCGCCGGTTTGACGTCGCGGTGAATGGTCCCGCGGCGGTGCGCGGTTTCCAGCGCGCCTGCCACCTTCACCCCGATGTGAACTGCGTCGGCCCACCCCACCGGTCCGTTGTCGTGAATCTTGGCTTCCAACGAACCGTGCGGGTGGTACTGCATCACGATGTACGGCCGGCCGGTGGCGGTGGTGCCGACCTGGAAGATGCTCACGATGTGCGGGTGGCCCGACAGCTTGCCCATCGCGAGTTGCTCACGGACGAAACGTTCGACGTTGCCCGGTTCGAGGTCCGCGGTCAGTACTTTGACCGCGACCGTGCGATCGAGTTCGGGCTCGCTGCAGCGATACACCACGCCGAAGCCGCCCCGGCCGATTTCCTGAGGATCTTCGAAACCGGCAGCCACCAACTCCGCCGGGACTCCGGCGTAAATGTCCCCCTGCGTCGGCAGCGGGTCGCTGCTTACCATCGGTCGTCTCGATATCCGCCATGGCCGTGCCATGGCCGCTGACCTGAGCATAAACCGATCCGGAGGGCCGCGACCGCGGATGCGCCACCGCCGACTGGCCGGGTGCATTTGAAATAAACGCCCTCGTCAACCGAGCGTGCGGGTTACTTTTGCGCGGTCGACGATAGGAGACGGCGTGACGGACCGGTTCTCGGCGTGGTTGGGCGCGGTGATGGTGGCCGCGGGCGTGGCGGCGGCGATGATCGCCGGGGCGGGGGTGGCGATCGCCGACGACGGTGACAGCTCGGCCGCCAACGGCGCTACCTCGTCGGAGTCGGCGAAACCGACTGAAAGCAACGAAGATTCGAACGCCGCCAGCGAGAAGCCCGGCGCGGTTGGGGCTGATCCGACCGCGAAACCCGTCGATGAGGAGCTTGCGACCGTCAAAGAACCCAAGGGTTCGGACACCGCCGAGAAGGCCCAGGCCAAGCCCGCGAAGCGAACAACCGTCGAGCACAAGCCCGCGGTGAAGCAGACGGCCAAGAAAGAGGCCGACGAACCGGAGTCAGAGAAAGTCACGGAACGGACGGAGTCGGCCGTCGAATCCGTGGCCGACGTCGCGCCGGTATCGACTGCCGTCATCCAAGAACCCGCGCCGGCGCCGAAGACAGCCGCAGTGGCGTTCGCGGCACCGCACCGTGCAGCAGTCACGTCCACGGCGACGACGCCACCGTTCTCGGGTCTGCTCAGCGCGATCGGCACACTGGTCTTCAACCTGTACGGCCTTGCGACCAGGTTGGTCGGCGGCCCGCCGATTCTTCCCCCAAACAGCACAGTGACCGTGCACAGTTCGACGCTGCGGCTCGACTGCGCGAAAGGCTACGAGGTGCCTGCGGACTGGTACATCCCACAGAGCGCCGAACCGCCGACGCGGCTGATCTACCTGCAGCACGGCTTCCTGGCCAGCGGCCCGTGGTACAGCCACACCGCGGCCGCGCTCGCAGAGCAGACCAACAGCATCGTCGTCGCACCGACCATCACGTCGAACTTCTTGTCCTGCGATGCCTGCTGGCTGGGCGCGCCTCGGATGCAGCAGACGGTCGCGAATCTGTTCGCTGACGACAACACGGCCCTGGCCGAGAGCGCGCTGGCGGCCGGGTACACCGGCGCCATTCCCGACCGGGTCGTATTGGTCGGCCACTCGCTCGGCGGCGGCCTCGTCGCGGGCACCGCCGGCTACATGGCCGACAACGGTTCCGTCGACAGGCTCGCCGGGGTCGTCATGCTCGACGGTGTCCCGTTGGACGGCACGGCGGCGGCGTCGCTGAAGAAGGTGCCCGCCGACATTCCGATCTACCAACTCGCCTCGCCGAAGTACTTCTGGAACCAGTTCGGCGTCGGCACGGAGGCGCTGCTTGCGGCGCGCCCGGATCAGTTCATCGGCGTCACGCTGGTCGGCGGCTCGCATGTCGACTCGATGCGCGGCGGTAACCCGCTGATCCAGTTCTCGCAACAATTGGTTTCGGGTTTCTCGAAGCCGCAGAATGTCGCGGCGGCGCAGGTCTTGATGGTCGGCTGGGTCAACGACATGTTCGCTGGCAACCACGACAACGGCATCTACGTCGACGCCGGCGAGCACGTCACGATCGAAACTCCCGCGGGTCAGGCAACCGCGGTGGCGCTGCCCAATTCGCTCACCAAGCCGTTCATATTGAACCCGCTTCAGGCGTTCGTTGCCCTGGGTAACGGCTTTTTCACGTTCGAACCGACGTGTGGCCCGGTCGAGTCGGCGTGTATGGCCGAGCCCACGCAGGAGCCCGCCGCGGCCTGACGTCTTCAGCGGTTTGTGTAAACCGCCCCACCCGTTGACGGCCCCGGGTTATCGTTTGCTGCGGTCGAGGTGGGAGCGGGGCATGGCTAACCAGTTCTTGGCGTGGATGAGTGCGGGCGTCGTGGCTGCCGGCGTTTCGATGGCGATGATTGCCGGTGCGGGTTTGGCGACCGCAGACGACGGCGCGACGTCCGGTTCCACCACTGGTTCATCCACGGAGTCGTCGAAATCCACTGAAAACCAACAGGATTCGGGTGGAATAGCGACGAAGCAGGACCCGAAGAACGAGAAGCCGAGCGAGGCCGAAAGCGACGTGCCTGCCGCCGAGTCTGAAGACGGCGAAACTCCGGGGCCAACTACGACCGAGAAAACCCCGAGCACGGGCGGTCATCGTGACCGGGGCGAACCGGCGACGAACAAGACGAACAAGAAGCCGGACAAGCCCGACAAACCGGTTGCGACTGACGCGGACAGTGAGAGCGCCGTCGACAAGGCCGACGTCAAAAGCAGTGGAGACCTCGAACCGAAAACCACGGGCGCGCAGTCTCCGAGCGTGAAAGCCGAGGTATCAGCCCAGGAAGAGCAGACCGCACCGGTCGACGAAGCCGTCGTCGCGTCGGAGGGCAAGCAGGCCGCAGCCGCGACCACACTCGCGTTCGCCGCCGTCGCGCCCACTGCGGCGCCTGCGACGCCGACGCTGCTCAACATCGTCGGATCGTTCCTTTGGGGGTTGTTCGACTTCGTATCGAAATCGATCGACTTCCCTCCGGTGGTCGCGCCGGATAGCGGGGTGACCGCTGGCCGATCCACGGTGGAGATTGACTGCGGTGACGGGTTCACCGCGGATGCGGACTGGTATTTCCCGACCGAAAGGCAACCCGACAAATTCATCTACTTCCAGCACGGATTCCCGGGCAGGGCCGGCTTCTACAACCTGACCTTGACTGAGCTGGCCGAGCGGAACAACGCCATAGTCTTCGCACCCTCGATCACGGCCAACCTCTTCGCCTGCGACGGATGCAGACTCATGGGAGATCCGATGCACGCGGCGCTGGCGCGGCTCTTTGAAGGTGACCGCGCTGCGTTGGTCGCCAGCGCTCAGGCGGCGGGATACGAGGGCACGCTGCCCACGCAATTCGTCATCTCCGGACAATCGGCCGGCGGAATAACAGCGGCAGGCACGGCCGGGTACTTCGAGGAGTTCGCACCGGCAGACGAGAAAGCCAACATGGTCGGGGTGTTGCTGTTCGACACCGCCGACGGAGGCGTGCTCTCCCGGGCACTGGACGAGATTCCGTCGACGATTCCGGTGCTGCACATCGCGGGAGAACCGGCCCCGATCAACATCTTCGGCGAAGCCAGCCAGGTATTGACCGCCAAGCGGCCCGGGCAGTTCAACGGGGTTCAGTTGGTCGGTGGCGTGCACGGGGACGCGTTCCGTAGTTCTGTTCTTTTCGGCATCCCGCAATTGATCGTCTCTGCGGCGCTCGGCTTCTCGACCCCGGAGAACGTCGAGGCCGTGCAGGTCCTCAGCCAGGGCTGGATCACCGACATGTACGCGGGTCGGGTGTACGACCCGGCGACGCGCACCGGTATCTATGGCGACCCGGGCCAGCCGGGGCAGGTCCTCATCGACATCCCTACCGACGCCGGCGTCGCGCATGGCTACGTTCTGCCTGGGCCGGTCTATCGGCTGACGCTGATCGATCTGCTCATCCGAGCGGTGGTGAACTCGCCGGCCTACATACGTTTTGACTATTGCGCGGCCGACCCGTCGGCCGCAGCCGCTTCGGCAGCATGTTCGGGTTCGGCAGCCAGTGCGGCTTGACACCGAGGTGGGAGGCAGCTTGCTCAAGAACTTCGCGGTGTGCGCCGAAGATCCTTCGGCGGCCTTCAGCGCCGCCGCAAACCCAGATTTAACCGAAAACTCCACAGCCGACACGGCGCTATCTCTTGACGGAAAGGGTTCGACGGGCCAATCTGTTGGGCAGCGATGTATGAACGAAGTGTGAAAGATCGAGCCGCCAGCCAGCGCCCGGTTACTTTTGCATGCAGTGGTTGAGGAATACGCCGTCCTGCGGTACTGTTGGACGTTGCGCTGGCTGCATCCTGCCCACCTAAACCCGCACCTGACACCGATGTCCTAGCCTGAGCCCCGCTCAGTGATCTAGTCGCGTGCCGTGCGTTCG
>Ga0068863_100006591_pt1 | contig 11392 bp, 7 predicted proteins | sample KBSSwiS62_FD_66596 | JGI IMG/M metagenome (GOLD analysis project Ga0068863, IMG submission 66596) | Switchgrass rhizosphere microbial communities from Kellogg Biological Station, Michigan, USA - KBS Switchgrass S6-2 | ecosystem: Host-associated > Plants > Roots > Rhizosphere > Soil ...
CGCGCACGCTACTTCCCGCGACCCGGCGAGGATATGCACGCCGCGGTCGCACGTGAGTGCCTCGCCGTCCGCAATAGTTGCGGAATGTTCGATGCCTCCACACTCGGCAAGATCGAGGTGGTGGGCAAGGACGCGGCGGAGTTTATGAACAGAATGTACGTCAACACCTGGTCAAACCTTGGCGTCGGACGTTCCAAGTACGGCGTATTGCTGCGGGATGACGGTTTTGTCTACGACGACGGCGTCGTGGCGCGAACCGCTGAAAACCGTTTCCACGTAACCACCACGACGGGCGGTGCCGCCCGCGTGTTTGCGCTGATGGAAGACTACATCCAGACCGAGTGGACCGAGCTCGATGTCTGGCTGACTTCCACGACGGAACAATGGTCAGTCATCGCCGTACAAGGCCCCAACGCACGCAAGGTGTTGGAAGGCCTGGTGGAAGGCGTTGATATTTCCGCCAAGGCTCTGCCGCATATGAGCGTGGTGAACGGCAGAATCTGTGGCGTGCCCATGCTGTTGTTCCGGGTGAGCTTTACCGGCGAGCTGGGATTCGAGGTCAATGTGCCCTCGGACTACGGGCTTCCCGTGTGGGAAGCGATTCACGCGGCGGGGCAGGCGCATGACATCGCCGTGTACGGCACCGAAGCAATGCACGTAATGCGTGCCGAAAAAGGTTACATCATCGTTGGTCAGGATACGGACGGAACGGCAACTCCGGACGACGCCGGACTCGCCTGGGCCATCGGCAAGAACAAGGAAGACTTCGTGGGCAAGCGCTCACTGATGCGGCCGGCCATGACGTCCGCGGATCGAAAACAACTCGTGGGACTCGCGACCGTGGACCCTCGAGTGGTACTGGAGGAAGGAGCGCAGATCGCTCCGTCGGCCGGCCTCACGCCCCCCTTCAAACCCATCGGTCACATTACCTCGGCCTATCACAGCTCCGTCCTGAAACGCTCCATTGCGCTGGCCATGGTCAGTGGAGGTCGCAACCGAATGGGTCAGACTCTCTATGTGTCGATGCCGGGCGGTGACATACCCGTTCAGGTGACTTCGCCGGTGTTCTACGACAAGGAAGGGAGCCGTCTCAATGGCTGATCTATCCACTGCGCGCCAGGCGCCGCCACTCGATCTCCCAAACGGTGTCCGGCTGTTGCCTCCTGCAGCTCGATTCACTCTGCGCGGTCGCGCGCCCGTGATGGCCGCAGCGGGAGCTGCCCTCGGTTTGAACATTTCCGATGTTGCGTGTCGAAGCTCCGCCAACAGCGAACGGGCCGTACTCTGGATGGGACCCGATGAGCAGCTCATTCTGGCGGCCGCCGAAGGGGGTGAAAGCCTCGGCGCTCATTTGCGCGATGCGCTCAGCGCCCTGCCTCACTCGCTCGTCGATATGAGCCACCGGCAGCTCGCGCTCGAAGTTTCCGGCCCCACGGCGCAGACTCTGCTCAATGCCGGGTGTCCGCTCGACCTGCACATTTCAGCCTTCCCGGTGGGAATGTGCACACGCACGGTGCTCGGCAAAGCGGACATCGTCCTGTGGCGCACCGGTCCTGATTCATTCCATGTTGAGGTCTGGCGGTCTTTCGCCGACTACGTAGCACGCTTCCTGACCGAAGCGGCCCGCGAGCTCGCCTGAAATTTCTCGGAGAATACCTGTGAAAACCCATGTTCGAGTGTTGGTCATCGGCGGCGGTGTCGTCGGCGTGAGCACTCTGTACCACCTGACAAAGAAAGGCTGGAAGGACGTTGCCTTGCTCGAGCGGACGGAGCTGACCGCAGGCTCCACCTGGCACGCGGCGGGACTGCTGCCCCTCTTCAACATGAGCTACACGGTAGGCCAGCTCCACAAATACTCCGTGGACCTGTACAAACGGCTGCCGGCCGAAACCGGCCAGGATGTCAGCTTCCATGTAACGGGCAATCTGCGCCTCGCGACCAACCGCGACCGCATGGACGAGTATCAGAAGTACTGCGGCACGGCGAACACCATCGGTGTTCCGTTCGAGGTCATTACGCCCTCCCAGGTGAAAGAGCTGTGGCCACTCGTGGAGTTGGGTGGCAGCGGCGAAACGCCGCCGATCATCGGAGCGCTGTATCACCCGGACGACGGGCACATCGCACCCGCCGACCTGACCATGGCGTTGCGCATCGGGGCCCGCTCGGCCGGCGCCGAGATCTATGAGCAGACCGAAGCGCTCAGCTTCGAGCGCACGGCCGCCGGCGAGTGGAAAGTCCACACCAACAAGGGCGACATCGTGGCCCAACACATCGTGCTCGCGACGGGCAACTATGCCCGTCAGACCGGCCGGATGTTGGGCATCAACGTGCCGGCGATTCCGGTCGAGCACCAGTACATTGTCTATGACCAGTCTCCCGAGCTGAAGGCATATCGCACCGGCGGCGGCAAAGAGCTGGCCGTGTTGAGAGAGTCGGATGCCTCCTACTATCTGCGCGAGGAGCGCATGGGCTGGATCCTGGGACCTTATGAGAAGGGAGCCCCGGCGCGCTTTGCCGACGGCGTGCCTGACTGGTTCGGCCGAAGCCTGTTCGAAGGCGATCTCGAACGGCTGCTCCCACATGTCGAAGCCGCGCAGCGCCGCGTGCCCAGTCTCGAAAATTGCGGTATCAAGGACATTGTCAACGGCCCCATTTCCTATACACCGGACGGCAGTCCGTTGATCGGACCTGCCTGGGACCTGCCCAATGTCTGGTTGAACGAAGGCCACAGCTTCGGTATCACCGCGGCCGGGGGTTCCGGGTGGCAGCTTGCCGAGTGGATTGTCGAAGGCGAGCCGGGCATCGACATGCTGGCCGTTGACCCTCGCCGCTACGGCCCCTACACCAGCAAGCGCTACGTTGTCGTCAAGAACGAGGAAACGTATCGCAACGTATTTACCACTCACTTCCCGGACGAAGAGCGTGAGGACGCGCGCCCTGCAAAGACCAGCCCCGTGTACGACAAGATCGACCGCATGGGTGCCGTCTGGGGTCAACGTTATGGATGGGAGCGTGCCAATTGGTTCGCGCCCCAGGGTGTCGAGCGCAAGGACAAGTGGAGCTTCCGGCGCAGCAACTACTTCGAGCATGTAGGCAACGAAGTCCGTCTGATGCGCGACAAGGTGGGTGTCATCGACTTGTCGCCCTTCACGAAGCACCAGGTATCGGGACCCGGCGCGGAAGCGTGGCTCGATTCGCTCGTGGCCAACAAGGTGCCCACGAAGATCGGCCGCATCGCCCTCTGCCATGCCCTGACTCATCGGACCGGCGGAATCCGCTCGGAATTCACGATTACGAAGGTTGGCGACGACGAGTTCTACGTGGTGAGCGCAGGCGCGGCTGAGCGCTATGACGGAGATTATCTGCGCAAGGCACTGCCCGCAGACGGATCTGTCAACCTGCGCAACATCACGACATCACGGGGTTGCTTCGTGATCGCGGGTCCGCGCTCGCGCGACCTGCTTGCGAAGCTGACGGACACTGCGCTCGACAGCGCATCCTTCCCGTGGCTGACGGGGCAGACGATCGAAGTCGGGCTGGCAGTGGATGTTCATGCGCTGCGAGTCAACTTCGTAGGCTCGCTGGGCTGGGAGCTGCACTTCCCCATCGAGTACGCGCATCACATCTTCGACCAGGTGTTCGCAGCCGGAAAAGAGTACGGCATCGGCATGGTTGGAATGCGTGCCATGGAGTCCATGCGCATGGAGAAGTCGTACCGGATGTGGGGCAGCGACATGACTCCCGACTACACGCCGTTCGAGACCAGCCTCGACCGGTTTGTGCGCATGAAAAAAGGCGACTTCATTGGCAAGGCGCAACTCGAGAAACAACTGGCCGCGGGCGTCCCGAACCGGTTTATCACTCTCGAGGTGCATGGCGTCACTGACGCCGATCCGCTGGGCAATGAGCCGCTGTTTGATGCTTCGGGCAATATCGTTGGTCGCGCAACGTCCGGTTACTATGGCCACTACGTGCGCAAGAGCCTGGCGATCGGCTACGTAAGAGCGGAGTTTGCGACCGTGGGCACGCAGCTCTCCATCCAGATCCTGGGCGAGCGCAAGCAGGCCACGGTGATCCCTGAGTCTCCCTACGACCCCGAGAACAACGAACTGCGCGTATGAAGCTCGACTCTCTCATTGCTTCTCGACAGGCCGGGTACACGTTACCCGCGCCTTTCTACCTGAGTCAGGAAGTCTACGAGCAGGACGTCGCCCGGATTTTCGGGCGCTATTGGATTTTTGTCGGCGTCGAGCCGGAGATCGCGGAGCCGGGAGACTTTTTCACGGTTGAGATCGGCACTGACTCCATCATCATCGTCCGTGACGATGACATGAAGATCAATGCATTCCACAACGTCTGCCGACATCGCGGCGCCCGCCTGCGCAACGCCGGCAGCGGCATCGTTGGAAACCTCGTCTGTCCGTACCACAGTTGGACCTACAACCTCTGTGGCGAGTTGATTCATAACGAGCACATGGGAGAGAGCTTCGACCGCTCGAAGTTCAGCCTGAAGTCCGTGCACGTGCGCAGCCTCGCCGGGCTGATCTTCATCTGTCTCGCGCAAGCCCCACCGGAAGATTTCGAAGTGATGCGTGCGGCCCTGGAGCCGTACATCGCTCCTCACGACATCGTCAATTCGAAGGTGGCTTACCAGCACGACATCATCGAGGAAGGTAACTGGAAGCTCACGATGGAAAACAATCGTGAGTGCAATCATTGCAGCGCCAACCATCCGGAGCTCACGGTTCCCCTGCTGGAATACGGGTTCGGCTACCAGCCCACGCCCGAAAACCTCATCAAAATGAAGGAATTCGAGGAACTGCTGGCCAGGGAGCATCGGAAGTGGGAAGCCTGCGGCCTCCCCTCGGTTGCCATCGATTCACTGAGCGCGACAACGGGCTATCGCGCCGTTCGGCTGCCGATTGCCCAGCACGGCGAGTCACAGACGATCGACACCAAGGTTGCCTGCAACAAGCTCCTGGGCAAGCTGGACCAGCCTGCATTGGGTGGCCTGTCCGTCTGGACGCAGCCCAACTCGTGGCAGCATTTCATGAGCGATCACGTCGTGAGCTTTTCGGTACTGCCGCTCGCTGCGAACAGAACATTGCTGCGGACCCGATGGCTCGTGCACAAGGACGCGCAGGAAGGAGTTGACTACGACGTCACCAAACTCTCATCGGTGTGGATAGCCACCAATGCTCAGGACAGTGCGTTGGTTGAACGCACCCACCTCGGCGTCAGCAGCCCAGCGTATCAACCCGGCCCTTACTCTCCCTACACGGAAGGGCTGGTGAACGTGTTCTGCGAATGGTATCTGAAACATCTCGCCGCCTAGGCGAGAAGAAGCACCTAGCTCTCTGACGTATCCAACAGAGGGCCATCGACCAGCTGCAGCTCGGGAGCCTTGGATTGCGCCTCACGCAGCGCCTGCAGCATCTTCTGATCAGTCGATGCTGCCTGCGCAGGCTCGACGGGGTAACGAACTATGCACTCCAGCCCCTTGATATTGAGCCGCGCATAGACCTCGGGCTCCGGCAGCGCGGTCTGAAAGTCGATGAAGCGCTGCAGCGCCGCGTGTTGCTGCTCAATCGCCGGCCGGTACTTTGAATACACTGAATTGGCCGCCTCTCCCAATCGCTTCTCGGCGTCCGCCACATCGGCCGTGGAGGCGAATACCATCGTGATCGTGTGCCAATAGAAATCGCCGCCCGGCATTTGCTTGAACATCGCCGTGGGTTGAAACAATACGGCGTTCGACAGCACCACCATCCGGCCGGTGGAGCGCATCTGGGCGCCAGCCAGCTCCATCAGATAAATCCTCACGAGGCCGATTTCGACGACGCGGCCCGTCACGCCGGCCAGGGTGATCCGATCTCCAACCCGTACGCCATAGCGACCGATGAGAAAGAAATACGCCACGATGGCCAGAATGACATTCTGTAGCGCCACCGCCAGACCTGCCGTGATCAAGCCGGCATAGGTCGCCAACGATCCGAACTCCGAGACGAGCCCGAACACAACGACGAGGGTCAGCGCCAATCCTACGACAACCCGCCGCAGCGACAGGAACTGTTGACGGCGGCGGGCGTCCGCGAGATATCGAAACGTTGCGCGGCGCCACACCTCGGAAACGATCAACACCGCAGCTACTGAACCCAACAGGAATCCGAGCCGCAGCAACAGGTAGCGCGCCACGGTGCCCGTGCGGGCCGCGAGGGAATCGTGCCACTCCTCCAACAGGTTGTGTGCAGTCTCCAGTGTGACGCCCTGCTCTCCCAGCGGGACGATGAGAGTGGCAAGCTGTTTGAAGCGGACGGCCGCCTGCTGGAATTTGAGTTTCGACTGCGCGAGCGTCGCCGGATCGTTCGAGGTGGTCTGCAGGTTCTGATTCGACACCGTGCGGATCTGCTGGACTACCGCATCGCGGATTTTTCCGAGGTCCCTCGTCATCCCATCGGTCTGCTTCGTTGCGTCGGTCAGATCGCGGCGGGCGCTTTCGAGAGAGAACCATTTGCCGATGAGGGCAATGATGCCGGCCGACTCCGGCCGAAACGTCTCGGCGGTGTTGGAGGTTGAGGCCGGCTTCTTGTCCGACGCCGACGCCGACACTGGCGGCGCTGCACCGTGGAGCTCGGGCACTGACTTCCTCAGATCGGAAATCTGCGCGGCCAATCCACCTGAAGCGCCGCCTGCATGCGCGTCAGATGTCTCCTCAAACTTCTGAATCTGCCCTACGGTGCTTTGGATCTCCTTGGCTAGATCGAGCGCCGCGGAGATCTCTGCTCGCTTAGCCGGGTCGTTGGCCGATGCCAGCTGCGACTGCAGGTTGGTAATGCGGTCCGCCATACGCGCGGCAGCACGATCGATTTCGCTGCCCTGATCCGAAGCATCGGGAGCCTCCTGAGTAGCGGAAGCCATCGCTCCGGCGGCACGCCCAAAATCAAAGGACAACTGCAGCGAGGTCAGCGCGGTCTGAGAAAGTCGATCGCGTGGGACGATGTCGTCGGAATCGGCGGGAACCTGCTGAAGAGCGAGAATCCGGCGATACCAGGTGATCGTGCGACTGACGTGATTGACCACCTGCTCGGGTGGTACGGGCAACTCCACCTTTGCCGGCGTAGCCGGTGCGGTGCCCTTTTCCGAGGGCGCCGGCACAGGTGCCGCGCTCGCGGTCACCATTCCGGCAAACAACAAAACCCACAAACTGGAACGCACTCACCCCTCCGCGGTCGGACCCCCACCTAAATGGAGATCCGACCGCTTCGTTCCATCAGAAGCTCAGCATTACATCCCCAGGGCGCTCAGGAAGCGGGTGGTGAATCCCAGTCTTCCGGCCTGGCCGTAGCTGTTGCAGATCGGGGAAGCCGACCCGGGTCCGCAATCGGTGTCCCGATCGAATGACCAGTAGTGGAGTCCCGCGAGGCCCTTCTGTGCAGCATAGGCCGCGACAGTGTTGACATTCGGAATGGTGAAGACCTCACTCTGAGTGTCATTGCCGCCGATCATGGGCGTCAGCTCGATATTGGCATACGGAATGCCGTAGAAGCTGTGCAGGTTCTCAGCGGCGTTGATCGCCGACTGAGCCATGTCGCACGATCCGCCCACCACGGCGCAGTTCCCGGCCGAAGTACTGCCGTAATCCATTACCATGAGGTTGATCGTGTACTTCTGTAGACCGAACTGCTTGATGGCCTGGACGACCCAGGCACCCAGCGTGTTCAGGCTGTTCGGCGAGTTGCCACCGAGGGTAGCGACCGTGAAGCTGAATTTCAGATTCGGGAATGACCTCTGGGCCGCCACCGAGCGCTGCACCAGGTTGTTGATCACATCCTGACTCTGGCCGCCTTCGATGTCGAAGTCGATGCCCAACAGGTTGGAGGAGTTATAACGGTTGATGAAAGTCGTGAAACCCGCATCCGAGCCGCAGGTGAACACGCCCGACGCGCCACCCGTGGCGATGGTGTAGAACTTGCCGTTGCTGACCCAGTTCTGCACGTTCGCCGAAGCGAGCGCGCCAGCTTGAATACCTGCCCAATTCTCGTTGCCGCATTCACCCGTGGCGAAGGCCCACGTCATCGACTTGAGGTTGGCCGGCATGACAGACAACACCGGCGACAGGCTGCCCGCGACAGCGGAGCTGATCACGTTCGTGTTCCAGTTCATGCTGATCGTGACGTCCTTGTAGGGACCGAATGCAAACGGTCCGGGGGGAGGCGTTACAGTTCCACCACCACCACCACCACCACCACCACCGCCGCCGCCGCCACCACCGCCGCCGCCGCCACCACCGCCGCCGCCACCGCTGCCGCCCGTGCAGCTGCCGCTCGAAGTCCAGGGCTGGCCGCTTCCGGCGGGGCCGCTGTTGGATGCGGGATCATTACCCTGCGTCCACCAGTTCGCCGTGTAGTTGGTTCCGTTTTCGCTCGCCTGGTTACCACCCGTGTAAACCTGCGTGGAGCTCCATGCAGCCGCGCAGGTGCCTCCAGTTGTTCCACCAGATCCACCCCCCGTGCCGCCTCCTGTGGAGCCTCCTCCGCCGGTGGAACCGCCGCCGCTGGAACCACCGCCGCCGGAGGACGCTCCGGTCGGGGACCACAGGCTGGCAATTGTCGGATTCCAACCAGTACCTGTGTAGTCAGTCTGGTTGACCAACGCCACGTAGTTCGCACCGTTGTATGAAACAACAGTACCAGCGGTATAGAATACATCCGGCGCCCATGCCGCCGCCTGCGCAGAGCCGACCGCACACAGGGCCCCCACTGCAACCAATGCAGACACAACATGTCTGCGCACGCCACTCTTTGAGTTCACAACTCGCTCCCTTGAGGTACGGAATAGAAGGAAGGTTGGATTTGAACCGAGCGGAAGAGGTCGCGCAATGTGCCTTCGAGGCGACATTCGGTGCATACCGCAATAATACCATTCGAGACTTTCGTCGCTGATCGCTGTTAGGATAGACACATGTATACGAGTGATGAACCCATACAGTCCAACCTGGGTGACGTTCCCGGGCGAGAACGAAAATCGGCTGTTGTCACGGCGTTACGCAACCAACTGCCGGACGGGTGTGTACTGTCGAACGAGGCGGAGTTGAGACCCTACGAATGCGACGGGCTCACCGCATTCCGGCAAATGCCCCTCGCAGTGGTACTACCGAAAACGGAGCAACAGGTTCGGGAAATAATTTCGATCTGCCATCGATTAGATGTTCCCGTGGTCGCCCGGGGGTCAGGCACGGGGTTATCCGGTGGTGCAATGCCGCATGCGGCGGGAGTCGTGCTGTCGCTCGCGCGCCTGAATCGGATTCTCGAAGTTGATCCGCTTTCGCGGACCGCGCGGGTCCAACCGGGAGTTCGCAATCTACAGGTGTCCGAAGCTGCGGCAGCCTATGGTCTGTACTATGCACCGGACCCTTCATCGCAGATCGCCTGCTCCATCGGCGGCAATGTCGCGGAGAACTCCGGTGGTGTCCATTGCCTCAAGTACGGGCTGACTGTACACAATGTCATGCGGGTCCGCGGCTTCACCATCGATGGCGAGGTGCTGGAGTTAGGCTCCGGCGCGTTGGATGGGCCCGGCCTCGATCTGCTCGCGGTGGCCATCGGCTCCGAGGGCCTGTTGCTCGTCGTCACCGAGGTCACGGTCAAACTCGTCCCCCGGCCACTGTTGGCCCAACTCGTAATGGCTTCGTTCGATGATGTCGTCAAAGCCGGTGATGCCGTAGCCGCGATCATTGCGGCAGGGATCATTCCCGCGGGTCTCGAGATGATGGATCGCAAAGCCACCGCGGCCGTCGAGCCGTTTGTAAAGGCGGGTTATGACCTCGATGCCGAAGCGATCCTGCTCGCCGAGGCCGACGGCACACCCGAGGAAGTGGCCGCTCAGATCAGCGAAATTGAAAACGTCGTGCGCGCCGCTGGCGCCACGGCGATCACAGTCTCCAGCTCCGAGGCCGAGCGCCTGCGCTTCTGGTCGGGCCGCAAAAATGCCTTTCCCGCCGCGGGTCGCATTTCTCCGGACTACTACTGCATGGACGGCACGATCCCCCGCAAAAATCTCGGTCGCATGCTGAAGGCCATCGAGACCATGGAACAGACTCACCGCTTGCGCTGCATGAATGTGTTTCATGCCGGCGATGGCAACCTGCACCCCCTGATACTATTCGACGCCAACGCACCCGGTGAATGGGAGCGGGCCGACCTGTTTGGCGCGGAAATCCTGGAGCTGTGCGTGAAGCTCGGCGGTACCATCACCGGTGAGCACGGTGTGGGAATCGAGAAAATCAACTCCATGTGTGTGCAGTTTTCACCCCGCGAGCGCGCGGCCTTCTTTGCAGTCAAGAAGGCATTTGATCCCGTCGGGCTGCTGAATCCCGGCAAGACGATTCCAACCCTGAATCGCTGCGCCGAGTATGGGAAGCTGCACGTACACGGGGGCGCCGTGCCCCACCCTGATATCCCGCGGTTCTAGGAGCCCTGGCTCCCATGGACACCGAATTGTTGCAACTGCGCGAGCACGTGCTCGTGGCCGCAAAGGAGCGCAAGCCGTTACAATTGCACGGCGCGCGCACCAAGGACTTCTACGGCGAATCCATCTCCGGCGCGCCACTCGATGTTTCCGGCTATCGCGGCATCATCGACTATGAACCGTCGGAGCTCGTCCTGACCGCGCGATGTGGCACTGCGCTCTCTGACATTGAAACCGCGCTTGCCGAGCACGGTCAGTTCCTCGGCTTCGAGCCGCCGCGGCCGGGTGGCGATCCCACGCTGGGCGGAATCGTTGCCACGGGCTTGTCAGGGCCCAGGCGCCTGCAGGCAGGCGCCGCCCGCGATTTCGTGCTCGGCGCGAACCTCATGGCAGCGGATGGCGAAGTGTTGCGGTTCGGTGGCCAGGTGATGAAGAACGTCGCCGGCTTCGACGTGTCACGGCTGTTGTGCGGCTCGATGGGTATTTTCGGAATCATTACGGAGATTTCAATCAAGGTCCTCCCCCAGCCGCGCGCCGAAGAAACCCTGCGGTTGGAAATGCCGGTACGCCAGGCTGTGGACACTTTCAATCGCTGGGGCGGACAACCTCTGCCGATCTCGGCCGCCGCCTGGCACGACGGCGCGGCGTGGGTCAGGCTGTCAGGTGCCGAACCCGCGGTGCGTGCGGCACGAGCCGTTTTAGGTGGTGACCGGGTGTTTGGATCATTGGCGCGCAAGTGGTGGGACGCTCTCCGTGACTACACGCATCCGGTCTTTTCCGCGGCAACCGTATGGCGAGTTTCTGTGCCCTCCGCGGCTCCGCCGCTGCAACTGCCATTCGATCCATTGATTGATTGGGGCGGCGCGCTGCGCTGGTATTCCGGGGACACCAGCGAATTCGATGTGCGTGGCCTCGCGCTCGCCGT
>Ga0068863_100006602_pt1 | contig 11386 bp, 11 predicted proteins | sample KBSSwiS62_FD_66596 | JGI IMG/M metagenome (GOLD analysis project Ga0068863, IMG submission 66596) | Switchgrass rhizosphere microbial communities from Kellogg Biological Station, Michigan, USA - KBS Switchgrass S6-2 | ecosystem: Host-associated > Plants > Roots > Rhizosphere > Soil ...
AACGACTGATGCAGGCCGAAACAAAATTTAGTCCATTGCCCAGCCATGGCAGCTATTTTCAATGCTACCAGTACAACCGCATCAGCGATGAAGCCGATAAAGATTTTGCCATACGCATCACCAAAGAATATGGTATTGCAACCATACCGGTATCTGCTTTTTATAGTGCGGGAACCGACAATAAGGTTATCCGGTTTTGTTTTTCGAAAAAAAAGGAAACCATTGATGCGGCTATAGAAAAACTGCGGCTGATTAGCTGAGCGATGGGTAATAAATTTTTGCCGCAGATTCGCTGATTGACTGCATAAATTAGTTGGAGCAAATGTTTGCAACAAAATGCGTGCATTCGTGGCTGTTCTGTTTCGGCGATGGATTAATAGCGACAATCGATAAAAGATTTGCCGCAGATGCAGATTATCCGCTTCGGCTTTAAAACGAAGGCTCATTTTGGAAATAATACGAATATTACCATCAATGTATTTAATCAGCGAATCAGCGGCTATATTTTTTGGCTCGTACTATAATTCGGGCATTCGTGGCTATTCTAATTACTATCAGAGCGGCCAACAAGTATAGGGCAGTCTTCTACTATGAAAGCAGCACACCAAAAATACCATGGCATTTTGTATATGTTGCTGGCTGCCTTGGGCTTTTCCATAATGGGCGGCGCTGCAAAATTATTGAAAGGAAGTTTTAATGCAGGTCAGCTCGTGTTTTACCGCAACCTGGTGGGCTTAGTTTTTTTAATCACAGGATTTATTATCAAACCGCCTGTTAACAACGGAGGCAAATTGAAATGGCTGATTTTCCGCGGCATAATGGGCACAGTTGCGCTCTATACCTTACTGTATTGTATCCTGCATCTTCCGCTGGGTACAGCCATGACCTATAATCTTACATCGGCTATTTTTATTGCCGTGTTTTCATTTATTCTTTTTAAAGAATATCATGGCAACGAGGTTTTACTGGCGTTGGTATTGGGTTTTGCAGGTATGATACTCGTATATAAGCCAGCTATGCATTTCCCTTGGTATTATCATGTGGCGGGACTAATATCAGGTATTGCTTCTGCACTGGCCTATATAACAGTGGGTAAACTAAACAGGTATTATGACGCAAGGATTATTGTTGCATCGTTTATGATAAGCGGCGTATTGTTTCCTTCTATAAGCATGTTAATCCAGCATTTCGGTAATTTCAGAGCAGATGAAGTATTTATTGTAGCGTTTAAATGGCCGGATCCCGTGGAGTGGTTGTATATTTTATTGCTCGGGACCGCGGCTTTGGGAGGCCAGTATTTTGTAACAAAAGCTTATGGTGCCGACAAAGCCGGTATTGTATCTGCGGTTAGCTATGCCAATATTGTTTTTTCTGTTTTTATTGGTATGTTACTGGGCGATGCTTTTCCGGACGGAATGTCTTTATCCGGCATCTGTTGTATTATAGTCAGCGGTATCATTGTATCGCTGTTTAAAAGACGAACAGGTATGGGACTGCCAGTAAGAGAAGGAACGCCATAACGGTTTTGAACCTGGAAAAAATGCTCGCAACATGAACGAACAAAGAATAAAAATACTGGCCATATCGGGCAGCCTGCGTGCCAATTCGTCCAATGCTATTATGCTGAAGGCCATTGAGCAATTAATGCCGGCAAGGGTGGACTTTTTTGTTTACAAAGGGCTGGCTGAACTGCCTCCCTTTGACGATGCAGACGACACCCCCATCACCGTGAGTGTGTGGCGGAAACACCTGCAAGACGCAGATGCGGTGCTGGTTTGTAGTCCCGAATATGCTTTTGGGGTGCCGGGCAGTTTAAAAAATGCATTCGACTGGACCGTTGGTTCGGGAGAAATGGTAAATAAGCCGCTGGCATTAATAACGGCATCAACCGGTGGTGAAAAGGCGCACGCCGCCTGGCTACAGATCTTTACAGCATTATCGGCTGTTATTCCAAATGAGTGCGCCTTATTGATACCATATATTCGTTCCAAATTAAATACTGCCGGTGAAATAACCGATGCGGCTACATTGGCGGCTATAGAAAAATTAATAGACGGGTTACTTATATTTCTGCAAAAAAGTTCCCGGGATAAAATAACATGATCTGGTCAAGTCCTACATAGTTAAAACCCCTGCTTTGTTTTTCGCTGCAATTTTATTTGCAAATTTCCGGATGTCTTCACTAAATAATTCCGGCTGTTCCATGGCAGCAAAATGGCCACCTTTTTTCATTTCGTTCCATTGCTGTACATTATAAATACGTTCTGCATATTCCTTTGGTGCAATAACAAGATCTTTTGGATACATGGTAATCGCGGCCGGCACTTCTATTTTTTTAAAATTTCCGGGAGGTGCCTGCTGAGCGGTTTCATAATAAATTCGGTTGGCGGAATTGATCGTCTGTGTTAACCAGTAAATATTGAGATCGTTGAGTAATTCATCTTTTGAGAAACAATTTTCCAGGCTACCGTTACAATCACTCCAACGATAGAATTTTTCAATGATCCAGGCCGCAAGGCCCGCGGGCGAATCATTTAATCCATAACCCAGGGTCTGCGGCAGACTGCTTTGTAACATAGCATAGCCACCCTCTTTCACCTGCCATTTTTTTCCCGCCTCCATAAACTTTTTCTCTGGCGCTGTTAGATCGTTGGGTGGAACGGCAAATAAATGATAGTACGGTATATCGGTCATGTGATAACCCAATAGCGCATCGGGATATTCGATCGCGATCTGTTCGGTAATGCTGCTGCCCCAGTCGCCTCCCTGCGCAAAAAATTTGGTATAACCCAATTCCTCCGTCATTAATTTATGAAACAATGAAGCAATACGTTTCGGAGTCATACCCGGCTCCACCGGTTTATCTGAAAAGCCAAAACCAGGAATGGAGGGTATTACCAGGTCGAATGAAACGCCATTTTCATCAGCGGTTAGCAGCGGTATTAATTTTAAAAATCGCACAAAAGAATCCGGGTAGCCATGGGTGAGTAACAAGGGTACAGACCTTTTGCCCTTTGCTTTTTCATATATAAAATGAATACCCGTTCCATCGATATCTGATCTGTAGTGCTGGAAACTGTTCAGATAGGTTTCATTTTTTTTCCAGTCATAATTATGCTGCCAGTAATCACATAATTCCTTCAGGTAGGCAAGGTTGGCGCCCGCCTCCCATTTTGTATTTTCTATTTCATTTGGCCAGCGCGTTTGGCTCAGACGATCTTTTAGATCTTCAACTACTGATTCGTTAAAATGTATCTCGAATGGCTTTTTCATAATGCAGGTTTTTATTAGTGAGCATACATTGTGTTGATGCAACCAATGCACCAGCAGCTCACAGCTTAACACAGTTATGATGCCAAACGCGCAGGAGAAAGCAGGCTGTTCCTAAAATGCAGGTTTGTAATTATTTGTACAATAATGAGCGGACAGGCTGCGGGCTTTACAAATAACTAAGCCACCATTTAGCCCGGTTGTTTTGCTTATACCTGTCGTATTTTTTACACAGTGGATACAAGGCAACTACCGTTAGCAACCAAATGAGGTATACCCAGGGAAGACTGAGTCCATAACCCCGAAGCGCGGGATCATCCGTTACCCAGGTATTGGTAATTATCATTTCTTTCCAGCCGTACCCTGTTGCGGCAGAAAGTATCATAGCAAGTGCATGCAGTAAATAAATATGCAACAGGTAATAGAATAAAGGAACCCTGCCAAAAGTTGAGATGACACCGGATATGCGGGGCGATACTTTTTCTGTACACGCAAGAAACAGGAAGGCCGGGCTCAGGGTCATTAACAGGTATAAAAGAGATGGTGGATATTTACTGACATTCAAAAAAGAAAGGACAGTAAACAAGGGAGAGGATTGAGCCGACCATTTCGAAGGATCGCCATATACATTGCTCAAACGAACCAATATGAACAACAATATGCCAATCGTTCCCATTAATACCAGTAGGCGTTTTCTCCTGGCCGCATCAAATGCAGGCAGGTAAATGCTTCCAAAGCAGTAACCGAGTGCCATTACACCCGCCCATGGAATTAAAGGGTAAGCTGCTAAAATAATAATCCGGTGAAAATTGAACACATTGAATTCATGCAATTCGCTCCAGGCAAATGCGGCGCCGGTATTGCCCTGCACATGAACACCATCGAGCAGGTTATGCAGCAAAACCATAGCAACTCCAATGATAAGAATGACTGTTTTAGGAAGCTGGATAAGACCTGCCAGCACTATCATACTAAGCCCCAGCACCCAGATCACCTGCAATGCCCACAACGAAAACAACGGGTTAAAGAACCACCCAAAACTTACCAATGTTATTTCAAGCAGCATAAGCCACAATCCACGTTTCAACAAAAAAGCAGACAATTCATTTTTTGTTTTTTTCTGGCCCGAAAGAAAAGCTGATGTGCCTGCGAGAAAAACAAATACCGGCGCACAAAAATGGGTGATCCACCTGGTGAAAAAGATAGCGACACTGGTATGCTGCAAATCAGTGGGATTATGATAATACGAGTATTGGTGAAAATAATCGCGTGTATGGTCCAAAGCCATAATGATCATAACAACACCGCGCAGGAGGTCGATAGAATTAATACGTGCAAAGATTTTACCGGGCGTGTTCATAGCAGTTGGCTGGTTTTGGTTAATTGGATGCAAATATATTAAAACATTAGACGGCTGAAAGGTATTCCAAGCGAAAGGCCAAGCTGTATCTTGCCGGGATCGCTGGCTGTGATTGTTTGATTACTGCAATTCAGGAAAAGCACATAACATTCAATATTGACAGATGGTGTTTTTTTACTGTTTATCAATACAACCGGTATTGCCAGCTTTACATTCAACCAATTATATTTTCCGAAACATTGTTCTGCCAGCACACTGATACCAACATGTGATTCTTTCGGAAAATAAACAGCACGGGTAGTTAAAGCAGGTGTAATAAAAGTTTGGTACCGGCCGATGTACATTTTGTTGTCGCTTGCACCAGGTTCATTTTGATAGGCTGTTCCACCCAGGCTTTTATATTCGGCAGAATTCAGTTTATTCAAACCATAACTCAATTTAGTATTATTAAACAATATCTTTCCTCCGGCGCAAAAAAACAGCCGTCCTGTTCGGCTGCTTTCCCATAAGCGGGTGTGCTCCAGCAAAACGCATGCAGGATAGGGATGTTTATTATTAAAGGGAGCCGTTAAAGAAGCAGCCGTATAATATTTTGGGAATACGAGTGGAAGATAGGCTGTTATGCTTGTCCAGCCGGTACTGATCCGCTTAAAATTTCCCGTTGAAGTAAGCAAACCCGCCTGCATTATTGCAAATCGTTCTTCATAAGCTAATTTCAATTCCTTGTAAAAATTTTGCCGCACCAGGGCTTTTGCCGCAGCAATGTTTTGGCCCTGCAATGCTGTTGAATCGATATTCTCAACGCTGCTGTTGAAATCAGTTTCTTTTTTTTGAATTTCTGTTATCAATGAGTGTACCAGCGCCAGCCGCAATGCGTCCATGGCCTGTTGCTGTCCTCTGTTAAAATGAGTTTTTATTTTGCCCAGCCATTTATAGTTTAAAGAAATGCCCAACTCATTCTCATACCGGCTATCAAAAAAACCTTTCGTATAGCTGCTGGCAAGTGTCATATCGAAACCAACACTGAACAAAGTTTTTATGGGATCATCCATGCCAGCCGCCGGCTGAAAATTGTGGTTGACTGTTATTTTCCCTTCGCTGCTGTTAAATGTCAGGTAATTGGTATAATAGGAAAGATCGGTGCTGGCTGACAGGTAGCCGGTTTTGTCAGCCATGAAGATATTCATGCCCCGGTTTGATATAGCCGCCGGGTTACCGCCTTTACCGATGTTTTTATTGATCTCCTTTAATTCCGCAATAACAGTATCCGCATTTTGTGCAACTGCGTGGGCAATAACGAGAAAACAAACAGCGAACAATACTAAATAACGCATACAGCAGAACGGGTTGATGCTATGTAAGCACAAAATTATTTTACGATCTTATCCAGGCCCCATTGCTGCAACAATGGGTTTGTAAAAACTTTTATACTATCTGCATCCAGCAGTTTGCTCCTGGCAGTCATCCATTTGACAACATCCTTACCATACATTTTGCTAATTCTTTCAAAGTTCAATTCATTCACTTTTCCCCAATGAACAGTATAGGGTATATTTTCATCATCCAATCTTTGCCATACAGCGCGGTAAAAATTATTGGTTGCTTCAGAAAACGCGCCGTCAAGCTCCAGTATGCAGGTATAGTCAAACCGGGTAAAGCCCAGCGTTGCTTTTGTTTTTTTTATGAAGCGATAGGCAAACAAGCCTGCAAAAGGGCCGGCGGTTTTATTAATTTCAAAAAGAATATCGGTTACCCGGTTCACCTGGTCAAGGGGCAGTCCGATAGCCGAACTAAGCAATTTGCCATGCAAAGTGGTATTGTTGAATATTTCTGCAAGCGTTCCCATCTGTTTGCTGAAAGTGGTTAAGGCGCCGGCCAGTAATCCATTTACCACTACGGGCACCAGCGCAGGAATAGCATTGGTAATTTTACCGATAAAACAGGGAGCGTCATCGCCCGGACCTAAACCGGCTGCATTTACTGAAGGCTTTGTATAATCATCACGGTAGGGACGTTTGTAAAACGACGAAACATAGGCCCCGTTTGCCAGATCATAAGGATTGATTTTTACTTCGAAATGAAAAGGCCGTTCGCTGCCACAAGGCAGTTTTGCCTGGCGGAAATCAAGTGTTTCCATTAATCTTTTCAGGGCATCGTCGTAAGGCATGCGTTGCATGTAGGTTTCCAGCAAAAAATGATCCTCCACTTCCAGCAACACGCCGTGTATGATGCCGAAATTGCCAAAGCTTACCAAAGCGGCATTAAATAAATTATCATCCTGCACCAACTCGGCCTGTAATTTCCCTACAAAACTTTTTGTTACAACGGATGCTGACTTCCTTTCAAGCCATACATGCCGGTTGGGCCCGGTAATAATATGCATGCCCACCACATAGTCGGGCACTGCGCCCACATCTATTGATGAACCATGAGCGCCGGTAGACATAGCGCCTACAATAGTCTGTCCGTTGCTGGCACCGGAAGTTTTTAAAGAAAGTTTTTGCGGATGCAGCGCGGCGCTTAATTCCCATACACCATTTCCGCATTGGGCAAACAATAATTTCCTGATGTCGCCGGGATAAGATTTTTTTACGCTTTGCGGCGAAAGCGTCATGGTAGTATTCAACGGCTTGGTATCTATCATGATACCATCTTTTGCACTGGCGATTTTTGCCCAGGACCAACCTGCACCCAATGATCGCAGGGGCGTATTGGTTTGAATGGCATCGGCAATCATTTTTTGAAAGGCCTGCGTTGCGTCGTTGTAACTGTCCAGTGCCGCCAAATCGGGTTCATTACCGGCTATATAGAGATCCTTGATGTTCTCGGTGTATGACTCGTGCCTGTTGGTCCATTGAGCGCTACCCGTTTTAATAATTTTCATGGTAAGGGATTTTAAAGAATACCTGTTTTTTTACACGGCTTCGAGCATTTCCATTCTATTCGCATGGGACTCCAGATACCAAGCGTGACCACTGTTATCAAAGAGAATCCGAAATTGTTCCGGATGTTTACTTCGGCCATGCCATTGGTGCCCAGTGAATCACAGACGGGCGTATGAATTTCTTTCGGACTTTTCAATAGCCCCCAGAAAAAGGAATGAGCGGTAATGGGTTTGTTGGTTTCGGTGCCGGCCTGCGCCTGCGTAGCAACCCGGTAAGAATAGCAGCTACTGAAAAAAAAGCTGATGCTGAAAACACAGGCAATGGTAAAATGCCCGTTGTAAAAAAGATGTTTTCTCATCTTCGGTTGGTTTTGTTTTATGAAATAAATATGAGCAGTGCATGCAGCATACGGACCTGCACGGTGTAAATAATGAAACAGCTTCGCAGGGAACAGATGCAGTTACCGCTAGTTGTAATGCTATTAAGGAGAGAAATAACCAATGCCCTGAAAGGAATCAGGTATGCTAATATACATACATTTTTTTACAGAAAGGCTCGCAGAAGGTGCAAGTACAAGAGATGGTTATTGCAGGAAAACCCTTTGGATCGTCCACCAGCCCGCTATTAATGCTATAATAGCCGACAAGGGATAAACAATACGGATCCGGTACCAGGGCTTTCTGCCAAGTGGAACAATAATAAATGCAAACATCGCCAGTATCACTGCTACCTGACCCAGTTCAACGCCGATATTAAACGAAAGAATAGAGGTAAAAAATTTGTTTCGCGGAAGGCCGATTTCATTTAATGCGCTGGCGAAACCCATACCGTGGATTAATCCAAACATAAAAACAACCAGGATGCGCCAGGCTCTTAACTCTGTGAGCACGATGTTTTCCATTGCTACAAAGAGAATAGAGAGCGCAATGATCGGCTCTACGATTGCACCGGGCATTACAATAATATTTTTCATACTCAGTGCCAGCGTGACTGAATGCGCCACCGTAAAAGCAGTAGCCTGCCACAAAATGGTTTTGATGCGCGTGCTCAGCAAACACAATCCTGCTACAAACAATACGTGGTCTGTTCCAAAAGGCAGTATATGTGTGAACCCCATCTTCAAATAGAACCAAACTACGTTTTGTACCGGCGCCTTCTCCAGCGCATAATTAATGGTATGCGCGGAAATTTGCACAAACGGTAAAACAATGAGCAATACAAAAAGAGAAAACTGTTTTTTGTTTGTGCTGTTCATCTTATAAAGTTGCCGCCACCTGCTGACTTTCTTTTTTCAATTCCATGTTGATATTTGGATTCTTCTTCAATCCATTTTTTAAAAGGGTAGCCGCGGTTGCCTTATCACCATTTTTAAAATAGATCAGGCCCATCCTGCAAAGCAATACCGGATTTAGGCTATTTGTTTTCAGCGCGGCCTTTGCGTATGGAAGCGCTTTTGCATAATCGCCTTTTGAATAGTATACCCATGCCAATGTTTCATTTACATCAATGTTTTCCGGGCGGCGATTGTATTCAAGCAATGCATGTTCCAGCGCCTTATCATATCGTTTGATTTTTAAATAAGCGTATGCCATTTCGCGATCTGAATAATGCCCGGAACTATCATCTTTCTTTTCTTTGGCAGCAGCATCGTTCATACCCTTTATTATCGAATTGGCCAATTGGGCAGCGGTTTCACCTGCACCCATCGCCTTGTATACATTGGCCAGTTCTTCTTTAATGGAATAATCATTCACCAGGCTGTCTGCCTGCAGGTAATAGTGAGCAGCGGTTTTAAAATCACTGCCGGCAGTGGCAATTCTCGCGAGACCCGCATAGGCATATGCATAGGCGGGGCGGTTTTGTAATGCGATAGTGTAATGCATCTCAGCATTTTTCAAATCCCCGGTGTTTTCGTATAGGCGTGCCAGTTGTATCCTGCTCCATTCGGTTCCTTCATCACCCGGTACGCCTGCTTCTATTGCCATTTTCATGGCTTCGATTGCGCCGGGGTAATCGCCATAAATTTCGCGCAGGTAAGAAATGCGGGAGTAAGAACGGATATCCGGGCGGATGGATACCATTTTGTCTGCATTTTCAACGGCTGCCGCATAGTTGCCCATTTCCACATTGCCGTCGATGATTAACCCGTAAATAAAGGCATTATAGGGGTTGATGGTTTTCGCTGCTTCGGCGATTTGTAAACCCTCTGCAAAATGGTGCTGGCTCAGCATCAGCAACGCCTTCATGGATAAAGCTTCGAAGTTTTGGGGATCTTTTTTCAATACTGCATTTACATATTTGAGCGCTGCCTGATCGTAATACATATAATTGCCCGAGGCCCTGGCTTCCTGCACATACAAAGATGCAAGGGCGAGGTTGGCCTTACTATCATCAGGTTTTGTTTTTATCTTTTTGATCAATGCTTCACTTCGCGCCAGCACGGCTTTGAATTCACCTGTTTCAACGGCGCTTCCCTTTCGATCAAGCACGGGGTACAGCCTGTTTTCCTTTTTGCTTTCATCATTTTTATACTTGAAAAAAATACCTGCAGCAGCCAGTACAAAAAGAAAAATGATAAACCCATACATTGTATTCTTTTTCATACGAGATTTTTTGGTTGGTGTAACTGTTGAGAAGCGGGCCGCCTGATCGGCGACCCACTTCGTTTACAGCTTTGCCCGAGTGATTTATTGCTTGATTATTTTCACTGTTTGTTTAATGACACCGTTCTCTTTGGTATGTACGAAATAAATGCCCGCGGGCACACCGGAAGCGTTCCAGCTGATATTGTATGTTCCTGCTGCCTGTCGTCCATTTTGCAGAGTACCTACGATATTGCCATTGCCATCGGCAACCTGGATCACCACATTAGCAGGGGTGGATACACGATAGTGAATGGTGGCTGTAGCAACTACCGGGTTGGGAGTAGCGGTAATGATTACATCCGGCGCTGCCAGCCGCATCGGGCCTGGCGAAGGTGGTAAGACTGCCGGCTGCGTGTAATCTACCGCCACGCCATTGCAATTGCAGGTGCCGGGCCAGGGTGTTTGCACATAGGGAAAATCTGTTTTTAGCGTCGTGTCATTTGCGTTTGCGCCGGTGTTATAAGACAATACTTTTACCAGGTTGGGCGTAACCGGGTTACCGCCCGGTACAAAATCATCGTACCACAAACCGATCGCAGCCAGCACCACGCCACCTACAGCCTGTAGTTCAATCCTCGTTACATCGTCTTCCAGCCGTCTGCCATTGGGGAAGCCATCCATATTTGGAATAAACTCCAGGTTGGTATTCGTATTATAGGCCGGATCGGTGAGTCCCAATACAGCTGCCTGCACCAAACCCAGTGAACTGAATTTCGGGTCTGTTCTTTTTGTAACGGGAACGGCCATGTTTAAACGCAGCATATCACCACCATTCGGTAAAAAATTATTGATAAATGGTTTACCTGCCGCAAGCGGATTACCATTTTTGCCGGTAGCCAGTTGATACGGTTTTAAATTAGGCACGCCCGTGAAAAAAATCGGCCAAAGATCAACTGAACGTGGTTGGCCCGGACCATGCAGCAATAGTTTCCCTGCAATGGCGTCATCCAGTGCTGTACCCGCAAGCGCAGGATTACCCTTTAAAACGTACAATCCGTCTTTACCATTTCTGAAATCAAATTGGCCCAGTGAATTAGACTGAATGCGCAGGGGCGCCAGGCCGGGAACAGCGCTGCCGAACTGGCTGTCGTCCATATACAGCGCCAGTTCCGGATTATAAAAAGAAGGAGAAAAAATATCATTATTATACAATCCGGCTTCCTGGTATGGCGTCAGCGAATTCCAGACATCTTTATTACCGATAGGTATAACCGCTTCATTGGTTA
>Ga0068863_100006609_pt1 | contig 11382 bp, 8 predicted proteins | sample KBSSwiS62_FD_66596 | JGI IMG/M metagenome (GOLD analysis project Ga0068863, IMG submission 66596) | Switchgrass rhizosphere microbial communities from Kellogg Biological Station, Michigan, USA - KBS Switchgrass S6-2 | ecosystem: Host-associated > Plants > Roots > Rhizosphere > Soil ...
AAAATAAAAGGACCGTCCTTAATGGTCAGCGCTGCATCCTTAAAATAGGCGGTCAGTAAAATAGATGTATCGGGGTATACAGCATACAAGACCCAATGATCTTCCATTCTAATGGCCATAGCCGGGTAAACCATTTCCTTTTTTGTAGTGAAATGCAATTCAGCATCCAGGTATTTGCGAACACTGTCTTTCTGCGAAAAAACAGTTATTCCTGTAAATAGTCCAATAACAGCCAGCAATAATTTTATCATGCTATGAAATTACTCAATTACCGGGTTTCATAAAACGCAGTCAACCGGTATGAAAGTTATCGCAAAAAAAAACGAGCACCCTGCATACAGGGTGCTCGTTTGTAATAATGTATAATCCGGGCCTTATTTAGCCAGCGTATTTACTTTTTTGGCCAGCTTTCTTTTAAGGTTAGCGGCTTTGTTTTTATGAATGATGCCTTTTTTGGCCAGTTTATCAATCATTGATGCTACTTTAGGCAAAGCATCACCTGCTTCCTTATTTGCTTTTACTTCTCTCAGATCGCGTATAGCGTTACGGGTGGTTTTACCGTAATACTTGTTTCTTTCGCGGCGCTTGCTTGCCTGACGCACATCTTTCTGGGTAGCTTTATGATTAGCCATGTGTTCTAAAAATTTAGGACGGCAAAGGTAGGGAAACGCAATTGAAAACGGAACATTCGATGCCAGAATTTTAAAAAACTGCCAAAATTCCGCTATTTAGTAAATGCCGGCGCCAGGCCCATCCGCCTCTGCTGCTGAAATCAATCAATTCCATTTGTTATAACCCTCTTTTCTAAAAAATACGCCGAAGCCCTTTGCAAGACCAATTAAGGTTCAGTATTTTAACCGATATTTGTAACCCAAAAAGTTTGCTCCTCATGAAGGATTTTTCTTATATAACCAGTGCTCATCCACAATTTATTGAAGGTTTATACCAGGATTACAGCAAAGACCCCGGCAGCGTCGATCCCGAATTAAAAAAATTTTTCGAGGGTTTTGATTTTGCCATCGGCAATGGCAAAAATGGTAACGGAAATGCCAGCGCTGCTACTACCGCCCCACCGGCCCAATCTGCCGACTGGATGTACGAAATCAGGGCCTACCGCATGATCCTGGGCTATCGCAACAAAGGCCATCTGCTCGCTAAAACCAACCCTATCCGCACGCGTAAAGACCGCGGCGCCAATATCGGGCTGGGATTTTATGGATTTACCGAAGCAGATTTCGATAAAGTATTTAATGCGGGCAACCTGATAGGCCTGGGTACCACTACGCTCCGGAATATATACAACCACCTGGAAAAATGTTATGCCGGTCCTGTAGGCATCGAATTCAAATACATCAGCGACCAGAAAAAAGTGGACTGGCTCACCAACGAAATCGAAAAAAAATTCCTCGAGCCCATTTCCCTGGAAAAGAAAAAAAGAATACTGGAAAAACTTAACCAGGGCGTCATGTTTGAGAAATTCCTTCATACCAAGTATGTAGGACAAAAACGCTTTTCGCTGGAAGGTGGTGAGACCACAATTGCCGGATTGGATGCCATCATAAATACTGCGGCCGACCACGATGTGCAGGAAGTAGTGATTGGTATGGCACATCGCGGCAGGCTGAATATCCTTGCCAATATCATGGGCAAAACATACGAGCAGATTTTCAGTGAGTTTGAAGGCACGGCTAAAATGGATCAAACCATGGGCAGTGGAGACGTTAAATATCATATGGGTTATGGTAGCGAATTGAAAACGCCTTCCGGTAAAAGCATACATCTTAAACTGATGCCCAATCCTTCTCACCTGGAAGCAGTGGATCCTGTTGTGGTAGGTTTTGCCAGGGCCAAGGCCGATGTGTTGTACAAAAGTGATTACGATAAAATTCTTCCGATATTAATCCATGGCGATGCTTCCCTCGCCGGGCAGGGCGTCGTATACGAAGTGTTGCAGATGTGTAGCCTTGATGGCTATCTCACCGGCGGTACCATTCATTTTGTGATCAATAACCAAATTGGTTTTACTACTGATTTTGATGATGCCCGCAGTTCTGACTACTGTACCTCGCTGGCGGCAGCCGTTCAGGCCCCTGTATTGCATGTGAATGGCGACAATGCAGAAGCGGTAGTGAAATGTGTTGAAATTGCCACCCGTTACCGGCAGGAGTTTAATGCAGATGTTTTTATTGATATGGTATGTTATCGCCGGCATGGCCACAATGAAGGCGATGATCCAAAATTCACCCAACCTCATTTGTATGCATTAATAGATAAACACCCCAATCCGCGAGAAGTATACACGAGCTTTTTGCTGGAAAATGGTGAGGCCGACGCTAAAGAACTTGCCAAAGAGATGGAGAAAAAATTCTGGGCCGACTTGCAGGAACGCCTTGATGAAGTGAAACAAAATCCCCTGCCTTACAAATACCAGCAGCCCGAACTGGTATGGAAAAGTATGCGCAGGGCCGTTTGGGAAGATTTTGAACAATCGCCGGTGACTGCTATCAGTGAATCGGACTTTAAGAAAATCTTCGATGCATTGATGGCGTGGCCATCGGATTTCAAGCCATTGAAAAAAGTTGAAAAAATTATCCAGGATAAAATAAAACTTTTCAAAGAGGAAGGGAAAATAGATTGGGCAACGGCTGAACTGATGGCTTATGGAAGCCTGTTGCTGGAAGGTCATGATGTAAGAATGAGCGGTCAGGATGTGAGACGCGGCACCTTTTCTCATCGCCATGCTGTCCTGCGTGATGAAGAAACCGATAAAGCCTACAATCGCCTTAGCAGATTGGAGGGCGCCAGCGGGGAATTCAGGATTTATAATTCTTTGCTGAGTGAATATGGCGTGCTCGGTTTCGAATACGGGTATGCTATGGCCAATCCCAATGCACTCGTATTATGGGAAGCTCAATTTGGTGATTTCTGCAATGGTGCACAAACAATGATTGATCAGTTTATTGCAGCCGGCGAGCAAAAATGGAACAGGATGAACGGTGTGACGATGCTGCTTCCCCACGGATATGAAGGACAGGGACCGGAACACAGTAGCGCCAGGCTGGAAAGATTTTTACAATTATGTGCTGAGCTGAACATGGTAATAACCAATATTACCACGGCTTCCAATTTCTTTCACCTGTTACGCCGGCAAATAAAATGGCCTTTCCGTAAACCATTGATTAATTTTTCACCAAAAGCCAACCTGCGTCATCCAGGTACCTATTCACTCGCCAGCGAATTTACTTTCCGCCGTTTCCAGGAAACATTGGATGACAATTTCATTACAGATGCGGCACAGGTCAAAAAGGTGTTGTTCTGCAGTGGCAAAATATATTTTGATTTGGCAGAACGCCAGCAAAAGGAAAACAGAAAGGATACGGCTATTTTGAGAGTGGAGCAACTGTATCCATTACCGGCCAAACAACTGGAAGCTTTGTATAACAAGTACAACAGGGCCACCTGGTTCTGGGTTCAGGAAGAACCTCTGAACATGGGCGCCGCCTCCTATTTGCAAATGAACCTGAAGACAATTAATTATGGCGTTATCAGCAGGCAACCGGGTGCTTCCACCGCTACAGGTTACAACAAAGTGCACCAGCAGGAACAGGCAGAAATCATTGACACGGCATTTTCAATCTAACGGTAATCATATTATTAAAGTTTATTTTTAATACATCCGGCGGCAGGAATATAGAATAATATAAACCGCACTAAAATCAATACAAAAGATTTCTATGATCGATATAAAAGTTCCAACAGTGGGTGAATCCATCAGTGAGGTAACCCTGTTAAGATGGACGAAAAAAGATGGCGACTATGTAGATCGTGATGAGGTAATTGCAGAACTGGAAAGCGAAAAAGCAACCTTTGAAGTAAATGCAGAAAAAGCGGGTTTATTAAAAATCGCGGCCAAAGAAGGCGATACCCTGAAAATTGGCGATACGCTGGCAAGCATTGATGAAGCCGCAGCCAAGCCCGAAGCCAAAAAAGAAACCACCGTTGCACAGGAAGCAAAAGCCCAGGAACCTGTGGTAATAGCACCTGCCAGTGGCGAACAAAAAAGGGCCGAAAAAACAACTGCCGCAGCATCTTCCGCCTCCGCTGATATTAAAGCAACACCCGTTGCTTCCGCTATTATTGCCGATAAAAAAGTAAATCCTTCTTCCATTACTGCATCGGGCACCAATGGTAAAATTTTGAAAGATGATGTACTGGCTGCACTGAATAACCCGGGGCGTGTACAGGGAAAAGAACTGTTCACGCGCAGTGAAAAGCCGGAGAAGATGAGTAACCTGCGCAAGACAATCAGCAGGCGCCTGGTAGAGGCCAAAAATACAACGGCCATGCTCACCACTTTTAACGAAGTGGATATGAAACCGATCATGGATCTGCGCACAAAATATAAAGAGACGTTTAATAAAAAGCACGGGGTTAATCTTGGATTTATGAGCTTCTTTACAAAGGCAGCCTGTTTTGCTTTGCAGGAATGGCCCTCTGTAAATGCTTATATCGACGGGGATTCAATTATCTATCACGATTATTGCGATATATCTATTGCGGTGTCTGCACCGCGTGGATTGGTTGTTCCGGTCATCCGCAATGCAGAGAGCCTAAGCATGGCCGACATTGAAAAGAAGGTGGTAGAACTGGCTACCAAAGCAAAAGAAAGCAAGCTAACCATCGAAGAAATGACCGGTGGCACGTTTACTATTACCAATGGTGGCGTGTTTGGTTCCCTGATGAGCACGCCCATCATCAACATACCACAAAGCGCTATATTGGGTATGCATAAAATACAGGAACGACCGATGGCCGTAAATGGCCAGGTAGTAATTAAACCCATGATGTACCTGGCGTTGAGTTACGATCACCGTATTATAGATGGCCGGGAATCAGTGAGCTTTCTGGTACGGGTAAAAGAGCTGCTGGAAAACCCGGAGCTGCTATTGTTCGGAAAAGACCCGGTAAAAACATTGCTGGAATTATAATACTGAACAGATCCTGCACGCTGTTAATACAGGTCTCCTGTACATTGCGGCTTTCTTCCAAATGATCAAAACTATCGGCCGTATATATGCAAAGGGCCATTGGCAAAAATGGATTATTCCCTTAATTGCCGTAGCCACCATACTTACCTGTCTACAGCAGGTAGCTGCCGGTAATTATAATAACATAAACATCTTCAGGTATTCATCTCTGCACCTGCTGGCACATCAGCCTTTGTACATTGAATATCCAGCATCGTATTTTGATTATTTCCTGTACCATCCTTCGTTCACCGTGCTGTTTATGCCATTTGCATTTTTATCTGCACCGGTAGCATTATTTGCCTGGACCTTCATCAGCGTTGCGGTATTTGTGAAAACCATACATATTTTTCCCGGCATAACAGACCGTTCAAAAAAAATTATTTTACTGCTGGTATTACCTGAGTTAATTAATAACCAGCAATACGTTCAAACAAATATTTTTCTTACTTCGCTCCTGCTGCTGGCATTCATTTATTTTGAAAGGGGTAAACTTTTTTGGGCCGCATTTTTCACGATACTGGCATTCTGCATAAAAGGATACGGCGGGCTGGTTGGCTTGTTGTTCCTGCTTTACCCGGGAAAAATGAAATTTATCGGCTACGCATTTGTGTGGGGCATATTCATATCTGCTTTACCCCTGCTGTTTGTGACGTTTCATGAAACGGTGAATTACTACGCAGACTGGTTAAAAATGATCAGCAGTGATGAAATAAAAGAAGGCATGTCAATTGTTGGTCGCTGGGGAAAAACACATTCAGCAGAACTGGCTATTACAATTGGCGGCCTGATGCTCCTGATGACCAGTTTCGCTGTTACTGCCTGTAATGCTGATGCCAGGAATTCGTTTTATTCAAGAGCCACGCTTTGCTGTTATCTTTTAGTGTGGCTGGTATTATTTAATAGAGCAGCGGAAACACCTACTTATATGCTGGCGGTTACAGGCATGGCCTGCTGGTTCAGGCTCGACGGCGTTAACCGGAGTAATATTCTTGTGATAAGCTTTGTGTTGCTGGTAACCTATTTTTTTCCTTCCGATTTATTTCCTCCCTTCATACACCGGTTTTTCAGGGAACATCACCTGAAGCCTTATGCGTTCATGCTTTTTTTTGCCTGGCTGCAATACCAGTTGTTTTATAAGGCGCAACACCACTTGGCGCCATCGGTTTAATCTTTTTGTTAATGAGTTGTTTCGCCATCTTTTTATAACACATTTATTTTCAAATAATTAAAAACAAGTGCGGCCACAAACGAAATAATGTGGAAAATATTTTTAATGATACCATTAAAAAAATATTAAAGTAGATCTCTATATCCCTACCTTTAGTTTGCTAACAAAAACACCCCCTAACACATGAATCGATTGAGAACCCCTACGCTCAATATGAGCATTGTACTGCCTTGCTATAATCCTAAACCCGGCTGGCATTTCCAGGTTGCCAATCAATACCAGGAAATCAAAAAAAACCTACCCGCCGACATCCAGATTGAACTGATAGTAGTGGATGATGGCTCACCGGCACCCGCTACACCGGCCGCCAAAAGGTTTCTAACCCGGCGATGCCCTCATTTTAAGTATATCACGTACAAATACAATATGGGCAAGGGCTATGCGGTTCGAAAAGGAGTGGCGGCCGCACAGGCACCAATCGTTATTTATACGGATATCGATTTCCCGTATTCTGCCACAGATTTTTGCAAAGTTTATCAAGCTCTACATTCAGGAAACGCTGAACTGGTGATGGGTAAACGCGAGGAGGATTATGACCAGCGGCTTTCAATCATGCGCAGGCTCGCTTCAAATGCGTGCAACTATCTTAATAGAACATTGTTGAACCTGCCATACAAAGACGTACAGTCGGGATTGAAAGGAATGAATGTCGTGGGCCGGCAATTATTGCTGAAAACCACCATTAACAGGTTCCTGTTCGACACTGAGTTTATCTGGCTGGCCAGTTCATACAGCAATATCCGTATCAAGGCATTGCCAGTCACGCTCCGTGAGGGCATCTCCTTTACCAGTATGTCTTCCTCGGTATATATTAACGAAGCCGGTAATTTTTGCCGCCTTTTTTTAAGAGATAAATTATTGTTATTAAGAAACTTTGATGCAGAGTTCAAAACAGCCATACCACGTACTGCTTAGTTTCGACCTGGAAGAGTTTGACATACCCAATGAATTTGGTGCAAACTTGCCGGTGGCGGAACAGTTGCAGGTTACCGCAGCAGGTATGAGCAAACTATTGCCGGTATTGAATCACCTGCAGATTGCTGCCACTTTTTATACCACGGCTTTTTATGCACAGCAAAACGAAGCGCAGGTAAAAAAAATGGCTGTTTCAAATGAAATTGCTTCGCACAGTTTTTATCATAGCCGTTTTGCAGAATCAGATATTAAAAATTCGAGGCTGGTCCTTGAGGCGGTCTCAGGGCAAAGGGTTACGGGTTTCAGAATGCCGCGATTAGCCCCTGTTGATAAAAAATTAATTTATGAAGCAGGCTATCTGTATGATGCTTCGCTAAACCCCACCTGGTTGCCGGGCAGGTATAATAATTTCCGCCATCCCCGAACAGTTTTCCGACAGGATAATTTGTGGATACTGCCTTCTTCCGTTACGCCCTCGCTGCGTATACCCATGTTCTGGCTGGCTTTCAAAAACCTTCCGCTATGGTTTATTAAACAATGCAGCCTGCAGATTCTGCAAAAAGATAATTACCTGAGCCTTTATTTTCATCCCTGGGAATATGCTGACCTCTCCGCATGCAAACAAATGCCATTCTACATCCGGCGCCCATCCGGTAACCGGCTACTGGATAAATTAACCGATTATCTTAGCTGGCTACAGACTGTAGCCGCATTTGTAACCACCCACTCTTTTATTGAAACCAGGGAACTCAACGAACTGCAGCGCTGGACTTTCGGCAATTCGTAATGCGAATGAAAAATGCTTCCGCCCGGTTTTAATACCTTGCAGGCAATGAAATATTTTTCTTACCTGAATACCGCCGCTGACATTATCCAAGATTACAGCGGACAGCAACCCTTTCAACTTTTCATCAAAGATTTTTTCAGGCAACATAAAAAGTATGGATCAACAGACAGGAAACAAATTACACATCTTTGCTATTGCTGTTTCCGTTTGGGTAAATCACTGCAAGCTGTAGCCTTACAAGAAAGAATATTGACAGGCCTTTTCCTGTGCAGTCATGAAAACAACGAATTACTAAACCAGTTGCGGCCAGCGTGGAATGAACAGGTTCATTTAGCAGCCGATCAAAAACTGGCATTTCTCAACATGACCATAGAAGACCTGGAAATCTTTCCCTGCACAAACCAAATCAGTACAACGATCGATGACACAGGGTTTGTTCTATCGCATTTGACCCAACCCGATGTTTTTTTGCGTATACGACCCGGCAGGCAGCAGCAGGTGCTACGCAAACTTGAACAGTCCGGTGCGCCGTTTTCAATAGAAAACGATGATTGTATCAGGCTTCCCAATGGCAGCAAGACAGACAGTATTATCAATATTAATAAGGAAGCCGTTGTACAGGATTATAGTTCGCAACGGACAGGTAATTTTTTGCGTCTCATCCAGGTTGATTTGCCCCGCACCTGGGATTGTTGTGCAGCCAGCGGCGGTAAATCTATTATGGCAAAGGATATTCTCGGTGACATCGAGCTAACGGTTTCTGATATCAGGGAGCAGATTATTATTAACCTGAAAAAAAGATTTAATGAGGCTGGTATCAATTGCTATAAAGCGATTGTTGCGGATTTATCAGCGCCCGTCGATCATTTAAAAAAAGACGGCTTTCAATTGATCATTGCCGATGTGCCCTGCACCGGTTCAGGTACCTGGGGCAGAACACCGGAACAATTGTCATTTTTTTCTGAACGGGAAATTGATCGATACCAGCAATTACAAAAAAAAATTATTGGTAACGCAATGCATCATCTGCAGGAGAATGGCTACCTCTTGTATATAACCTGCTCTGTTTTTAAAAAAGAAAATGAAGATATGGTTGATTTTATTACTGCCGCGGGTGCAAAAACAGTGAAGGCCGGAATATTAAAAGGTTATCACATAAAAGCGGATACGATGTTTGCGGCTTTGATGAGGAAGTAGAATATCTATATACTTAGCACTATTTATTTCACTATCCGTACAGTTGCGTTGTTCCTGCCATCTGTATACTGAATGCTGTATATGCCGCGGCTAACGGTTTTGATGCGGCTTAAATCCACCGTATAAATAGCGCCCTGTTGGGTTTCAAGGTTTTTGATTTCGATTGTTTTACCGGTCATATCAACCAGGCGAATGCTGCTATGGCCTGTAGCGGGGGCTTTCAGCAGAACGGTAAAGTTGCCTCTAACCGGAACCGGGTAAGCCCTCAGCCAGTCGCTGCCCAGTATCTGCTGGTAGTTTTTTGTATTGCGTTGCGAAAGCAAATCCTGGTAAGCAATATCCATTTTAGGTATACCATAGCCAAAACGATTATCAGGGCTTGCATATTTAGTAGCACTTTTCTGTACGGCATTCATGATTTCCATGTTGCTGAATTCGGGAAAGGCCTGCCATAGGCAGGCAATCAATCCACATATATTAGGATTGGAAAGTGACGTACCGTTTACAAAAATCGGCAAGCCCGTATTGTAATGGGCAACTACTGTATTTTGTCCTACGGATACCACATTGGGTTTCAGGTGGCCGGCACCGTTAGGGCCCCAACTGCTGAAAGAAGCAATATTTCCGTTTACATCGGTAGCACCAATTGTTAGAACACTATCTGCATCACCGGGGCACATAACATATTTTGCATCACCGGTGCTGGTACCTGAATTGCCTGCGCTGATGGTTACGAGTATACCTTTTTTTACTGCCAGGTTTGCACCGATGCTAATCATAGCGGTTTTTCCATCGCGCTGGGCGTAGCTATGACTGAAAGAAGCATCGTCAAAATCGGAATAGCCCAGTGACGAACTGATCATATCCGTGCCTGCACTATCGGCGAATTCAGCCGCTGCCACCCAATTGGCTTCTTCAACCGGATATTCCGTTGCGGCATCTTCTGTACGCAGTAACCAGAATTTTGCTTTTGGTGCAGTTCCCACCATTATGCCCGGCTCGTTGGCGGCGATGGTCGACAAACACAAAGCACCGTGATAATGATCCTCATTTACACTTTGATCATTGGTCACATAATCCTTCTCACCCAATACCTGGTTTTGCAAACGTATGCTGTCAAAAGCCGGGTTAGCCTTGTAATTGTAAAAACCCGCATCCAGCATGGCAATTGTTATACCTTCCCCGTGAAATCCAAGGTTATGAAGGTATTCACCCATATGTATATGTATCTGTCCGCTGTTATTGCCATAATTATAAAAATCCTGTATATCTGCAATATTAAATGTGCGTGTTGTATTGGTGAGTTTAAGTGGCGGCGAAAACTGATCAACTATTTCAAATTTCGAAGGAGCCACAGCCGATGGCTGAATCATTCTTACAGCCACCGGACCGGAACTTTTTACAAAAGGAAATGCGTTTATTTTTGTGAGCGCAGCAGGATCGGAGATCTTAATACATACCTGGTTCAACCATTTCGACACATTCAGCACGGTTGTATTGGGAACTGCCTTAATACTGTCAAGGTATGCGCCCGTTACAGGCAAATCTGTTGAATCGATGGTAATATTGTATTTTGTACGCCTTGCAATTGCTTTTGCAGAAAGATAAGCAGACGGGTTATTCAGGCTAAAGCCGGTTCCGTTTTTATCTTTTAAACGCACAATATAACGGGTATACTGTGCATTTGCCGCCAGCGAAAAAAGCATCCCGCTCAAAACAATCAACAGGAGAAATTTCTTCATACAACAGTTCGTTTCAATAGAATAAGATATTTTAATTGTGGCTGATGATAGATAGCTTTACGCCATACCCGTTGTATGTGAAATTGCCGGGTATGGTATCACAGACAATACGCACACCCTGGCTCACCTGAGCATTTGCAATTGAATCGCAGTTGTTACCGGTCACACCATCGCTCTGGCAGATAATTTTTGTGGTGTCGCATTTATTACTGGCACAATGTATCAACAGACAATTTTTGGTGAGGTAGCTCGTCTGGTATTCCCAGGAAAATAAATCCTGGAAAATTTTTCCAACGCCTTTTGCGTATACCTCATACGACCTACTGTAATTACTGATGCTGTTGGGGTAGAAAGGCTTGTTATTGTTGGAATCATACTGCACCACGGTGATAGTGGTATCAAAATTAAGATTGCCTACTTTGAAAGGGCGTCCTACATTGCTGTAAGAAAAAGTCCAGTCGAGGTAATTATCATCGTTGGAAA
>Ga0068863_100006610_pt1 | contig 11381 bp, 10 predicted proteins | sample KBSSwiS62_FD_66596 | JGI IMG/M metagenome (GOLD analysis project Ga0068863, IMG submission 66596) | Switchgrass rhizosphere microbial communities from Kellogg Biological Station, Michigan, USA - KBS Switchgrass S6-2 | ecosystem: Host-associated > Plants > Roots > Rhizosphere > Soil ...
TGTATGCCGCCGCGATTGTCGTGGTGCACCGCCGCGACGCCTGACCAGGGGGTTAGTCCGGGTCAGGCGCCGCGTCGGAATCGGCGCCGCCGAGCGTCAGCACGACGCGCGAGCCGTACGGAATCTGCTGGACCAGCCGCAGCTGCGCCAGCGCGGGGTGGGCGTCGAGCAGCTTGCCTGCGTTGGCCAACGCCCGCAGCGCTGCCGTCTCGGCGCGCGCCGCCTCCAGCTGCGCGGCACCGTGCGACTTGGCCGTCACCAGTTGCATTGCCGCCGTGCGGATCTCGGCTGGGACGATGACGTCCTTCACATAGGCGTCCAGCACATCGACACCGGTCCGGGCACCGGCTTCCCGCGCTGCTTCGCGGATGGCCTCGGCGTCGATGCGGGCGCTGCGGCGCATCACGTCTTCGGCGGCCAGACCGGCGGCGTTCTCACGCAGCGCGATCTGGGCGGCCAGGTACACGGCCGCAACGGGGTCGTCGGCCTTCTCGACGAAGGCGACCGCGTCGGCTACCACAATGCGCAGCACGACGGTGATGCGTAGCGATACGGCGTCCGAGGTCAGCACCTCCTGCGGCGCCAGGGTGACCAGGCGCTCGCGCAAGTCGACGGGAACGGTCGACACCGCGCCGTACAAGCGGTGCGTGCCAGGATCGAGGATCCGCGACCGCGTGCCCTTGCGATACACCAGTGCGCACCAGCCTGCCTGGACGGTCACACGGTTGGTCAGGCTCATCGCGGTTCCTCCTTTCGATCGTTTGCGTGTTCAGTTGGCGCGCAGGGGATACCGCCGCCGGGCGTAGTCGTTGGCGGGGCGATGCGTCCCTGTCCGAGCGGGCGCACGCCGCAGGGCCGTCGACGACGGAGCCCCGGAGGCGGTATCCGTAGTCAGCGAGGAGTCGAACCTCAGGTTTATAAGACCTGTGCCACCGCGGACCCATGGGGCGACGCGCAGAAATGTCGCGGTACCCCGCTTTACCTGCTGCCCCCGAGGGATCCGATGGAAAAGAATCCCACCGGACCAGCGCGTCCGCAATCGAATTATTACGGCCTCGGTCCGCGGGCGCCGAGTATGACGCTAACGTGGTGGCGATGGTGCGGAAATGCCTGGCGGCGCTGACGGTGGTTCTCGCAGTCGTGGCGCTGGGTGGTTGCAACCGTGAGGCGCGGCCTCAACACGCGCAGCCGTCCAGCACCCAGGCGACCCCAGCCACCCCGGCGACGGACTTCGCCGCGACATTGCAGAAGCGGGTGACCGCCGACGCGATGATGGCGCACCTGAAGAAGTTGCAGGAGATCGCCGACGCCAACCACGGCAACCGCGCGCTCGGCACGTCCGGCTACGATGCCAGCGTCGACTTTGTCGTTAACATGTTGCGGGACAAGGGTTTTGACGTACAAACGCCCGAGTTCGAGGTGCGGCTTCCGTTTGCCGATGAACCGGTGGTGACCGTCAGCGGCGACAAGGTCGCCGCCAAGCCGCTGGAATACACGAAGGGCACCCCGGCCGACGGTGTGTCCGGCCCGCTAGTCCCCGCCCGCGTGGAGGACACCCCTGGCTGCACCGCCTCCGACTACGACGGCTTGCCGGTCGCCGGCGCGGTGGTACTGGTGGACCGCGGCAAGTGCCAGTTCGGTGTCAAGCAGGCCGTCGCGGCCGAACGCGGTGCAGTGGCGTTGATCGTCGCCAACAACGAGGACGGCGATCAAATGGGCGGCACCCTCGGCGAGGGAACCGACGTGAAGGTCCCCGTCATCAGTGTCACCAAAGCCACCGGTGAGCGGTTGCGCGGTGCGCCAGGGCCCACCACCATCAAGCTCAACGCCGGAGTGCGCGTCGAGCACACACGCAACGTCATCGCCCAGACCAAGACGGGCTCGACGGCCAACGTTGTGATGGTCGGGGCACACCTCGACAGCGTGCGTGACGGGCCAGGCATCAACGACAACGGTTCGGGGGTGGCTGCCGTTCTGGAAACCGCTTTGCAGCTTGGCAATTCACCGCAGGTGGCCAATGCGGTACGGTTCGGGTTCTTCGGCGCCGAGGAGGAGGGCCTGCTGGGGTCCAACAACTACGTGCAGTCGCTGAATCAGGATGCGCTCAAGGACATTGCGCTGTTCCTCAACTTCGACATGCTCGGCTCGCCGAACCCGGGTTACTTCACCTACGACGGCGACCAGTCCATCAAGCTCAACGACGGCGACGGTGTACCCCGGGTACCCGAGGGTTCGGCGGGCATCGAGCGCATGCTTGTCGCATACCTGAAGGGCGCCGGAAAGCCGCCAGAGGACTACTCATTCGACGGACGGTCCGACTACGACGGCTTCACCAGGGCGGGTGTACCGGCCGGCGGCATCTTCTCCGGGGCCGAAGAAAAGAAGACAGTCGAGCAGGCGCAGCGCTGGGGCGGACAGGCGGATGCGCCGTTCGACCCGAACTATCACAAGGCAACTGACACATTGGACCACATCGACAGGACGGCACTGGAGATCAACGGAGGCGGGGTGGCATACGCGGTGGGGCTGTATGCGCAAGACCAAAGCGGCCGCAACGGCGTGCCGATCCGAGACGACCGCACGCGACATGTCCTCGAATCATGAGGGTCGCCGCCGCGGTCCTTGCCATCGCGGTGACCGCGCTGGCTTCGTGTTCGTCCACCGAACCCGCGCCGAGCGCCGACTTGGGGCGCGATATCGCGGGCAAGGTCACCGCCGACGGGATGACCACCCACCTGCGCAAGATGCAGGAGATCGCCGACGCCAACAAGGGCAGTCGGGCCGAGGGTACGCCTGGCTTCGACGCCACCCTGGACTACGTCGTGAAGGTGTTGAAGGACAAGGGTTTCGACGTCCAAACCCCGGAGTTCGATCGCCTTGACCGCACCGAAGGCGGCAATCCGACGCTGACGGTTGCCGGCCGCGGGTATCACGTCGATCAGGCTTCGTTGCTCGTTGGCACCGCGCCCGGCGGACTGAGCGCGATCACGCTGCGGCCACAGAAGGCCGCTGGCTGTAGTGCCGCCGACTACGGCACGGTGGCGATGAAGGGTGCGATCGCCGTCGTCGACGACACCGGCTGCTCGGTGGGCGCCAAGCAGAACGCGGCCGTGGCCAAGGGGGCGGTCGGGTTGCTTGTCGTCAGCGCGCCGGCCACTACCGGGCCCGCCGGGTTGTTCACTCCCGGTTACTACCAGCAGCTCACGATCCCGGTCGGGGTCGTCGACAGGAACGTCGATGCGGCGCTGCGGCGCACCAGCGCCCCGGTGAAGCTGGTGCTCGACAGCAAGCCCGTCATGGTGAAGACGCGAAACGTGGTGGCGCAAACCAAATCTGGTGATGCCAAGAACGTCGTGCTGGCCGGTGCGCGCCTCGGCAGCACGCCGCACAGCCCAGGCATCAACGATGACGGCTCGGGAGTGGCCGCGCTCCTGGAGGCCGCATCGGCCCTGGGGGCGCAGCCGAAGTCAACCAACGCGGTTCGGTTCGTCTTCTGGGGTTCGGTGCCGGAGGGGCCGACGAAATATCTTGGCGGCCTTTCGCGAGACCAAGTCGACGACATCGCGGTGTACCTCGGTGCCGATGCGATCGGCTCGCCGAACGCAGGCTACTTCACGTATGACGGCGACCAGTCCGGTCAGCCCAATCCGGACATCCCGCCACAATCCGTGCCCGCGGGATCGGCTGGCGTCGAGCGGACACTGGCCGGTTACCTCAATCTCGGTGGCGTACGGCCGGCCGACATGCCGCTGAGCAGAGCCGCGGACTACGCCGCGTTCCTGGCTGCGGGAGTCCCGATCGGCGGACTCACCGCCGGCACGTCACAGCGGAAAACCGAAGTGCAGGCTCGGCTTTGGGGTGGACAGGCGGGCGTCGCGTTCGATCCGAACTACCACACGCCGCAGGACAACATCGACAACGTCGACCGCAAGGCACTCTCGGTCATGGGCCAGGCGCTCGCGTTCGCGATCGGGACTTACGCGCAGGCGGTCGATGGTGTCAACGGCGTTCCGCAGAGGGATCAGCGGCACCGGAATACGCCCTAGCCACTCGCGTGACGAATTGGTAGACGCCGTCCTCGTCGGGGGCCAGTGGGCCGGGGCGTGCGTGTGGTGACGAGAGGCCCCGCTGTACGGACTCGCATGCCGCCCAGTCCTGCCGATTGGTCAGGTCCCAGAAGTCGACCGCGTAAGAAGGGTCGAAATCAGGCTGTGCGGCAATGTCTTTCGGGAACGCCCATGCGCATTCGACGTGTGTGCGGTCCACGCCCAGCGGGGTCATCAGGTGAGTCATCACGTAGTCCGGGTGCAGGCTCACCAACAGGTTGGGATAGCCGACGAGATACATGACGGTGCGCAGTTCGTGTTCGGAGAGGCCCTGGATCGCGACGCCGCCGCTGCGGCCCGTCAACGACATGGTTTCTGCGCCTTCGACTATCGACATCCAGCCGCCCATCCACGAGCCGGGCAGGTCGAGGTTTTCGCCGCTGGTCGGTGGACTGATGCGGGACAGTTCCGGATGGATGGTGGAGCAGTGGTAGCACTCCTGGTAGTTCTCGGCGATCACTTTCCAATTCGTGGCCAGCTCGTAGGAATGGCGGGCGACGACCGTGAGATCCTCTGGGCGGTAGGGTTTGACGACGGCATCCCAACCCGCGACGTGGTTTTCGAATTCGATGTCGCGACCGCTGGGGTCGACGAATAGCCAGCCGTGCCAGTTGACCAAACGCAGTTCGGCGAGACCGAACTCGTCGGGGTCGAAGTCCTGCGCGTCGCGGAAGCCGGGTGCATTGCGTAGTCGGCCGTCGAGTCGGTAGGACCACGAGTGGTATGGACAGACGATCGCCCGGCCCTTGGTGGTCGCGTTGCACGCCAGCAGTTCGTGCCCGCGGTGCCTGCAGGTGTTGGCGAACGCGTGGATGACGTCGTCTTCGCCGCGGACCAACAGCATGGCGTTGGGTCCCGTGCCGACGGCCTTTTGGGTGCCGACGGCGGCGAGGTCGGAAGCGTGGCCCGCGCACGTCCACCCGGAGAAGATGTTGTGTTGCTCCCATTCGAACACCGCCGCGTCGACGTAGGCCTCGCGTGGCAGCATGCGCGATTGCCCGAAGGGTGCCAGCGCGGCGGCCAGGTCATCGGCGGGAACCGGAGCGGGCATTCCCTGTTTGAACATACAGTCAGCCTAGCTGTGCGTGGTGTGCAGGTCTACTCTTCGGCACGTTCGGACGCACCTGCCCACTTGGTGTCAGTGTCCCGGGGCAGCCTGATGCCGGAGTTGTCATCAACTGATGACAGGTGCAGAAAGGAAACACCTATGGCAGAGGGCAGGCCCTGGTGGATGGATGACCCGGAGATAGTCGCGCTGACGGAACGCGCTCTAGCCGAGATCGAGAATGCGGACGAGCTGCCCGCCACTGACGAACCCGACCCCGTCCTCGCCGAGTCCGAAGCGCTTCGCAGCCGCTACCGGAGCGCAGTCTTTGCGGCCCGAAAAGCCGGACTCACGTGGGCCGAGATCGGTCGACGACTCGGAGTGTCCCGACAACAGTTGCACCGCAAGTTCGGTGGCTGGTGCTAAACCTCTCCGGCGAATGCTCCGATTCCACGGTCCGCGCTTTCGCCCCGCGTCATGTACCGGTAGATCAGGAACCCCACCACCACCGCGGTCAGCGCCGCCAGCAACAGCAGGGTAGCCAGTGCGTTCAGCGCAGGTGTCGGAGCACCGCGCGCCGTGTTGTAGATCTTCACCGACACCGGCTCGGTCGCCGCGTCGCCAGACAAGTAACGCACCAGCACGAAATCGTCGATGACGTCCGCGAACACCAACACCGTGCTGGCGAAGATCGCAGGCATCAGCATCGGCAGGATGATCCGGCGCAGCGCGCCAAGCCGTGATGCACCGAGATCCATTGCAGCTTCCTCATATTGCGGCCCAATCGTCGCCAACCGCGCCCGCACCAACACCGCCGGATACGACACCTGGAACGTGATCAGCCCGATCACCTGCGCCGCCGTGCCGAGCGAGATCGGCAGCGCGATCGTGGTGATCACGAACAGCAATGCGACGGCGAGAAGCACCTCCGGCAGCACGAATGAGATCAGCATCAGAAAGTTCGCACCCGCCGGCAGCCTGCCGCGCCACCGGTCGATACCGATAGCGAAGAGCACCCCGAGCGGCAGGGTGATCGCCGTCGTCACCACACCCAACTTCAGGGTCTGCAGCAGCGCGGTGTGCAGCGCATCGTTGTGCCACACCGACAGCGTCTTATCGCCCCAGTACCAGCGCAACGAAAAGCCCTGCCACGTCGTGCGAGAGCGCCCGTTGTTGAACGAATACAGCACCGCGATCGCGACCGGAAGCAGCGACCACGCGAGATAGCCGATCGTGATGCCGACCAAAAAGCGCGGCGGCCGCCATGGGTCGTTCCACCACGTCACGGGGCCTCTCATGACGCCACCGCGTCACGCCGCGACGTCACCCGGATGTAGTAGAGCATCGGCAACAACGCCACCAGAAACACCAGCATCACGAACGCGCCCGCCTGACCGGTCCGCCCCGGCGCGTGCACGCTGTCGTTGATCAGGTTCCCGACCATCGCGGTCTTCGGTGACGCCGAGAGCATGTCGCTGGTGAAGTAGTCCCCGAGCATCGGCAGACAGGTCAGCAAGACAGCGGCCAGAATAGTCGGCCTGCACAGCGGCAGTGTCACTCGCCAGAACGACGAAAACCGGTCTGCGCCAAGGTCACGTGACGCTTCGAGCACCGGTTGCGGCAGTCTGTCGAGCCCGGCGTACAGCGGCAGGATCATGTACGGCACATAGCCATAAACCAAACCAAGGATCACGACGACGGGCTGGCCGGTCAGCCAATCCACGTTCACAGAGAGCAGCCCGCCGAAGGACAGCACCTTGTTCACGATGCCATCGTTTTGCAGCAGGTTGACCCACGCGAACATCCGCATCATGTAGCTGATCCAGAACGGCGCGATGAGTAGCGCCAGCAACAGTCCCTTGCGTCTACCGGACAGCCTGGCGACGTAATAGGAAACCGGAAACGCGATGAGTAGACACAGCGAACTGGCCGCCACCACGTATACCGCGGTGCGCAGCAGCGCCGGGCCGAAGATGCCGTCGGCGCCGACGATGTGGGTGAGTACATAGGCGAACTGCGACGGATCCCACTGCAGTGGATTCCACACCGGGATCGGCGTGCGGAACAACGGATCGACCTGGCCGAACACGATGCACAGCACGACATAGAGCGGAAAGACGAAACACAAGAGCAGCCAGACGATTCCGGGCGCGGCCAGAGCCGGCCACAGCCCAGTGACACGTTCGCGGCGTGGCGGGGCGTTCTGCGGTGGCGCCGCGATGACCGGTACCGCCACAGGGGCTACGACCCGCCGGCCTTGAAGGCCTGCCAAACGTTGTGCCAGGCAGCGTCGTTGGCGGGGTCGAGTTCCAGCAGTCGGTAGCCGTTGTCGAAGTACTCGGGCTTCACGATCGCGGTGCGCAGGTTCTCGGGGATGAACGACTCTTTGACAAGGGAATCCGGGGTGATCGTGTTCTGCGGCGGCTGGTAGCCGATGGCCGAGAAGTTCTCCTTTGCCACCTCGGGCACGAGCATGTGGTTGATGAACAGGTGCGCGAGCACCGGGTTCTTGCCGCCCTTGAGCGTCACGAACATGTCGTTGTCGACCATGCCCTTGCCGTCCGAGGGGAACCAGTACCGAAGAATCTCTGGTCCTGTGCCCTCGGGTAGGTAGGACTGCGCATTGATGATGTCGCCCGACCACATCTGTGCGAGCCCGAGCTGCCCGGCGGGCAGCTCGTTGTATGCGGTGATCGTCACCTTCGGTGAGGTGGCCTTCGCCAGCGCCTGAAGTTGCTCGCCGACCATCTTCAGGTCGGTGTCGGAGGATGTGTTGATATCTGTAATCCCCTGGCGCAGAAGCACCATCGCCATCGCAGTGTGCCAGTCGTCGAGGATGGCGGTCTTGCCCTTGTATTGCGCATCCCAGAACGCGTCGTAGGGGTTTTTGAGCGCACCGATATCGGCGGGGACCTGGTCGGTGCGCCAGCCGATGCCGGTGGTGTAGATGGTGTACGGCACGGTGTAGCGCCACTCCTGGTCGTACCACGGGTTGGTGAAGCCCTCCCACACATTCTTGATGTTGGGAATGTAGGAGTGGTTCAGGGGTCGCAGCAGGCCGCCGTTCACCAGTCGGCTGATCTCGGTGTAGTTGGCGTTGTAGATGTCGAAGTCGACGCCGCTGCGGAGTTTGGTGATCGCCTCGTCACCGTCGTTGAACGTCGAGATCTCGATCTTCGTCTGGTATTGGTCTTCGAACGCCTTGACGGCCTGCGGGCTGAGGTAGTCCGCATAGTTGTAGATCTTGAGCGTCGCGCCCTTCTCTGGCGAGAGTCCGTCGGCAATGGGTTTGTTGTCGTCCGGGATAGGCCATTTGACCGGGTTGTTGGGCGCCGCCAGCGTCATGCTCGGTTGCGACGACGACGGTGCGTTCTTCGAACACGCCTGCAGGAAGGCGCCGAGGGTGGGGGCGGTTGCGGCGAGAATTCCGGCGCGCGCCAGGAATTGTCGTCGGCTGGTGGGCTGTGGCATCTACGGCCTCCCCGTTGCTTTCACGCCTTGTCGCTGGTAGGACTCAAGCATAGACTGAATGCTCAGTCAACCGCCCCCTGAATGGAGGTTTGACCGTGTCTTCGCCGGCGGTGCAAAGCCAGGAAACCCACACCTCGAACAAGCTCAGCCAGCTGATCGCCGACGAGGAGCAGGTGTTTCTGCGCCGCCAACCGCGCAGCACCGAACTCATCGCGCAGGCTCGCGAACACCTCGCCGGTGGGGCGACCTCCAATTGGCAGATCGCCGAGCCGCAAGCCGTCTGGATGAGTCATGGCAACGGTTCCAAGGTCTACGACGTGGATGGCACCGAGTACGTCGACATGCACGGCGGTTACGGCACTTCCATTGCAGGGCACGCACATCCGGCGATCGTGGCAGCGGTCAGTGATCGCGTGCGCCGCGGAACGCATTTCGCCCAACCCACCGAGGACGCGATCTGGATCGCCTGCGAATTGTCCAGGCGCTTCGATCTTCCGCTGTGGCGCTTCGCGAACTCCGGCACCGAGGCCACCATGGATGCGGTACACCTCGCGCGCGCGTTGACCGGTCGGGATCTGATCATCAAGGTGGAGGGCTGCTACCACGGTCACCACGACTCGGTGCAGGTGTCAGTGCTGCCTGACGCCGACCAGATCGGTCCCAGGGAACACCCTATCGGCGTGCCCGGCAATTCCGGAATCGCAGCCGCGATAAGGGATCTCGTGGTCGTCGTGCCGTTCAACGATCCCGAGGCCGTCGCGCGGGCGCTTGCCGAGCACCGCGGGCGGGTGGCCGCCATGATTCTCGAACCGGTGATGATGAACGCAGGCATCATCCCGCCCGACGACGGCTATCTCGCGGCCATCCGCGACCTCGTGCACGCCGACGGCGCGCTGCTGATCTTCGATGAGGTGAAGACCGGTTTCACGACGGGTCCCGGCGGCGTCACCGCGTCGACGGGCGTCGTGCCCGACATTGTCTGCCTCGCCAAGGCCCTCGGCGGAGGCATCGCTGTCGCGGCGCTCGGCGGCACCACCACCGTGATGTCGGCGATCGCCGACGGTCGCTACGAGCAGGTCGGCACCTTCAACGGCAACCCGTTGGCGATGGCGGCCACCCGCGCCACCCTCACCGACGTGCTCACTGGATCGGCCTACGCCAATCTCGACGCGCTGGCCGATCGGTTGCGCGCGGCCCTGGAAGAGGTGATCGCCCAGCACGGTTTCGCCTGGCATGTGGTGACGGTCGGCGCCAAGGGCTGCGTGACATTTCGTCGCGAGCGGGTCCGTGAGTTCCGCGATTTCCTCGAGATCGACGCCAGATTGGGCCACCTGCACTGGCTCATGCAGCACAATGGCGGTGTGTTTCTCCCGCCATGGGGGAAGGTGGAGCAATGGCTGCTTTCGGTTCAGCACGGCGTCGACGACGTCGACCGGTTCGTCGCGAACTTCGGCAGGTTCGCCAACGCGGTGACACCCTGAGCGGGGTGCGGTGACGGGCGGCGCGATCCGGCTGCAGCGACTGGCCAAGTCGTTCGACGGCGTGCCCGCCGTGACGGGCATCGACCTCGACATTCCAGCCGGCCAGTTCTATTCGTTGCTCGGACCGTCCGGTTGCGGTAAGACCACGACGCTGCGGATGATCGCCGGCTTCGAGAAGCCCGACTCGGGCCGCATCGAACTCGACGGCCGTGATGTCGCAAGCGATCCGCCGCACAAGCGCCCGGTCAATACGGTCTTCCAGACCTACGCGCTGTTCCCGTTCATGACGGTGTGGGACAACGTCGCGTTCGGCCTGAAATACCAGAAGGTCACGCGCGACGAAGCCAAGCGTCGCGTCGGCGAAGCGCTGGAACTCGTTCGGATGAGCGACTTTTCCGCTCGCCGCCCCGCACAGTTGTCCGGCGGCCAGCAGCAGCGAGTCGCGCTGGCGCGGGCCCTGGTGTTGCGGCCCAGCGTGCTTCTGCTCGACGAACCGCTCGGCGCGCTCGACGCGAAGCTGCGCAAACAGCTGCAGCTGGAACTGCGCGCAGTGCAGCGCGAGGTCGGGATCACGTTCGTCTACGTGACTCACGACCAAGAGGAAGCGCTGACCATGAGCGACCAGATCGCGGTCCTTGCCGAGGGCCGGGTCGAACAGGTCGGTCCACCGCAGGACATCTACTCCGCTCCGGCAACCACCTTCGTCGCCGGATTCATGGGTGCGGCAAACATTTTCGACGCCGAAGTGCTCGAAGCAGGCGGCGGAACGGCGGTGTGTGCTGCCCTTGACACCCGGCTGGGCGCTGCGGTCGACGGCTCAGCCGTGCCCGGTGTCGCGGCGATCGTCATCCGGCCGGAGCGCATCGTGCTGCAGGAACCCGGCGAGCCAATCAACCACGACCGCAACGTCATTGGCGGTGTGGTATCGCAGGTTGTCTATCTCGGCAGCACGACGCAGGTGCACGTCGACGTCGGTGCACCAACGCCGCTGATCGTCGAGGTGGCCAACCATGCGGGCCCGCACTCGGTGACCCATGAACCCGGCGCCCGCGTGTGTTGCGTGTGCACGCAGGACGCGGTGCGGGTGCTGCATCGCAGCGTCGCGGTGCCGATCGCCGACCCCGTCGCCGAAAGGGTCGGCGCGCTCACCTCTTAGCGGTCTTCGCCTTGCCGTTCCGATTCTTGGCAGGCGGCAGGTTCAGTTCGCGCTCCGCGAAGCGCATCGCGATGGCGTAGGCCAGATCGGAATCGAGGTCCGGATCCTCGAGGGCGACCTGA
>Ga0068863_100006617_pt1 | contig 11377 bp, 10 predicted proteins | sample KBSSwiS62_FD_66596 | JGI IMG/M metagenome (GOLD analysis project Ga0068863, IMG submission 66596) | Switchgrass rhizosphere microbial communities from Kellogg Biological Station, Michigan, USA - KBS Switchgrass S6-2 | ecosystem: Host-associated > Plants > Roots > Rhizosphere > Soil ...
GCTCGCTGACGCCTCCGCGTCGAGCGTCGGCGCGGTCGTCGTGCTGCTGTGCTGGGCGGTGGCTTCGGTGGGCCTCGCCGCGCGCACCTTCCGTTGGGAGTGAGCCGGGCTTGGTGGCCCGTGATGGCTGAGCCGGATGACCACCCGTCCGCAAGCGTGACCGAGCGTAAGATGGCGGCGATGTCGTCTTCTACAGCACGTCGAAGCGATGCGCGCCCGAGCACCGGCCGATGACACGGAGCCCCAGGTGACGCAGATCGACGCCCCGTCAGCCCAGGACGTCCGGCCGGCCCAGAATGCCCAGCCGACCCAGAACGTCCAGCCAGACCCGGCCGACGCCGCCGCGCCGCTGCCCGAGCGCGACGGCGCCAGGTCGGCCTGGGAGCGGCTGCCGACGGTCAGCCCCCGCGCGTTCCGGATCCTCACCCTCGTCGGCCTGGTGTTCCTCGGGCTGATCGTGGTGACCGGCGGGCTGGTCCGGCTGACCGGGTCAGGGCTCGGCTGCCCGACCTGGCCGCAGTGCGGCGACGGCTCGTGGGTGCCGCGCAGCCAGTACGCGACGCACGGCGTCGTCGAGTTCTCCAACCGCATGGTCACCATCGCGATGAGCGTGATCATGCTGGTCACGCCGGTGGCGGCGCTGCGGCTGGCCGACCGGCGCGAGCGCCGCGACCTGGTGTGGCTGTCGTTCGGGCTGTGGGCCGGCTTCGTCGCGCAGGTCGTGCTCGGCGGGATCACCGTGCTCACCGACCTGCACCCGGCGACCGTCGCCGCGCACTTCCTGCTGTCGATGGTGCTGCTGCTCAACGGCGCGGTCCTCTACCGGCGGGCCGGCCAGGGCCCCGGGCCGGTGACCGTCACGGTCCGCCGCGAGCTGCTCTGGCTGGCCCGGCTCACCGTCGTCGCCAGCTTCGCCGTGCTCGTGCTGGGGACCGTCGTCACCGGCACCGGGCCGCACGGCGGCGACGCCACCCACGCCCGCCGGTTCGGCTTCGACATCGTCAATGTCGCCCAGCTGCACGCCGACGGCGCGATGCTGCTGACCGGCCTGAGCGTCGCGTGGCTGTTCGCCGTGCGGCTCGCGAAGGCGTCCCGCGAGGCCCGCCGCTGGGCCGACGCCCTGGCCGTGACGATCGTCGCCCAGGCCGCCCTCGGCTTCACCCAGTACTTCCTCGGAATCCCCACCGGCCTGGTAGCCCTCCACGTCGCCGGCGCCACCCTCATGTGGATCGCCGCCCTACGCCTCTGGCTGGCCCTGCCCGACCGCCCAGCGCCGAGGACCCGCCCCAAGGGTCTCCACCTACATCTGAATCCATGAGGTGAGCTGACCAACAACATCAGCGACCGTCTCCGACGAGGCGGTACTGATCATCTTTCCGAACCGCTCGGTGGAGACGATTCGGGCGCCCTCGCACATCGCCCAGCTCGTACGGTTCAGACCCCCGTCGTCCTGCACCGCGATGTGATGCGGGAACCCACGCTCGCGGGTTGTCAATGGAACGATCATCGCCTGGCGAATGGGGAGCGCGTTGAACCGATCCGTCGAGACGACCAGACAGGGGCGAGTGCCACGATGTTCATTCGCCACCGTGGGGTCGAGCGACACAAGCCAGATGTCGCCCCGGCGCACGCTCAACTGTTGAACTCCGGCCACTCTGACGCCGCCGCGGTGTCGGCGCCCGCCGTGCCCGCATCCCATTCTTGAAGTTCGTCGAGATACTCGCGCCAGCCACGCGGATCCTCCCGCTGCATCCGACTGTAGGCGGCCTCGATCGCGGCCCACCGCACCTCTGATTCCAGGCGCTTCGACTCGTCCTCGAGCAGCGCGGCCATGGTGGTGCCCCGCGCCCGCGCGACGGCAGCGAGCCTGTCGCGCACGGCACTCTCAACCTTGATCGTGGTAACACTCATGATCACAAGCATACTTCAGATGCATACTTCTTGGTATCCAACGACCATCGCAGCTAGCGACCATGTCTGGTCTCGGGCCTCTCCCAGCCCATCTCACGATCGAGGCGAGACTCGAACTCGCGACGCAGCTGGTCCGCGTCGATACCGAGCCCGGCCTCGATGTTGGCCTCTGCCTGACGGATCTGCTCCAGGACTCCTGGAGTTTCGTACAGGTCGACGTCCGGGTCGGGACCGTTGGACGTCATCGAGAGATCCGTCAGACCAGGGGGCTGACCGCGACGGCGAGGAACAGGATGGTCAGGTAGGTGATGCTGTAGTGGAAGAGGCGCATCGGGCGGATCTCGGCGCCGCGGGCGATCTGGCGGGTCATCCGGTGAGCCTCGAGCAGGAACCAGGCGCCGGTGAGGACCGCCGTCGCGAGGTAGAGGTAGCCCGCGTGCGCGACCGGGTAGAGCGCCAGCGACGTGGCGACCATCACGTATGAGTAGATCAGGATCTTGCGGCCGACCTCGCGCAGCGGGGCGACGACCGGCAGCATCGGCACGCCGGCGGCGGCGTAGTCGTCCTTGAACTTGATCGCCAGCGCCCAGAAGTGCGGCGGCGTCCAGAAGAAGACGACACCGAACAGCACGACCGCGCCCCAGCCGACCGTCCCGGTCACCGCGGACCAGCCGATCAGCACCGGGAAACAGCCCGCCGCGCCGCCGATGACGATGTTCGACGATGTCCGCCGCTTGAGGCCGAGGGTGTAGACGAAGACGTAGAAGGCGATGGCGCCGTCGGCGAGCAGCGCGGACGGCCAGTTGACCAGCAGCCCGAACATCAGCGTCGAGACCACGCCGAGCACGATGCCGAAGCGCAGCGCCTCGACCGGGGTGACGGTGGCCTTCACCAGCGGGCGGCGCTTGGTCCGCGCCATGATCTCGTCGATGTCGCGGTCGACGTAGCAGTTGATCGTGTTCGCGCTGCCGGCCGACAGCGTGCCGGCAACGAGCGTGACGAGGATCAGCCACGGCGACGGCAGGCCGCGCTTGGCGAGGATCATCACCGGGACGGTGGTCACGAGCAGCAACTCGATGATCCGGGGCTTGGTCAGCGCGACGTAGGCGCGCGCCTTGGCCAGCGCGAACTCGAGGCGACCGCCTGGCGAGACCGCGCCGCTGGTTTCGAGATCGCCGGATTCGAGATCGCCGGATTCGAGGTCACCAGCGACGGCGGTATCGACGGGCACGGCAGGGCTGACGGCGCCCGCGACCGCGAGACCGACGGTCGCCGGGGCATCCGGGTCCACGGCCGCCGGCGCGGCGGTGGTCTTGGCCGGTTCGGCCGCGCCGGTGGCGGTGTCCGCCCGGCCGCCCACGGCGGTCGTCTGGCGGACACCGGGAGCGGCGGCCACGCGGGTGCGTGGCGCTGCGTGCCGGCGGCGCAGGACTGCCAGGGTGGACAGAGCGACCTCACGTTCAGCCCCGCGGGAGCGGGGCGGGACCGGTGCGCCCGCCGGGGCGGGCCGCGAGTTCTACGTCGTGTCGGAGTCTAACCGTCCGCGGCGGGCGCGGGCGCGGCGACCACCGGCCGGCGAGCGCGCGGCGGCCCGCCGGAGACGTCCACCGGCCGCGAAACGCGACCATCCGAGATATCCGGCCGGGAGGGATCAGGATGCGCCCGACCGGGTTCAACGGATTCGCGAGCGGATCGAAGGGCCCGATCCGGGGGTGGCGGACGCTTCCGAGGCATGACGGAGGTCGCATCCGCGTTACAGATAGGCGATGACCCCCTGACTGGCGAGAGACTTCGGGTGGGTCGGACGCCGGACCGGCTGGCCACCGAGGAGCAACGTTGCCAGCTGTTCACGTCGCCACCCTGTTCACCTAGGTGACGGTCGCGGGCAGACTAGGCCACGGCGGATCCGTCGGCCTCGATCGGCACCATGGTCGTGCGGCGCGGATGAGCCACCGGACACGGGGTAGGGAGGCGCTGAGTGCCAGGTCCGCACCCGGCCCCGCGACCCCTGGACCCGCGCCCGGCGCCCGGCCGGCCGCGCCCGCGTCGGGCAGGTAAGGCCGGACCAGGCACCGGGAACCGGCCGACAGCCCACGAGCGGCCGCGGTGACCCGGAATCGGGCAGCACGGCCCGCATCCGGACCTGGACGAGACAGCTCCCGCGGAGAGGAACCACGACCATGACCAACCCGCTCTCCGACCTCTCCGCCGCCGGAGTGGCGGTCTGGCTGGACGACATCAGCCGGGACCGGCTGCGCACCGGCAACCTCGCCGAGCTGGCAAGGACCCACGGCGTCGTCGGCGTCACCACCAACCCGACGATCTTCCAGAAGGCGATCACGTCGAGCGCCGCCTACGACGAGCAGCTGCACGACCTCGCGGTACGCGGCGTGGACGTCGGCGAGGCGATCCGCCTGATCACCACGGCGGACGTCCGGGAGGCCTGCGACGTGCTGCGCCCCGCCTACGACGCGAGCGACGGCATCGACGGCCGGGTCTCCATCGAGGTGGACCCTCGGCTCGCGCACGAGTCGGACCGGACGCTCGCCGAGGCCCGGTCGCTGTGGTGGATGGTCGACCGGCCCAACCTGTTCATCAAGATCCCGGCGACCGTCGAGGCCCTGCCGGCGATCACCGCGGCGATCGCCGCCGGGATCAGCGTCAACGTCACACTGATCTTCGGCCTGGACCGCTACGACGCCGTGATGGACGCCTACATGACGGGCATCGAGCAGGCGCTGGCGAACGGCGTGGAGGTCTCGAAGCTCGCATCGGTGGCGTCGTTCTTCGTCAGCCGGGTCGACACCGAGGTCGACAAGCGGCTGGAGAAGATCGACGGACCGGAGGCGAAGGCGCTGAAGGCCAAGGCCGCCATCGCGAACGCGCGGCTGGCCTACGAGCGGTACGAGAAGGCGTTCGGCACCGAGCGGTGGCAGGCGCTGGCGGCGCGCGGCGCGAACCCGCAACGCCCACTGTGGGCCTCGACGTCGACGAAGGACCCGTCGCTGCCCGACACGATCTACGTGACCGAGCTGATCGCCCCTGGCACGGTCAACACGATGCCGGAGTCCACGCTGCTGGCGTTCGGCGACCACGGCGAGGTGCCCGGCGAGACGATTCGGCCGAACTACGCCGACGCCCACAGCGTCATGGCGGCGCTCGCCGGCGTCGGCGTCGACATGGACGACGTCATCGAGGTCCTCGAACGGGAGGGTGTGTCGAAGTTCGAGGACTCCTGGAACCAGCTGCTCGACGCGGTCCGCGGCCAGCTCTCGGCACGGTGACCGCGCGCCGCCGGCCCGGCAGCCAGCCACGGACGGCCCGGGCGAGGCGGCCAGGCCCGCCGCGCACCGGCCCGGACGGCGGCAACCCGACGAAGCGTGACGACCGCAAGACGAGAGACGACCTCGCAGCACCGACAGCCGCGACCGATCAGATACCCGCGACCGACGAGCACAGACAGGGAGAACCGCAGGTGGCGCCCACGGTAGGTGGAAACCCGCTGCGCGATCCGCGAGACCGCCGGCTCCCCCGGCTCCCCGACGCCAGCGCACTGGTGGTGTTCGGTGTCACCGGAGACCTTTCCCGCAAGAAGCTGATCCCGGCCGTGTACGACCTGGCCAACCGCGGTCTGCTGCCGCCCGGGTTCGTGCTGCTGGGCTTCGCCCGCCGCGACTGGGAGGGCCACGAGCCGTTCATCGAGTTCGCCAGGGAGTGCGCCGAGAAGGGCGCGCGCACGCCCTTCCGCGAGGAGACCTGGGACGGCCTGGCCGCGTCCATCCGGTTCGTCCGCGGCTCGTTCGATGACGACGCCGGGTTCGACCGGCTCGCCGAGGAGCTGCGCAGCCTGGAGTCCAGTCACGGTATCCGCGGCAACGCGGCCTTCTACCTGTCGATCCCGCCGTCGGCGTTCCCGGTGGTGCTCAAGCAGATGGAGCGCACCGGCCTGGCCGACGAGAAGACGGCCGGCGGCTGGCGGCGAGTCGTCGTCGAGAAGCCGTTCGGGCACGACGCGCGGTCGGCGCGCGAGCTGAACTCGCTCGTCGACACGGTCTTCGGACCCCAGGACGTGTTCCGGATCGACCACTACCTGGGCAAGGAGACCGTCCAGAACCTGTTCGCGCTGCGGTTCGCGAACACCCTGTTCGAGCCGATCTGGAACTCCCAGTTCGTCGACTCGGTGCAGATCACGATGGCCGAGGACGTCGGCATCGGCACCCGGGCCGGCTTCTACGACGAGACCGGCGCCGCCCGCGACGTGCTGCAGAACCACCTGCTGCAGCTGCTCGCCCTGACGGCGATGGAGGAGCCGGTCAGCTTCGGGGCGGACACGATCCGCGCCGAGAAGATCAAGACCCTGCGGGCGGTGTCGCTGCCGACCGACCTGGCCAGCTACGCGATCCGCGGCCAGTACGAGCAGGGCTGGCTCGCCGGCGAGCGGGTGAAGGGCTACCTCGACGAGGAGAACATCCCGGCCACGTCGACGACCGAGACCTACGCCGCCGTCCGGCTGGGCATCGAGACCCGGCGCTGGGCCGGCGTCCCGTTCTACCTGCGGACAGGCAAGCGGCTACCGCGGCGGGTCACCGAGATCGCGATCAGCTTCAAGCAGGCCCCGCACCTGCCGTTCGACGCGACCGATACCACCGAACTGGGCCACAACCAGCTCGTCGTCCGGGTCCAGCCCGACGAGGGCGTGACGCTGAAGTTCGGTTCCAAGGTGCCGGGGACGGCGATGGAGGTCCGCGACGTCGCGATGGAGTTCCTGTTCGGCGAGGCGTTCACCGAGTCGCTGCCGGAGGCCTACGAGCGGCTGATCCTGGACGCGCTGCTCGGCGACGCGATGCTCTTCCCGGACAACGCGGAGGTCGAGGAGTCCTGGCGGATCATCGACCCGCTGGAGGAGTTCTGGGCCACCACGAAGCCGTACCCCTACCGGGCCGGCTCCTGGGGGCCGACAGCGGCCGACGAGATGCTCGCCCGCGACGGCCGGCACTGGCGCCGGCCGTGACTTTGTCTACGAGGAGCTCGCTGTGACCACGCTCTGGGACACCACCGGCTCGGCGGTCGTGAAGGCGCTGGGGGCTGAGCGGCGGGCCGCCGGCGCGCTCGCGTTCGGGCTCGCACTGACGCTCGTCGTGGTCGTCGACGAGAAGAACGTCGGGGCCGCCGAGAGTGCTGCCTCCGCCGCTCAGGCGGCGCATCCCTGCCGACTGCTGATCGTCGTGCGCCGGCAGGTCGACGCGCCGCACCCGAGGCTGGATGCCGAGGTATCGATCGGCGGGCGGCTCGGCCCCGGCGAGGCGGTCGTCATGCGGATGTCCGGCCGGCTGGCGCTGCACGCCGAGTCGGTCGTGCTGCCGCTGCTCGCCTCGGACGCCCCGGTCGTCACCTGGTGGTACGACGAGCCGCCGACCCGGATCGCGTTCGACCCGCTGGGCGTCTTCGCGGACCGCCGGGTCACCGACGTCTCGACGGCGCCCGACCCACTGCACGCGCTGAAGCTGCGGGCCGCCGACTTCGAGCCCGGCGACACGGACCTGGCGTGGACCCGGATCTCCGGCTGGCGCACGCTGCTCGCCGCCGCCTTCGACGGTCGGCACGACCATCCGGCTTCGGCCCGCGTCGAGGCCGACCCGGCTGACCCGAGCGCCCAGCTGTTCGCCGGCTGGCTGCGGGCCCGTTTCGACGTCCCCGTCGACGTCGCGCCGGCCGGCTCCCACCGCGGTCTGCATGGCGTCCGGGTGGCTGTCGAGGACGGCGAGGTCGCCGTCACCCGGACGGACGCCCGCTCCGGGACCATCACCCGGCCGGGCGTGCCGCCGCGGCGGCTGCCGCTGCCCCAGCTCGGCTTGGGCGACCTGCTCGCCGAGGAGCTGCGCCGCCTCGACGACGACGTGGTCTACGCCGACGCGCTCGCCACCTGGAGCGGTATCGCCGATCTCGCGCGTCGTTCCGGGCACCGCGAGCACATCTGGCGGGATCCGATGACGGTGGCCGCGACGGCGGTGCCGAGCGAAGGGGCACCGAGCGAAGCCTAGGAATCAGCGCGGGGAGCGTAGGAAGACGCCCTGAGCCCGGTGGCGGTCCCGCCGCCGGGCTCAGGTATCAGCACACCGACCCACCAGCACGTCGACTCACAGCGCGGTCCGGTCCGCGCACCGACGCAGCCGGCGGCGAGGCCGGACGAAGGCGGTAACCGATGGAACTGATCGTCCACCCGGACGCTGGCCTGCTCGCGAAGGCGGCGGCCGCTCGGCTGATCACCACGCTCGTCGACGCGCAGGCACGCAGCGGCGAGGCGTCGCTGGTGCTGACCGGCGGCGGCATCGGGATCGCGCTGCTGCGCGCGGTGCGTGCCAGTCCCGCACTGGAAGCGGTCAACTGGGCCAAGGTGGACATCTGGTGGGGTGACGAACGCTTCGTTCCCGCCGACTCCCCGGACCGCAATGCGCTACAGGCCCGGGAAGCGCTGCTGGCGCACGTGCCAGTGGACGAGAAGCGGATCTTCGAGATGGGCCACGAGGCGAGCGCGGAGCACCCGAACGGCTACGCCGAGCCCGAGCAGGCGGCCGCCGACTACGCGGCGCAGCTGGCGGCGCACGCCCCCGCCGGCGCGCTCGTGCCGGAGTTCGACGTGCTGCTGCTCGGCATCGGCCCGGAGGGTCACATCGCCTCGATCTTCCCGCACTCGGCCGCCGCGACCGCCGCGGAACCGGTGGTGGCCGTCCGGGAGTCACCGAAGCCCCCGCCGAACCGGGTCTCCCTTACCTTCCCGGCAATCCAGGCCGCCCGCCAGGTCTGGGTGATCGCGGCTGGCGAGGAGAAGGCCGACGCCGTCGCCGCGGCCGCCGCCGGCACGAACCCGCTCGACCTGCCCGCCGCCGCCGCGACCGGCCAGGACCGCTCGCTCTGGCTGGTCGACCGCGCCGCCGCCTCCCGCGTCGGCTAGTACCTCTGGTTCGCTCCATCGGGGCGCGGCGCTAAGGCCTCTTCCTCGCTTCGCGCCTCCGCGCGGGCGCGGCCGTGCTCCTGGCTCGGGCCGCTGACAGTGCGATCGACGATCGCGGGACGCTGCCGGCCGTTGAGCCTCGGCCGTTGCAGAGGTGATCGGCACCGCGCCCCGGCATCCATGATCCGCCACCACTTCATCTGGCGGCACGGCCACGCCTGACGAACGTACGCCGAATCGCCGACCTACGTGCCGGAGGCCGCGCTAGCCGCGAGGCGTCGGCGAGATCCTGGTCAGGGTGGCGAGGCCGGCGGAGGTCACGAGGGTGGGGTCGTAGAAGTACCCCAGCGTCCCGTTCGAGTTCAGCGTCAGCAGCAGCCGGTACACGCCGATGCAGCGCTGGTCGGACTGCGTCAGGACCTCCTGCACGGTGATCGTCGACACGCCCGTGTCGCGTAGCACCAGGTCCGCGACGCAGCCCTCGGACGACCGGGACTCGCCCACCGCCGTGTCCGGCGCACCGCCTCTGATCTCCAGGATGACGCCGAACTGGACGGTGCCCTGCGTGACGGTGCCGCGCCACTCCCCGACCATCTCCGCCGGCACCGCGCCGGACCGCGCGCCCGGCGCGCCGCCCGGCGTCGCCGCGGCGGGACCGGTGGTGGCCCCGGCGCTCGACTGGCCGGCGCCCGCACGGTCGTGGCCCGCGCGCGCCGCGCCGACCCCCCAGGCCGCAAGCCCCGCCAGCGCGAGCACAACGACGAAGGCGAGCAGCCCGACCGGCACCGGGACGGGTAGCGACCGGGCTCGCCAGGACGCCGCGCCGCCGGGCCCGGACAGCGTGTCCGGGCCGGGCCGCCCCGGCGGCAGGGGTGCGACGCTCGCTTCCAGGGCGTCCCCCACCGGGTACTGCGCCGGGGCGGGGGGCCCGGGCGACGGCCGCATCGTGGTTCCGTCGTTCGCCGGTCCCCGCGGGCGGGGCAGCGCCGTCCGCGGGTCGGCGCCCGACCCGGCCACGGTGGGCACGGACGGCGACGCGCCGAGCTCCCGCGACGGCCAGGACGGCCCCGAGTCGTCGGCGCCGAGCATGCGCAGCGCGCGGACGAACAGGGCTGCGGCTCCGTCGGGGCGCAGCCGGACGGTGGGGTCCTTGAGCAGCAGCCCGGAGATCGCCGGGCCGAGCGGGCCGAGGTCGCGGGAGGGCTCCGGCTCACTGCTCACGACCGCCTGGAGCGACAGCAGCACCGAGTCGCGGTGGAACGGGGCGACGCCGTCGGCCGCGAACAGCAGCGTGGCACCCAGTGCGAACAGGTCGGCGGCGAGCGTCGTCGGACCGCCGAGCAGCCGCTCCGGGGCCATGTAGGCGGGCGTTCCGGTGGGCAGGTCCCCGTCGGTGGGCTGGGTGAGCGTCGGGTCGGCGTCGGAGGCCGCGATCCCGAAGTCGGTGAGCAGCACCCGGCCGTCGTGCGCCAGCAGGATGTTGGACGGCTTCACGTCACGGTGCACGACGCCGAGCCGGTGGGCGGCGACGAGCGCGTCGAGCACGGCCAGCCCGATCCGGGCGACGTCCACCAGCGGCAGTGGCCCGTCGTCGGCGACCGCCTCCTGCAGGGAGCGGGCCGGGACGGCCTCCATGACGATCCACGGCTTGCCGTCGTCGACGACGGCGTCATGGACGGTCACAACGTGCGGGTTGGCCCGTAGCCGAGCCGCGTTGCGCGCCTCGCGCAGCGCCCGCGACACCCAGGCCTCGGTAGGGTCGGCGTAGCCAGCCTCGTCGAGGCCGGGTTCGAGGGACCCAGGGGTCCCGGCGCCGTCGGACCGGTCGTCCGGCCCGGTGAACGCGAACGGCGGCCTGATCTCCTTGACGGCCACGTCGACGTCGAGCAGCTCGTCGCGGGCAAGCCACACCGCGCCCATCGCGCCGGTGCCGATCAGCCCGGCGAGCCGGTACCGCCCGGCGATCAGCCGTCCCAGGGTCGCGGGCGGACCGGCCGGGCCCGTCGGCCCACCGGTAGCGCCAGCGCGGTCAGTCCCCACCTGTGCCCGCCCGCCGATCCGCTCGCGCGCGACGCGCGGGGCACAGCCCCGCCGCGTCCGGGCCCGCCCCATGCGGGGAGCCGACAGTGGGCCCGTCGCCGGGCTGCGCCCGGCACCGCAGGAAGGTTAGTACCGCCACGACCGGCTCGCCGGGAAGTCCCGGAAAGTCGCCGGCGGCGTGACCGGCCGTCGCCCCGGCCACCGGCGCGGCGGATCAGGTGTTGGCTGCCCGCAGCTTGGCGAGGGCCTCGGCGAGGATCTGCTCACCGTCCTTCTCGTTGCGCCGCTCACGGACGTAGGCGAGGTGGGTCTTGTACGGCTCGATCTTCGGCGGGGCGGGGGTGTTCTCCCGGTCGCGACCCGCGGGATACCCACAGCTCGGGCAGTCCCACACCTCGGGGATCGGGGCGTCCGCGGCGAACGACGGACGTGTCTCGTGCTGGTTCGCGCACCAGAACGAGATGCGCTGCCGGG
>Ga0068863_100006619_pt1 | contig 11374 bp, 14 predicted proteins | sample KBSSwiS62_FD_66596 | JGI IMG/M metagenome (GOLD analysis project Ga0068863, IMG submission 66596) | Switchgrass rhizosphere microbial communities from Kellogg Biological Station, Michigan, USA - KBS Switchgrass S6-2 | ecosystem: Host-associated > Plants > Roots > Rhizosphere > Soil ...
AGACGACTTCCAGTTCGTGCGGAAAAAGAACATGCTCCACGTGTATAACGTGCCGTCGCCAGCAGCCACCGCATCGATTGCCATAGGTCAAGCGATTACGAAGATGGCGGAAAAGGAATTGGAGCTGCGGCCGTAAATTAGGTGGTTGCGTCGCGAAGCAACGGGACATCGCAGTTGATTCTAAACAACTTGGTGGCTTCGTTTCGCTTGAAAGCCTGTTAGAAAGCACGATCTGAACTCTGGAACCCACACGAATCCAGGGCCTGATGGTCACCGGAGGAAGGACGTTGCCTTGGGTTTGAGACGCCTACGATCGAGAAGCAAGCTGAACGAATACTTGCGAGAAGCACAACTCGAGCCATCAACTAGAAAGCCGGACCTCGACAAGGCAGGCACAATCGAGTTTTCGGACTAAAGAACAAGTCTCCGTCTAATGTCTCAACATGATGCAATCAGGCTTGATGCTCGTCGGCATCGCTTTGGACGGTCGCCTTTAACATTCTTCTTTCTCTCCGTTCCGATTGCACACTGTGCAGTGCTTCGATTGCACGGTACAGATCACGCTTCACCTTCGCCTTGTAGCGAGTGACGCTCTCAAGCGTACTCACCAGAACAGCCTCGAGCTCAAGGTGATCCATGTTGTCATTGTGACTGCTTCGCGACACTCTTACTGCGTCGATAACTTCACCCTGAACCAAGGGGGAACCGCACGAAGCATCGGATTGACCACGGTCTTTGCCGGCCTTAGCCCGGACCACCAATCGCTCACAATCCCACCCCCGATCGAGAGGAATATCACCCTTGTCGATAGGCAGTTCCAAGCCTTTCCCGAAGCAGGTGAAAACACCGTCCACTTCGTCGGAGAGATCTTGGCGCCGCAGAAGTTCCTGCGTTTCAAGCTCTTCCACAATCCCGAGTTTCCACATTGCAACTGCGACATCTTCCGTTAGAAATTTTTCCAGTAGTCCTACCACGGGACGAAACTCGGCCTCGCAGGATCGGAGAAGTTCTTGGAACTCTTCCCGCTGCTCATCTGTTTCCAGGACCACTCTTCGAGCAAGAATCCCGTGCCGCACGGCGTTATAGCTTGCATTTGACTTTCCTTGCTTCGTGCTCGGGCCGGTGGAGGCTTGCGCATTGATTTTGTTTGCAGCTCGAACGGCCGGCGTGACTCTCTTTTGAGTTTTCATAAACTCCACTTCCATGAAAATCAGCCAGTGGTCCGTGCGATCGCGCCGGTTAAAACCTCCAAGACGCGGGACATTTGCCAACTTCGGACGCAGCAACTGACTTTCGAGAATTTGTTAAGTCTCTGGAGATCGTTCGGAAGAGATGAAAACTTCGTACGTGTGGAAGTGGTACCAGAGAATAAATTAGCCCGGTCTCCCACAGGATGTCAATGCAAAAAGGCGGTAAGAGTAATCCTCTTTCGTACTCTACGGCCCACTCACTTTGCGGCAGTAACACACGGCTTGTGTCGACGCTCGCCGTGAAGACTTAGTGAGCATCTTAAAGCGTTAGTCGAGAGACTTTGTACTGAGGCGGCCCATGATTCGCTGCAGAAGCTTGGTTCCTTCCTTCTTGTAAGTGTCTAGGCCGGCCAAGAGAAATGCCTCACAAATTCGCGCAACACTCTGGGTCTCACGTCCGGCTATTGCCTCGAGCTCTCTTTTCATGTCAGAGCGCACTCTAAAAGTCAAGCGAGTGTCCTTTTTCATCGGGAAAATCTTAACACTCCGCCTAAATTCGAGTGTTGGCTTCAAAGAACTCTTATTGACATCTGTTCTTCTGTATGTCATCCTTTTATCATCCTTTTGTCATCCCACAAAACGAAGGAATGGCTACGATGCTGCGCAACGCCAAAGTAGAACTGGAGGCCGCACAACAGAGATGGGGCCCCCTTCATCCAGACCTTCTTGAGAAGCTCGAGTCGCTTACCAATGGACACTGCCTTTCGGTTCGTCACGGTGACCTGATTCTTTTGGATTCCGGCTGGTATGCGACGCATACAGGCCTGTTGAGACTCGCTCAGCGGCGGCGTTGCACCGGTATCCGAGTTTCCATGGTAGACAGGTTTTGTGACCCTCATTCACAACGTTGGGCCTTTAAAGCAACGGTCTACAGGTCAAAGCAGTGCAGGGGCTTCGTCGGGTATGGTGATGCCGATCCGTCCAATGTTTCTCCCCTCGTCCGAGGTGCCGAGATGCGTGTCGCGGAGACGCGCGCTGTTAACCGAGCCCTTCGCAAGGCCTATGGCATCGGGCTGTGTTCGGTCGAGGAACTCGGTTCGACTACCCTAACGGTTCAGTCTTCAAACGAGCCCACGAAACTCCCGCCCCAGCCGTCATGTGGCTCTGGTCTGAACGGGCGTAAGGTCCGCGACCACCTCTGCCAACTGATCCGCCAACATCAGCTCGATCCGAACCTCGTCAAGGCCTTTGCCGTCGACTTCTGCGGTGTCAAAACCCTCAAGGACGCCACTCGCGAGCAAGTTGAAACCTTCGTCAAAGAGCTTTCCGAATGGGCGGAGAAAGACCGCAATGCCCTGCTCTGCCAACTCAACAGCTACATGGGCAATAAGAAAGGTGCCGCATGAACCGTCAGGTCCCGGGAATCGGAGCCTCCGCTCGGTCCGGATGCGACGTACCCCCTGGTGTGTACCTCGTCCGCGTGGATCGCGCGCAGTACCGCTGGCACGCCCAGAAGCCGTCCTACCTCATCCGACTCTCCATTCTCGAGCCGCGCGAACTTGCGGGCCGAACGATTTCCGGGCGCCTCTATTGCACCGCCAAGGCCATGTGGAAGCTTGGCTGGTTCCTGCGTGACTTCGTCTACGATCCCGAACTCTTTCGCCAGGACGAGGTCGATGAGAAAGCTCTGGCTGGACTGCGCGGCATAGTCAAGATCAGTCACACGACCGTGAATGGGATCTCCCTGACCAACCTGGATGGCTTCGCGCCAGCGAGCCAATGGGAGGACTTCTCCAGCAGCGCTGCCCCAAAGGCTGGCCCCGAGGTGGCGTGATGACTTACAGCTACACACAAATCAGTCAGTACCTCACCTGCCCACGACGTTATCGCCACCGCTACCTTGACGGCTGGAAAGAAAGGGATACCCGGGCTGCAATGCTTTTCGGTCGTGCGTTCGAACAGGCCCTCGCTGCCTTCTTCCGGCGTGAAGATCCAGCAGCCGCGCTTTTTCGGGAATGGTCCGCCTGTCAGGAACTGAGTCTCCAATATTCTCATGGCGACTCTTGGGACCGCATGCTGCAACAAGGTATCCAGCTGCTCGAACGGTTCGCGCAAGACGACCGCATCCGCATCCGTCAACCCCAGCGCGACCAGCAGGTCAAACTCTTTAAGAAGCTCTCGAACATGAATGACTTCGTTGCCTATGTCGACGCGATTGGACAGCTCGACAGGAAGCGTTGCCTGTTGGAATGGAAGACAACGTCCAGTCGGTACCCTGAACAACCCGACGGACTACTCGCTCTCGACCCGCAGCTCGTCTGCTACTCCTGGATTACAGGAATCGCTGAAGTTGCCCAGGTCGTCTTCGTGCGAAAACGTTTGGTCGAGATCCAGTATCTCGAGACAACAATCAGCGAGGAACAGCGACAGGAGTTTGGGCAGTTGGTCGAGAACACGATCCGCCAGATCGAAGCGAGATGTTTTCTCCCGCATAGTGGAATTCGTTTCCCTCAAAACCTTTGCACAACCTGTCCCTACGTGGGCCTCTGTCTCGGAAACAACGAACTAGTCCAAAGCAGGCTGCTGCGAACTCGGGGAGACGATCTTGGTTGGCTTGATGAGCTTGCGCACTAGGAATTCGCCCGTGCTGCCTAAGCTGAACCGGAAGCGCGCCCTGTTCGTCCTGAGCCGGATCGATGAGATTCTGGCTTGGGAACAACAGACCGAAATGGAACGCGATACACGCTTCGTTGAGCTGGGGAGGTATCTGTGCGAGGTGCGGACAGGACAATATTGGCGCTTGGAGAAGTTGAGCTCGTTTGACGATTTCCTGACCCGGCGGTTCCCGGAATCGAGACGAAAGGCGTACTACCTAATGTCGATTCACGAGAACCTTCCGCCACAGGCGAGAAGGGATCTGAAGAGCGTCGGATGGACCAAAGGATTGGAACTCGCGAAGTTGGCACGGGCGGGGGGTCAGAGTTTCGATTGTGCAACCTGGATGCACAAGGCACGAGAGATGCCCAAGGAGGAGTTCAGGCGTGAGGTGGAGAAGGAACTGACAGGTCGCGAGATCGAACCTCACGAGATCATCTACTTCAAGCTTTACAAGAGTCAAATTTCGGTCATCGAACAGGCTCTGGAGACAGCCGCCTTAATGCTAGGGACCAACAAATCCCGCGGTTACTGTTTGGAGATGATCTGCGCCGACTTTTTGGCGGGTGCCAATCTCGAGAACGGAAATCCAGAGGCATTGCTGCAGTCGATTTTCCAGTTCGTCAAATTCTTGCCGACACAGCAGAGACGTGCGTTCCTTAAACATCTGGTCCAAGAGACAGCATCATGAACCGCCTGCCTTCAAAGCGGCCCCGTGTACGACTCGATTCGTCATCTTATAAGCAATTGTGCCAGGGGGTCTTGGAGCGCGATGGATGGAAGTGCCAAGTCTGCGGCTCCAGCCGCAACCTCGAAGTCCATCACCAACGTTTTCGAAGCCAGCAAGGAGACGACAATGACCAGAACATGATTACATTGTGTTCGGAATGTCATCATAAGACACACCACCCACCGCACGCACGGAAGTGACCGGAACAAAAGGCCGATTCCGCGATCCTATCTCGTACGCACAGCATCCAATTCGGATTTCCGGCTTCCATCGTAGCCAAGAGTCGCGAAGAGCTGCGTTCCAGAGTCATGAAGGACGACCCTCGGAATTGTGCCGTGCTTTCCGTAGTCGGTCGTACCACCTGGCGGTGATTTGTCCGCTGAACTTGCGAGTATTCGCGTTAACTGCCGTACTGCGTGGCGCGTACGAGACAGCAGCGGTTCCGTCGGCGTACACGCAACCACCAGTGTGGATCCGGAGCCAGGGCGATGATGCTGCGACCAATCCGATCACTTTGTGGGCCAGCTGTCACCATCGCGAACCCATCCAAACGCAGAAGTTCTGCTCCTCTTCCAACAGGCATCAGGCCTAGCAACGAGATGAAAGCGCTAGGCCAATTGGGATGACGCGGCCGGGTCCACTGCTTGGAATGCACCTTGGGTCGCACAATCGTCACCCTCGAGCACGGTCGTCCGCAGAGAGGAAACATGGGATACGACCTTCGACACTTGACTAAGCAAATGCCGGGGCCTCCCGGAACGAAATACCGCTCGCGTCTTTCGCGGAAACAATTGGAGAGGAAGTCGTTCGCCAGTCGATGGCCAAGTCAGCATCGTTCCAGGCGATCGTGCGCTCCGAGGCAGGATCGTAAAAGTCGGTAGTTTTGTACACGACGTCCGCGGACTCAGACAGAACACGAAAACCGTGGGCGAAGCCTACAGGAATCCACAACATTTTCTTGTTTTCCGCCGAGAGATGCTCAACCAAGGACTGTCCAAAAGTAGGCGAACTGCGTCTCAAGTCAACCGCAACGTCGAGAATTTCTCCACTTACGACGCGAACGAGCTTGGCTTGAGGGCGTTCAATCTGATAGTGCAGTCCACGTATTACATTTTTCAGTGAGGACGAATGGTTGTCCTGTACGAAATGCGCTGCGATCCCGACCTCAGCCATGGTAGCTTCGTTATAACTCTCGAAGAAGAACCCACGATCGTCGGTGAAGATGCGTGGCTCGAGCCGCAGGACGCCGGATAGCTTCGTTCTCTCGACAGCGAGCGAAGGCATGCGTGCGGGCGTCGCTTTCATTCAAAATACCTGTTCCGTGAGAAGGTGCAGTAGATATGCACCGTACCCACTGTTCTGCATGGTTGCCGCCAGTTTTTCGATCTCCTTGGCGGTAATGTACCCCGACCGATATGCGATCTCTTCCGGACAAGCCACCATCAATCCCTGACGCCGCTCAATCGCCTGAATAAAGAGTGACGCCTCCATCATCGACTCGTGTGTTCCAGTATCAAGCCACGCCATGCCACGGCCCATTAATTCGACAGTGAGTTGCTTGCGGTCCAAATAGGTCCGGTTGACGTCCGTGATTTCCAATTCTCCGCGGGGAGAAGGTTGGAGCGTTCGGGCGATCTCAACAACCTCATGGTCGTAGAAGTAAAGGCCAGTGACAGCATATCTCGACTTTGGAACCTTGGGTTTCTCTTCGAGGCTGAGAGCGCGTCCCGAAGAATCGAATTCGACTACCCCGTAACGCTGCGGATCTTGCACGGGATAGGCAAAAATGCGTGCACCCCTCGTTTGATGAGCAGCGCTCCGCAGACTCTTCGCAAGATCGTGGCCATAGAAAATATTGTCACCCAGCACAAGAGCACAGGGCGAGCCGTCGAGAAACTTCTCAGCAATTAGAAACGATTGAGCAATGCCTTCCGGCTTAGGCTGCACAGCGTAGCGAAGCGACAGGCCGAAGCGCGAACCATCGCCCAAAACCTGTTCGACGCGAGGAGTGTCCTGGGCGGTGGAGATGATGAGGATTTCTCGAATGCCGCTCAGCATGAGAGTGCAGAGCGGGTAGTAGATTAAGGGCTTGTTATAGATCGGCAGCAAACTCTTCCCAATCGCATGGGTGACGGGATACAACCGAGTGCCCGAGCCTCCGGCCAGTATGATGCCTTTGAATTTAACGTTATTTTCCGGACTGAGTGTCATTCGGATTGAGCTACAAAGAGTACTGCGATGCCATCCACTGACGATAACTCCCGCTCATCACCTGCTCGATCCAAGTTTCGTTCGTTAAGTACCAGTTGATCGTCTTGCGAATCCCGGTCTCAAAAGTTTCGCTCGGTCGCCATCCTAATTCGGACCCAATCTTTGCAGCGTTCATGGCGTACCGTCGATCGTGGCCAGGACGATCCTTTACGAATGTGATCAATTTCCCGTGCGGCACAACGGGGTCGTTTGGCCGAAGTTCGTCGAGGAGTGTACAGATGGTACGAACGATTTCGAGATTCGTTCGTTCGTTCCAACCTCCTATATTGTAAGTTTCGCCGACGTTTCCTCGCTCAAGTACCGCTTGTATCGCCTCGCAGTGATCAACTACGTAGAGCCAGTCGCGGACATTTCCGCCGTCTCCGTACACCGGAATTGGCTTTCCATTTAGCGCGTTGAGAATCACAAGAGGAATCAGCTTCTCTGGGAACTGAAACGGACCATAGTTATTTGAACAGTTGGTGGTGAGTGTAGGCAGACCATAGGTGTGGTGGTACGCTCGCACTAGATGATCAGAAGCAGCCTTTGAGGCGGAGTACGGGCTGTTCGGTGAATATCGAGTCGTTTCTGTGAAAGCAGGGTCTTGGGGCTGCAACGAACCGTAAACCTCGTCCGTTGAAACATGCAGAAATCGAAACTTATCATGCTCTTCCGCGGACAAACCACTCCAATAGGCGCGGGCTTCTTCAAGCAAACAAGAGGTGCCCACCACGTTCGTCTGGATAAAAGCGCTGGGACCATGAATAGAGCGGTCGACATGACTCTCAGCAGCGAAGTGGAGAATGGCCGCTGGGCGTTGCTCCAACAACAACCCCTTCACAATGTCCCGGTCGCAGATATCGCCGTGGATAAACGTGTAGCGCTTGTCCTGGCTCATTCCCTCGAGGTTCGAGGGATTTCCGGCGTAGGTGAGTTTATCGAGATTGATGACGCGGCACGCCCGTCCTGAGGCCAAGTGATGCTGGATAAAGTTGGAACCGATGAATCCAGCGCCGCCAGTGACCAGGATTGTGTCAGTGTGCATGGGGAATTCTCAGCAAGGAAACCTACAGGAAGGATAACAAGACTTCGCACCGGTTCGCTGGCGCGAACAGAGAAAAGGTGGGCAAAAGGGGGAAGTTCTGCCCTGGGATCCAGAAAGAGCTCGGGGAAGGAGTTAACGGTTAAGCGACGCGACGACGCGCCACTGCGGCACAACTCAGGACACCCAAGCTTAGTCCGAGCATGCTCAGCACATCACCTTCGGGTACAGAGCTTCGCCTCTTGTCTTTGTCTTTTTCCCTGCTCTCGCTAACGGCACTGGTACCGTACGGCAGAGCATACGAAGGGACGACCGCGACCATCATGCCAAACAGCAAAACGATAGCGCCCAGCCCCACCCTACGCCGAGTAGCAATTACTTTCATACTCTAGGTTCTACTCGCTGAAGGGCCACAAGTAAAGTGGTCTATCGCCTTTATTAACAGTTACTTAGCCTTTCCTACCCAAAGGTGCTAGACCCTTGGTTTTATGTAGGCTTGGCACCTGCATGCACCGGCGGATGCTGAAGTAGAGTCTCCGGGACTTGCTCGGATCGACGCAGGAAGCGCAGGACGAGGAGAATCATCCCCATGGCAAGCGCAAAAAATATTGATCCGCCATAAAGGTGATGAAAATCCCCTTCAATCCACGACGGGTCCACATACATTGCCAAAGTTGCGAGAGTAAAAATGCGAAGTGCGTTTTTAAGAATCGTGATTACGACAACTGAGACGAATAGTACGAATTGTCTCCAGGGGCTTCGGAGAAACAAATGTCCGAGAACGAGGCAGGTCAGTACAAGCATCATGCTTGATCGGATGCCGCTACACTCCGCAGCCACCTCGATGTCAATACTGGGAAGAAAAAGTACAAACCCCTCACGAGCCACGGGAATTCCGAAAGCAATGAACAATGCCTCGGTCGCGCGGGTTGAGCCGTACTGAAGTGCGTAGGTGACAGCGTTGAGTACGATTGGCGGCAGGGGAACGAGGAGCAACAAAAACAACAAGGGGAAAATGCACTTCTTGAAAATGTGTGCGCCGTAAAAAGCAAAGACTAATCCGAGCCAGGAAAATACGAGCGCCGCGATCGATAAGGAGAGAGTATGCGCAGGGCCAATGGCGTGCCCGTAAAAAAAGCTCGAGAGTGAAAGAATGCCAGCAACAACCAACAAGGCTGCGCTAGGCAGCACCGACGTTTCTGGTTTTATGTTCTTCGCCGCGCCCTCGAGATAGAGTAGGCCGACCACGATGGGCAGAACGAGAAGAATGTGGGAATTCTGTTCGTGCTGAAGGGCGGCATCTAGAAGCGCTCTGAGAGGATGCCAGGCGATCAACGTAGTTACGGCAACCGACAACAAGAACAACTTGTCCCTGGTGTCTGTCGGGTAACGGTGAATAGTGGAGCCAGTCATTAGCAAGAGACGCGTCTATTGTCGTTGAGTGTGAAAGTTATGAGCAAAGAACATCCGCGATGCGCTCTCCAGCGTGGCCGTCCCAAAGCGGAGGGATAGCGCCACGTTTCGCGCGACCTTCCAGAATTGAATTCAGTTCAGCGGTCAACTTCGAGAGATCACGGCCCACGAGAACATTCGTGCCAACGTCCACGGTAACGGGCCTCTCAGTATTCTCGCGAAGTGTCAGGCACGGTATTCCCATATAGGTGGTTTCTTCCTGAATACCGCCTGAGTCGGTGATGACTACGGTCGCCCGACTCTGCATCGCCAGAAACTCAAGATATGGGAGGGGATCAAGAAGATACAGATTACCAACGTGTACGCCCACCTGCTCGATACGTGCCCGCGTGCGAGGATGAACGGGAAATACTACGGGCAGTTTTTTATTGATTAATAGAAGCCATCGAAAGATTTCGAGCAAGCTCTCCCCGTCATCGACGTTGGCAGGACGGTGAAGTGTTACCAGCGCGTATCGCTCAGGGAGCCCATTGCGACTGACATTGCGTGCGCGCGGGAGCAATCGCACCAGTGAATCGATCATTACGTTTCCCACGCGGTGTATCTTTTCGAGCGCTATCCCCTCCCTTTGAAGATTCAAGTCGCCATCTTCAGAAGGGGTGAATAACAAATCCGCAAGCTGATCGGTCACGACGCGGTTAATTTCTTCTGGCATCGAGCGATCGAAGGAGCGAAGTCCGGCTTCGACGTGCGCGACAGGCACTCTTAACTTAGCGCATACCAACGCCGACCCAACGGTGGAATTGACATCCCCATATACCAGCACCATATCAGGTCGGGACTCGATCACAACTGGTTCCAGCCGCGTCATAATTTCGGCAGTCTGCCACGCATGCGTTCCGGAACCAATCGCCAAGTTCAAATCAGGTGCGGGAAGATCAAGCTGCTCGAAAAACACGTCCGACATACCCGCATCGTAGTGTTGGCCGGTATGGACAAGCATCTGGTTCACGCCTGATCGCACTTTCAGTGCGTTGAGCACCGGTGCGACCTTCATGAAATTCGGCCGCGCACCGACGATGTGCAGAACTTTCAATGATTGCTCCGATCAAGGTGCTTGGAACATTATCCATGAAAAGTTGCTCCTTAGAGGAGTGAACCGTTTGACGGGCCTGCATAAAATCTTGATGGAACTCAGAGCTATCTCTTCATGTGCTTCTTCATGACGAGATAGGGCAGCAGTGCTGCTTCAGCGATCCAAGGGAGTGGATCGTGCTTGCAGAACACGGACTCGACTCGAGTGTTTTTCAGTGAATCGAAGTAGGCGCCAAGTGTGAGGTAGCGACTCAACAGGTCGGAAGCCGCGACTGGGATATCCGTTAATAAGCGCAACCAGCCCAAACCGGGCTTGGCGCGGCGGGGCTCGAGTGTCAAACCCAGTTGATCGGCAAATAGCAGCAGTGGGAAATCAATCCCGGCAGCCTGACCCAGTGCATGAAAACCCCAGGCCCGGGCGTTAACATCAAGCACCTTGTACTGTTGATCGCGCGGATCTTGCTTAAACTCGACTTCAACCAAACCATAGAAGTTGATCGCGCGCAAGAAACGTTCCGACAGGCCCTCGATTTCAGAAGAGTCCACCGTCTCAACATACGTGGCGGCCCGGCCAAACTCTCGTGGATGCTGACGCATGCGCCGAGCCAGAAGTGTGCTGTGCGCTTGTCCATCTTTGAAAAATGCGCAGTAAGACAACTGGCGATGGCCGTCGCCCGGAATAATCTCCTGAATCATGATCTCTTCCGGCTTGATCTGTCTGGCAGCGTTATCAAAGAGCTTATGCAGTTCTTCCGGCGTGTTAGCGCGCCAAGCCTTCGCGCCAGTCGCGTAGAAAAAGTTCTCTTTCACCGCAGGCTTGATCGCCAGCGGTAACTGCGCGTAGAGCATTGGAAGTTCGTCTCCGGTGCGTACATTCCACGTCTTGGGAGCGGGAATCCCTAACTCTTCGGCCAGTTTGTAGGTATTGTTTTTGTCCCACGCCCATTTCACCGTTTTCCAACCTGGCGTAGTGACTCGAAAGAATTCCGCCAAGCGATC
>Ga0068863_100006621_pt1 | contig 11370 bp, 9 predicted proteins | sample KBSSwiS62_FD_66596 | JGI IMG/M metagenome (GOLD analysis project Ga0068863, IMG submission 66596) | Switchgrass rhizosphere microbial communities from Kellogg Biological Station, Michigan, USA - KBS Switchgrass S6-2 | ecosystem: Host-associated > Plants > Roots > Rhizosphere > Soil ...
GGAGTGCGTCGCGTGCAGGCGTTGTGCCCCGGCTTTGCCGTGGATTGCCTGGAAACGCTCGAGGAAATCGCCTTGCGCGGACGCGAGCAGTTCATCGCCGCGGGCGGCGAAACGCTCGAGTACATCGCAGCGCTGAACGACAGCGAGGCGCACGTGCAGCTGCTGCACGGGTTGATCAAGGCGCAGACCGACGGCTGGACAAGCGCATGACGGCACGTGAACTCGACCTCCGCCTGCCGCATTTGCGCCTGGCAGCGCGCGCCTGGGGCGATGAGAATCTGCCGAAACTGCTGGCCTTGCACGGCTGGCTGGACAACGCGGCGTCGTTCGACCGGCTGGCGCCGCTGCTTTGTGAACATTTCCACATTGTTGCATTAGACTTCCCTGGTCACGGCCGTTCCGACTGGCGCGCGCCGGGCGCGTGGTACCACCACGTGGACTATCCCGGCGACGTGCTGGCCGCAGCCGACGCGCTCGGCTGGGGGAATTTCGGCTTGCTCGGCCATTCGCTCGGCGGCGCAGTGGCGAGTTCGCTCGCGGCAATCTGTCCGGAACGCGTCGAACGATTGTTGCTGATCGAAGCGCTTGGCCCGCCGACCGGCGATGTCAGTCAGACCCTGACATCGCTGCAGAACGCATTGCGCGATCGCGCCGCCGTCGGCGACAAGGCATTGCGTGTGTTTGCCGATGTCTCGACCGCGATTGCCGCACGCCGCAAGGCAAATGCGCTGTCCGAAATCGCCGCCACGGCGCTGGTCGAGCGCGGCATCAAGACCGTGCCGGGTGGTTTTATTTGGTCGACGGATCCGCGCCTGACCTTGTCATCGCCGCAGCGTTTTCTCGAGGAACAGGTCCTGGTCGTGCTGCGCGGCATACGCACACCGACATTCGTGCTCCTTGCACAACCGGAGCAGCCGTATCTGAAACGCGAAATGATCGACCGGCGCATCGCGCAGGTCGCGGACATCGAAGTACAACGCCTTGCCGGCACACATCACCTGCACCTGGAGGATCCGCAGCCGGTGGCGGCCGCGATCCTCGAGTTCGTCAGGCGGCGATCAGGCGCGACAGCTCCGCCTTGAGCGCGTGGCCGCTGCTCTTGAGCCAGTCGCGCTGCACCTTCCAGTCCGGACACAACGAACCGACCAGCGCCCAGAAACGCGGTGAATGATCGCGAATGCGCAGATGGCACATCTCGTGGATCACGACGTAGCGCAATGCATCCAGCGGCGCCAATGCGAGCGCCAGGTCGAGCGTCACCCAGTCGCGCGTGTCGAGACTGCCCCACAGGCTTTTCAGGGGCTTGATGCGCAGGCCGTTTGGCGCGCGCCCGAGTTCGGCGGCGTAACGCGCAAGATAACGCGACACGTCGCGGCGCATCTGCGCTTGCAAGTAGGACTGCAGCAGTGCGCGTGCGGTAGCAAGCGACTGCTTGTTGTGCGGCTTCGGCAGCGACAGCACCAGCCGCTCGCCTTCCAGCTCGACGCGCGGATAGGCATCGTCGCGCCATTGCAGGCGCGTGGTTTCGCCGCGCAGCGGGATCAGCGTCGGCACACCGGGTTTCAGCGGCGGCGGGCCATCCTGGTCGAGCTTGAGCTCATCGAGCTTGCGCTCGAGCCAGTTGGCGTGTTTGCGCAGGAAGGCGAACACTTGTGCGGGATGGGTGCCGTAAGGGTAGGAGACCTGCGCTCCGCCGGACGTCACCGTCAGGCGCAGCCGGCGCGCGCGTGGATGGGCGCGCCGCAACACCTTGATGGTCTCTCCATCCGGCGTGGCCAGTTCGAGATAGTTGTTTTCCGCGACTGTCATTTCCTTCCATCCAGCCCCGGAAACCTCGCTTCATTTTTTGTCGTTCGGCCGGGGCAAGCCGAACCACGCTTCGAATTTCTCCAAAAGGCGTTCCAGTTCGAGCGTCTGCAGTGCAAATATCGCGTCGAGTTCGGCGAGACCTGAGTCGCGGTCGGTTTCGCCGAGTTCGTCCTGCACCTGATCGAGGAAGCGCAGCTTGCGCACGGTGAGATCCTCGCCGAGCGAAAAACTGATGCGGTCCTCGAACACCAGTCCGAGCTGAAACACCTGCTTTCCTGACTTTAGATGCTCGCGCACCTCGTCAGTTTCAAGGTCCTGGCGGCGGCAGCGCACGATTGCGCCGGTTTCGGCCGGATCGCGCAGTTCGCATTCATCGCCCAGCGCCAAGCCCTTCGGTAGCTTGCCATGGATAAGCCAGTCCGTCATCAGCGCACGCGGCGATTCTTCAGCGGCCATCGGCATCGCCGGGAACGTGCCCAACGCCTCGCGCAGCTTGCCCACAGCCTCCTCGGCGGACTTGCGGCTGGCCGTGTCAAGCACCAGCCAGCCCGCCTTAAGTGCAAGATAAGCATTGAGTTTTGACAAGCGTATGAACGCGCGCGGGAGAAATTCAGTAAGGATGTCTTCCTTGAGCCGCTTGCGCTCCTTGGAACCCACCTTTCTGCGCTCTTTGTCGGTGATCTTCCGCAATCGCGCAGCCAACTCCTCGTTAACTACCGATGCTGGAAGCAATCGATCCTCGCGCGCCACGGTCAGCAGGGCGAACTGGCCAACCTGATGGCTCAGGGTGGATTCCTGGCGGCCATAGGGGGAAACAAACCCCTGACTGGACAGTTCCAGCGGGCCGCACGGCTTGAGCAGTTGTTCGCCAAGCTTGTCGTCCAGCGACTTCAGCGCCTTGGCGGCGTGCTCGGAAAAACGAAACAGGGTCAGATTACGAAACCACATGAGGTGCTCGTCGGAGAGGAAGGGTGGCGGCGCAGGCCGCCGGGGAAAATCAGTCTTGGCTGTGTTCGGTGTTGTCACCCAGCAGCCAGTCCGTCGGCTGCGGCCGCGTTGCATTGCGGCTGCCAAGCGCGGCGAAATCGAACAGGTCGCGATCGGCCAATTGCGACGGGACGATCGTGGTCATGGCGCGAAACACGTTTTCGCTGCGCCCGGGGTGCTTGCGCTCCCATTCATGCAGCATCTGTTTGATCGCCTTGCGCTGCAGAGTCTCCTGCGAACCGCACAGGTTGCACGGCATGATCGGAAAGCGCTGCTGTTCGGCGTACTCGGCGATGTCGCTCTCGCGGCAATAGGCCAGCGGGCGGATCACCATGTGCTTGCCGTCGTCGGATTGCAGTTTCGGCGGCATCGCTTTCAGCGTCGCTTGATGGAACATGTTGAGAAACAGCGTCTCCACCATGTCGTCGCGATGGTGGCCAAGCGCGATCTTGCTGAAGCCTTCGCGTTCGGCGAACGAGTACAGCGCACCGCGGCGCAGGCGCGAGCACAGCCCGCACATGGTCTTGCCTTCCGGGATCACGCGCTTGACGACGCTGTAGGTGTCTTGCTCGAGGATCACGAATGGCATGCCAATCGAGCGCAGATATTCCGGCAGGATGCGCGCGTCGTAGTCAGGCTGCTTCTGATCCAGATGCACGGCGAGCAATTCGAAGCGCACAGGCGCCTTGGTTTGCAGCTGCCGCAGCATGGACAGCAGCGTGTACGAATCCTTGCCGCCGGACAGGCAAACCATGACCCGGTCGCCGTCCTCGATCATGTTGTAGTCGGCGATCGCCTGCCCGGTCTGGCGGCGCAAGCGCTTGGCCAGCTTGTTGGTGTCGATTTCGTGCTTGCGTGCGGCGGCGGCAGTCATGGATTCGCAGGCGGAAATTCACAGTGGAGCGCGCGGCCGGCTATTGTACGGGGAATTGCCCCGGCGCTCGACTGCGCCGCCGCTCTCGCGCAGCGCGCGCGCGCGGTTTAGACTTCTCGCGAACTCATCCGCAGGCTGCAGACCTTGAGCGACGAGCAGGCCGATATCGCCAGGCAACTGATCGAGCTGCGCATCGAGCATCGCGATCTCGACGGCGCGATCCTGCGCCTGGCCGCCGATCCGCATTGCGACGAGTTGCAGCTGCGACGTTTGAAGAAGCGCAAGCTGCGCCTGAAGGACACCATTGCGCGGCTGGAGAGCAAGTTGATTCCGGACCTGGACGCCTAGAAAGGTTTTGTACACGCGCCAGCGCGAGATTGTTCTGCACGCGAAGGCGCGAAGTGCTCGAAGAAAAACACGAGCCCGCCGCCAGCAACCCCGTTTCTTTTCCTAGCGTCCTTCGCGCCTTCGCGTGATACGAACATCGCGACACGATCCACCGCAGTCAGGATTCGGCGTCGTCGTCGGGCGTCTCGAGCGACTGTCGCCGCTCCGGCGTCAGCTTGAGAATGCCGTGGCGGATGTCGCGGCTCAGGATCACCTTGGCGTCACGCGTGACGTCTTCGAGCGCCGCGTCGAAATCGAGCTTGCCCGAATCGTCGGTCCAGACCACCTTGCGTTCGCGCAGCTTCTGGATGAATCCGCGGAACAGCGACTTGTCGAAGAATTCCGGCGCGTTGAGTTCCTGCAGCAGGCTCAGACGCTGCGCGATCAACGCGCACAGGTTCTCGAGTTCGCCTGCCGACAGCGTGCGTGGTCCGTTGCGCACCAATGCGGCGATCGCGATGTAGTAGCGCTCGAACGCCTGCAGCATGCTGTGCCCGATGATGCGCAGCTGATAGGCGCCGTCGCTCTGCCCTGGCCCGCGCCGCACGATGCGCCCGTCGCCGGAGGTTTCGAGCAGGCCGCGCCCGACGAAGAAATCGATGGTCGCGTCGATCTGCGCGGCAAAACCATCTTCGCTCCATGGCAGGAACAATTCGGCCTGGATGAACGGATAGATGATGCGGCCGAGGCGCGTGATCGAGGCGCGCGCCATGCGCCGGTTGTTGAGGAAACAGCAGGCCACCCAGGCCGCTGTCGCGAACAAGTGCAGCACGTTGTTGCGGAAATACGAAAGCAGCACGCCCGCCTTGCCCTCGCTGACCAGCAAGTCGCCGAGCGGATGGGTGACGCGCTGGATCGCCTGCATGTGTTCGCCGTAAGCGATGATCTGCGCCGCACCCATGTCGGTGACGCTCACGCGTTCCGAATACGGCAACGCCAGCAGCAGTGCGCGACTCAGGTCGATCTGCGCGATCAGGTCGTTCTCGGTCATCGAGTGCTTGGGTGTGGACAACAACGCCAGCGCCAGCAGGTTGATCGGATTGACGTCGGCGGCGCCGTTGATATTCGACTGGATGCGGCCGGCCAGCGTGTCGACCGCCGGCTTGAGCCAGGCAGGTTTGGCATCCGGATCGGCGATCGACGCGCGCCAGTCCGGCGCAACTTCGTCGAGCAGCGGTGTCAGGAAGATCGGCTCGCCGAAATTCACCGCGACCTTGCCGTAGTGATTGCGCAGCACGCGGAACGCGCGCATCAGGCCGAGCAGCGATTCCTTCTTCTTCGCCTTGCCGGACAACTCGCCGATGTACGAATCGCCCTCCATGATCTTTTCGTAGCCGATGTAGACCGGCTGGAACATCACCGGGCGGCGCGACTCGCGCAGGAAGCTGCGCAAAGTCATCGACAGCAGACCGCCGCGGGGGGTGAGCGAACGGCCGGTGCGCGAGCGGCCGCCTTCGACGAAGTACTCGATCGACACGCCGTGCGCGAACAATTGGCTCATGTATTCGCGGAACACGGTCGAGTACAACGGATCGCTGAAGCTGCGGCGCATGAAGAACGCTCCGCCGCGGCGCAGCAGCGGACCGATCACCGGCAGGTTGAGATTCACGCCGGCGGCGATGTGCGGCACGACAAAACCGTTTTGGTACAGCAGCCACGACAGCAGCAGGTAATCGATGTGACTGCGATGGCACGGCACGTAGACGATTTCGTGTCCGGGCGCGATCGCCCGCAGCTTTTCCAGGTGGCGGATCTGCACGCCTTCGTAGACCTTGTTCCAGAAGCCGATCAGCAGGAACGAGATCGAGCGCACCACCGGGTGCGACAGGTCGGCGGCAATCTCCCAGGCCATCGCGCGCGCCTTCTCGCGGATCTTCTCCGGCGACTGGTTTTCCTTGCTCGACGCGGTGGCGATCGCGGAGCGCACCGGATCGGCGTTGAGCACCGCATCGATGAGCGTGCGCCGATGCGAAAGATCCGGCCCGATCACGAGCGCGCGGATGCGCTGGAAATGCACGCGCAGCACGCGTGCCACCTTGCGCAGGGTGTTCGGCGCATCGCGTTCGCCGGCGATCACGTTGCGCAGCGATACCGGGGTAGAGAACTGCACGATCGTGCTGCGCCCGTTCAGCAGCAGCGACAGCAGGCGGCGGAAGCGGCCGACCACCACCCAGTTTTCGGAAAACAGCACGCGGAACCAGCCGATCTGCCGGTCCGGCGCGCGGCCGACGAAGATCGACACCGGCACCAGTTGAATGTCCAGGTCCGGCGTGTTGCGCACCGTGTCGAGCAGCTGCGCCAGCGTTTCCGAATGCGTGCGCGAACGCGGCCGCCGGAACAGCCAGCCCTCGCGCCGCGACAACGCGAACATCGCGCGTTGCCGGCGCATGCTGCCGAGCTGGAACGGCCGTAAAGGTTCCGGCAGGCCCGCTTCGCGGCAGGCCTGTTCGAGGATCAGTGTGTCGGACAAGCCGTAGCGTTCGGTGACGTAGCACACGGGCACGGCGGCATCGATCTGGCTGCGCACATCGGCAGGATCGCGCTTGATGCGCAGCCACGGCTCGACCAGTGCGCCGAGTGCGCGCATCCACCAGGGAGCTTTCGGAGTTTCAACGACCGGTGCGGTCGGCAGCGGGGTATCCATGTGTCAATTGTACGCGGTCGCGGTACACACCCTGTATAAATGCCGGCCCCAGAAATGCAAGGCGCCAAAACGACTTCGCCCGCGCGAGGCGGGCGAAGGCGAAACGCGTAACTCGTTGCTCAGCCTTTGTTTTCGGCAGGTTTGTCAGTCGCGATGGCGGCCGGTGCTGCGTTATCGGCCTGGTGCTTCTTCCACTGCTCGATGGCCTGCTTGCCATACCAGCGGCCGTCGACCTTGACCAGATCGCTCTCGGTGGCAAACGGCTGGTCGAACGCCGTGTAGGTCACCTTGACCTTGGCGGCATCGCCGGCGGCGGAAACGGTCTCGACCTTGACGCTGTCGAGCGCCTTGTCCATGTTCAGGCCGTACACGGCGAACACCTGCTTGACGCCGCCGAGCACGATGCCGGCCTTCTGCATGGCCTGGTCATACGACAGCGCGCGCGCTTCGTCGATCGTCTTCAGGTTCAGGTCGCGCGCGGTCTTGCAGATCGCGCCGATCGCGCTCTTCACCAGCGCCGGATCGGTGAACTTGGTCGCTTGCGCCCACTTCGCGGTCGCATCGATCATCGCGGTCGCCTGCTGCTTCTGCGAATCGTTCAGATCCTTGCTTTGCTGGATCGAACTCTGCGCAAAACCCTGGCCCATCGCGATCATCATCGGCATTTGCTGCGCGGACTGCGCATCGAATTCCTTCAGCTTCGGCTCGATTTCCGCGTACATCTTTGCCTCGGCGTCCGGCGCCGTGAGCTTGGCGATGGTGTCGGCGAACTGCTTGCGGTCTTCCTCGGTGACCGGATCCTTGTTGACGTCCTTGCTCCACTCGGCCTTCATCTTGGCGACTTCGCCGGCCGGCAGCGCGTTGTCGAGGAACGCCGCGACGTTGTTGCCGCGCAGCGCCTGGATGGACGCGGTCAGCGCGCCGTCGGGAGTGGTCGGCACGGCGGCCGGAGCAGCGGCGACACCGGCCGGAGTGGCCGGGCTGTTCGACTGGCTGCAGCCGACGGCAAGAGCGGCAAGCGCCGCGGCGAACGCATAACGGGCGAACTTGGTATTCATTTGACTCCCCAATAGAGGTGAAACGGCATGATCAAACGGCATGTTTGAAACGGTGCGGGATGGCAACTCTAGTGAGCGGGTCCAGGCTTGGCAAGCCCGCTGGACTGCAATCGGTCATGAGCCGTTCAATTCGCGCCCAACGCAGGCTGGTCGGCGCAGCGGCGCGGCGTTCAGTCCGCCAGCAGGCTGGCGAGGCGCGAAATGTGCGAGCTGGCCAGCTCGCGGCGGCTTTCAGCGTCCTGTTCGGCGTCGCGGCCGTCCCAGTGCAGGTCGTCCTGCGGCAGCTCGGCCAGGAAACGGCTGGGCTCGTTCGAGACGATCTCGCCGTAGCGGCGCGAGCGCGCCGCGTAGGCCAGGCACAGGCGCTCCTTGGCACGCGTGATGCCGACATAGAACAGCCGCCGCTCTTCTTCGATACGGCCTTCCTCGATCGCACCGGCGTGCGGCAGCGTACCGTCCTCGACGCCGACAATGTATACAAAGCGGAATTCGAGGCCCTTGGCCGAATGTAGCGTCATCAGGCGCAGCGCATTGCCGCCGTCGTCGCGATCGGCATTCGTCAGCAAGGCAAGCTGCGCCGCCAGGTCCGACGCGCGCGCGCCGTCTTTCTGCATGGCGCGGAACCATTGTGCGAGTTCGTTGATGTTTTCCAGCCGGCGCGCGCGCGCCGCTTCGTCCTTCGTTTCGGCCTGCAGATGCGCGGCGTAGCCGGTGCGGCGGACGATCTCTTCGACCAGCTCCGCCGCCGGCATGCGCGCGGACTTTTCGGCTAGTTCCTCGATCAGCGCGGCGAAGCCGGCCAGCGCGGAGGCGGGACGCGCCGACAACTGACCAAGCACGCCATCGTTGTGCGCCGCCTCGAGCATCGACCCGTGCCGCGCCTGGGCCAGCTCGCCGAGCTTCTCCAGCGTGGTCGCGCCAATCTCGCGGCGCGGCACGTTGGCGATGCGCAGGAACGCCGCATCGTCGTCGGGATTCGCGATCAGGCGCAGATAGGCCAGGATGTCCTTGACCTCACCGCGTTCGAGGAACGCCGTGCCGCCGGTCAGGTGATAAGGCACACGCGCCAGGCGCAGCGACTTCTCCAGCGCGCGCGATTGATGGTTGCCGCGATACAGCACCGCGAACTCGCTCCACGCCGCCTTGTTCACCTGTGCCTGGTGCACGACATCGGCGGCGACGCGCTCGGCTTCGTGCTCGTCGTCCTTGCAGACCAGCACGCGCAGCGGCGCGCCCTCGCCGAGCTCGCTCCACAACCGCTTCTCGTATACATGTGGATTGTGCGCAATCAGCGCGTTGGCCGCGCGCAGCACGCGCCGGCTGCAACGGTAGTTCTGCTCGAGCTTGATCACCTTGAGCTGAGGATAGTCGCGCGCCAGTTCGTCGAGATTGCCGGGATTGGCGCCGCGCCAGGCATAGATCGACTGGTCGTCGTCGCCGACCGCGGTAAGCGCGCCGCGTGTGCCGGCCAGGTGCTTGAGCATGCGATACTGCGCATCGTTGGTGTCCTGATACTCGTCGACCAGCAGATAGCGGATGCGCTCCTGCCACGCGCCGCGCGTCTCGGCGTCGCCCTCGAGCAGGCCGAGCGGCAGGCGGATCAGATCGTCGAAGTCGACGGCGTTGAACGCAGCCAGGCGCTTTTGATAACTGGCATAGACGCGCGCGGCTTCGGCTTCGCGCGCACCGCGCGCCGCCGCCATTGCCTGTTCCGGATCGAGCCCGCTGTTCTTTGCGCCGGAAACGAGCTGACGCAGCGCAAACAATTGATCCGGTTTGCTCGCCGCCGGCGCGAGATCCTTGATGATCGCCGCGCTGTCGTCCGCGTCGAGCACGGAAAAGCCGCGCTTGAGTCCGAGCTTGGCGTGCTCGATCTGCACGATGCGCAAACCGAGCGCGTGGAACGTGCATACGTTGAGTTCCTGCGCCGCCTCGCCCTTGACCAGGCGCGCCACGCGCTCGCGCATTTCGCGCGCTGCCTTGTTGGTGAAGGTGATCGCCGCGATCTTGCCCGGCGCCACCTGCTTGCGCGCCACCAGCCGCGCGATTTTCTCGGTGATCACGCGCGTCTTGCCCGAGCCGGCGCCGGCGAGCACCAGCAGCGGCCCGTCGCAGTATTCGACCGCGGCGCGTTGGGGAGGATTGAGCATGAGCAGCGGGATTCAGGAATTGCCGGAGACTTGGCGCATTGTCGCACGCGCCGCCGCTATCGTCTGCGCCGCGATTGTCCTCTATGCTTCCACCGATCCGATCTCCGATTTCGAATCCGATGGCCAAACTATATTTCTACTACTCGGCGATGAACGCCGGCAAGACCACCACGCTGCTGCAAAGCGCGCACAACTATCGCGAGCGCGGCATGCGCACGCTGATCATGACGCCGCAGCTCGACGACCGGCATGGCCGCGGCGTGGTTGCATCGCGCATCGGTTTGAAGGCGCGTGGCCGCGTGTTCGGTCGCAATGACGATCTGTTCGCGCTGGTGCGCGACGACATCGCGGAGAACGGCGCGCTGCATTGCGTGCTGGTCGACGAGGCGCAGTTCCTCGGCAAGGCGCAGGCCTGGCAGCTCAGCGACGTGGTCGACCGTTTGCGCATCCCGGTGCTGGCGTACGGCCTGCGCACGGATTTTCGCGGCGAACTGTTCGAGGGCAGCCAGTACCTGTTGGCCTGGGCGGACGAGCTGACTGAAATCAAGACGATCTGCCACAGCGGCAAGAAAGCGACCATGGTAGTGCGCGTCGACGATCACGGCCGCGCCGTCACCGACGGGCCGCAAGTCGAGATCGGCGGCAATGAGCGCTACGTTTCGGTCAGCCGCGCCGAGTTCAAGAAGATCACCGCCGGCGAAGGTCGCATTGAACTGAAACAGCCGACGCTGGCGCTCGGCGGCAGCTGAATCATTTCTGGCAGACCGTACAGAAAAACGTCGAGCGCTGACCGAGCACGATCGCGCGGATCGGCGTGCCGCAGACGCGGCACGGTTCGCCGGCGCGGCCGTAGACGAACAGCTCCTGTTCGAAATAGCCGGGCTCGCCGTCGGGCGAGATGAAATCGCGCAGCGTGGTGCCGCCGCGCGTGATCGCGTGCTCGAGGATGCGCCTGACTTCGTCGGCAAGCCGCTGATAACGCACGCGCGACACCGCGCTCGCCGGCCGGCGCGGGTGAATGCCCGCGGCAAACAGCGCCTCCGATGCGTAGATGTTGCCGACGCCGACGACGATTTTCTGATCCATCAGGAACAATTTCACCGCCACGCCGCGCCCGCGCGCCAGCTGCCACAGGTAGTCGCCGTCGAACTCATCGCCCAGTGGCTCCGGGCCGAGGTCGGCGAGCAGCTCATGCGTCGTGCCGGGCTTCTGCCACAGCAGGCTGCCGAAACGACGCGGATCGGTGAAGCGCAGGATGCGCCCGGAATCCAGTTGCCAGTCGTAGTGATCGTGCTTACCGGGCGGCGTGTCGCGCTCGAGGATGCGCAGCGAGCCGGACATGCCCAGGTGCAACAGCGCGCTGCCGGCGCCGGTGTGCGCCAAAATATACTTTGCGCGCCTTTCCACATTTTCAATCCGCTGACCGGGCAGGGCGCGGCGCAACGTCTGCGGGATCGGCCA